>Ga0105094_10000252_pt1 | contig 25628 bp, 23 predicted proteins | sample PPLLak1March2015_2_FD_87023 | JGI IMG/M metagenome (GOLD analysis project Ga0105094, IMG submission 87023) | Freshwater sediment microbial communities from Prairie Pothole Lake near Jamestown, North Dakota, USA - PPLs Lake P8 Core (3) Depth... | ecosystem: Environmental > Aquatic > Freshwater >...
ATCAGCGTGGCCTGCAGGCTGCGCTCGGCCTCCGCCTCGACCTCGAGCGTCCGCTGCTTCTCATCCCGCCGGCCGGCGGACTGCTCTGCCTCGATGATCAGTTGGTCAACACGGGAGCTGGTCTCTCGCAATCGCCCACCGATCTCGTCGATGCGAGCGGCCAGGGCAGCCAGCGACTCCTGCGACTGGGCCAGGCGCGCCTGGGCTGCGGCGAGGTCGCCCAGGCTTCGCTCAAGGCGTTGGCGCAGGTCCTCGGCGCGAGCATGCGCCGCCAGTCCGGCATCTGCGGGCCAGGCGTCCGGGCGACTCAGCCGCACGAGCTCATCCTGAGCGGACTGCAGCGCCTGCAAGCGATCGGCGATCTCGCCCTCAACTGCGGCGAGGCGCGCCACCGCCTCGCGCTGCTCTTCCAATGCGGCCTCGACTTCGGCAGTCACGGCCTGCTCGCGCTCCCCCGTCCAGCGCAGCCGCTCGCCGGCCACCGCCAGGCGACGCCCAAGCGCCTCGCGGCGGGCAAACTGCGCCGAGAGTTCTTCGGAAGCGCGGTGCAGGTCCGCCCGCAGGCGGTCGATCTCGAGCCGGGCGCCGGCCAGGCGCTGGTCCGTCTCTTCTTGTCGCAGGCGTACCTGCTCGCGGGCAGCAGCCTGGGCCGCGGCCTCCTGGCGGCTGGCCGTGACGATGCGCTGCGCCGCAGACCAGTGGTAGCCATACCACACGCGCAGCGATTCCCGCAGGTCCTTGCGGACCTGCTCGAATTCCTCGGCGCGCTTGGCCTGCTTCTCCAGGCTGCGCAGACGCGGCTTGAGCTCGGCCAGGATGTCCTGGACGCGCTCGAGGTTGCGCTCGGTCGTCTCCAGCCGCCGCAAGGCCTCTTCCCGCCGCGCCCGATACAATCCGATTCCGGCAGCTTCTTCGAACAGCCGCCGCCGGTCTTCCGCACGCAGCGAAAGCACGGCATCGACCAGGCCCTGGCCGATGATGGTGTAGGTGCGCTGCGCCAAGCCAACCTCGGACAGCAGCTCATGCACCTGGCGCAGCCGCACGCGCTGCCCGTTAAGCAGGTACTCGTTCTGACCATCGCGGTAGGCTCGGCGGGCAATGGTCACTTCACCGAAGTCAATGGGCAGCCAGCCCTCACTGTTGTCAAAGGTGATCGCTGCGCTGGCCATGCTGGCGCGGGCGCGGGACTCCGATCCCTGGTAGATCATGTCCTCGGTCTTCTTGCCCCGCAGCAGGGCGTAGGATTGCTCGCCCAGCACCCAGCGCATGGCATCCGCAATGTTCGACTTCCCCGATCCGTTCGGGCCAACGATCGCCGTGATCGCCGACGAGAACTCAAAGTCCACCCGGCTGGCAAAGGTCTTATACCCTTGCAGCTCGAGGGATTTCAGTCGGGCGTGACCATTCGTATTGTCCAACTCACTCAATCCTGGGCGGCGGACCCTGCTCGAGGTCACGCAGCGCAAGCATCGCGGCCTGGCGGGCTGCTTCCTGTTTGCTCTTGCCGCTTCCTTCCGCCATCACGCTGTCGCCAATCAGCACCTGCACGGTGAACTGACGATCGTGGTCAGGCCCGCGGCTGCCCACGGTGCGATAGCGCGGGGTCTCCCGCCGCTCCGCCTGCGCCCAGATCTGCAGCTCGCTGCGCGGATCAAACTCCGACTCTTCTTCGACAATCGCCGTGATCGCCCGCTCGAGGCGAGGCTCGAGGAAGGTCTGGACAGCCGGAAGCCCGGCGTCAAGGTACAGCGCCCCGAGAACCGCCTCGAAGGCGCCGCACAGCAGCAGCGGGCGCTGACGGCCACCAGAGGCCTCCTCGCCCTTCCCCAGCAACAACTGCTCTCCCAACCCGATCTCCTGGGCGAAGGCTGCAAGCTGCTCGGTGCAAACCAGCGCCGAGCGCAGGCGAGTGAGCTTGCCCTCGTCAGTTCCCGGAAACCGGCGGAACAGAGTCGCCGCGCTCAGGAAATCCAACGCAGCGTCGCCGAGAAACTCCAGGCGCTCATTGTCCTCCACCGCATCGCTGTGCTCGTTCACAAACGAGCGATGAGTGAGCGCCGACCGCAGCAGGGCAAGATCGCGCATCGGCAGCCCCGCCCGCCGGGCGAACGATTCCAAAGACACTCTACCTCTCCATGAACTTGGGGGGCGCCGCCAACCCAGGACACCCTGCGTTGTCCGCGCCCCACCCGTTCCTACGCGATGCAGGGGATTCTACCCAGCGAAGCGCCGGATTGCCAGCACAGAATTGTGGCCTCCAAAGCCAAAGGCGTTGCTCAGCGCCACCTCGACCTTCGCCGCCCGGGCCGCATTGGGCACGTAGTCCAGGTCGCAGGCTGGGTCAGGCGTCTCGTAGTGGAGGGTCGGAGGGATGCGCCCAGACCGGATGGCCTGCACGCACACAATCGCCTCCACTGCCCCGGTCGCCCCCATCATGTGTCCGGTCATCGACTTGGTCGAACTGACCGGCACCCGATAGGCCGCCTCACCCAGGGCAGCCTTGATCGCTTCCGTCTCCGCCAGGTCATTGAGCTCTGTCCCGGTCCCGTGGGCGTTGATGTAATCGACCTCCCCCGCCGCCAGGCCGGCATCGGCCAGGGCCAGGCGAATGGCCGCCGCGCCCCCCTCCCCATGCTCCGCCGGGGCGGTGATGTGGAAGGCGTCGGCCGTGGAGCCATGTCCGACAAGCTCCGCCAGCAGCGGCGCGCCGCGGGCCTGAGCATGCTCCAGACGCTCGAGCACGACAATCCCTGCCCCCTCGCCCATCACCAGGCCGTGCCGGTTCTTGTCGAACGGCGCCGGGGTCATGCTGTAGTCCTCGTTGCGCCGCGAGAGCGCCCCCGTGCGATCGAAGGGGAGCACACCGATCGTCGTGATCGTCGCCTCGGATGCCCCGGCGATAGCCGCATCCGCCAGACCGTTGCGGATGAGCAGGGCGGCAAGCCCGATGGCGTCCGAGCCGGAGGCGCAGGCCGAGGCGACGGAGAAGCTGGGGCCGCGGAAGCCGTAGTCGATGCCGATCGTGCTGGCGGCCCCGTTCGACATCATCATCGGGATGTAGAACGGGCTGATCTTGCGGGGTCCCTGCTCGAGCAGTGCGCGGAAGCCGGTCTCGATGGTATTCAACCCGCCAATGGCCGACGAGATCACGACCGCCACCCGAGCGCCATCGGCCTGACCGTGAAGGCCAGCCTGGTCAATGGCTTCTTTGGCGGCAGCGCTAGCAAACTGCTGGAATCGATCCCTGCGGCGAGCCTCCTTGGGGTCCATGAAGCGCTCGGGGGCCCATTCCTTCACCTCAGCCGCGATGCGCACCTGCAGTTCGCTGGCGTCGAAGAGCGTGATCGGGCCCACACCGGACTGTCCGGCGCACAGACCCGCCCAGGTCTCCGCCACAGACTGTCCGACGGGATTGACCGTGCCCATGCCGGTGATGACCACCCGCTGCGTCATTGACCTGCCTCCATGTAATGGGTAGACAAGGACTCCTGACCCCCGCCGCTCTCAGGGGCGCGCCTTCCACCCAGCGCCGGTGATCACCGCCACGACCGGGGGCTCGAGCGCCGCCGCCAGATCGTCAAGCGCCGGCCAGACCACGGCAGAGGTCGGCTCGAGGTCGATGCCCACAGCCGCCAACTGTTGCTGCGCCGCCTCGGTCCGCTCATCCTCAACGATAGTCAGGGCGCCCTGCGACCGCTCAATGGCGCGGAGCACTTCGTCGCCTCGCAGCGGGTTGCGGACGCGGATCCCTTCGGCGAGTGTCTCCCCCTCCGCCACAAGCGACAGTGCCGCTGCGCCGCCGTGGTACACCGCCCACACCGGCGCACAGGCAGCAGCCTGCACGCCGAAGAGCCGGGGCAGGCGCTCGATCCTGCCGTTGCGCAACAGGACCTCGAATCCGAGCTGCAGGCCGCGCAGCAAGGAGCCATGGCCGACCGGCGCGATCACCGAGCCCGGCCCCTGACCCAACTGCTCGACGATCTCATAGGCGATCGTGGCATACCCGCCCAGCGCATGTGGCTGGTAGACATGGCTGGCATACACCGCACCCTGCCTAACCGCAGCCAGGACCGCTTCGGCGGCCTGCGATCGGGGTCCGGGCACGGCCACTACTTCGGCCCCGTAGGCGGTGATCTGCCGCCGCTTGGGCCCGGAAGCGGACTCCGGCACGAAGATCCTGGCGGCGATCCCCAACCGGGCGGCGTATCCTGCCAGCGATGCCCCGGCGTTGCCCGAGGAGTCTTCGACGACCTGGCGGACGCCGGCGTGAGCCAGCGCACTGGCCAGCACCACGGTGCCGCGGTCTTTGTAGGATCCCGTCGGATTCAGGGACTCGAGTTTGCAGTGTACTGGTTGGCGGCCGTGGGCGACGGTCACCAACGGAGTGTTGCCCTCTCCCAGGGTGGCCAGCGGAATACTGACTGCGAGGGGGAGCGCCGTTCGGAAGCGCTGGAGACCGCCGGCGCCCGCGGGATCCCAGGAATCCGGCAGAGTGATGGCCTCACCCGGGAGCGTGTACACCCCGCCGCACGCCAGGCACTGATGAGGGAAACCAACTCCTGGGTGGGCCTTACCGCACCCAAGGCAGCGGAAGGTTGGAGGAAAGTCGGCAGTCATCGCCGCCGATCGTCCGCGGTCGGCGTGTAGACGCCCTCCACCCAGACCTCGGCGTCCGGGCCGACTTCCTTCTTCCACACCGGCACGATCTGCTTCAGCCGGTCGATGCCGTATCGGGCAGCCTCGAAGACCCCGGTATCGCGGTGCGCCGCGGTGCAGGCGATCAGCACGGTGGGTGTGCCCGGCAACAGGCGGCCGATGCGCTGCACCAGCCCGATGCCTTCGACGGCCGGCCACTGGCGGCGAATCTCCTCGGCAATCTGTGCCATCTTCTCGCGGGCCATCTCGGGGTACGCCTCATATTCAAGGTGGAGTGTGTGATGCGGCGACTGGCCGCGGGTCTCCTGGCGCACCATGCCGCTGAAGACGCAGGCTGCCCCGGTGGTCGGCAGGGTGAGGGCGGCCAGCAGCGAGTCGACGTCCAGCGCTTCCTCGGTCACCACGACCACGGTCACGCCATCCGAGCCGCCGCTCACTGGCGGGAAGAGCGCAACCTCGTCTCCGGGCTGCAGGCGGTGGCTGCGCTCGGCGAACTCGCGGTTGACGGCGAGCACTGCCGTGGGTAGCATGGCCTCGATTGCCGGGTACAGCCTGGCCAGCGCCACGAGCAGGTCGTCCAGCGAAGCTCCGTCTGCCACCGAGACGACCTCACGGGCCACACCAGTCTGCTGCTTGAGGGTGGCAAAGTACAGCACCTTGACCTGCAGCACGCGCTACTCCAGGCGGATGTCGCCGCTGCGTCCGCCGCGCTTGGCCGCCAGCCGCACATCCGTGATGCGCGCCGTGCGATCGATGCCCTTGATCATGTCGTAGACCGTGAGGCAGGCGACGGTGACCGCGGTCAGCGCTTCCATCTCCACCCCGGTCCGCCCGACGCACTGCACGGTTGCCTCAACCTGCATCCCGCTGGGGGATTCGCTCGGCGCAACCTGGACGTCGACGTGGGTCAGTCCGATGGGATGGCACAAGGGGATGAGTTCGGAGGTGCGCTTGGCGGCCTGGATTCCGGCCAGGCGTGCCACCGCCCGCACATCCCCCTTCTTGATATCGCCGGCCAGCACGGCGGCCAGAGTCGCCTTCGAGAAGATTACCCTGCCACGCGCCACTGCGGCGCGCTCGGTCTCGGCCTTGCCGCCGACGTCCACCATCCGCGCCTGCCCGGCCGGGTCTAGGTGGGAGAGAGGTGGATGGCTCATGGAGCGGATTATATCCCGGGGGAAAGCCGCCGCACCGCCTTCCGCCGGCCGCCTTGACAGCCCCCTTTCACCTGCTATAATCCCTGGGCCTGCCATCCGGCAGGCGCTCTTGTGAACGTACGCCTCGAGGAGTTGGACGATGCCGCCTCTGCCCAAACGGAAAATCTCGAAAGGACGCCGGGATCGCCGCCGGGCACACGACGCCATCAGCCCCCCAGCCCTGGTGACCTGCACCAACTGCGGCGAGAAGCGCCAGCCGCACCACATGTGCCCAAACTGCGGGCACTATGCCGGCAAGGAAGTCGTCGAGATCAAGCGCGACTAGCGCAAGGCGCCAAGCCAGCCTGAGCGCCAGCAGGCATACGCATGGCCATCGATCTCCACAAGTCGGCTTTCCTCTTCCCCGGTCAAGGCTCTCAATACGTTGGCATGGGCCAGGCCCTGGCCCAACAAGAACCTTTGGCGGCTCAGGTGTTTGCTCAGGCGGACTCGATCCTGGGCTTCAGCCTGAGCCAGCTGTGCTGGCAAGGCCCCTCCGACGACCTCAACGACACGGCCTTCACGCAGCCGGCGATCTTCACCCATTCGATCGCCCTGCTGCGCGTGCTCCTGGCCCGCTTGCCGGATGCAGCGCCGGTCGCGGCAGCCGGCCATTCCATGGGGGAGATCAGTGCCCTGGTCGCCGGGGAATCGCTCTCCTTTGAGGACGGGCTGGCCCTGGTGCGTGAGCGCGGACTGGCGATGAAGCAAGCCGGCGAGCAACTGCCGGGTGGCATGGCTGCCGTGCTTGGGTTGGACCTCGAACGAGTGGAGCAGGCCTGTGCCCAGGCCTCGCAAGACACCCATTCCGTGATCGGTGTTGCCAACGACAACTGCCCCGGTCAAGTGGTGATTTCGGGCGATGAAGCGGGCCTGCTGCAGGCGATGGATCTGCTCAAGCAGGCTGGGGCCCGCAAGGTGGTTCGGCTGGCCGTCAGCATCGCGGCCCACTCCCCGCTGATGGTCCCAGCGCAGGAACGCTTCAGCCAGGCTGTCGATCGGGCCCTGCTTCGCCCGGCCAGCATTCCGGTATACGGCAACGTCGAGGCGGCCCCGTTGCAGAGTGCAGCCGCGATCGAGCAGGACTTGCGCAATCAACTCACCATGCGGGTGCGCTGGACGGAGACCATCCGCAATCTTGCCTCGGCTGGCGTGACCAGCCTGCTGGAGATCGGGCCAGGGAATGTGCTCTCCGGCCTGGCGAAGCGCATCGAACCCGGGCTGCAGGCATTGGCCCTGGATGGATTGGACCCGGCGGCCGCGCTTGGCTGACCGGCCATCCCGAGTCCAGCGCATTCGATGAAGAAGTTCTTCGTCGCCCTGGTCCTCCTGCTTGCCTTCTACTTCTTCCTCACGCGGGCTGCTGATGTTGAACAAGTACTGCTCACCCTGCAACGCGGCAACTGGGCATGGATCACCCTGGCGCTGGTGGTACACGCTGCATGGATCCTCAACATTGGCGCCCATCTGCGCTCAATCTATCGCCTGCTGGGCATGGACGAGAAGATCATCCGTCTGTCGATGCTTGGGACTGGCGCGGCCTTCGTGAACACCATCGCACCTTCGGCCGGCATGAGCGGCATGGTGGTCTTCATCACCGACAGCCGTCAGCGAAACCTCCCCCCCAGCCGGGTTACCGCGGCGGCTGCACTTTACGTTCTGTACGACTACCTGGCGTTCATCGCCGTGCTGGGGCTTGGGATCGCCGTCCTCATCCGGCGCAACCGCCTGGGCGCGGCGGAGATCACAGCCTCAGTGATCCTGGTCTCGATCGCCTTCGGCCTGGCGATGGTGCTGCTCACCGCCATGCGCTCGGCGGACCGCCTCGGCCGCGCGCTGGCCTGGATTGCCATCCACACGAACAACGTCCTGCGCCCGTTCATCCGGCGCGAGTACCTCAGCCCGGCGCGTGCCCACGAGTTCGCCCACGACATCGGCGAAGGCCTGAGTCAGATCCGCACTCGACCCACCGGTCTGCTGTTGCCATTCGCCCTCGCCCTGAGCAAGCAGGCGCTCCTGATCGCGGTCTTCTTCTTGATGTTCCTGGCATTCCGCCAGCCGTTTTCCGTCGGGACGCTGATCGCCGGCTACAGCATTGGCTACCTGTTCTTGATCGTATCGCCAACCCCCTCTGGCATCGGGTTCGTGGAGGGCTCAATGACCCTGGCCCTGGCCTCCTTTCGTATCCCTTTGGCCGCGGCGGGCCTGATCACACTCGCCTACCGAGGCGTCACCCTCTGGCTGACCATCCTGTACGGGTTGGTCTCTTTCCGCCTGCTCAACCGCGAAGCAGCTGCATCCTCCAGTCCCAGGCCGCCTTCTTCATAGGATTGTGCACGCTCCTTCCACGCAGCGCCGCCCCGCCCTATGGGCTCCCACGGCTCGGGGGCGATTCCCTGCCATCTCACAACCAACCGGGCGAAGGGGGCCCGGCGGATGTGGGGTGGCTGGTCAGCTGGGCCAAAGCCCGGGGCATGCCGTCAAGAAGTCCTCTGCCAGCGTTCCCACAGCTTAGGTGCCGACGGCAAGCCGGGCGCGACGGCGATGCTATAATCCCCGCGGCATAGGCATCCCCGGCATGGAATTTCCGTCCGAGTCATCGGCAAGCGCAGCAGCAGGCGGTGTGTGGGTTGGCGCCGTCTTGCTTTTCCTTTCCATCCTGCTCGCCATCGCTCTCCGCCAGCGCCGTGGCGCGCTTCCCTCGGCAATCTCGCGCACCTGGATGCTTGCCAGCATCGTTGTCGTCGTGCTGCAGGTGCTGGGGCTTGTATACCCGCTGCTCGCGCTTGGCGTGGACGCCCAGCCGGCATTGCTTCCTGCCGTACGCTGGACCGCCGACACGCTCACCTGGATCACACTGCTCGGCGCGGCGTGTGTGTCCAGCTTGCCCCGGAGTGGCAGGCTCACCCTGCTGATCGCTGCCGGCGTGGGTCTGCTCGCCGGTCTGGGTTATGCCTGGGGGAGCGGACGCGCCGTCGCAGGGGGCTGTCAGCCGGCGCTGTGGCCGGCGGCCACCTGCCCTCCGCCTGTGGGGCTGCTCCTGCTGGCCCTGATCGTCGGCCTGGCGATTTCGGCCTCCGCCTGCGCCTGGCTGATCGTGCGCCGGCCTCTGGGATGGCCCTGGGTCGCCACAGCCGCCGGCAGCCTCGGCATCGCCGTCTTCCTTGATCTGGCGCTGGCCCGCGCCGCCTGGCCGCCCGGACCGTTCGCCTTGCTCGCAACCGTTCTGGTCTTCGCTCAATTCCTGCTCGCCGACTTTGGGCCGGAGCCAACTGCGGCACAGTCGCCGGCGGCCACACCGTTGACCACCTCGCCTGCCCACTCGCTCAGAGCGGCGGTGGATTTTGCGCATCTGATGCAGGCGGCCTCCGTGAGCGAGCTGGCCGACGCCGCCGTCAAGGCCACCGCCCTGGCAACACGCGTTGAGTTCGTCCTGCTGCTCTCTCCACCCGACGAGCGAGGGCGTTTCTCCGCTGCCAAAGGCTATGATCACATCCGCGAGCGGCCGCTTTCAGGTTTCTCGATGCACGGGCGGGCATATCCTGCCATCCAGGAAGCTCTGGTCGAACGCCGTGTGCTCGAAGTGGTGGATGACCCCAAACCTCCCGATCTCCAAGGCTTGATGGACGAGATGGAGGCCTACGAATCCGGCACATTGCTCTTGCTGCCGATTCTGTCCGGTGATGCCCTTCGTGCCGGGCTGCTCTTGTTCTCGCCGTTTGCCCAACACCGGTGGTCGGCGGAAGAGAAAGCGCAGTTGGGGCGGCTGTGCAGCCTGCTGGCGGAACGGTTCGCCGAGCTTGACCAACCCTCGCCATCGGCGGACGGTCCCCCGGGCAGCCGGCTGCCCGTGGTTGCCGCGGCGGGAAGCGCGACTGGGCATGCACGCGCCTGGAGCGAGCGCCAGCCCCCAGCCGAGCAGCAGGCCGACGAAATGCTACTGGTCCTCCAGGAGTTGGCCGAAGCGCGCTCGCAGCTTGCGCTGCTTGCGGCGGACCAGCAGGCACATGCCTCAACCCTCGATCAGGCCGCTGCGCTGCGGGCGCTTTCCGCCCGGCTGGAGCAGGGACTTCGCTCGGCCTCGAGCTACAGCGGCCTGCTGCTCGACGACGTCGCTGGCGCCCTGACGACGATTCAGCGCAAGTACCTGGAGCGGCTGCACACCGGTCTGGCGCGCTCACAGGATCTCGCCCAAGACCTGCGCGACCGGCTGGCGCCAGGATTGGAGGCGCTGGAGGAGCAGGGCGAGTGGGCGTCGCTGGACGCCTGTTTGCAGCAGGTCATGGCACGCTATACTGTCGCCCTGCGCGAACACCAGTTGCGCCTTCAGTTGGATTTGCCCGAGCGCAGCCCCGTCCTGCGGGCTGAGCCCGGCGTGCTGGAACAAGTGCTTGACAACCTGCTGGCCAACGCAGTGGCCGTCACGCCCGATGGCCAGGACGTGACCATCACCGCGCACGTGATCCGGGATGCCGGCAGCAGCTATGTGCTGTTGGACGTTGCAGATCGCGGCCCGGGGATCGCCACCGAGCACCTGGGATTGGTGTTCGAGCCGCAGGTCTCCATCGACGCCCACCGGCCAGCCGGAATCCAGGATGGGGGCGCCGGGCTGCCGCTGGTCAAACGCCTGTGTGAAGCGGTCGGTGGCCGGGTATGGGTTGACACCCGGCCGGGGTACGGGACGACATACACTGCCCTGCTGCCCCTGGCCCCAGGCGAGGCGGGAACCCCGGACCGCCCGATGACGTCGGACAGCTGAACAGGTGCGAGAGGCCGGAGTGACGCATTCCACCCTAGGTTCCGGAAGCCGCCTGCGCGCCCACCGGCGCCGCACCCACCCCTGGTGGGCTCTTGTCGCGGCCAGCCTGCTGGCGGCGGGCATCGCCTGCAATACAGGCTCGCTTCCGCTGCCCGTGCGCCCAAATGGGGGAGCGGCGGGGAATCCGGGCATCACACCCACGCCCTTCTATCCGCTGGCACCTTCGCCCACGCCGGAAATGACGACGACTCCCGAACTGCCGCCACCCACTGCCACGCCTGCCAACCCTTGGGGCGCGTTCGCCGGTCCCATCGAGGCCTCGGCCATCGAGATCCCACCGCCAATGCCGCTCTTCGACCTACCGCCGGGAGCGGAGGTGATCCTGCTGCTCGGCTCCGATGCCCGCCCCGGCGAGACCTTCGGTCGGAACGACACGATCATGCTCGCAGTGGTCGATCGCGAGGCCGGCGATGTCACGTTGATCTCAGTCCCCCGCGATCTGTACGTGTACATCCCAGGCTGGCGAGTCGACCGGGTCAACACCGCCGAGGTTCGGGGCGGGCTCCCGATGCTGTACGACACAATCGAATACAACTTTGGGATCCGTCCGACTCACGTGGCGCGCGGCAGCTTCACCGGCTTCACGCAGGGCATCGACACGCTCGGGGGGATCGACGTCCAGATCGGCAAGTACATGTCGGACGAGTGCGGCGGGGTCTATCGCACCTACCCGCCGGGCACCTACCGGATGTCCGGCTTTGAGGCGCTGTGCTATGTGCGCGTGCGCAAAGCCACCAGCGATTTCGATCGGCTTCGCCGCCAGCAGGAGGTGTTGATCGCCCTGTTTCAACGGCTCGTCAGCCTGAATGGCCTGACCCGCCTGCCCGAACTGTACGCGCAATATGCCTCGCTGGTTCAGACGGACCTGACATTGAACGACCTGCTGGGACTGATCCCGGTGGGGACCACAGTTGCCTCAGACCCGAGCCGCATCCACAGGTTCTCGATCGACTCCAGCATGGCCACCGGTTGGCGAGTGCCCGTTAGCGGCGCCTCGGTCTTGCTCCCTAACCGGGATGCCATCCAAGCCATGCTCGAGACGGCCATGTTGAAGTGATCCGACGGGCGCGCCTGCCGGCAGCGCTGCTGGCTGGAGCGCTGATCGCCTCCGGCTGCAGCCCGCCGGCAATCCCTGCGCTTGAGCCGGCGAATTCGTCGCCCACGCCTGCCGCTACGGCACAGGCCGCACCGCCCTTTCGCACTCCGTTTCTCCCTGCCGACCGAACGCCGACGGCGGCAGCCGCCGCCCTCCCATCGCCTGCCCCATTGCCTGACCCGAAGTTCGCGCGTGAGAATGGAGAACCCGCGCCGCCGCCCGCCGAGCCCATCCCCTTCGGTCCGCAGGTCGTCAACATATTGCTGCTGGGCTCCGACCGCCGCAGTGGAAGCGCATTCCGTGATGACGTGCTGATCCTGGTCTCCCTGGATTCCGACGAGCCGCGCGCCAGCATGCTCTCTATCCCACGCGATCTCTGGGTGTACCTTCCCGATCAGGGCATGCAGCGCATCAACTCCGCCTTCCTGATCGGCGAGGAACATTCCTACCCGGGCGGCGGCATGGGTTTGCTGCGGGAGGCGCTGCAGTACAACCTGGGCATCCCCGTGCATCACTTCGTGCGGGTCGAGATGCAGGGCTTCCAGCGGCTGGTGGACGCGCTGGGCGGGATTGAGGTGCTCGTCTCCTGCTCATACACCGACTGGCGCCTTGAGTCGCCGGAGGCGCCTCCGCAGGATCGCGACAGCTGGGAGTTGTTCACCGTGGCTCCCGGTCGGGTGGCGATGGACGGCGAGCTTGCGCTGTGGTACTCGCGCGCCCGCGCCCGTTCCTCCGACTTCGATCGTTCGCGCCGACAGCAAGAGGTGCTGCGGGCGCTGTACCGCCTGATACAGCAGCCTAACCTGCTGGCGCGCATCCCAGCGATATACAAGGCGCTGGCGCGCAACGTCTCGACGGACCTCACCCTGCCCGAGATACTGAATCTGGCTCCGCTGGCGGCGGAGATCGGGCCGGCTGCCGTCCGCAGCCGATTCATCGGCCGCGATCAGGTGGTGAACTACCGCGTGCCCTCTTCTGGGGCTGCGGTACTGGTCGCCAAGCCCGAGGCGCTGCGCGCCTTGTTGCAGGAAGTCTTCTCCCCTGGCTCCGCCTTGGACGGCGGTCCTCTGGCCGGACTCGAGATTGAACTGCTCGATGCCAGCCGGCGGCCGGGATGGGCTGACCTCGCCGCGGAGCGCCTGGCGTATGCGGGTGTGGCGACGCTGGGCGCCCTGCCTGACGGGTCACCCGCCAGCCAGACCGTGCTCATCGACACGCACCCTGACGACGATCCTGCCCGGCGCGCCCTTCTCGAGGTGCTCGGTCTCAGCGCCTCGAGCGTGCTGGAAGACCCCGACCCGACGGCAACGATCCGCTTCCGGCTCGTCATCGCCGACGATTACAACCCCTGTTTCGACCCCACCCGACGCCGCCAGAGCTCTGGCGGTTGACTTTTCACCACGTCCCGCATACGATTTGCGGGATATGACTACACGCAAGGGAGAAAGCCGAGCCACCCCGCCCGAGCGCAGCGAAGAGCTGCCGCTATTCTCCCAGCCCTCCGGGTTGGCTCCGGCATCCCCGCCCTCCGGTCCCGTGCGGCGCGATACCGCCATCAGCGCTGCGGTCAACGCCTGGGCCGAAGCCCTGGAGGATGCCGGACGGTCAATCCACACCGTCAAGGCGTTCACGGCCGACCTGCGTCTGCTGGCCAAATTCGTCGGAGCTGGTACTCCAGTGGGCGCCATTGCAACCCACGATATCCGCAACTTCCTCGACTGGATGCTGCATCGCCGGAAGGCGCCGTGCAGCCCCAAGACCTACGCCCGCCGCGTGACATCGGTCAAGGCCTTCTTCCGCTGGCTGGTCGACTCGGGTTCACTCGATGACGACCCGGCTGCCTCCGTTCCTCAACAGACTGTGCTCAGTCCACTCCCCGAGGTGCTCACCCCGGAGGAGGTCCAGGCCGTTCTTGACACGGCCGACGTCTGGCGCCACGCTGACAAGCCCGATGCGCGACCCTTCACACTGCTCAGCCTGCTGCTTCAGACCGGCATCAAGAAGAACGAATGCCTGACGATCCACCTCAACCACATCGATCTGACGGATCGCGAAGGACCCACGTTGTTTGTGCGCTACGGCGAAGTCCGCAAGCGGTACCGGGAGCGCAAGCTGCCGGTTGATGCAGACTGGGCCAGGGCCTATCGCGAGTACCTCAGCCAATACACGCCGCGCGACCGCGTCTTCCCCTACTCGCCGCGACGTCTAGAGTACCTGCTGGAGGACATCGGCGAGGCCGCCGGCCTTGAGAAGCACCTTTCATTCAACATGTGCCGCTGGACCAGCGCCCTGCAAGACCTGCGCGCCGGCGTTGAGCGAGACCGCATCCGCCAGAAGCTCGGCCTATCGAAGATCCAGTGGCGGGAAGTCGGGGTTAAGCTCGATCGGCTGGCGGCGGACGACGCCGGCCCAGACGACGGAGCCTAGGAGCGGTGAGCCCAGGCGCGCAAATGCGGGGCCGAAGTGCCCCGCATCTGGGGATCAGCATAGGCTGCCAGGCGCGGCGGCGCGGATCTCGCGCCGGGCTTACATCTTCTTAACGACGATGTCCCCGATCACATTGGCCGCCTCGTCGCCGCGATCGGCTGCGTTCGACAGGTGGCGGTAAATCTCGCGCAGCTTGAGCATTTCGACCAGGTGGTCGATGTCCCGCGGGCCGGCAAATAGATCCGCCACCGCTTCGCGATACACCGACTCCATCCGGTTCTCAAGGGCCTTGGCCCGCACGGCGTGATCGTTGGCGACGTTGGGGTGATCCTCAAGGCGTAGCACCCCATTGTAGATCTCGCGGGCCGCGTCGGTCAGCAGGGACACCATCCGCTCAATGAACGGATTGGGTTGGATCCCCAACAGAGACATCTCTTCTACGGTGGTGAAGGCGTAGTCCAGGATGTCGTCGATCGTCAGCGAGAGCGCGAAGATGTCCTCCCGGTCGAGCGGCGTGACGAACGTCCGGTTGAGTTCGTCGATCAGGATGCGGCGGACCTCGTCGGCCTGCCCCTCCATTTCCGAGACCTGCTGGGCCAGCGCCGGGTCAGGGAGGCGCACATACTGCAGCAGAGTCTGCATCCCTTCGTAAGAGAGTTCCGACTGCTTGGCCAGCAGTTCGATGAAACGGTTCTGCTTCTTCCTGCTGAAGATGCTCATGAAGCGCCTCACTCCCAATCGTTCGTCTCGGCGCCGAGATCCCCCGCCGAGCAATTCTCCGCGGCTGTTGCAAAGCACGCTGCGCCGGGCTGCACATGTGCCCGCTGCCCGTCCAACGGCCGGCCAACAAGCTCGTGCCTGCGCGCCGCCTGGTGTGGAGCGCTGATCACCAGCACGATCTGGCCAATCGCGGTCGATCGGATGGGCAGGATTATAGCCCCAATTGGCCACGAACCAGAAGGATGCACAGAAGTCACCGGATCCCCGCTCCCCCATGCCAACCCCCGCCTCTCTCTCTCTCGGCAGGCCCCGTCGCGCCGGGGCTCGTGCAGCCAGAAGCAGGCTGGCCGGCGATCGGTCCGCCTGCATCTCGGCGGGCTTGCCTCTTCCGTTCAGATCCCAGCTGGTTACCTGCCTTCGCCGCTGTCCCAGAAAGAGACGCACCCCAAGCGCGGCTTTGGCACAACGGGGGACCGGTGGGCGGAGAAGAGTCAGTCACTTCATGGGCTGAGGCCGGAAGACACCCGATCCGGTTACCCACGGCGACTGCGCCTCCCGCCAGGGCGGGCGGCAACTGCGAAGGGGTTGGACTGCTTTCCCCCCGCGCCGCGCCTTGACAGGCGCGCGCCTTGCTTCGACAATAGGCGCGTGTCCCCCCTCGACTCCTCTCAGCCCTTCCGCTCAGGGTACGTGGCCATCGTCGGCCCGCCGAACGCCGGCAAGTCGACACTGGTCAACGGTTGGCTGCGGCAGGCGTTGGCGCCGGTGTCGGCGCGACCCCAGACCACAATCCGCTCCCTGCTGGGGATCCTGACCCTGCCATCCGCCCAGATCATCTTTGTCGATACGCCCGGGATTCATCAGCCGCTCCACCGCCTGGGTGAGACGATGGTCGGCGCGGCGCGTTCGTCGCTGCGCGAAGCCGACGTAGCGCTGATCGTGTTCGATGCGTCGCGGCCTCCCGGACCGGAGGAGGATCTTTCCCTGAAACCACTGACCGGCGAGTCCACCCCGGTGCTCTTCGCCCTGAACAAGATCGACCTGGTGCCCGCCGCTGGGCTGCCGTCGCGCCTGATGGCCTACCAGCGCCGCATCGGCGATCACTGGCTATTCCCCGTCTCCGCCACCGATGGACGCGGCATGCCTGAGCTGCTGGAGTCGGTCCTCGAGAGACTTCCGGCCGGTCCGCTGTACTTCGACTCCGACAGCCTGACCGACGCGTATGAGCGGGACATCGCCGCAGATCTGATTCGCGCCGCTTGCCTCGAGCTGCTGCGCGACGAGGTGCCGTACCAGGTCGCGGTGCGCATCGATGCCTACCTGGAGCCGGATCCGGGCCACGCCCGGATCGAGGCCACCCTGCTGACCGAGAAGGAGAGCCACAAGGCGATCGTGATCGGCAAGGGCGGTCAGATGATCAAGCGCATCGGCACGCTCGCCCGTCAACGCATTGAGCAGATGTCGGACCGGCAGGTCTATCTCGGGCTGCGGGTCAAGTCGCTGCCCGGATGGCGCAGCAACGACCATCTGCTCCGCGAGCTCGGCTACCGGAGCGAACGGTCTTGAGCGCGGCCGCGGAACGCAAGACCCGCCGGCGGCGAACCCGCAGCAGCGCCTTCGGCGCGCCCGGCAGGATCAGCCACGACGCCCGTCGCTTCTACGGATCCCGGCTGTACGCCACCCCCCAGCCGACGGCCGGCGAGGGCGAGGAGCATCCTCTCCCACCGAGGCTGCGCGACCGGCTTTTCCTCAAGTCCTCGGAAGACATGAGCGAGTTGCCCGACAACTCCGTTCAGCTGATGGTGACCTCCCCACCCTACAATGCCGGCAAGGAGTACGACCTCGACCTTTCGCTGGAGGATTATCTGGCACTGCTCGAGCGCGTGATGCGCGAGACCTACCGTGTGCTAAGCTCCGGCGGTCGGGCGTGCGTGAACGTCGCCAACCTTGGCCGGAAGCCGTACATCCCGCTGCATGCCTATCTGATCCAGGTGATGCACAGCCTCGGCTACCAGATGCGGGGTGAGATCATCTGGAACAAGGCCTCGAGCGCAGGGCCGAGCACCGCCTGGGGCTCCTGGCGCTCCGCCACCAACCCCGTGCTGCGCGACGTGCACGAGTACATCCTGGTGTTCTCGAAGGGAAGCTTCACCCGCGACGGACGCGGGCGCAAGAACTCGATTGGGCGCGACGAGTTCCTGGCCTGGACCAAGAGCGTTTGGGCGATGCCCACGGTTTCCGCCCGTCAGGTCGGCCACCCGGCTCCCTTCCCCGAAGAGCTGCCACGTCGGCTGATCGAACTGTTCACCTTCGTCGGTGACAGCGTGCTTGACCCGTTCTGTGGCTCGGGCACGACCTGCCTGGCAGCGCGAGCCTTGTCGCGCCACTACGTCGGCTACGACAACCATCCGGAGTATCTGTACCTTGCCCAGGAACGACTGGCCCGGCAGACATGAGGCGGTGAGGCGATGAGCTACCAGTCCCCCTATTCTGTGCGCTATGGCTCAGAGGAGATGCGGCTGATCTGGGCCGAAACCACCAAGCGCCGGTTGTGGCGGCGGATCTGGGTCGCGCAAGCCGAGACGCTGGCTGCGGCCGGCTTGGTCGACACCGCCGGCCTGGAAGAACTGAAGGCTCATGTCAACGCCGTTGATCTGCAACAGGCGGCTGAGGTCGAGAGTCGCGTCGGGCACGACCTGGTCGCAGAGTTGCAGACCTTTGCCCGACAGTGCCCTATCGGCGGGCGGTATCTGCACTGGGGGTTGACCTCGGCCGATGTGCTCGATAATGCCGACGTCCTGCTCCAGCGAACGGCCGTCACCCTGCTCGCCGGCCGGCTGCGCGAGGCCCTGCTCGCCCTCGCCGAGCGAATCGAGGGCACCGCCGATCTGGTCGTCCTCGGCTACACCCACTTGCAGCCGGCGGAACCCACCACCCTCGGCTACCGCCTGGCGGCGGTGGGCCAGGAGCTGCTCTTTCACTTCCAACGTCTGAACAGCCTGCGCAGCGGGTTGCGCGGCAAAGGCATCAAGGGGGCGGTTGGCACCGGCGCGCCATTTGGCGATCTGCTGGAGAACACCCCGCTAACGCCGTCGGAGATGGAGTCCCGCATCCTGGAGGCGTTGGGCCTCGAGAGCCACCCGGTGACCGGACAAACCTATCCGCGCCTGCAGGACCTCGAGTTGCTCTCGGCTCTGGCTGCGCTGGCCGCGACGCTGCATAAGTCGGCCTTCGATCTGCGCCTGATGCAGTCCCCCGGCGTGCGCACGGCGAGTGAGCCCTTCGGGGAGGCTCAGGTCGGATCCAGCGCCATGCCCTTCAAGCAGAATCCCGTTCAGTCCGAGAAAGTGTGTTCGCTGGCGCGCCTGGTGGCGGCCGCGGTGCAGCCGGCCTGGCATAACGCGGCCAGCACCCTGCTCGAGCGCACCTTGGATGATTCCGCCAATCGCCGCGTGATGATCCCGGAAACCTTCCTGGCGCTGGACGAGATGCTGCTGACGTACGCTGGCGTCCTGCGCGGCCTGAGCATCGATGCCGCGGGCGCGCAGGCCTGGCTGGCGCAGTTCGGACCGTTCGCCGCCATGGAGCGCGTGCTGACCGCCCTGGTTCGTGCCGGCGCCGATCGCCAGGAGATGCACGAGCGCTTGCGGCAGCACAGCCTGGCTGCCTGGCCGCTTGCTCAGCAGGGGCGGCCCGAATCTCTGCTTAGCCGGCTGGCGGCCGACACTGCGCTGCTGCGCTACCTCCAGCCGGCTCGGATCGAACAGTTGCTCGAGGTGCGCACCTACGTCGGTTGGGCGCCAGAGCGGGCGCGGCAGACCGCAGCCGCGCTGCGGCGCGCGGCTGGCAGCGGGGATCCCCGCGCGTGATGCGGGCCCTCCGGCCGCGCGAGTTCGCCTTCCTGCTCTTCGCCCTCGCCGTCGGCGCCGTCTGCCTGCGCCTCGGCTTCTGGCAACTCGACCGCCTGGAACAACGCCGCCAGGCGAATGCCCAGATCCGCCTCAGCCAGACGATGCCCCCGCTCGACCTCAATGCAGCCGAGGCCGTGCTGCGTTCGGATGCATTCCGCCCAGCTACGGCGAGCGGAGTCTTTGATCTTGACCACCAGATCTTGCTCTCCAATCGATCCCTCAACGGGCAGCCTGGTGTGCACTGGGTGGCGCCGCTCCGGCTGCCAGGCAGGCCGGAAGCGATCCTCGTCGACCGCGGCTGGCTGCCACTCTCGGAGACCGAGCCGGACCGACTTGCTGAGTTGCCCTCGGATGGCACCGTCGCGGTCCGCGGCGTCCTGTTCCCGACGCAGATCGAGCCACGCTGGACCTTCATGGCCGACCGTGTGCCGGGCGCCGGCGAGCCGCCTCTGTTCGCCTGGCGCGTGCTCTACATCCCAGGCATCCAGGCGCAGACCCCTTATCCCCTGCTGCCGCTCTACCTGGCCGCCTCCGAGCCTCCGCCGGACTCCCCGCTTCCGAAGCCAGATTTCGCCATCGATGTGTCCGAAGGGTCGCACTTGACTTACGCCTTTCAGTGGTTCGCCTTCTGTGCGATCGCCTGGGTCGGTGCCGGCCTGTATGGCCGCCAGCGGCTGCGAACGGACAAGCACGGCGGGTAGGAGGAAGACATGCAGAGCACCTTCATTCTCGGACTGGGAGTGGCGCTGGTCGACTGGATCGCTGTGGCGCGCGCCAATCGCAAGTTGGAGTACTGGGCCAAGCCTACGGTGATGGTCATCTTGATCCTGGGCCTGGTTCTTGATGGGGGGATCCTGTCTTCGGCACTGGGTGGGCTGTTCCTGGCCGGCCTGTTGTTCTCGCTGCTCGGCGACGTGCTGTTGATGCTGCCCTCCAATCAGTTCATCCCCGGGTTGCTGGCCTTCCTGGCGGCGCACGTTCTCTATGTGCTGGCGTTCAATCTGGAGGGTCTGGTGCTCACCCTTCCAAGCGCGGCGCTGGCGATGCTGGTGTCGGCGATTGCGATTCCGATCCTGCTGCGCGTCCGCCGCGCTCTGCAGGCCGCCGGGCGCAACAGGCTGTGGCTTCCGGTTGCCGTCTACGGTGTGGTGCTGGCGGCGACGCTCTGGTCGACGCTGGGCACGACCCTGCGGCCCTCATGGCCGGCGGCGGCCGCTGCGCTAGTGGCAATCGGCGGGGGGTTGTTCTTCACCTCGGACGCGCTGAACGCCTGGGAACGCTTTGTCAACCGCTTCCCGTACTCCCGCGTGATCGTGATGGTGACCTACCACCTGGCGCAGTACCTGCTGGCCGCCGGAGTGGTGCTGGCGACCGCCGGTGGTGCGGGCTAGGGCCTCCGACCCGACAACAGTAGCCGGCTGGACCCACAGGGCGGCCGCCTGCCGAGGATGGCGCTCTTCGTCCAAGGCACAATCGTGCGCCCTGGCTCCTCAGCGCCTCGGATCAGACAGGAGTGAAGGCGCCCCGCCGTAGCTCGTCCGGCGTGGTGTCCGGCGTGCGCAGGTACCTGCCGAGCAGCGGGTAGGCCCCCCGGATTTGCTCCGCCAGGTCGAGAGCGAGGCAGCGGATGGAGAAGTGGGCATTCTCGCCGGCGCGCAGCTCGCAGAAGTGGAAGGCCTCGCGCAGATTCATGTTCAGCAGGATGCGGCGGTAGAATCCGTTCGGCACGACGTAGGCCGCCACGTGCGGGTTCCAGCCGGCCACGGCCTCATACGCTTGGCTGGCGTCCGTCATCGCCAGACGATAGCGCTCCCCAAACCCCGCTTCATCGATCAGCCGTGGCACGGAGAATCCGAGCCGGGTGGTCAGCGGCTGCGCCACCTGGGTCATCATCCGATGCCGCTTGAGTTCGAAGTACGAACCTTGATCGGTCGTCACCTCGACCGTCAGGCCGGCCAACTCAAGCGCCCGCGGGGCGGCGTCATGTGCCCCTCGCCCGCCGAGCAACGACTCGGCCAGCGCCAGCCGCGCGGCTGGCTCGAGCGACCGCACCTGCTCAACGCAGCCGGCGTAGCTGCCGTACCCCGCAGCGAAGGCGATTGCCGCGAGCACTCGGTCTTCCCCGTCTGGATCGCGGGCAACCAGTCGCCCGCCATCGGCGCCTACCGGTCTCGCCGGGATCCCGACTCCCGACAGGGTGTCTGCTGGCTGCACAGCTACCGGATCAGCGTACTTGAGCAGCGTCGGCACTTCCGCCAGACACACCTGTTTGAGCTCAGCGGCCAAGGCGCGAACTTCCTCCAGCGGGTGAGCCAGCATCCGGCGCAGAGCGATCTCCAACACGCGGGCATTGGCGGTCATCCCTACATTGGCGAACACCGCGGCCGGCAACAGAAAGCGGCAGACATCGACATAGCGCGAGCGGATCCGTCCATCCCAGCGACCGTCGCTTTCGCCGGGATTGCGCGGGTGCAGCCTCTGCACCACAGGCCGCACCGCCTCGAGCGAATCGGCATACACCTGCAGCAGCCTGGCGCAGGTGCGCCTCAGCGTAGCTTCGTGCTCCGTGCCGCACGCTTCATGCGCCAGATGGAAGCTATCCGCCTCCCACACCTGATAGCGGGTGGACTTCTCGGTGTAGGAGGCCAGCCGGCTGTGTTCGATCGCCTCGACCGCCAGCCGGGAGACGTTCTCGAAGGCAATGTGCAGCACCGCGTGCTCCGCCACCGAAGCATGCCCGTATCCGACGACCCATTTCTCGTGGAACGCAGCCGAGGCCGCCTCGGTCAGCTCGTCGGCGATCTCCTTGAAACTTTGCGGTGAGCGGGAGGTCTTGGCGAAGGTGACGGCGATGGTCTCGGGGCTCAGTTGCCTGGGGTCGAGCAGGTAGACCTGACGGCGGCGCTCACCCATGGTCGCTCTCCTCAGCGGCCAGCACACCCCGCGCCCGGACGATGTCCCGGGCGATCTGCTCCCGCAAGGCCTCCGGGCCATCGAAGCGACGTTCATCCCGCAGTCGTTCAATGAACACCAGCCGGAGTTCCCGGTCGTACAGATCACGGTCGAGGTCCAGCAGATGGGCCTCAATGATCGGCTTGGGCGTGTCCTGTTCAAATGTCGGGCGGAAGCCGATGTTGGTCACGGCTTGCCAACGTTCCCCCATCCCTTCGGCCCAGCAGGCGTACACGCCGCGTCCAGGATAGGCCCTCTCCTCCCAGATCCCCAGGTTGGCTGTCGGGATTCCCAGCCGCCGGCCGCGGCCGGCGCCGCGCATCACCTTGCCGGGGATGACGAACGGTCGTCCAAGGTAACGCCGCGCGCGGGCGACATCGCCCGAACGCAATGCCTCTCGCACGCGCGTCGAACTGACCACTTCACCGTCGATCAGCAGCGGAGGAACCACTTCCACCTGAAAGCCCCCCTGAAGGCTGTGCTGCAGCAGAAAGTGGCGATTGCCCTCCCGCCCGTGGCCGAGGGCGAAGTCCTCGCCAATGTACAGCCGGCGCATGCGCAGCTCGGTCAACATGCGCTGCAGGAAGTCCGAGGCCGTGACTGCAGCCAGTTGCTGGTCGAAGTGAAGGGCGATCACGTGATCGACGCCCTGCTGGTGAAGCAGGTCCGCTTTCTCCTCCACGGTCGTGATGTACAGCGCCGGCTGGCGACCGCGCAACACAACCGATGGGTGCGGGAAGAACGTGACCACGACGGCCGGCGCGGCCTCGGCACGCGCCGACTCGACCAGCGTCTGTAGTAGCCGTGCGTGCCCCAGATGAACCCCGTCGAAGGAGCCCATGGTCACGTGGCTGTGCGCCAGGCCGAGCGCAGCAAAGTCCTGGAACGTCGTCAGCAGGGTCATTTAGGGGATAAACACCTTATGGGGATGCCAGCTACGCCCGTCCGGGGCAGCTTGCAGAATCGCGATCAGTCCGCCCTCCCCGTCCAGCGCCTGGACCATCCCGGCACAGGGGGAGGCGCTCGGCAGGCGGCTACCGTTGCGCAGGCGCTCGACCTCGGCTGGATCGAGGCGGACCGCGGGCATGCCCCGCAATGCCTCGCTTGCGGGCCTGAGGTGCCTCCGCCAGCCGGGTGGACGCCCGGGGTCTTCCGCCGGCTGATCGCCAAAGGCCGCCTCAAGCTCGCTCAGCGAGACGGCCTCCTCCAGGCGAAAGTGGCCGGACGCAGTGCGGCGCAGGGCGCTCAGGTGCGCCCCGCTCCCCAGTTTCTGCCCCAGATCATGCGCCAGCGACCGGATGTACGTCCCAGCCGAACACTCAACCTCCAGAGAAAGGTCGGGAGGGGTGTAGTCGAGGATAGCGAGTCTGCGGATTTCGATCGGACGCGCCCTGAGCACCGGAGGTTCGCCCCGCCGCGCCAGCTGATAGGCTTTCTGGCCCTGGATTTTGATCGCACTGAAAGGCGGCGGGGTCTGGTCGATTCGGCCGCGAAACCCCCCCAGCGCCCGCTCGATGGCCGGCAGTGAGGGGATTGCGCCGCCGGCGGCAGTGACTTCGCCGTCGGCGTCGAAGGTGCTCGTCGCCTCGCCAAAGCGCACCACCGCCCGGTAGGCTTTGTCGCTCGCTGAGAGATACTCGCTCAGCCGGGTGGCCGCCCCAAGACAGAGGACGAGCACGCCCGACGCCCGAGGGTCGAGTGTGCCGGCGTGGCCCACTTTGCGGATCCCGGTCCCCTTGCGCACAACATGGACGATCTGGTGCGAGGTCGGCCCGACCGGCTTGTCCACGATCAGCAGGCCAAAGTCGCTCAACCCTTGCCTCGGTCTCCCCCGGCGAGGGCGGGGCGAGTTGCCTGCAGCACACGCTCGATCACCTCCGGCGTTGGGCCGCTCAACAGGGCTCCGGCAGCCAGTTCGTGGCCGCCTCCGCCGAAGCTGGCCGCGACCCGGGCGACATCCAGGCCGGCGCGGGCGCGCCAGCTCACCTTGACCTTGCCTTCAGGCTGCTCGACGAAGGCCAGCGTGATGTCGGCGCCGTCGATCGTCATCAGCAGGTTGATCAGATCCGCATCATCGTTGCCAGCGTAGCCGGCCTGAGCGCGGTCTTCCAGCGTCAGGGTCGACCAGAGCATCTTCCCATCACGCTGCAGCCGCGCCAGCCCCAGCCCCCACAAACGCGCCGCGGTGAGCGAGTGGCGGTTCAGCGTCTGCTCATAGATTTCGGCCAACGGCGCGCCCAGGTCCATCAGGTCGGCCGCCTGGCGCAGCAGGCCGGAGCTTACGCCGGGGACGCGGAAACCGATCGTGTCGGTGACGATACCGGCCAGCAGGTTGCTGGCCACTGGCGAGTCGACCTGCAGTCCGAGCTGGGGAAGAAGCGTGACCAGCAGCCCGGCCGTGGCCGCGGCCTGCTCATCGACCAGGTTGACCCGGGCGAACTGGGTGTTGGTCGGATGATGATCGATGTTGATGTCCGGCTGGCGAGGCTTCTGGCCGCCGGAAAAGCCCAGGCGATCGAGATCGGAGCAGTCGACGGAGACCAGCAGATCCACTCCACTCGGGAACTGGCGCAAGATCTCGGCGGACCCCGGCAGGAAGCGGTAGCGCGTCGGCAGTCCGTCGACGAGCACGGGGGCCACCTGCTTGCCTGCCTGCGCCAGGGCAAGGCTCAGGCCGAGCAGTGACCCGACAGCATCCCCATCCGGCCGCTCATGCTGGATCACCCCGACCCAGCGCGCATCGGCGATCATGCGCCGGGCGGTGTCAATGTCAGCCTTCGCCAGACTCACCCTCGTCTTCCTCCCGAACCTGCCGCAGCAGCGCCTCGATCGCCGAGGCCCGGTCAAAGGACTCGTCCCAGCGGAAGCGCAGCTGCGGGAAGGCGCGCAGCGGGATCCGCTGCGCCAACGAAGACCGCAGGAACCCGCGGGCCGAAGCCAGGCCCTCCAGGATCTCCTCCTGGCGTGCCTCCTCACCCATGGCATTGACGAAGGCTGTAGCGTAGGCGAACTCGCGGTCGACTTCCACCTCGGTCACCGTTACCCCCTCCAGCCGGGGGTCGGAGACATGGCGCGCCAGCAGCTCCGCCAATTCCTGGCGGAGGCGTTCTCCCAAGCGGCGGGCGCGGGTCGAGGTGGGCATCAGTCCTGGGGGACCTCTTCCTCGACGAAGAACTCGAGCACATCGCCGACCGCCAGCTGGTCGTAGCCTTTCACGCCGACGCCGCACTCGTAGCCGGCGCGCATCTCGCGCACGTCGTCCTTCTCGTGCTTGAGCGAGCCCACCTGGCCCTCATACACCAGCGCCCCGCCGCGGTAGACGCGCACACGCGCATTGCGCCGCGCCTCACCATCCACCACCATGCAGCCGCCGATGTGGCCGATCTTGGGGATGCGGAACACTGCCCGCACATCTGCCCGCCCGACGACCACCTGGCGTTTCTCCGGCGCCAACATGCCCTTGAGCGCCTTCTCGATGTCCTCGGTCAGCCGGTAGATGATGTCATACAGGCGGATGTCGACGCCTTCCTTCTCGGCCAACCGGCGGGCGGACTGGTCCGACTCGACGTTAAAGCCGATCACCACTGCTTCCGATGCCGCCGCCAGCATTACGTCCGACTCCCCGATGTTGCCCGTGGCCGCGTGCAGGATATTGACCTTGATCTCACCGGCCGATAGCTCCTGCAGCGAGGACATGATCGGCTCGAGCGAACCCTGGACGTCCGCCTTGAGCACCAACGGCAGGTCCTGCGTCTGCCCCGCCTTGTAGGCGGCGAACACCTGCTCCAGTGTCATGCTGGGCGCCTTAACCTCGCTTTGCTGGGCATCCGCGGCGCGCTGGCTGACGACGG
>Ga0105094_10000253_pt1 | contig 25505 bp, 19 predicted proteins | sample PPLLak1March2015_2_FD_87023 | JGI IMG/M metagenome (GOLD analysis project Ga0105094, IMG submission 87023) | Freshwater sediment microbial communities from Prairie Pothole Lake near Jamestown, North Dakota, USA - PPLs Lake P8 Core (3) Depth... | ecosystem: Environmental > Aquatic > Freshwater >...
CATCCCGCCGGGGTAAAAGACGAAAACCGCCTCCGGATTTGCGGAGCGAAGCTGGGCCAGCTCGGCCGCGTAATCGGGCTGGTTGGGCTCCGTGTAGACTTCTGCTCGGATTTCCCCCTTGAAATAGCGCTTGAAGCCCTCCAGGCCGTCTTTACCCGCCTGGTAGTTCGGCGCCATGAGATAGACACCCTTGATCCCCTTGTCCTGAAGGTATTTGCCCATGGCTTCGTGGGTCTGGTCGTTCTGCCACGAAACGGTGAAAAGATTCGGGAGGCAGCCTTCGCCGGCAAGGGGAGAGGGTCCCGCGTTGGCGCTCACGAGGAAGATGCCTGCATCGGTGACGGGCCTGGCGATGGCCATCATCACATTGGAGAAGACAATGCCCGTGATGATGTCGACTTTGTCCTTTTCGATCATGCGCGTGGCCACCTGCACGCCCACTTCGGGCTTGAACTAGTCGTCTCCCACGATCAACTCGACCGGAGCCCCTCCGAGCTTGTCCCCGCAATGCTTCAGCCCCATTTTGAAGCCATCGAGGATATCCGTGCCCAGGCTCGCCCCCGGCCCCGACATGGTGGCGATGTAGCCGACCTTCACCTTCTCGGCCGCCGAAGCGACGCCGCAAACGAGCAAGAAAAGACTGACGGACAGCCCCTTGGCTGCCAGACTCACCATGCGCTGATGCATTCTCGTTTCCCCCTGTGCCCTGTTGAATTCTTCGCTTCCCCGCAGGGCTCTACAGTGCCGTGAATAGGTTAAGTTGTCAATACAAGGTTTTTGCCCAGTGCGCTTTACGTGCTTGAACCCAAGGGCCTTGACGCCATATAGTGTTTCAGGGCAGATACCGGTCCCGAGGAGAAAGCTCCGGTATTGCTCAGCCCAGTCTGTGAGCCCACTCCCGGGAAACCTGTACGACCTGGAACGGGCAACCTCTTGAAGAGCTTTTTCGCCGTGGGTGTGGGACTCTCGGGGTTCCTCCAGCAGCCTGAGCGGGCTCCGAAAGTCAGGGTTTCCATCAGCTCACACCCTGGCCCATCGAGGTGGGGAAATGGCCGCTCCATGCGGGACATCACGGGCGACAAGATGCAGTTTCGCAGGGCCTGTCGCTTCATCGATCAGATCTCATGCGCCCTGGAGCATACCCACGAGCGGGGCATCCTCCATCGCGACAGCAAGTCCCCCAATGTGCTGCTGGAGGGGGGATTGTGTCTTCCCGGGTGACTTCCGCCCTGGGCTTTCGCCTCGTGAAGACGGATTGAGGCCAAGGTAGGACGGATCAGGCAAGGATCTCAAAAAGGAGGATGTGAATGGGACTATTGTCCTGGGTGGTCATGGGATTGATTGTTGGCGCGCTCGCCAAGTTCATCATGCCGGGAGATGACCCCGGCGGCTGTTTCGTTACCGTGCTCCTGGGGATAGCGGGTGCTTTCGTCGGGGGTTACGTCGGTTCGATCCTGGGAGTCGGCTCGTTCACGGGATTCAACCTGGGGAGCTTTCTGGTGGCTACCGGCGGGGCTGTCCTCATTCTGGTCGTCTATCGGGCACTGAAGAAATAGGGCCGGTCATCCTCCGGCCCATGACAGCCACAGCGGCCGCCCGAACCGGATTGAGCTCCCCGGTTCATCGGCGAGCCCCGGTTCACACCAGGTGAGTGATGTGGATGCCGTTCCATTTGGCCAGCAGGTATTCGGCCACAAGGCGCCGATGCCAACGCTCGGGGGACTGCTCGCTGCAGAGGAGGCATCCGTAGTGCATGAGGTCGCGGGGGATCCTTGTTTCGACTTGCCGCCGGTCCAGAAGCTGCACGAATTCCCTTTCGCAGCGTGGCCAGCCCGTCTTGCTCTTCCGGTAGGCGTCCAGGATCTCGCGGGTTGGAGCGAGTTCGGGCATGTGCAGGTAGTCGATGCCGCAAGTGGCCTTGAGGAAATAACGGAGGTCGTCCCGCCTGGCGAAGCCCGCAAGCTGCGAGACATTGTTCAGCCGGACATCGATCACCCTCTTCACCCCTGCATCGCTGAGGAGGGTGAAGAAGGTTTCCGCCGACTTCCTGGTGAAGCCTATGGTGAATAGTCTCAATGCCTCCAAGGTCTTATGCCTTCTCTTGCCATTTTGGATCCTGATTTCCTTGAGCCACGCCCGTGGATTCTTGAAGACTCAGAAAATAGAGCCGGAGGATCCTGAGGTCGTCATAGCCGACCTCGCCTCCCAGGGCTTCATAGATGGGTTTGAGCATTTGGGAGCCGAGAGTCTTGAATGCCTCCGTAACCCTCTCCATTCCTTGCCCGGAGAGTGAGATGTGCGGAAGAAAACCTTCGGCACGGAGGGGATTTCCATCCTGGAGGTAGCTCAGCAAGTAGTCGAAAATCCTGCTTTCCCGGACGTTGAGCTCCCGGGCGAGGCTCTCGATGGTCTTCCCGGAATTGAAGCCCTGGCCGGTGACGATCTCCCTCATCCTGCGGGTGGATCCCCGACCAGCCGGGCCGGGTCCGGGCGGGGATCCGCCCTTGTCCTCCATGGAGTGCTCCCGGCAATGCTTCTCGATGACCTCGAGGAAAACCGAACCGTATCGATCGAGCTTGGCTCTGCCGATGCCATGGATGCGCAGAAGAGCGTCCGCATTGCGGGGTATGTAAGCCGCCATCTCGGCCAGGGTTCTGTCCGAGAAGACCACGTAGGGCGGGACATTCGCCTCGTCAGCCAGTTCCTTGCGTTTTCGACGAAGGGCTTCAAACAGGTTTCGGTCGTATGCGGGGGCTCCGCTCTGAGGAGCTGCATCGGGTGAGGCCGGTGGCGCCTCGGCATCATCCAGTCTGCCGAACACAGCCTCTTGGCCCCGGAAAACATCCCAGGCTTTGGGCGTCAAGCTCAATCCGCCGATTTCAGGATCCTGCACCATGAATCCCCTGTGGAGCATCTGTCTCGCCACCTGGTGCCATTGCCGCCGCGACAGCTCCATACCGATGCCGTACGTTGAAAGCCGCTGGTGCCCGAACTTCACTACCTTTTCCGCTTTCGATCCTCGCAGAACGTCAATGGTGTGCATGATGCCGAATCGCTCGCCCGTTCGCCTGACACAGGAGAGGAACTTCTGAGCCGGAACGGTGAGGTCGACCGTCGGTCGCTCGGCGGCAAGGCAGTTGTCGCACATGCCGCATTGTTCATGGGGAAAAGCTTCGCCGAAGTAGGCGAGCAGCGGGATGCGCCTGCAGAAATCGGATTCGGCGAACTGGAGCAGGGCGTTCAGCTGCAGGTTGGCCGCGCGCCGCTCCAGGCCTTCCTTGTCTTTGATCCAGTGCTTGATCTTGTGGATGTCGCCGTACGAGAAAAAAAGAACGCACTCAGCCCGCATCCCGTCGCGGCCTGAGCGACCGATTTCCTGGTAGTAGCTCTCGATGTTTTTGGGCAGGTCGTAATGGAGAACAAACCGGATGTTGGACTTGTCGATCCCCATGCCGAAGGCGATGGTGGCCACGATGACGCGAACCTCATCCCGAACGAACCTCTCCTGATTCAGTTCCCGCTCACCATCTGTCAAACCGGCATGATAAGGGCTAACGGAAAAACCCTCGGATGAAAGGGTCACACAGAGCTGGTCCACCTGTTTTCGGGTCGAGCAATAGATGATTCCGGAATCGTTCGGGTATCGGCGGAGGAGCTCACAGGCCTGGTGGAAGGGCTTTTCCTTCGGGACAACATGGATGAGCAGGTTCTCGCGGTTGAAGCTTGCAACGAATTCACTGGAGTCATCGACTCCGAGGACGCTCATGATGTCTTTCCGGACTCGCGCGGTGGCCGTGGCAGTGAGCGCAATGCAGACGGCGTTGGGCAACTTGATTCGAACATCCGATATCTGCCGGTATTCGGGGCGGAAATCATGACCCCACTCAGAGATGCAGTGCGCTTCGTCTACCGCCAAACACGAGACATCAACTGATTCCAGGAGAGCCAGTAGCTGCGGTCGAAGAAGGGTCTCGGGCGCGAGATAGAGGAGTTTGGCTTCTCCGCGCCTGATTTGTTCGACATTGTGCCGGTAGACGTCGGCCGAGATGGAGCTGTTCAGCAGGACGGCGGGGACGCCATGTTGTCTGAGCTGCTCCACCTGGTCTTTCATGAGTGCGATGAGGGGCGAAACCACGACGGTCAGCCCATCAAAGATGAGGGCGGGTATCTGGTAACAGAGCGACTTCCCGCCCCCGGTGGGCATGACGGCGAGAGAATCCCTGCCGCCGAGGACGCTCTCGATGACCTCTCGCTGCAGGGAGATGAAGTCATCAAATCCGAAAACGGATCGAAGTATGCCCCTCGCTCGTTCAATCATGGCTTGTACCTGCAAGAAAGTCGGCCACACTCGGACATTGGACTATGAAGGTAACATACGGGAAATGCATATAAATGGCAACTAGCGCTGGACTTCAGAGTCAACAGCACACGCGGTCCCCGCATGGCAATGCTGTTGAATTAAGGGGTGGCGCGGGCCAGGCGAAGCTTGCCCGTGACCGAATGAGCTCGCATGGGCAAGCTCCGCTTAGCCCGTGGCACCCGACCGGACCGGGCGGAGTGAATGATCCGGAGCAGGAGAATCAGAAAGCAGACGCGGCGCGAGCGGGGAGGTCGTCGGGTGGGATGCCCTCCAATACGGGGAGTGCAAGATCCTTGTCAGAAATGATCGGCTCTTTCACCGGCCAGGCGATGTTCAGGCTGGGGCAGTCCCAGCGAATGCCGCGCTCCTGAGACGGGGAATAATAGTCCGTGCACTTGTAGAGCACGGTGGCTGTCTCGCTCAGGACACAAAAGCCGTGAGCAAAACCCTTGGGAACATAGAGCTGTGTGTAGTCATCGGAAGAGAGCACTGCGCTGGTCCAGCGGCCAAAACGCGGCGAATTCCTGCGCAGGTCGACCGCGACGTCAAAGATGCGGCCGTTCAATACAGAGACCAGTTTGTCCTGAGCCTGTCCCAGTTGATAGTGGAGTCCACGGAGAACCCCCTGGGTTGAGTAAGAGACATTATCTTGAACAAACCCGTCGGCCACACCCGATTCGACATAGCGATCCCGCTGATAAATCTCAAGAAAATGCCCCCGTCGATCCTGAAAGAGCCTGGGGCGGATCAGAAGCACTTCCGGTAATTCTGTAGCGACAACCTCCATATGACCTCCAAACCAGACGTGTTGTCTCGCTTATCCGGACGAAGACATTGTCCGCCTTCGGCCCGCCCAGGCCGCCAATCCTGTTGACTTAGGCACATTGTTCATGCCTGGAGGGTGCCATGGGCTAAGCAAAGCTTGCCCATGCGTGACTTCTCCACCACGGGCAAGCTCCGCTTAGCCCGTGCCACCCCTTAAGTCAACGGCATTGGCCCAGGCCGCCGCCCCACAGGCCGGAAAAGACACGGACCATCCGCTGGGCGTCAGAGCGCCTGAGGGAACCAGGCACACAGGCTGCTTGCAGGCAGGGAACGCCTGCCGTTCACTGGACGCGAAGGCGACAATATCCGTCCCGGCCATGATCCGTCAAGGGTCCAAATCCCTTTGACTCGCAGCGGACTTTTCGCTAGGACTGACGAAATTGCTCGATCGAACCCATCGACTGCGAAGAAGGGAGACATCATGGACGCCATGGAAAGCGGAGTCGTCAACACCTGGAAAGACGCCCTGGAAAAAGCCTGGCGGGAGATACCGCGCGCTTTCCGCAATGACCATTCGGTGCGGCACACCTTGCGTTGTCGTCTGTTTGGTCTGTTCAGTGATGCTGGATATGCTCTGGTGGCCGACTATATGCCCCCGAGAGTCCAGGATCGCGCTGTGGATTTGATTGCCATGAACCGTGAAGGAGAGATCCTTTACGCCATCTGTTTCGAGGCCGTGGTTTCACTTGCCGCGGTCAAGAGCCTCAGCAGCTTTGACGCGGTCCACAAGATCATCATCACGACGGGGCTGCTTGAGAAGAAGGTCAAGGAAAGCCGGTTCTTCTTGAAGGAAGGGATTGATCACATTCACTTGAATGCTCCTGATTGGAATAGATAGTATATCCAACACATGGCGTCCGCATCGAGTGAGGATCACTGTATGGGAGGTCCCGTGAGAAGACCTCTTTGTGCATTTCGTAACAATATATAATCAATCACAAATCGGCTTGACACGATATCGTGTGCGTGTCATAAGGTAAGCGAGTATGAGTCTTGGCTGGAGTGTGAGGGGGACAGACAAGGTTCTGGAAAGGGTTCCCGGCAGTTTGGGGGGAGCCTGGAAGGGAGGTGGCCGGCGTCGATCTAGGGTAATCTAAATGCATTTTCTTTCGCTTTCTTCCTATTGAATCTCATTTGATACGAATCGCGCCGTTCAAAGTTGGTCGTTTCTTCATCCTCGGAATTCAATTGCATCACCTGCACCGCCTACTGTTTCACACATTGGTTCGCAGTTCTTAGACCAGTTCTCTCTAGTATTTATTTAATGCAAAGCTCTTCGAGTGCATTCATTTTTCAATGGAGGTTCTTGTTACCGGTTATAGGATTCCTTTCTGGAATCTTACTATGGTGAGCAGGGAAGTCTGAAGCAATTCTTTACTTATTGACTCTAGGCGACGCTTTTTAAAGGAGTGAAAGATGGCAGGACCAATCGACAAAGTTCCAGGAAAAGCGTGGGTGGTTACTTTCGCCGGTACAGCTGTCAACCTTTGTCTCGGTATTCTTTACGCATGGAGCGTTTGGAAAGCTGCTCTTCTGTATAATAAGGATCACCCCGCCGGCAGCGCCATGTCCGGCATCAATGAAGGGTGGGCATACCTTACGGATGCTCAGGCCACCTGGGCCTACGCGATCTGCGGCGTTGTTTTCGCCTGCTTCATGATTCCTGGCGGCCGGATTCAGGATAAGTACGGTCCCAAAGTGGGTGCAACGACGGGCGGCCTGCTCCTGGCCCTCGGCTGCATCATCTCCGGTTTGATGAAGAGCTATACCGGCCTGGTGATCGGTTTCGGGATCCTTGGCGGCATGGGAATGGGCATCGGCTACGCCGCACCCACGCCTGCGGCCGTAAAATGGTTCGGACCACACAAACGCGGTCTCATCGTCGGTCTCGTGGTCGGCGGTTACGGCGGTGCGGCGCTCTATATCGCGCCGCTGGCCAAATGGCTGATCGGCGCCTACGGGATCTCGGGAAGCTTCATCGCTCTGGGTTGTCTTTTCGCAGTCGTCGTCATCATCGCCGGACAGCTGCTGGCATGGCCGGAGCCCGGTTATGTGCCACCAGCACCGCCAACGCCTGTGAAAGTGGCGTCGGGAGCTCCCATGAAGACCAGCCTCACCGCTGTGGACTGGGAAGCCCGCGACATGATGAAGACGGTTCAGTTCTTCGCCTTGGTCTTCATGTTCATCGGCACCTCCCAGTCGGGGCTGCTGGTCATCGCCAATGCAACCCCGATGCTCAACAAGACGGCCGCAACCATCGCGTTCTTTGCAGCCAATGCATGGCTCCTGGCCTCTTTCGGCGGGTTGGTGAATGCCAGCGGCCGTATCGGCACCGGGCTCTACTCGGATAAGATCGGCCGTGCCAATGCCTATGTGGTGAACGGCATCATTTCGGCCATCTGCCTCTTCCTGATGCCCAACATCATGAGGTCCGGCAACGTCTTCCTGCTGTTCCTGGCTGTGGGTATCGCCTTCTGGCAGTATGGCGGCGGGCTCTCCCTGATGCCGGCTTTCACCGCGGACTTCTTCGGTCCCAAGAACCTGGGATTCAACTACGGTCTGGTGTTCATGGGCTGGGGTATCGCATTCTTCGTTCCCCAGATGGCCGGCTACATCAAGGATGCCACGGGCAGCCTGGATTACGCCTTCTATATTTCGGGCATCATCCTGGTGGCCTCGACGTTTGTGGCCTACGTGGTCAAGAGACCCATGGCAACCACCGAGGGCGCTCAGGCTCGGCAGACTGCATAGGCTGAAAGAGTGCTCTTGAGTTTTTCTCAAGGAAATTAGACCTGGGGCGGAAAGATTCTTTCCGCCCCTTTTTTCATCGTGTTTCCTTCCGACCGATCATTGAAGTTCCCAATGTGCCGCTATCCGGGCATTGTCGAGAGGGTTCATCAAAGGGTTGTGATCACGGTGAAAGGCATGCGTGCCTGAATTGTGAGATGGCTGCACAATACTCAGAGCTGTCAGATCCTGCGATAAAGGGTTCGAAATGCCACATCCCGGTGTGCTGCTCATCCGTCTCATGGACGACGAGATTCAGCAGATCCATGATCTGCTCGATCAGTGCGATCCGGAAGTGAATGTCTGGAAGGCTGAGAGCATTCAGGAGGCTGAGCCCATCCTCACCGGCGGTAACCTGCTCCTGATCGTCGTCCGACTGGACGAGCACCGAAAGAGGCCTGATCAGGATCTGAAGCGCATACGTCGACTGGTTAAATCCCGTACACCCGTCCTGCTCCTGGTCACAGCGGATTGCGCCATCAAAGTCAAGCAAGCCATGAAAGCAGGGGCTGACGAGTACTGGATCCTCCCCATGGATTCCCAGGCCTTTCCGTCGCGTTTTTATGTTCTCCTGGAGTGGGGGCAGTCAAGCCTCACTCAGGAGTGGCTGGGGCGATCCGACCGCAACCTCTGGGGCGCCATCGCTCAAAGTCTCAAGGAGAGGGGACGGAATTTCTTGCAGCGGCTGGCTGGCATGTTGAGACGCGAGCCTGCCATGACTTGTGAAACCTTGGAGCTGATTGGCGGGAAGTGGGAGAAGCTTCGCCGATTGGGCTTCGGCAGCTACGGAGAGGTCTGGCTGGTCAAGGATCCCGAGAACGTTGAGCCAGCCGTTGCCAAGGTTCCGCACTCCCAGAAGATGAACACGAAGTTCCTCCGTGAGGCGGCCATCCTGAAGCGACTGAGCGATCACCCCAATGCCGTGCATCTCAAGGAGGTCGTCAAGCAGGATGGGAAGGTCATCCTCATCCAGGAGTACGTGGAGGGGAGCACCCTTCAGGATCTTCTGGGGCAGGGTATGGAGGCGGCAGCCAAGGAGAGTGCTTTCCTGCAGCTGCTCGAAATTGTCGCCAGGGCGCATGCGGACAAGATCATGCATCGGGACATCAAGCCCGAGAACATCATCGTCACTCACAAGGGCATCCTGAAGTTGCTGGACTTCGGAACCGGCAAAGACCTGACTCGCCGGAGCATCAGCAACACGGTCATTGGGTCCAGGCCTTTCATGGCTCCGGAGCAGATTCTCGGAAACAGCCGCCTGGCGAGCGATGTATGGGCCCTGGGAGTGATCCTTTATGCGCTGTCCACGGGATGTCTTCCGTTTTACGACGATAACGAGAAGGTCCTCATGGACATCATTCTCGAGTCGGAGCCCGAGCGACCGAGAAACCTTGAGCCCGACCTGTCCGAGGAACTGGAGTCTGTGATTTTGAAATGCCTGGAAAAGGACTGGACTCGTCGCTATCGGAGTGCGCTGGAGTTGAAGACGGATTTCTCTGAGCGTCTCCCGACGTTTGGTCAAGGAGAGATTCTGACGGGTGCCTGATCCCGGCGCGCCCTCGGTTTCACTGCAGTGGATGGCCTCTCAGCGCATCGGTGATTGTCGGCTACGAAAAGTTTCGGGGTTCCAGTTGAGGGCTCCGGGCCACCACCCCCGCATCGTCCAGCGGGGTCCGGAGGGCCATGAGGGACCGCGATGAGACATCACCTGCCCTGCGGGACTTCACAGGGGTTGGGAATCCTGCCATCGCTTGTCGAAGAAGGTTGGAATGTCGCACACCATGATCAGCACATCGATGTTCTGGTCGCGTAAATCCTTGACCATGCCTTCGATGACCGCCTTGCAGGCGAACCCCGCGTTCCTGCAGGCGCGAATGGCTCCGGCGGAGTCGAGCGGTATTTCCGCCCAGAGCTTTTCGAGGCCCAGCTCGTGCCCGAGGGTCACCAGTTCATTGAGCATGAGGGTTGCCAGTCCCTGCCTTTGATACCGAGGGGACACCACCACGCGGACACGACCGATGTGGCGCTTCCAGCCGTGTGAGACGCGGTGCAGGGAGGCATCGCCGATGATCTTGTCATCCCTGAGTGCCAGCAGGGGGAGGACACGGTCGTAGTTGAGGCGGTGCGCCCAGTCGCGGATGACGTTCCGGTCTTTGACGTTGTGGCGGATGAATAGGGTCAGCTCATCCGGCAGCTCTTGAAAGAAATCGAACAACCCTTCCTCGTCGTCCTTGACCATCGGGCGCAGGGTGACAACGGTCCCGTCTTTGAGCTTGTTCTGTTTGCTCCCAAACATGCTTTTCTCCTTCGATTCCGGTCAAAGCCCCGCCAGGGTATGGGGGAGGAAGTACCAGGGACTGGTCCGAGCGATCTGCGTCACCTCCGGCGCAGGCGATCGACCACTTCTGCCGGGGGAGATGATTCTATTGCGAACCGGCGTCAAATGCCGTCCTGCAAACGCAAAGCAAGGTATTCGGGAAGTTTGGCTTTACGAATCTTTTCCTGAGCCTTTCGGATGTCGTAAGGCACGGCCCTGAATGTCAAGAGCTCGCGGTCGGTGTCGAACAGCAGGTAACGGGCCCGGTTGTCCTTCTGCCTCGGCTGTCCGACGCTGCCGGGATTGACCAGATAAAGGTTTTCGGCCTCCAGCGCCAGCGTGGAGTCGGAACCCCCCGGGAGGAATACCTTTCCGCGCGGATCGCTGGCCCACACATGCTGCAGATGCGTGTGGCCGAAAAAACAAATACGCAGACCCGAATAATACCGACCAAGAAGATTGAAGACTCTCTTGGCCTGAAAGACGTTCATGATGTAAGTTTCCAGATTTTCGGGAGTCCCGTGGCAGATCAGATAACGGTCCCAGAGCACCTCGGTCCTTGGCATGCCGAGAAGGTAGCGCCGGTCTTCGTCCGACAACTGGCGCATGGAATACGCGAGAGCCTGAAAGGCCAGGACGTTGAAGTGCTCCGCCGAATCCGGCTCCAGGACACCATAGTCATGATTTCCCAGGATGGAGAGGACGCGCTGCCGCTGGAGCAGGTGGAGGCATTCGCGGGGATTGGCGTTGTAGCCCACGAGATCTCCCAGATGGATGACATATTCCACTCCGTCCGCCTCGATGGCTTTGAAGACGGCTTCGAGCGCTTCCAGGTTTCCGTGAATGTCGGAAATGATCGCGATCAGAGGCATGCTTCCATCCGCGGGAAGTCAGTAAGCTTGAATAAATGTCAAATCAGGACCGGTTCGCGCAAAATGCGATCGATGGCGTTGCGGGCCGATGCGGCCAGGCGCGGATGCGTCTCCGCCAGCGATTCGATCTGTCTCAGGTGATCCGCCGTCCTCAGGATGACCATGGCCAGATCCCCTTCATCCATGCCGGCCATCAGGCGAACCTCATCCCACTCCGTTCCCTTGGCCCAGTAGTAGAGGGTGACCACCGTCCAGAAGGGGAAAGGCGGTGTGCCAAAACCCTCATTCTGCAAGTGCTCCCGCAAGGATTTCAGGCTGTGAAGCATTTTGAAGAACGGATTGGCCACATCCTGATAGCGCCAGACCAGCGACGAGAGCTGCTGGTCGCCGGGGCGGTCCCGGTCCATCACGAAGGGTGCAATAAGCGCAGCCAGGATTTCAGGATCTTCTTCGGGAAAAAGCCCCCTGCGTATGCACTCGGAAATGAGTATAGGCTGGTCCAGCCTGAGCTTGGATGCCCAGAGCCCGTCCTCCGTGAGCTGCCCCTCGTCGTCGATGTACCCTTCCTTCTGAAGGAATCGGTAATGCTTCAGGAAGTCCCTCCAGAGTTGGTCGCGGATCGTCATCATGCGTGCATGCTGCTCGAAATAGCTCTGCAGGAGCTCAGTGAACGGATGCGACGTCGACTTCTGACAGGGGCCGTAAAGCTGGCAGCGCTCGCATGGAAGAGCGGCGATCTGGGCCGCCAGGCGATTCAGCTCGCTGGGACTCTGTCCTTGGGGCTTCATGGCCTCGAGATCGACGGGACGTCCGAGATCCAGAGGGCTTTCCTCACCGTCCTGAGCCTTCGAGGACCGGGAGGCCGCCAGCTGCATGGCCAGCTCCCGCCAGGGCTCCCTCTCTTCCAGGGGGGGCATGTCCTCCAGCACCTGGCAGAAAGTCCTGATCCGGTGAAAACCTACCCGGAAGGAGCGGATGCAGCCTTTCCTGAAACGCAGGGGAAATCCGAGTCTCACCCCCTCAACCGTCCGTTGCTCCATGTCGGGCTCGGCGATGGCAATATAGGGCGTGCCACGGTTGCTCCGGAATATCCTGCCCGGAGTGAGAAGCCCCTGGAAGATGTGCATGGACCTCTGGCGCTTCAAGAATTTACGGGCCTTCCGATACTGCTCCCTGAGCTGGACGTACTGGGGACGGATCTCAGCCAGTCGCTCCATGGAGCCACAGGCCATTTGGGGAATCCAGGGATCAAGATCTCGCTCGAGTGTTTCGAACTGCCTGCGGACCTCCATGTCCTGGGTGAGATTCTGATGGGTGGCCAGGGAGTCCGAGAAAAGGTCCCTGATCTCATCGGGGCTGTGGGAGAGCAGCAGGTTCAATACCATGGAAAAATTGATGCGAATCTGGCTCAGGATGGGATCGGCGGGGGAGCGCAGCAGGTCGTGGATGAGCAGGGGATTCAGATGTGGTCCCGGCAGAGCCAGCACGAACCCGATTTCATCCATGCCGCGTCGACCGGCCCGGCCGGTCATCTGCAGGAGATCCGTAGCAGTGAGATCGACGAAGAACTTGCCGTTGAATCGGTCGCTCTGCGGAATCACCACGGTGCGGGCCGGAAAGTTCACACCCGCGGCGACGGTTGAAGTGGAGAAGATCGCTTCGAGCTGCCCCTCCTGCATGAGCTTCTCAAGAAAAAGCTTCCAGTGGGGGAGCTGACCTCCATGGTGGGCTCCAACCCTGCTGCGCCTCAGATTCTCGAGGTGCTGGTGCTGGAGCAGAAAGGGATATTGCTCCAGCAGCTCGTCCACCCTGGCCTGGAAAACGGCCACCTTCTCTTGGTCGGGGTTGACGGGGGGACGGCACATCTCGATGGCTCTCTCGCAGTCGGCTCGCGATTTCAAAAAGAATATTGCTGGAAGCAGGTTGGTGTCCCTCAGGACATCCAGGATGCGGCGAACATTGGGAAACTCATGCTTCGGGAAGGATTTCGGGTCGACGCTCCGGATCTTGGAAAACATGCCCCGCCGGGTGCTCAACGGGGCCAGCTCTCCCGAAGGGAACAGGAAAAGCGGGAAAAGGGGCACCGGTCTCTCGTTGCCCGTAACCCAACGGCAGGGAACCTTGCGCATCCATTGGAGCCATTCGCAGATGTCTCCGGCATTCTGGATGGTGGCCGAAAGGAGGAGCAGTTTCACCCGAGCCGGCAAGTAGATGAGCACTTCCTCCCAGACGACGCCGCGATCCTGGTCGCCCAGGTAGTGCGCTTCATCCAGGACCACGAGTTGCACCGCCAGATCCTGCCCCAGGTGCATGGTGTCGTAGAGCTGGTTGCGAAGAATCTCCGTGGTGCCGACGATGATGGGGGCGTTGGCGTTTTCCTTGCGGTCGCCTGTAAGGATTCCGACGTTTTCGGCGCCGAAGTATTCGCCGAACTCAGCGTGTTTGGCGTTGGAGAGCGCCTTGAGCGGCGAAGCGTACCAGCACCTGCCCCCATCCTGGAAGACACGCTCGATGGCTTTCAGAGCGATGTAGGTTTTTCCTGCGCCCGTCGGGGCGGTGACGAGGACATCCGTCTCCTCGACGGCTTTCAGGGCTTCTACCTGGAAAGGATCCGGCACGAAGGGCTTGGGCTCCGGGATCTGAATGCGGTCGAGGGCGGCGCTCACATTTCGGTGAATTCTCAGCCTTATGGGCCGATCCAGCTCTGGATCAATGGGTGGGGCGCCTTGCCTGGTGTGCTGACTTCTGTGCTTCGGGTATCTGCGTCTCGGAAAGAAGCTCAATAACACCCCCCCTCAAATCTGTTTTGAAATCTAATGCTTTTATATTATTAATCATCCCGGCTTCGTTGCCAAGCAAAGATATCTCGACGCCTGTCACAAGGAAAACGAATGAGCGATCCGGAGGAAAAACAGCAACAACCGCAATTCTGGCATTCGGCCCGTATGCGGGTGCCGCTCTTCGAAGTGGACGTGGGACAGGCCGTGTATCATGGGAACTACTTCCATCTGTTTGAGCTCGGACGTGAGAGCTTTTTCAGGGAAATGGGTTTTCCCTACAAGGGTTTCATGGATCGGGAAATGCACCTGACCATCGTCGAGGCACACTGCAGGTACAGGAAATCGCTGCATTACGACGAGGAAATCGAGGTGCGGACCGGATTGGCCTGGAAGCGTTCGAGAAGCCTGGGACTCATGCAGTCGGTCTTTCGTGAGGAGGAGGCTGAGCAGCCGGTTCTCTGCACCGAGGTGAGCTTGAGCATGGTCTGCGTCAGGTTTTCGGGGAAGCCGACGGTGCTTCCATCCGAATTCGTTTCGCTTTTGGAGAAATGGCATACAGAGAGGGCTCAATGAAGATTGCAATCATCGGAACGGGCTACGTCGGACTCGTGACCGGCGCATGTTTTGCGGAGTTTGGACATGAGGTGACCTGCATCGATGTAGACGAATCCAAGATCAACCGCTTGAAGAATGGGGAGATCCCCATCTACGAGCCGGGTCTGGACTCCCTCGTGGCCAAGAATATCCAGGCCAGGCGCCTTATGTTCTCGACCAGCTACGATCCGGGGGTTCCGGAGGCGCAGGTGGTTTTCATTGCGGTGGGAACACCTGCTTCCCGTCGCGGTGACGGTTACGCCAACCTGAGTTATGTCCACGAAGCCGCCAGGCAGATCGCGCTTCACCTGACGGATTACACGGTCATTGTGGACAAGAGCACGGTTCCCGTCGGGACAGCCAGGCAGGTCACCCGCATCATCTCCGAGACGAATCCCAACGCCACCTTCGATGTGGCCAGCAATCCGGAGTTTCTGCGTGAAGGGGCGGCCATCAATGATTTCATGCGGCCGGATCGCGTGGTGCTGGGAGTGGAGTCCGCTCGCGCCGAGGAGGTCCTCAAGGCTATTTACCGCCCCCTGTATCTCATCGAAACGCCTTTTGTCATCACGAACATTGCGACGGCCGAGCTGATCAAATACGCGGCCAACGCCTTCCTGGCGACCAAGATCAGCTTCATCAACGAGATGGCCAACCTGTGTGAGGAGGTGGGTGCCGACGTTCAGGACGTGGCCAAGGGAATCGGCCTGGACGGCCGCATCGGGAGGAAATTCCTCCATGCCGGCCCGGGATACGGCGGCTCCTGCTTTCCCAAGGATACCCACGCACTGCTGCGTATTGCCCAGGAGCATGGGGTCGCCTGCCGCATCATCGAGGCCGTGGTGGAAGTGAACGCGGCTCAGAAGGCGCGCATGGCGAGGAAGATCCGCAAGGCGCTCGGGGGAAGCGAAGCGGGAAAGACCATTGCGATCCTTGGACTGAGCTTCAAGCCGGAAACGGACGACATCCGGGACGCTCCCTCCCTCACCATCATCGCGACCCTCATCGAGCACGGGGCGTTGGTCAAGGCACACGATCCCCAGGCCATGGAAGAGACCGCCAAGGTGCTCCCCGAAGTCAAATACTGCTCGAGCCCCTACGAAGCCTGCGAGGGGGCGGATGCGGTGGTTCTGCTCACGGAGTGGAACGAATATCGGGCTCTGGATCTGGAGAGAATCAAGGGCCTGCTCAAGGCCCCGGTCTTCGTGGACTTGAGAAACGTGTACGCACGAAGCTCCATGGAAGAGTCGGGATTTGAGTATCACAGTGTCGGAAGAGTTTCGGTTTGACAGCTCCCCGTCAGCGTTTCAGGCTGCGGCCGTTCTGGATCGGCTGGTGGATCCTGGCGGCCGCGGCCGCGGCGGTCCCGTGCATGGCTGAATCCCCTCGGCAGCCCGGGGCGGAAGCGTTCCGGATCGTCCACATCTATCCCCATGATCCCACTGCCTACACCCAGGGCCTGCTCTATCACCAGGGCTACTTTTATGAAAGCACCGGGCTGAGGGGGAAATCGTCCCTCCGCAAGGTGGTGCCCGAAACCGGTCAGGTGGTTCAGATCCACACTCTTCCCGGCCAGTATTTCGGGGAGGGGCTCGCACGCTGGGGCGAACGCCTGATCCAGCTCACCTGGCAGTCACGCGTCGGATTCATCTACGATCTGGAGTCTTTCAGGCTGATGGGCACCTTCCAATACGCCACGGAGGGCTGGGGGCTCACCGAGGATGGCACGTCTCTCATCATGAGTGACGGGAGCTCGATCCTGCGCCTGCTGGATCCGGAGACGTACCGGGAGAGGGGACGCCTGGAAGTGCGGAATCGTGGGGTTCCCGCGGATCGGCTGAATGAGCTGGAGTATGTTCGGGGAGAGATCCTTGCCAATGTCTGGGAGAGGGATATCGTGCTCAGGATAGCGCCGTCGAGCGGAGAGGTGCTGGGCACCCTGGATTTGAGCCGCCTCCGGAGCTCATTGGGTCCGGTCCGCGGTCCTGAGGTGCTCAACGGCATCGCGTATGATCGCGACAGAAATCGGATCTTCGTGACCGGAAAGCTGTGGCCCAAGGTCTTCGAAATCGAGATCCCGGGCCTCACCCATTAAGTACACGCGCGCGCACTAGAGTGTCCAATAGCGACTGCGGGACTCCGCAGCACGTCATTCCGGCGGTTTTCAAGCCGGAATCCAGACTGATCAAAGAAAACCTGGATCCCGGCTAACAGACTGCCGGGATGACGTTTGCGAATTCGAGCCCTCAATTGCGTGGACGTGTACTAAGCCGATTGGGACTGCATGTGCCGAACGAAGCTCTTGAGCGCATGAATCACGTCCGCTGCACTCTCACGCGGGAAACGGATTCCTCCGGCGGCGATGACCGAGTGACGCCGGTAGGGGTCCACTTCGAAGTGCCAGGGCCGAATGAGCCCTGAGCGAACCTTCTCCCTCAAATAGGCCTCGAATTCCCTCACGCGGTCCATGAGTCGCTCGTAATCGTCCTTCCCGTAAACCAGACCGTCGAATTCTCCAAATGAGCATCGGCCGAAGATAATGAAGCAATCCCCGGTGGCCTCCATTCCAACCTTCTCCTGGGATATCTCGAAATCGGGAAAGGGCGCGAAAAAAGGGTCGATGTTGTAGAGCTCGATGAATTCCCCCTGCGGAACAAGGGACAGAATGTCCCTTTCCCCCTCATCCCTGGATTCGTCCAGAAAGGCACGGAGATAGCGGCAGAGCAGGTTGAGCTCGGCATGGGGCACGGAAAGGCCGATGCTGATGATGCGGGCATGCCCCTGCCCCAGGGGCGGTTCTCCCTGCACCACGCGGACCCTTTCCGAGAAGGGGGGCGCCACGTCCTGAAGATAGGTCATGAAACGTCGCGCCAGGGCTTCCTTTTCGGCGTAGTTCAGAGTCTCCGGCCCGATCTGGACTTTATCGAGGTCCTGACCGTATTCGAAGTTGCTCGCCAGAATCAGGTGGTAGCAGTCGGGCGCACGCATGACATGGAATCCTTCATCCTCGAATTCCTTCATGAGGCTCATGGTTCGGTTCTTGAGGAAGATGTCGCGGATCACATCGTTTTCATTCTCCCCGCGGGCTCGAGCCTGAACCACCATGATCTCGTGGAGCCAGTGGGTGCACCAGGTGGTGCAGAGCATGAGGGCCTTGAGGATCTTGAGGACTTCGGCACCGAGATTGGGGCCTCGGTAGACAATGGTGGGACTGAACTGGAACTCCTCGACCTGAACTTCTTTCAGGCGAAGCGTTCGGTCGCAATCCCGCTTGGGGATGTAATGGAGATAGGTTTTCATGGCCTGCAGGAGCTCTTTCTCCGAAACGTCGGGATCGCCGTTCTTGAGCTTTTTCTCGAGGCTCTGGTAGCTCTCGAGCTCAAGCTCCCACTGGTAGTGCAGGTCGAGCAGGGTATCGTAGTCGCACTCCTGGTAGCCTGCCGAGTCGAACTGCTTGCGGAGGCAGATCCAGTCGACGTAGAGCTTCTTTCGGCCCGTGCGGTCTTCAAGGCAGTCTGTTACCTCGGTGTATCCGAGGATGCCGCGCTCTCCATCCACGAAAACCCGCTTGCCGAGGTACTGGCTGACGATGCTGTGCGGGTTCACAGCCCCCTGTTCTTCACCCGTGAGAATCACGGGTTGTCCCTGGGCGTCCACGAGATTGATGAGGTAAGGCTTGCTGTAGGCCACGGCGGATACGGCTTCGTGACCCGTCGTGTTGCCGTCGCAGCGGACGATGCCCCGAACACGCGGGTGGTTGACGGCCACATCGTTTTCGCCATAGGGCCTTCTCCTGAGCAGGATCACCTTTTTCCCCATGTTGGCCAGCTCCAGGGCCGCTTCGGTTCCAAGAGTGAGTATGCCTGCATCGGCGCTTTCCGTGATGGGCTCCCCCCTGGCGAGGAGGACGTAGTCGGTCAGGTCCTCCTTCAGTACTTTTTCCGGTTGCTCGAGGGCCTTGTTGATGATCATGGAGGCCTGCTGGATGTTGGTCTTGCCCTCGTCCACCAGGTCCCACATGGCCCGCACGGTGGCATTGGAGGTCATCCGCATGGGCCGGCGCTGAAGGAGGTAGAGCTTGCGATTTTCCACGGTGAACTCGATATCCAGCGGCCGTCGGGATTGAGCTTCAAATTTGTCCCGAACGAGGAGGAGCAGCGAATAGATGTCGGGAAACCGCTCCTGGAGGTCCTGGGTGTGGAGGACGGGTCTTCGAAGCCGGCCGGAAACGATCTTGTCGCACTGGACTTTAGCGGCCCATTCGATGATGGGCCTGTTGGATCCCGTTCGTTGGTTCCTCGTGAAGAGCACGCCGCTCAAGCAATCCCTGTCGTCCCGGTTGCCAAAGACCATCTCCTGAATCACCACGGCTGTTCCCATGTCATCGGCAACCTTGGGCCTTCGACTTCGTCGAGCCTCGATGGCCGTGGGAGCCATCCAGGATGCCAGAATCGCTTCGATGGAGTTGCGGAGCTGAAGATGCGGCTCATGCTCGAAGCGCCCCGGGAGGCTGGGGTGGGGGGATTCGCGAAGAAGGTATTGAAATTCGGCAATCAGGGTCCGCAGAAGGGAAATGGAAAGGGTTCCTTCCGGGCCGGCGTGGTAGTGTCTGAGTCGATCGTAGAAACGGTCATACGGGACTCCGAGCACCACTTCTCCATACATGCGAATGGCGGTGAGATAGGTGGTCAGGACAAAGCTTTCGTCTTCCCCGCTGGCGATGAGGGCCGAAACCACCGCATCGTTCAGTCCCACGTTCAGCACCGTCCCAAGGGCCCCGGGCAGCGATACGGGAGCCCCCCCGCGGACGGCCACGATGAGCGGCATTTGTCCGCTGCAGTCGCCGAATCGTCTTCCTTTGCGCTGTTCGAGGCGGCAGAGCTCCTCGAGAATAGGCACCATCATGGCGTCCGTCAGCCGATCCCCCGAGGCGTGGTATTCCCTCCATACCTCCGTCGAAATGATGAAGCCGTCAGGGACGGCGATGGCGTCCTCCTTTCCGGGGAAAAGCTCGCGTGTGTTCCGGAGATCTTCCACGAGCTTGGCGCCTTTGGCCCCGAGGAGCTCCACCTGGGTGGGATCTGCAGCTTCAAAAGAGACGATCAGGGGTTGGGTCCTGCCGTGCATCGCAGCCTCGCTTACGAATGGTCAAAAACAATTTTCCCTCTGTTTTTTTGAGCGGATTCAAATCATCTTAGCACATCCCTCAAAAGCGTTCACGCACCGGACGTTCATTTGACGAGGATCGTGGTGTTCGATGAGCTCTGTTTCAATTGTATTGCATTGTTCCCCTGAGATCGTTAGCTTGGCTTTTGACATTGAGTGTGAGGCTGCACCGGCAGAATGAAACTGCGAGGAGCTGGGATGAGAGTCACTTTCCTGGGAGTGGGGGAGGCTTGCGACGAGCAGTTGCCGAACACATCGGTTTGGGTCGAGTCCGATGCCGGTTCATCGAGGCAATCCATTCTTCTGGATTGCGGGTTCACGGTTCCTCCGCAATACTGGCGGCTCTGTCCCGACCCGAATGATCTCGACGCTCTCTGGATCTCACATTTCCACGGGGATCATTTTTTCGGAATTCCTGCATTGCTGCTGCGTTTCTGGGAGCTCAAGCGCGCGAAGCCCCTGGTTGTGGTGGGTCAGCGGGGTATCGAAGAAAAGGTGCGTCAGACGATGGATCTGGCTTACCCGGATTTCCTGCCGAAATTGACTTACCCCCTGGATTTCCGTACGGCCGTGGCCGGAGAGGAGCTCTCAGTGGCGGGGCATCTGTGGAAGGCGGCGGCGGGAGGCCACGGACAGGCTAATCTTGCCGTCCGTATCGGAGATGGGAAACGGTCTGTCTTCTACAGCGGCGACGGCACCGCAACCGATGAAACCGCCCTGCTCGCCGAGGGATGTGATCTGCTGATCCATGAAGCCTTTCGGCTGGATGAGCCGACGCCCGGACACGGCACGGTTGTTCAGTGCATCGAGCTGGCCCGCAGGGCCCGTGCTCCTCGTCTGGCCCTGGTGCACGTCCAGCGGGAGGAGAGGCGTGCGAGGCATCGAGAGATCATGGAAGTGATTGGTCAGGTTCAAGACATCGAGGTGTATCTGCCTGAGCCCGGTGATGTCCTGACGGTGTAGCCGATCTCCCGGGAATACTTTTTCGGGCCTTTTCGGGCCACCAACCATTTGGCTGCACGATATTCATTTCATCGAGATAATCTGCAGCGTTTTGTCTTGACGATCCTCCCGTGCCCATTGGATATAGTCTGGTGTTTCATGCCCTGGTTTTGATTCACAATGGCACAGGCCCTCCAGAGGACAAGATGCGATGAGAGAGACCCGGTTGCGGTGGCATGCTGTGATCACCGGAGTGATCCTTGTCGTCTTGTGCAGCGCACTCACCCCCTACAACAACGTCAGGATCCACAACAGCCCTCTCTCAGGTGGACACTTCCCGCTGATTGCGCTCATGTGCCTGCTTGTCCTCATGATTGTGGTGAACCCGCTCCTTTCGCTGATCAACAGGAAATGGCGTTTCCACAAACACGAGCTGCTCCTCATCTGGAGCATGGTGACCGTTGCTTCGGGGATCGCCTTCACGGGACTGATGCGGACCTTCATCATCAACCTGACGACACCCCAATGGTTCGGCACGACGGCAGGCGATACGGGCAGGGCGCTGGTGCCCCTCCTTCCTCGAAACCTCTTTCCCCAAAACCCCGAAATGGTGAGGACGCTTTACAACGGCCTGGATGGCGGGCTGGACATGACCTGGTGGGAGGTCCTCGCCGCAGTCACCTGGGCGGACTGGGTCCTTCCGCTCTTTGGGTGGGGGTGCTTCATCGCTCTGGTCTACATGGTGATCATCGGAATGGTGGGGCTTTTTTCCCACCAATGGATTGAAAATGAGAAGATGAACTTCCCTCTGCTTCGCGTGACCCAGGTGCTGGCCGATGAGTCCGACCAGGGAACCCTCTTGCGGTTCTTCACGCAAAGGTTTTTCATCCTGGGGCTGAGCATTCCCCTCCTGTTGCACCTTTTCAATGGTCTGCATACCTATTTCCCTCAGGTCCCGCAGATTCCGACGCTCATCCTCGCTCAGCCGTACATTCCCAAGGACGGATTGCTTTCGGGATTCTACAAGGCCAAAATCTACATCTATCCTGCGTTCATCGGTTTTGCCTTTCTCGCCTCCAAGCAGATCTCTTTCAGCCTGTGGGCTTTTTTCATTGTCGGGGGTTTGTTCCCGGGCCTGCTCCAGGTGCTTGGATGGCGGCTTCCGGCTGCTGCCCTGGGCACCACCTTCGGTCCTGGCCTGTCTCGGGTCGAGGAAATGCAGATGGTAGGAGCCTTCCTGATTTTCTGCTTTTTCATCGTCTGGCTCGCCAGGCAGCATCTTGCCTGGGTGGCGCGTTCATTTTTCAGGAAGGTCGAAAGCGGCGAAGAGATGCACGGGCTGCTTCCTCCCAGGCCGGCTTTGTTTCTCTTTGGTTTTGGGCTGCTGGGACTCATCCTCTGGAGTGGGTTGGTCGGGCTGAGCCTCTTTCCAACACTGAGCTTCCTTCTGGTGTGCTTCATGGTTCAGCTGGTGGCCGCCAGGCTCATCTGCCAGGGTGGGCTTCCCTATTTCACACTGGCGCTGGCTCCTACAGACGGTTTCCTGGCCTTTCTGGACACGCGGCTCATCGCTCCGCTGACGCTCTTCATGTCTGCTTTCATGCAGAAGATGACCTTCGTGGATCTACGGGAATCGCTCATGCCGTCGGTATTTCACTCTTCGAGGCTCTCCGACGGTACGGATCCCAGGCGGCGCTTCCTCGGCGCCATCCTCTTGTCCATTGGCTTGAGCCTGGTCATTTCCTTCGTAGCCATGCTGGCCCTTTACTACAAGTTCGGCATCGCCACCCTGCCCGATGACTGGGCTGTGGAGACCACCCGCCGTGTCCATGAAAACGTGGCCCAGCTGATCAACCATCCCGAGGAGCCCAAGGAGTGGAGCATGATCTTTGCGGGCATTGGGGCCGCGATCATGCTGATCCTCGTCATGGGTTATCACCAATTCATCTGGTGGCCGCTGCACCCCATCGGATACCTGACGGCCTACAGCTCGGCCATGCAGGTCCTCTGGTTCGGCTTCTTCATTGGCTGGCTCTGCAACGTGCTGGTTTTGAGATACGGCGGGGTGAATCTCTACAAGGAAGTGCGGACTTTCTTCATAGGCCTGGTCGTCGGGGATATCGTGATGGCGACGGTCTGGCTGGTGGTGGGTCTCTTCGCATCGATCAGCTATCGCGTGCTGCCGCTTTGATGGTGGAACGGAGACGAAACCGATATGCGTGAGGATAAAGAGCTCCAGGAATATCGAGATCTTCTTGAAGCACCTCAGACGTTTGAGGAGGGTTTTGGGTGGAAATCGGTCATCGGAGCGATCTTCATCGGGTTTCTGATGATGCCGGGCTCCATGTACCTGGGGCTGGTCATCGGAACGGGAATCGGGCCTGCAGCTCGCTGGGTGACCATCATCCTGTTCGCAGAGGTCGCGAAGCGCGCTTACACGAAGCTTTCCCAGCAGGAGGTCTTCGTTCTGTATTACATGGCCGGGGCTGCCATGGCTTCGCCTTTTTCGGGCCTCCTCTGGAACCAGTACCTGGTTCAGTCCGAAGCGGCTCAGATGCTGGGTCTGGCCCAGCACATCCCCACATGGGTGGCTCCTCAACCCGGCTCGGACTCACTGGTCGACCGAACCTTTCTGCATCGGGACTGGCTGGTTCCCATCCTGCTCATGGTCGGATTTGAGATCATCTCCGCGGTGGATCATTTCGGGCTCGGGTATGCCCTCTATCGTCTGACCTCCGACGTCGAGAAGCTCCCCTTCCCAATGGCTCCGGTGGCCGCATTGGGCAACATGGCTCTGGCCGAATCCACCCAGAAAGGAGAGGGGGGGTGGAAATGGCGGGTGTTCTCCATCGGGGGCATGATGGGGCTGGCGTTCGGGGCCCTGTACGTTTTGCTGCCGGCGGCTTCCGGCGTGGTGCTCTCGGAGCCCATCAGGTTGATTCCCATCCCATGGATCGAGCTGACCGACGTGACGGAGGATTTCCTGCCTGCAGTGGCGACGGGCATTCAGCTCGACCTGGGACTCCTTTTCATCGGGATGGTGCTGCCGTTTTGGGCCGTGATCGGTGGAGGCATCGGTTTTCTCATCACGCTCGTTGCCAACCCGATCCTCCATGAGCATGGCATTCTGCACCGGTGGCACAAGGGAATGGGGACCGTGGACACGGTCTTTGCCAACAATTTCGATTTCTACATGAGCTTTGGCATCGGTTTGGGCCTGGCCATTGCCGTGGTGGGGATCGTCCATGTGTTCCGCAGCTTCCGAAAGAGCGACCTCGGGCCGTTCCGGGAGCGTTTCCAGGCTCTTTTCAAGCCGCCTCCGGGTCGCGGGGATTTCAGCATCTGGCTCGCCATTGGAATCTACATTGTTTCGACGCTGGCCTACGTCGCGCTCTGTTCTTACCTGGTACCCGGATTTCCCTGGATCTTCCTGATCGCTTACGGGTTCATCTATACCCCCGTGATTTCTTACATTTCCGCCCGGATGGAAGGCATTGCCGGGCAGTTCGTGAGTCTTCCCATGGTTCGAGAGGCGAGCTTCATCGCCGCCTCCAAATTCTTCGGGTATGTCGGAATCGGCATCTGGTATGCCCCCATCCCCTTTCACAATTATGGGAAAGCCACGCAGCGCTGGCGCGAAATCGAGCTCACGGGGACGAGCTTTCGGAGCATCATCAAGGCCGAAATCCTGGTGGTGCCCGTGGTGCTGGTGGCGAGTCTGCTGTTCTCTCAGTACATCTGGCGCCTCGCGCCCATTCCCTCGTCGCAGTATCCTTACGCCCAGGAGCTCTGGCATCTCCAGGCCCTGAACACGCTGCTGCTCCAGAGCGCGACCCTGGAAGGCGACTCTCCCTTCTTTCAGGCATTGAACGTCGACTACATGGCCCTGGGGCTGGGGCTCGGTGTGGTGACGTACTGCGGCCTTGCGGCCTTGAACCTGCCCATCATGCTGATCTACGGGGTCACGCGGGGGCTGGGACAATCCACGCCCCACGGCATCTTCCTCGAAATCATCGGAGCCTTCCTCGGGCGATACCTCTTCCTGAAGAAATACGGCGTGGCCTGGCGTCAATACGCCCCCGTTCTGCTGGCCGGGTTTTCATGCGGCATGGGACTCATGGGCATGCTTGCCATGGGGTTCACTTTGATCATGCGCTCCCTCCGGAGCCTGGCTTATTGATGATGTCCCGTCGGTCGATGCTTCCGAGTCCTTTCAGTCTTCTCACGTCTGCCTTTCCGCGTCTACCGGCAGGAGATGGTCTCCTGTGAGTCTCCCGATCCATCAAAGGAAAGGGGGCGACGAATCGCTGTCCGTGATCATCCCTGCACTGAAACCCGTCAGCGAGCTCAGCTTCCTGCTGTATTCCCTGGATGACGAGCTTTGGGCGGGAGACGAGGTCATCGTCGTCCAGGGCCTGGATTCACCGTGCGAGCCCGCGGACATCGCCGGCAAACGACGACACCCGATGAAGGTTTTTTTCTCGCCGCGCGGGCGCGGCAGGCAGTTGAACCGGGGCGTTGCCGCTTCCCAGGGCAGTCTCCTGCTGTTCCTCCACAGCGATTCGCAATTGGGTGAAGGCTTTCGGGAATCCATTCAGCGGGTTTGCTCAGATCATCGAGTGAGCCTGGGCTGCTTCGGGCTCGCCTTCAGGCCGACCAGCCGCGCCATGAACTGGATCGCTGCGTGGGCCAACCTTCGAACACGCATTCTCCGGATGCCCTACGGGGACCAGGGCCTGTTCTGCCGGCGCGAAACCTGGGAAAGGGCCGGTGGGTTCAGGAAGAAGTACTTGCTGGAGGACGTGGATTTCGTTCGGCATTGCCGTAAACTGGGGCGTATACATCTGCTGGAGACACGCATA
>Ga0105094_10000255_pt1 | contig 25315 bp, 15 predicted proteins | sample PPLLak1March2015_2_FD_87023 | JGI IMG/M metagenome (GOLD analysis project Ga0105094, IMG submission 87023) | Freshwater sediment microbial communities from Prairie Pothole Lake near Jamestown, North Dakota, USA - PPLs Lake P8 Core (3) Depth... | ecosystem: Environmental > Aquatic > Freshwater >...
AAAACGGCGGGAATTACATGTGGGACCCTGCCGTTGTCGTTCTGATCCGCTGCCAGATCACGCATCCATTTGGTATAGAACGACGCTGTGTTCATGTTGAAACAAGCCGTAGGTGCAAATACCTGGGCATCGCCCGTCCAGCCCAGGCGCTCATCGCGCTGGGGACAATCCGTTGGTACATCCAGAAAATTACCCTTTTGTCCCCAGACAATATTATGCTGCAATTGGTTAAGCAGTGAGTCCGAACATGAAAAACCTCCCGTGGATTCCATATCCGAATGGATTACAATGCCAGTTATTTTATCCGGTGTTAGGGTACCTGGATACCCGGTTATTTCAATAAACCGGAATCCCTGAAAAGTAAAATGAGGTTCAAAAATTTCTTCTCCTTTGCCCTTGAGAACATAGGTATTGGTTTGCTGGGCGGCACGAAGATTTTCGCAGTAAATATTCCCTTCTTTATCCAACACTTCAGCGTGTTTCACTATTATTTTGTCTCTTGCTGTTCCGGTGGCTTTTATGCTGACCCATCCGACCATGTTCTGGCCCATATCCACCAGGTAGGAATTGCTGACTGTGTTTGAAATCCTAATCGGTTTCAGTTCCTGTATCTTTGATACCGGAGGTCCCTGTGGTGCAATCAGGATTGCCTTTGGTGTGTCCGTAATTTTTGTTCCTTTCCAGCCTTTATCATCGAATCCGGGCAGGCTCCATCCGGTTAGTTCAAGGCGGGCATCGTAGGTCTCTCCATTATAAATATCTGATTTCAGAATGGGGCCCGTAGAGGATTTCCAGCTTTCATCGGTGGATATATATGCGATGGTGCCGTCGTTGTATATTACCCTGATCTGGGCAATGACAGCAAGTTTCTCGCCATACACATTCCTGTTATTCCCCCAGCCCAGATACCCTCTGAACCAGCCATCGCCAAGCAGAATACCAATTGCGTTATCCGATGCCCGAAGGTAATCTGTTATATCATAGGTCTGATACTGAATCCGGTTGTTGTAACTTGTCCATCCGGGTGTGAACTCCTGATTTCCAACTCTTTTCCCGTTGATTTCTGCCTGGTACAATCCCTGGCTGCTGATATAAAGCCTTGCTTCCGAAACAGATCCTTTTATAAAAAACTCCTTTCGTAAATAAGGACAGGGTTGTGAAGTTGAAGTTGATTCTTCAAGATCAGGAGTTATCCAAAGGCATTCCCAATCCGTACTGTCCAATAAACCCATTTCCCAAAAGGCCGGTGCACTCCAGCCGGAGACTCTCTTATAGTTGTCCCAAATTCTCACCTGCCAGTATACCCTTTCAAATGAATGCATCTTTCTACCTGCATAACGCACATGAACACTTTGACCGGATGGAATTTTCCCGGTTTGCCACATATAATTTTTATTTTTACTTAGTTCTTCAATACTTACGGCAGCCCGGATCTCGTATGCAGTCTGCAGTGTATTTTGCTGGTTCGTTTGAATCTGCCAGCTGAGCCTGGGTTCTTTTATATCTATTCCAACCGGATTCATTTTATATTCGGTTCGCAGGGCTTTAACCGAGAGATCATTTTTCTGACAATAAACCGGGTTGATCAGAAACAGGTTCAGGCATAGAATAATTAGATTTTTCATGCGTATACGATTTTTATACTATTAATATTCATTTTCATTTGTACACAGATTCTGTCCTGGCACTTTCTTTTAATCCAATACGGTAAGCGATGGCTGACAGGGTATCTACTCTCTCCATTTTTAATTGATCCTTATTAAAGATACGAATGATTTACGGTATATCCTTTATGATTTACCCGGTAAGCTTCAGAAGTTACTTCTGTAGAGCAACTGATCTCTATCCGATGCTGCAGGAGTTGTTTCATCTGTGGCATGTGCTCGTTGCGAAAGGTTTTATGGCATTCATTAAATTTTCCCCGGGGTTACACTAAAATAGTTTAACACTTCCGATGTTTGGAAAACTATTTTTTACAAGAGGTCTGCTATATTCATAAATCGTCATAATAAAAGTAATTATAATAGTTGAAGTAATTTTAGAACTATCGAAAGCATAAAAATCTATTTATATTTATCTTTATGTAACCATTCCTTGATACTATTCCTATGAAAAAGCGCGCGCTGTATTTGTTTCGGTTAATCCTGGCTGCCCTTACAGTTCTTTCCTGTAAAATATCTTTGAAAGAAACCTGGCCTCAGAAAGATTCCATGATTACTATTTCAAAGCAACAATTACAGGACAAAATTAAAGGTGGATGGGCGGGCCAGGTTATGGGAGTGACCTATGGCGGCCCCACGGAGTTCCGGTATATGGGAAGTATAATACAGGATTATGTCCCCATTCCCTGGGATAATACACGCTATTATTACTGGTATACCCAGTCACCCGGTTTGTATGATGATATTTACATGGACCTGACCTTTGTCAGGGTATTTGAAATAGAAGGATTGGATGCACCGGCCAGATCGCATGCGCTGGCCTTTGCCAATGCTGAATATGCACTCTGGCATGCCAATCAGGCTGCACGGTACAATATATTAAACGGAATTCTACCACCCCGGTCGGGCCATTGGAAAAATAATCCGCATGCCGATGATATCGACTTCCAAATAGAATCCGATTTCGCCGGATTAATGTGCCCGGGAATGATCAATTCCGCCACTGCAGTATGCGACAAGATTGGTCACATCATGAATTACGGCGATGGCTGGTATGGAGGAATATTCGTAGCGTCAATGTATACCCTGGCTTTTGTATCGGATGATATAATATGGATCGTAAAGGAAGCCCTGAAGCCAGTACCCGGCGAAAGCGACTTCCATAAATGTATTCAGGACGTAATAACCTGGTATGAAAAATATCCCGGTGACTGGAGGCAAACCTGGTTTGAGGTACAAAAAAAATGGACTTCCGAAGTGGGTTGCCCGGTGGGGGTGTTCAATGTATTTAATATCGATGCTAAGCTCAATGCTGCCTATATTGTGATTGGACTGCTATACGGGAATGGCGATTTTACAAAGACCATTGACATCAGTACACGTTGCGGACAGGATTCGGATTGCAATCCTTCAAATGCGGCTGGGATTTTGGGAACCATCATCGGCTATTCTAATATCCCGGAAACCTGGAAACAGGGACTCGATAAAGTTGAAGGAATGGATTTTAAATATACCAATATATCATTAACAGAAGCCTATGAGATGAGTTTCCATCAGGCTTTGCAAATGATTGAACGCAATAATGGCAGTATCCTTAAAGATTCAGTCAGGATTGCCTTTCAGACACCGGAAAGAATCAGGTATGAAAAATCTTTTGAAGGTCATTACCCCGTGGATATGATTGATTTCGGCTGGGAAGGCAAAACACTTGAAAAAGGAAAAGAAACCAGCTACACTTTTGATTTTGAAGGAGTAGGTTTTGTAATCAATGGAAATGCATTGAAAGATGAGGCTCTGCCGGATACGATCATGAAAATTGAATTGAACATTGACAGCATGAAAACTGAGACCGAAATACTCCCCTATGATTTCCGTACCCGAAAGATGGAAATTGCTTTCAGATACAATCTTCCAGAAGGAAAACATACGGTAACATTATCCCTGAAAGAATTGAAAAAGGGAAGCCGTTTAAAGATAGAGAAAGTTTTATTCTATGATTCAAAACTATAACAGATCAATATTTACCATAATTCCATTCCCTGTCTTTTCTGCTAAAATGATAATCTGCGAAATCCATATATTTTTCCCAATCGAATCTTGTTATTCCATGATTCCCTGTCCGTATATGATATCCTATCTTGCCTGCCCAAAGGGGCTTATTTATTTCAGGTAAAGTATCCTTTTCAATAATTTCCGAACCAAAAAGTTCATACACCGGGCCGGCATGATAGATTGAAAGGAATTCTCCATATGGATCAGCCCATGTGTCCTGTTCGGCACTTCCAACGTAAACAGGCCTTGGGGCTATTAATCCGATTAACATATGCTGGTCAATTGGCAATGCATTTTCCTTATCATTAAATTCATGAAATTTTTTACAGAACCAGTGAGGAAACATGGTATTTATATCCTTTACTGTTTCCCCTACAATTCTTCTTGACAGGGCTGCACCTCCGCAACCTGAATTATTTGATATTACTATTGCATACCTCTGGTCAATTGCGCCAGCCCAAAGGGCGGTTTTACCTAACCTGGAATGACCGATAACAACAATCTGGCTTTTATTGATTTGTTCATCTGTTTCAAAATAATCCATTGCGGTGGTTAAGCCATATGCCCAGGCCGAAATTGAACTTAGCTCATTTGGATCTTTTTTTTCAGCATCCTCCAGCAATGAATGTATCCCGTTTTGAAAATCATCATCAAAATCCGGGTCAAGGTCACCATAGCAGAAAGTGGCCAGGCCGTAACCCCTTTCAAGAATTCTTTCCACAGGCCAGCTGGAAGAGTCCGCGCCCCGTGATTCATATGTAGCTGTATGATTATATATATAGTATTCAGGATTATTGAGGACATAACTTTTGGTAACAGGAATACCTGGGTCAGGAAAAATGGACTGGTTCCCATAAAAGTTCATCCCTACAAACAAGGGGAAAGGTTTTGTTGCATTAGCCGGAATAAAAATCAACAATTCCATTTTTAGGGTGTCCCCTTCTTTTATAAAACAGGCAACAATATTTTTTTGCACAGCCTTTCCGCATAGTGCATTTGTATCAATTTTTACCGTTTCAAATTTTTTCTCCAAACGGGCTCCGGGAACCCTCCCGTATACATATTCCTCAAAAAGTTTAATAATTTCAGGTCTCCTGATATTTATCCAATCCTCCGAGGTTTGTATTTTTTTCCCATTACTGGAAATCAACATTTCCGGTAACTTGTATTCCGGCACTTTTACTTCGTCATAGTTTATCTGGCTATGCGCATTGAAGCTTAAAACAGCCAAAAGGAAAATAGTACAGCACAAGTATTTTTCTTTATTCATTTCAAGTATTGATTAGTCTTTATTGCTGACTCATTTATATGCGAATGTTTTGTTGGTATATCATGCCCTAATGGTTCAAAGATTCTCTTACCAGTAGTTTTTCCTATTTATTAAGTGCTACGGGTGCAACAAGCCTATAACTTTTCATCGTCCGGAAGAAATCATGTATAATACTATCCCGCTCAAAGTATTCCCATATAGTTATCATCCGCTTATTGGCAGGTTGTTCTATCCAACCCTCCGGCTTATAAACCGGACAGGGGATTTTCCTGGGTCCGGCCCAGGCCGGATTTTTAAGAATGGCGACAGCCGCCATGTCGAACAGGGCCCTGGAGGGTGGATCGCCATAATAATCGGCATGGTTGAATAAATTAACCGAATAATCCCCGAAGGTAATAAAGGCTTCATTGTGCCGGCCCATCACAGGTTCATCTATTTTCGGACCCCGGCCAGGCATATTTTGGTCTATTTCCTGCCTTGTGACACGCACAAAATCGGTTCCGGTGGCTTTTCCATACCGCACGGTTACCATTTCAAAATCGACAGGTAGGTTAAGTAAATAATTCATGGCCGATGTATCGTTTTCCTGGTTATATTCCCCTATTTCGGGATAATTGGAACCGAGCCATACAATTTTTATCCTGTCCGCAATGCGAGGCTCCTTTTCAAGAGCCAGGGCAACGTTGGTGAGTTTGCCAACGGCAAGTACTATCAGCTTCGGATTCCCTGATAACAGAGCCTGATCTATAATAAAATTCACGGCATCCGATCCATCAAAGGAAGTTGAGTTGATCGTCTTGCGGATCGCCGAAAAATAACCGCTGGCACCTTCGTACAAGGGTATCTTTCCTGCCAGGTTGCATAACTTAATTACCCGTTCAGCCTCCTCATAATGTGCCGTAATATCCCCTCCTCCGGATGTCCTGTTGACTGTGACACCGGCCACTTCAAAGGTGTTACCATTGAATAATAAGTACGCCAATGCATGCTGGTCATCCAGTTCGTTATTGGCATCGGTGTCGAATATCAGGCGAATTTTCTCGGATGACGCCGCAGGCTGAGAAACAGGCCTGCAGCCTGACAACATGATTAGGATCAGACTGAAGAATAGAATAGTAATTGTTCTCATATGCTGTTGACTGGATATTTTTTACCGAAGAATAAACTTTAAACAATATCCAATGTTACTATATAAGATCTAATTTTCAAATCAATAATAATAATTAAATTCTGTCAAAATGAAAAATGCTATTTTCAAATCAAGCCTTCTGCTGATTGCCTTTATGATGCTGGCAAAAACAGCAGTTTCCCAAACCAATGAGGAAATCAAGGCAAAAATCGAAAAAATCAACAAAGAAATGGCTCAGGCCATGCTGGAAGGAAACAGTGAAAAGAGCCTTGCCTTTTATGCCGATGATGCTATTTCCATGCCGGCTAATGCAAAAATGTCAGAGGGAAAAGAAGCTATAAAAAAGGCCAATGCCGAGATGATGAATTCCGGTGTGAAGGTTACCTTATTTGAAGCTAAAACCCTGAAGGTAAAAACCTGCGACCAGACTATAACCGAAATCGGGACCTACAAAATAGGTTTGTCGATACCCGGAATGGAAGGCACAACAGAGGAAATCGGTAAGTATGTTACCCTATGGAAACAACAACCCGACGGTTCCTTGCTGATAAAGCTCGAAATCTGGAATTCGGATTCAAATCCTATGGAACACAAACAGTAATGAATTTATCATAAAGCGACCATCAACAACATGAAGGAATCATTGGAATTGGTGGTAGTGCTGAATGAAACAAATGAAAATCTGTACAAAGCATGGCTGGATAGTACCGAACACAGCAAGTTTACAGGTAGTAAAGCGGTAATTGACCCTTCAGCAAACGGCAGATTTTCTGCCTGGGATGGTTATATTACTGGCATTACTGTGGCACTGGAACCGTATCATAAAATTGTGCAGAAATGGCGGACAACCGAATTCAATGAAAAGGATGAAGATTCAACACTGGAGTTACTATTTGAAAAGCAGGGTGAGATAACCAAACTCACCCTGCGGCATTATGCTCTTCCTGAAGGTCGGGGAGATGATTACAGAAAAGGATGGGAAGATTTTTATGTTGAGCCGATGCAACAATACTATAACCGAAAGCGAAAGCAATAATAATTATGCAATTATCTGATCTCATTAATTTGCATTAATTGACCAGAGGTAAATATGCGTCACTATCGAAACCTTTCCGGTCATGCCTCCTTCCAGCAAATCATATTCTTCATTCGGGATTTTATCCATAGGGTAAGACCAGGCATTGGGCAATCGGGTAATGTTGGTATTGGAAATCCTTTGTTCACGTGGCAACCTGGCATCACCGCACAAACGATTTGCCCAGGTATTTGCCACTTCAACCGATAGCTGATTCTCACCCAATCGTAAAGCTTCCGTTATATCTATCCGGTAAGGAGATTTCCAGCATATTCCCAGATCAATCCCGTTCAGGTATACATGAGCCGTTTCAACTATGTTTTCAAATGTAAGAATTACCTTTCTATCCGTGATTTTGAATGAATCCGGAAAAACGAATTCTTTTGAATAGGTGGCGATACCTGAGAAAAACCGGATCCCATCGAGGTTGCTGTCCTTCCACCAGATGAGTGAATCAAGCGTAACCTCGCCGGGCCCCTTCAGGCTATCGGGAAAATAAACCTGCCAGGGACCATTAATAACGAATCGTGACGGATTTTCTTTGATGAAAACTGTTTTGGTTTTATTCATCGATTCTTTAAGTTCGTACTCTCCACTGCGTGAAAAGAAAAAACCTTTTTCATCCCTTTCAAGCGCGATACTATTATCATCGCTGCTGTCATGCCGCGGAAAAATTACTTTTCCGTCCCGGCTTATGGTGTGGATACTTCCCTTAACAGTACCGGGAGTAAAAACAATAAAAACGGATCCGTTGGGTTCCAGTGCAACAGGCAGCAATGTCTGTTGCGGTTGCGCAACCCTGATCTGACAATCGGAAAGGTTTCCCGTCAGCGGATCCCAGTAGGCGGCTTGTTTTTTATGTTGCCGGAAAACTCCGGTGCCAAAAACGGTTTCTTCTGTTTTATTGCGGATGAAATAAATATCGATATCCTTCACTTTACGGTGAATGAAATCAATTTCTGTTTTATCCACATTACCGGCAAAATCGAAATCCGGCATGACTTCCCTGTCCATTAATACCGTACGTAGATTTTTTCCCCAGACAATTCTCCCGGCTCCGGAGGGATTTTCCTGTTTTTCCTTTCCATCACAATTTCCCCAAAGTTTATGGGCAAGTTCTTTCACTGTTTTATCGCGTTCCTGCCAGTTGTTCAGTCCGTGGCTGCGCAATGGTTTTGGGCCGACGACTGTGGCACCGCTTAGTACAAGATTGTTAATCTTATGGAGGATCTCAGGTTGTATGGTTGCCGCATCCGGTAAGACCAATATTTCATACTCCTGACCATGGGGAAGCTTTAATTTCCCTTTACTGACAAACAGGTTGTTCAGCAGCACATCGCTATTAATGACATCATAGTCATAGCCATATCCCAGTCCGGGTATAATATGTTTTGCCGGAACAAAATTGGGAGCGGAATCGCCATAATAAAACAAAACATCCCCAACGAAATTTCCCTGCTGAAGCATAAAGCTGCAACGCCCGAGGTAATCCATCCAGGGTTTTGTCATGGGCCACCAGATACGGTTTTCGTTCATTATTGTACCAAAGGAATACACCCATCCGGGTTCACCAGCCTCTTTCGGTGTATGGGGCCAGGTATGAAAAATTATGCGATTCAATCCTTCGCAAAAGGCTCTGTCCACCGTGGGTTTTAAATCTCCGGGTCCTTCATTCCATAAATGTGTGCCGGTGAAGGCCTCTGCTTCGACGTATTTTTTATGGTAAATATGGGATGCGCAAGCCACACCTTTAATTACCTGCAGGTCCTCAAGGTAATGCCGCTCCTGTTCTGTGTTCCGTATTCGTTTCCAGAATTCGGTATTGGAGGGCAGGTGCCAGAATTCACCCCGCGGGAAGGTAAGCGAACCGGATGATTTCAATGATTCAAACGGACAATTGTGGATCGGTTGGCCGGGACCGGCAGCTTCCGCTACAAAACCCACACCGTGGGCTTCGCAGATAGCCCGTATGCTGGAATAATGGTTCTCAATGATCAGATCCGAAAGTACCTGCCTGTAATCGTACAGAAAACGCGATGTGACATTATTGTCTGTCACAATATATCCATCAAAAACCGGCAAATATGGGATCAGGCTGTAGCCTTTCCGTTTTTTAAACTCTTCGGCCATTTTGGGAGTCCAGAGCTGTCCCACAACTTCATAACTATCGGTATAAAAGTAAGTCAGTCCCGATTCTCCGAGTGTTTTCCCGAGTTTTGCCTCCAGCTTGTCGATAAAATAACGGATATGCATTTCGGCGGCAACGGGATTAAAATGATCAATCATCGGTCCGCTGGAATTCGGAGCACTTGAAATCATGGGTTGCCCGGTATTGGTGCAAACATATCGGACGATCTTCCAGTTACCTTCAGGCACGTGCCATGTTATTTCTTCACCTTCAGTTAGCCTTTCGGATAAATCAATTATATCCCGGCTGGCATCAAGGATAGAATCGCGGACTAACCGGCAGGCAATCACGCCAATTTCGCTGTAAAATTGCGGGCGTCCATCGTTGCCACAGGGAATGATAGAATTATGCCTATAGCCGGGACTACCTGGGTCATCCGGAAGCACCGGAAAGTCAAGCTTGATCTTCCGGCTTCCGGGTCCGGTGACTATCTTTTCTGAACGGAATATGCCCATGGTCTGATGTTCGGGCAGGGTCCATGCACCCCCGGCATTCCAGCCACTTGCTATGATGAGACCGAGATCGAGTTGCAATCGTTTGGCTTCATTGATTGCATGACAAATGGCGTCGACGTATTCATCTGACATAAAAGCCGGACCTGCCGGCACAATATTGTTTTCATCCACCACCTTGGATACATCCCAGATATCGAATCCTCCCATACCCATCCTGGAAGCCTCCTCCATTTCACGGGTAATTTCTGGCTTATCGAAATTTCCGTCTACCCAGGCCCACAATGCCCTTGGCCGGGCTTCCAGGGGTGGCGTTTCAAATCCGGCCTTAAGAAAATTCAGTTGTTGTTTAGCAGAAATAACCTTTTCTTTATGATTTATGTTGTGACAGGAACACAAGCAAACCAGTAATGGAATCAGGATGAGTTTTTTCACCGTATCCGCTTAATAGATTATTAAAAGTAAAATAATGTCTATTATAAAGAGTATATCATTTTATTAATCAGGTACAATAGTTTAACAAATGACTGGAAGAATAATCAGGATGGATATAAATAAATTGTGCCTCATTTTGTTCATAAGAAATCCAATTGAAAATCTTACTTATATTTTTCTGCAGCATCAAGGACGATTTCCATCAATGCGGGAAAAACCAACTCCAATCTTCTAAGCAATTGAAATTGAGCTCTTGCCCTCTGCAGATTATGACCCGGGAAATGGATCTTATAGTATACATCACCTTCAAGATAATCCGTTAGAAATCGTAATCCCATCATATAAGGAAGCAACAGAGAGCCCATGGGCAGCATTTCGATTTCTTCTTTTTTGAATAAACCCGTTGTTTCTTTCATAAAACCTGAAGTAAAGGCTCTGAAAAACTGCATATTGACATCAATCTTCTGTAACTCCTTTTCGTCTTCAGCAGCGGTATTCACAATCGTGCGGATGGAATCACCAAAATCATATGCAGGGTAGCCAGGCATAACTGTGTCCAGATCGATCACACATAATGCCCTGTCATTCTCGTCAAAAAGGATGTTATTGAATTTTGTATCATTATGGGTAATCCGTAAAGGGATTTTTCCAGCCTTGCCATTTCTCAGGATGGTCCCCATTGCATTGATCCGGTCCGAAACAAACTCAATCTCAGATTCAACTTTCTTCACCCGGCTTATTGCATCAGCAGCAATAACATGTGCAAATTTTTCGTAACGCTTTTCAATATTGTGGAAATCAGGGATGGTGTCTTTAAGAATTCCAGGATTAAAATCTGACAACCAGCGCTGAAATTGTCCAAAAGCCCGGCCTCCTTCATTGGCCTGTTGCCGGGTCCTGACAACGTCATAGCTAATGGTTTTTTCAATATAATAGTAAACTCTCCAGAAATTTCCTTCCGTATCTTTATAATACATGTTATTGTTTTTGGCGGGGACAAGGGTAAGTACGCGTCTGAAACTATCTGCAATACCCTGGGCTTCCAGTTTCTTACGGATATGCTCCGTTACGTATTGAATGTTTTCCATCAAAGAAGGGACATCCTTAAAAACAGTATGGTTGATACGTTGCAACAAGTAATCAGTCATTTTGTCATCAGCATTTTGTAAACGAAATGTATCGTTGATATGCCCGGAACCCCAGGGATGAATAACCCTTATATTCCCATCCAGATTAAACTGAGAAATTACCTCCTTAAAATTGTATTTTGTAGGGTGCATACAGGTGTTCAATTATAATTCCATTCTGCAATCTGAGATAATTTCAGGTTAACATCGTTTATGTTTCGAGGGAGAATTCTCATCAATCACACTTTGATAAAGATTTTATGCCTGTACATATGACGAAGTATCAAAAATGCAATAAAGAAAGCAAGCGTGGAATGAATTAATGCGAACCAATTGCCTGTAAGATCTTTCAATCCGTTCGTAAAAACATCTGCAACGTACCCAAAATTAAAAAGGTGCCAACCCGTATAGGCAATGATTGAATTTGTTCCAATTATAACAAACATCTTCGACCACTTTTGGAACTTCCATACATCGATTACCAGGTAAAACACTGCCATGAGCAAGTAACTAAGTCCTCCTGAAAAAAGGACAAATGATCCGGTCCATATGTGCTTGATGATTGGATGAACAGGATGCCAGAGTTTGCCAAGAATAAGGAATCCAATTCCAAAACCAAGAAGGAGAGCGACTTTATGTTTTCCTATAGCTCCGGATTTCAGGATATAACCTGCAAAAACTCCCAACATTACTGTGGCACCAAAGTTCAGGCTGCTTAATATCCAGCTGTAAGTAGTACCGTCCTGGAATTTCCCGAGGATCGCCTTATCGATAAACAAAGCCAGGTTTTCATGCGGAGTATACAAACCTGCCCCGACACCCGGAACCGGAATAACGGCCATGGCGATCCAGTATGTGAGCATTAATCCGATAGTGGCTAAAACCTGTCCTCTGACATTTATGTATAATATAAATACTGAGGCAATCAGGTATCCCAAAGCGATGGATTGAAGAGTGTTGCTGTAAAACTTAAACTGTGCCGGGTCATAGGTAAGCAAATTACCTTGTACAGCCATACCTATTATCCAGAGAAGGAAAAAGCGTTTAATAATATGCGGCCACAGTGCTGATTTTGAATTGTTCTTACCAAGTCGGCGGCTTATGGAAAAGGGCATCGAAATTCCGGCTAACATGACAAACAGAGGCATGATGATATCATAAAATCTGAAACCAAGCCACTCAACATGTTCAAGCTGGGTGGAAATAAATTGCGTTGTCGGTGAGTGAAAGATATGATCCAGGTTTTTAAAGATGATTTCGCCGCCCATGATCCAGAACATATCAAAACCTCTGAGGGCATCAATTGAAGCTACTCTAACACCAACTGGTGAAGGTTCAGGGATTATTCTGTATTTTTCAAGATTCATAAATATTCCAATGATACAGCATTTAAATTGGAGTTGCATTCCGCAAAATACCTGAAATAGATTAGATTCATTAATTTGAAAATCTAAAATATCAAAATATAGTATTGATCAGCATTCTTTTTGAATCATATGGAAAACTCTCATCAAGGGCAAAAAATGATTTATTTTTAATCCAATTTCCGCGGGTAAAATCAGGAAAATCCACAAGCGAGCCTCCCCTGGCAATTGACATTTCTGATAGTGCCGAGATGGCACTCCATGCAGCGGCATCATAGGCAGTTAACGGTACAGACTTATTATTCTTTACCGCATCAAAGAAGTCCATCAGCATAATATAGTCCATGCCACCATGTCCGCCTCCCTCAGCTTGTTGTCCGTTTTCTTTCCAATATTTATGATCGTATCGTTTGATCCACACTTCATCCTCATCCCATTCATCAGGCACTTTAGACTTGTCTTCAATATAGATCATTTTACCGTCATTGTACCACAAACCGCTGGTCCCTTCCACCCGAAAACCAAGTGAATAAGGCCGTGGTAAATTTGTATCATGGGTGACAATAATAGTTTCTCCATTGGCACATTTGATCATGGTGGTTACGATATCGCCAAGATTAAAGTCAATATTCGCATAGGGATGATCCGGACCGCCATTGTCTAAAATAAATTTATGTAATCCCCTTGATTTTGTGGCCATAGCAGAGAGGGCAAGAAAACGATTACCCTTGTTTATATCAAGATAATTGGCAACCGGCCCGATACCATGCGTTGGATACAGATCACCGTTTCGCCTGATGGAGTGAAGTCCTCTCCATTGTGCCTCTGAATAGGCCTCCTTGCCCATTTTAAGTGCTTCTCCTTTGCTGTAGTAGTAGGTTATACCGTCATTGAATTTAACGTTACGCAAATCGTGTTCATATCCACAGCGACAGTGTATCAATTCCCCGAAAAGTCCTGTTCTTACCATATTCAATATAGCCATAACATCACGCCGGTAGCAGACATTTTCAAGTATCATCAATTGCTTACCGGTTTCTTCATGCACATTAACCAGGTCCCAGCATTCTTCGAGCGTGTTGGCCGCCGATACTTCAACAGCAGTATAGGGTGTACCTGACTTCATCGAAGCTACAGCCATAGGTACATGCCATTCCCATGGTGTGGCAATAATCACTGCATCGGGCTTCGCATTAATCAACATCTTTTCAAATGCATGCTCATCACCTGTAAATATCTCCGGGGCTTTTCTTCCCGCATCTGATATTAGTTTCATGGCCTGGTCAATCGAACTTTGACGGATATCACAAATGGCAGCGATTTGAATGCCATCCATGGCCAGCGTATCGTGAATGTGGCTCAGGCCACGGCTTCCTACGCCGATAAATCCGGTACGGATATCTCCGCTGGTATCATTCCTGAGGTTGACCGGATCTTTTTGTGGCTGAGCAAACAGGCTGTTTTCATAGATTGAGAGCCCCGCCAGACCAACTCCGGCATATGCTCCCTTTTTAATAAATTCCCTTCGGTTGTTTTTCATACCTGATGTTTTTATTCTCTACATAAATGACATAGTAATATAAATATAGAACTAAAAAAAATAAATAATAAAGAATGTTAACGTTAACATAAAAAATTGTAAATTCTAAATCCTTTTAACCGACAACCATGAGAACGCATGCGATGATTTGTTATTTTCCGCTAATGCTGTTAGTTTCCTGTGGGATAAAAACCCGGGAATCCGGACATAAATTCAACGGACCTTATGAAGGTGAATCCCTGAACCGCATTGCTTACCCCCTGGGCGGACTGGGAGCAGGTATGGTTTGCCTGGAAGGCAACGGTTGCCTTTCGCACCTTTCGGTGAGAAATACTGCCGACATCTTCAAAGAGCCGAACGTATTTGCCGCTATTTCGATAAAAGGCTTGGAGAACGGCACCAAAGTAATTGAAGGACCTGTTCAACAGTGGAAAATATTTGGCGGCAAGAGTGCCGGTAATGGAATGTCAGATAAGTGGTACGGATTGCCAAGATTCGACAATGCTTCATTTCAGTCCCGGTTCCCATTTGGCTCTGTTGAATTGGAAGATAAAGATATTCCTATAGATGTCACTATTACGGGATGGAGCCCGTTCATTCCCGGCGATGCGGATAATTCAGGGCTTCCCGTGGCAGCCCTGGAATATAAATTCAGCAATACCTCCCGGAAAAAAATCGACGCGATATTTTCCTATAATGCATCAAATTTTATGGTATTGTCGGATCCGTCAAATGAATACCGGAATGGTGCAAATTCCGTTTTACCGGCTGAAAATGGGTTCTTGTTGTGGCAGGGTCCGGGTTATAAAATTCCGGGAAATGAAATTTACCTGAACACCGCGTTTTATTGTGGATCTCCTAATCGTCTTTCAAAAGGTCTACAGGGGGAATATTTTAAAAATACGGGCTGTGAGGGCTCACCTGAAGTTACGCGGATTGACAGTTTGGTTAATTTCAGCTGGTCTGAAGCTCCTGTGAAAGGTTTGAACTCCACTTATTATTCGGTTCGCTGGACAGGATTCATAGCAGCGGAAGAGTCCGGAAAATACATGCTGGTGGTAGGTGGCGACGATGGGTACAGACTATTTTTCAAAGACAGAAAAATTATAGACAACTGGAGCGATCATGCCGAAGAAACAAGGGTGGAAATTGTTGAGCTTGAAAAAGGGTTGCTATATCCTGTTAAGCTGGAGTTTTTTCAGGGTTCAGGAGGAGCGGTTGTGCGTTTTGGATACAGGAAGCTTCAGCCTGATGATGTCGATCTAAGCTCCGAAGGTAGTTTTGCCGTATCGGTACTCGGTGATAAACCTGTTGCTGATTACAGCTGGTTCAGGGGTGGCTGGTTTGATCCTCAATCGGTTCTCTGGAAAGACCTGAAAGCGCAAAAAATGAGTTCCAGTGTGCCGGAGCCCGGTGCTCCAGGGGCTTCGCTTTTTGTGCCGTTTACATTAAACCTGGGAGAGGTAAAGACTATTACTCTCTTGTTGGCCTGGTATGTACCGAATTCAAACCTGCGGGTTGGAGACGATGCCGTGCAGCCTGAAAAAAATCAAAAGCCATGCTGTGCGGGAAACAAATGTAAACAGAAGGATATGTGTTCCCGCTATTTCCAGCCATGGTACGCAGGCCGGTTCAATGATATTCATGATGTCCTGACGTATTGGCGGAAGAACTATAACGTGCTGAAGGAAACGACAGAAAAATTTACCGGGGCATTTTATTCTTCAACACTGCCAGATGAAGTTATGGAAGCAGTATCCGCCAATTTATCCATTCTCAAATCACCGACCCTGCTAAGACAGACAGATGGTAAGCTATGGGCATGGGAAGGATGCCTGGACAAGGGAGGATGCTGCCCGGGTTCATGTACACACGTTTGGAATTATGCCCAGGCAATTCCGTGTCTCTTCCCAGGGCTGGAACGTTCGTTGAGGGAAACCGAATTTCTTGTCAACCAGAACAGGACAGGTCATCAGAATTTTCGTTCAAGCCTGCCTGTAAGGGAACCCGATCACAATTTCCATGCAGCTGCCGACGGACAGCTGGGAGGAATTATTAAAGTATACCGTGACTGGAGGATATCCGGTGATACCGAATGGTTAAAGAAAATCTGGCCTGCGGTAAAACAAAGTTTTGAATATTGCAGTACCACATGGGATCCGAAAAAAAAAGGCGTGCTTGAAGAGCCTCATCACAACACATACGACATTGAATTCTGGGGTCCTGATGGCATGTGCACTGGTTTTTACCTGGGTGCACTGACTGCCATGATCCGGATGGGGGAAACCATGGGAGAGGATGTCAGTCTGTACAGAGCATTATATGAAAAGGGCAGGACCTTTCTGGAGACAGAACTGTTCAACGGAGAGTACTTCTTTCAAAAGGTTGTATGGGAGGGCTTACAGGCACCCAATCCGGTTGAAGCATCGAAAGGCACCTGGAATGTATCCTATTCCGATGAGGCCATGAGTGTTTTACAGACAGAGGGGCCAAAATACCAATACGGTACCGGCTGTATTTCCGATGGCGTGCTTGGTGAATGGCTGGGTCAGATGTGCGGTCTTGGTGATTTTGTCGATCCTGCCAAGGTTAAAAGCCATCTTGAGGCCGTATATCACTACAACCTGAAACATGATCTGTCCGATCATATCAATCCACAGCGACCGGGTTTTGCCTGTGGCCATGAAGGTGGTTTGTTGCTTTGTACATGGCCCAGGGGAAAGCAGCCTACCCTGCCTTTTGTATACAGCAATGAGGTCTGGACAGGTATTGAGTATGCGGTTGCATCGCAACTGATGATGCAGGGTGAAGTTGAAAAAGGACTTGAAATCATAAGAGAAGCACGTAAACGGTATGACGGACGCATACGTAATCCGTTTGACGAATATGAATGCGGACATTTCTACGCACGTGCCCTGTCAAGTTACGGACTGATGAAAGGCCTTACAGGACTGTTTTACGATGCAGTGGAAAAGACCTTATTTATAGATTCCAGAATAGGTAATAATTTCAAGTGTTTTATTTCATGTGAGACCGGTTTTGGAATCGCCGGGTTGAAATACGGGACCCCATTTCTTATGGTTTATTCCGGCCATATTGAAGTAGAAAAGTGCAAGGTATCAGGTCGTGAAATCTCAATCAGACAATTAAATGAAAACTAATGAACTGTGTTATGAATCATAAGTTGCGAAAATAGTAAACCCTTTTATGCAGCTATTGTACCTTTTGTTTAAAACAAAACATGACCTTTATTATTACATTACCCTTATTGCTAATTTAAAAGAATTGAGCATAATGATACCTTATTTATGATACAAATTAAACCTATAATGAGTGAATTATGAATAATTAAAACCTAACCTAATTTTACAATGAGACACAAAATACCTTTTACGTATAGAGGATGGATTTTATTACTGTGTTGCCTCCTTTTTTCTGTTTCAGCTTTTTCGCAGCGGACAGTAACCGGTAAAGTTACCGATCAGGCGGGTCAACCCCTGGTTGGTACTACCGTGATAATTAAAGGTACCAATACCGGAGTTTCCACGAATTCAGAGGGAGATTATTCCATTCCGGTAAGTGGACCTGATAATGTGCTGGTAATTTCCTATGTTGGTTATGAGACCCAGGAGATTCGGGTTGGAGATCAAACCAACATTAAGATTGCGCTGGTTGAGTCGTCACAAATACTGGAAGAACTGGTTGTGATCGGATACGGTACGGTTAAAAAAAATGATCTGACCGGTTCAGTGGCAGTAGTAACAGCGGAAAACCTTACCAAATCACCTGTGTCGACCTTCGACAGGGCCCTTCAGGGCAAAGCTGCCGGGGTTATGGTTACCCAAACTACCGGAGAACCCGGTCAAAATGTTGCGATACGCATACGGGGAATTGGTTCCATCAGCAATAATCCCAATCCGATTTATGTGGTGGATGGTGTTGTTACAGGAAATCTGAATTCCATTAATCCATACGACATTGAAAGCATGCAGATACTGAAGGATGCCTCCGCATCAGCCATCTATGGAGCCGACGGTGCAAACGGCGTTGTGATCATTACCACCAAACGCGGTAAAGCCGGAAAAACACAGGTGTCCTTTTCCAGCTACTGGAGTATGAACAGGACACCCAAAAAACTGGATCTTATGAATGCGGATGAATATGCTGATTTTTATAATGCAGTATATGAAGAAGCTGGAATTACACAGGAGGCATACTCCGATGAATTTCGCCAGGCTTATTATGGAGCTGGTTGGGAAGAAGGCACAGACTGGCAGGATGAGATCACACAAAAAGCATATACACAAAACTATTATTTAAATGTGTCGGGTGGTAGTGAAACCAGCAATTATAGTATATCAGGCAGTTATTATGATGAGACCGGAATACTCCGGTCAACGGGTGCGAAACGTTATAATTTACGGGCAAATTCTGATTTCAGTATCGGCAAATATATTAAGCTGGGAGAATCTGTAAATATTTCCCGTATGGAATATGAAGGTGCATCCATTTGGGGCGGCCCATGGAACGGGCCTTCCCCTGCCTCACCGCTGATGAAGGTATTTAATCCTGATGATAAGGAAGGCTACGAAGGCCCACAGGAAAACGTTGAATTCAACGGAGAAATATACAAGAATACAGGTGGGAATGATAAAACCAATCCGAGGGCTGAGCTGGAAATACCGGATTTACGCCGATATGACAATAACGTTTTGACTGCCTTGTATTTGGAGGTTATTCCCCTTAAATGGTTGACCTATAAACTGACTCCCTCCGTTGAGCTGGGGAATGGAAGAACAAAAAACTGGGTACCCAGTTATGATTTGGGTGTGCGAGGTATTTCAGTGGCTACCCTGACTGAAAACTACAATGAATCTGTTGGCTATTCCCTGGAAAATCAGCTGACTTTTAATAAAACATTTAATAATCACACACTCACGGCAACGGCTGTTCATAATATCAGAGGTTTTGATAACAATAATGTTGAAGCAAGATGCTCCGGATTTGACTATGAAAACCTGAATATGATCAGTCAGTCGGTTGATTCACTCCGCGATGTGTATGGAGGAATAGAGCAATTCAGAATGCTATCGTTGCTTGGACGATTAATTTACGATTATAAAGGGAAATACCTGATAACCGGTAGTGTCCGTCGTGACGGGGTTTCCCGCTTCGGTAAAAGCAACCGGTTTGGTATTTTCCCATCCTTTTCAGTGGCATGGAAGCTGAATGAAGACCTGTTGAAAAACATTGAACAGATTAATATGCTGAAAGTTCGTTTTGGCTGGGGTCAAACCGGAAATTCTCAAATCGGTGACTTCCAGTATGACGATTTCCTTACCGGTACCGATAATTTTGCACCGGTATTTGGTTATCCTCAAAAAATGGTACCTGGAACCTATATTTTCTATTCATTTGCCAATACGAATATCAAATGGGAGTCAGCCAGCATGACCAATATCGGGTTTGACCTCAACGCTTTCAATAACCGTTTGCAGATGAGTGGTGAATATTATATTAAAAACCAGTATGACTTGCTGGTTCGGTATCCTGTTTCTATGATATTCGGTCGATCGGGAGATAACTCTCAGCCCTGGGTTAATACCGGTAAAGTTCAAAACAGGGGATTTGAGTTTACTGCCAGCTGGAAAAAAATGGAAGGTGCTTTCAATTATTCCTTAACCGGTACTTTAACCACCATCAAAAACGAGGTTAAGTATCTTCCGGTGGCTGACATACCGGGAAATAATACTACAACTATTGTAGGGCATACCATCGGAAGCCTTTATGGGTATGTGGCGGAACGGATCGTTACCGAAGATGATTTTAAGGCTGATGGTATCTATAAATATGCAGGTTCCCCGCAACCCGGGGATTTGAAGTTCAAAGATCTCAACCAGGATGGAAACCTATCGGACCTTGACCGTACCATTATCGGCAAGCCTCTGCCGGATGCTATTATTGGACTGAACTTTGACTGTTCTTACCATGGTTTCGATTTGTCTGTGTTTCTCTATAGCTCGTTAGGTAGTGATGTATATAACCAGCAGCGGGCCGGGCTTTCCAGTTTCATGTATCAGGACAGGGATCATAATAAGTTACTGGAATATGCACAGAATTATTATCGTCCTGACAGGCCTTCAACAGAATATGTCCGGGCTGACCTGAACAATGTGAATCTCAATGACCGTATATCCACCTGGTGGATTGAAGACGCATCTTATCTCCGGTTGCGGGATATCCAGCTTGGATATGCCTTGCCGGTTAAAATAACATCCGCAGTTGGCATTGACAGGGGCAGGATTTATATCAGTACTATGAATTTATTTACACTGACAAATTACAGCGGTCGTGATCCCGAAACTGCAGTTTCAGCGAACCCAGGCAATAGTGATGCCGAACCGATAAATATGGGTACTGATTTTGGTGCTTATCCAACTCCCAGGTCTTTTACCCTTGGAATTCAGGTTGATTTTTAATGTAATTTCCAAAATACTGAAGCAATGAAAAAAAATAAATTTTATATATTATTTATTCTTCTGGCGCTGGTTATTGGTAATTCATGCAACGAGGATGAATACCTGGAATTGCAAAACAAGAACCAGCTTGCGCTGAGTTCTTTCTATACCAACGCCAATGATGCCTGGAAAGCTCTGAATACGTGTTATAATCCACTGGCTTTTGGAGGGATGTTTGGGGTTCAATGGTTTTTGGTATTTGGCTCGTTTGATGACCGGGTATTATTTGAAAGTACCGGGTTGGATGACTTAGGAATCAGTGCAACCAGTGAAAATGTATCATCAATATACATGGCCTTGTATGTCGGACTGTGGCGATGTTCAAGTGTGATACGCGACCTTAGTACCCGCAGTATTCCAGATTTAACAGAGAATGTTAGGAACAATTACATTGCACAGGCTAAAACCCTGCGGGCTGCTTATTATTTTTACCTCGTCACCCTGTTCAACAGCTCATATTTTTATAATGAGGATAATCTGCCCGAAGATTATGTGACAGATTATCCCAACTCCGATCCTTTGCTATTCTGGGAACAGATTGAAAAAGACCTCACGGAAGTCATTCCGGATCTTCCCGATACATGGGAAGCAGCCGACCTGGGCCGTATGACAAAGGGAGCAGCCCGTGCCATGCTGGGTAAGGCATTGCTTTTCAAACATTACCATTATTACATAAAGAACGGTATAGGTGGATCTGCCGAGGACCTGGCTGATCTGAGACTGGCAAAATCTTCCTTTATGGATATCATTAACTCAGGCACCTATTCACTCATCCGGCCTATGGAACCCAAGTCACGTAAAGATTATATTTATTCATTCCTCTGCAATTTCTCGTATTTACCACTGCCGGCCGGCAACAACCTCTATCCTGCTGAAAACAATGATGAGTCTGTGTGGGAAATACAATATAACGATGAGCGATGGCAACCCGGATGGTTGCCAGGCTGGCAATGGACTGGCTCTCTTAATGGCGCATATTTTTCAGCACATGCGGTGAGTTTTAAAAACCAGGAAATTCATCCTGCACTGTTTTACGAATATGAAACCAACGGTGCGCCGGCAGGATTCGACCGTGATCCCAGGGCTTATGGAACAATGTACCTCGACGGGGATACCATGGATTTCAGGTCCGATGCTGAATACTATACACCCTATGCCACTGGTGCGAATAATAAGCGTATTGCACAGGGCCGGAAACTGACAATACCCGGGCAGCCCAGTGTAGGATTTGGTCTGAAAAAATATTATTTCCCGGTTTATAATGATAATCGTGCCCCCCTGGTTGATCCGACTAATATCCGTATCATTCGTTATGCTGATGTCAAACTTATGTATGCCGAAGTGACATTCCTGCTGAATGAAGATGTAAACCTCGGATTAGAACAGTTAAATGATGTCAGGTCAAGGGTCGATATGCCCCCAGTCGCTGAACTTACATGCATAACTATCATGCATGAAAGGGATGTCGAGCTTGCCACGGAAGGACATCGTTTTCTGGACCTGGTTCGCTGGAGTTTCGATCCGCAATGGGGTATCAATTGGTATGATATATATGGCAACAGTGCATTTAAGGTTGGAAAGAACGAATATCTGCCCATACCCATTGATGAAATAAATAGAAACGGTGGCCAGTTGAAACAAAATCCCGGCTGGTAATAGTTTAACCAATTTAAAAATGTCAATTATGAAAAACAATTATATTATTCTCACGTTTCTCTTTATCTTCGGCTTGCTAACCTGGGGATGCAATAAGGAGGAAGCGTTGGAACCCAGTGCTGACTTTACCCTTGGTTTAACCGATAATACCGGTTATGTAAAGGAGCCCTTTACCCTGTATCTTACCAATGTGGTAGGTGATTTCATTACCCTTTATCGGGGTGATGCGCCAAATAGAATTTACCACAAAGACAGCACCCTCGTTAAGGGTGTTCCGATAGACAAACAGTTAGATTCAATAGAAGTTTCATACAACAATGCCGGAGTATTCGAGCTTACCTTACTGGCCGCTACATCCGGCAACTGGGCCGAGGATTATCTCACCGATGTCAGGACCGTGCAGATAACAATTTTCGACCGGCGAACGGATTTTAGTAAATTCCAGATCGACAAAGTGGATGGTAAGCTGAGTGAGGATGGAACAGAAATCTATTTTTATGAGGTGAAGACTGCCGATCTCACAGCCAAAAAGCCGACCTATGCGACCGATTCTCCCGATGCCCTGGTATATATCGGATCAGCACTGCAGGAATCCGGGAAATCGGTGGTTGACTTTTCTCCCCTTTCTCCCGGGGATGCGGAAGGAAGACCGGTTGAATATAAGATTGTGGCGCCCAATGGCGACTTCAGGATTTATGTTGTCAAATATATCCTGCACGATCCGTAAAACACGTGACAGTTGAATTTCCTTCCCGTATCTATAAATATCATATCAAAGGAATGAAGTTTAGTATTTATGAATGTATGAATAGAATATGAATTATTTAACTGACGATATACTATTCCTGAATAACCTTAAATCAAAAACCATGAAAAAAAGATTTTTACTCGTTGCTCTTTTCATCTTGGCAATAGCTGGAATTGTTCAATCACAAGCTGTGATTACTGGCTTATCGGAGGATTTTGAAGATCCCTGGACTACAGAGGATTCAGTCTTCTGGGCTCCAAATGGAGGCTATGTGGATAGCCAGGCCCCCGAGGATACATTGGTTTTCACTGTTAACCGTATGGATGACGGAACAGGTAATCTGGCCCTGCATATAGCATTGTTGCAGAAGAATTTTTTCGACGGTCAGATGTTTCTTTTAAAAGATGTCAAAAGCCAGGTACTGGATGCAACACTCAATCCTGTCGCAAGCTTTCGGGTTCGGATAGATTCTGCAACCTGGCTGATTCCTGACTGGGGTCAGGGTGGAATACTGGTTCCGGCCACCGATGTTCCCTTCCAGATCAGTTTTTTTGTTGGTGACAACAGGCTGTCCTCTTATTCCTACAGGGTTCCTATTGATGGCGGATGGCACGAATATATCTTTAACCTGAATGCCGATGCCGATTTAACGGCTATCGAGAAGATTCTGATCGAATCAGTCGACTGGCCTAATGCAAACAAGGCATATTACTGGTTTGATGACTTCATGTTGGGAGATTCGGTAACTGCATTTGTCCCGCTGACATCGGTTGACATAACCGGTGTTGCCCCTGTAACGGTTAACAATCAGCAATTGCAGATGGGAGTTGACTATCTGCCTGCGGAAGCTTCCTTCAAAGAGGTTAACTGGTCTGCAATTCCTGTAACAGGTTATGCTAAAATTGATGCCGATGGAAAACTCACACCGGTTGCAGATGGTGAGGTAAAGGTAGTAGCTGTCGCAAAAGATGTTAGTGGAGTAAGTGACACAGTTACCGTTACGCTGACCAATCAGTATGATACCATAACCACTTATTCCCAGGGTTTTGCTGATGCAGCAGCAGTGGATATGTTTTTTTGGGCGCCCAATAAAGGCTATACCGATGCAGTGGAACCCTATGATACCTTGATATTTACGGTTACAGCAGAAAACAATGCCCTGCACATCCTGGAGCGTCAAAAGAGCTTCGCTGATGGTCAGATGTATGACTTCAAAACAGGAATCGGAAAAATATTGGACCTCACTGAAAACCCCCTGGCCAGTATAAAGATTAAAATTGATAGCGCTCAGTGGATTGTGAATAGCACTCCTTCTGCCACGGTTCCGTTCCAGCTCGGACCCTGGACCGGAGATGTGAGACTTGGTGCATATTCTATTGATGTTCCCATTGACGGTGAATATCATACGATTTACTATAACTTCTTTGATCCTGCTGTGGATTTGGGAGGCGTAGAAAAAATGCTGCTGGAATCGGTATCCTGGCCAGCAGCCAATAAGGCTTATTACTGGATGGATGATTTCAAAATTGGGGCAGCTGTTACTGTACCTTATCCTGTTGAATCAATTATAGTGACGGGAGCAAATGGTGTTGACAGTATTTCGGTTAAGGGCAAAACATTGCAGATGCAAGCTGATGTGAGCCCTGATACTGCCACTTTTACTAAGGTATACTGGACGGTGGATGATGCAACCATCGCCAGTATCGACCAGGAAGGAAAACTGAAGCCCCTGAAAAATGGTACGGTAACAGTTACTGCCCGTGCAATTGATATGTCTGGCGTAACAGGTTCACTGGAAGTTGAAATTACCGGACAAACACCGGTATCCGTTATGGATGATGTAAAAAATACATCTTACTGTATATTCCCGAATCCGGTAACGGATGTATTGAGAATTACAAATGCTCAGGATATTAAAAAGATACAAATTGTTAACCTAATGGGCCAGGTAATAGAACCCGGAAAAGAAATGAATATGCAGGAAGTCAATGTTTCATTTCTCAGCGAGGGTGCCTATATCCTCCGGATCACCGATAACCGTGACCGGACGTATGATCTTCTTTTCCTGAAGAAGTAGGGTTTTTTCATGTGATCAGAGGC
>Ga0105094_10000257_pt1 | contig 25249 bp, 25 predicted proteins | sample PPLLak1March2015_2_FD_87023 | JGI IMG/M metagenome (GOLD analysis project Ga0105094, IMG submission 87023) | Freshwater sediment microbial communities from Prairie Pothole Lake near Jamestown, North Dakota, USA - PPLs Lake P8 Core (3) Depth... | ecosystem: Environmental > Aquatic > Freshwater >...
AAGAGACAAGCGCCGGCAACAAAATCTATAACCTGAAACCCGATATCGTCAAAAACAATGTTCCCGCCTTCATCCTGTTTGCCATGTTTTTTATTGTCATACCCCTGGCCGGCAGCATTATCAATGAAAAGCAACAGGGAACAAAAGACCGGCTGATGACCCTGCCGGTTTCAGGTTTTACTTTTCTTTCGGGCAAGATTACTGTTTACCTTTTGGTCTGTATCCTGCAATTCATGCTGATGGTTGGCATCGGAATATACATCTTCCCGCGTATCAGCCAGTTGCCTCCGCTGTCTCTTGACGTGAATCCTGGTGCGCTATGGGCGGTCGTAATAGCATCCGGACTGGCCGCCATCGGATTTGGCATGTTGATAGGGACTGTATCAACCACTTACGGTCAGGCCGCTCCGTTAGGATCTGTGATGGTTGTTGTACTGGCCATTCTGGGAGGCATTTTTGTCCCGTCTTTCATGATGCCTGATTTAATCCGAAAGATTAGCATCATTTCACCCTTACGTTGGGGGACTGATGCTTTTTTCAGTATTTTTGCCAGGGGAGCAGGAATAAAGGTTGTCCTCCCCCAATTAATTTCTTTATTGATATTTTTTGGAATAGCAATGCTTGTTTCTATGAGGGTATATACGAAACGAAAATGAACAATTCATGATTTCTTTAGCAAGATTCACGGGGTTATGAAAGAAAAAGATATTCTGATCGATTATAAGGATCACCAGGTTGTCCTGTATGCTGAAAAGAGTGATAACACCATCGGACCTGTCCAGACCGGCTCTTATGTTACCAGTCATTATTATAATGAATTCTTAAGCCTTATGGGAAGCCTGGAAAGGTCTCTATACGAAAAGCTGCAGAAAGGAGAGATCAGTCCTGTCTTCCTTTACATGACCCTTGAAGAACTTACCGTGTCAGAACTGGCGCTGAGGGTGAAGATCCCCTTGCGCAGGGTAAAAAAGCATCTCACCGTCAAGCATTTCCCTGCCGTCAAAGTAGATGAACTCAGGCGTTATGCAGAAGTATTCAATATTCCCGTGGCCAATTTTTTTCAGGTCATTGCTACACGACAGGATAACAAATGGCGCATGGGTTATTCGGCCGATATGGAAAATAAAAAACCGTTGACCATCTCCCAAGAAGAGACGAATAATCCTTATGTTGTTTTCACCAAACCCGAGATCAACCAGCCATGAGCACCATCCCTTTCAGTCATGTTATGGCTGCTCATTGTGAATCAGGCACGGTGACTGCCTTATTGAACTTTCATGGATTGAAAGTCTCAGAGCCTATGGTTTTCGGAATATCCGGTGGTATCTTTTTCGGTTATATGAAAACACCGATGCTTACATTCCCCTCGGTTTTCGCAAGGATTAAACCAGGCCATATCCTGAAGAACTTTTCAAAAAGGACAGGGATAGAATTTAAAACCAGAACATATAAAGACCCGGCTAAAGCTGAAATGGAGCTGGATAGCTTGCTGGAACAGAACCAACCCGTTGGCATCCAGGTGGACTTCTTTTATATGGACTATTTTCCTTCCTGGTATCGCGTTCATATTAATGTGCATTTTCTCACGGTCATTGGAAAAAAAGGGGATAAATATATCGTTAGTGATTGTTATCATCCTGTAATTACGGAGATCGGAAAAGATTCGCTTCGCAAGGGCAGATTTGCCGGAGGCAGTATGGCCCCCAGGGGATTCATGTGTTACCCTGTAAATGTGCCCAAAGATAAGGATTTCAGCAAAGGAATTATAACCGGTATTAAAACTGCCACTTTCAACATGCTCAGGATTCCCATGCCCTTTTTAGGCGTTAAAGGGATCCGGCGATTTGCCGACAAAATTTCCGAATGGCCAAAATATGCAAGGGATACCGAACAGCTGGCTCATGAAATCTTCAAGATCAATGTTATGCTGGAAGACCAGGGCACCGGAGGAGGTGGATTCCGTTACCTCTATGCCTCTTTCCTGCGGGAAGCAGCTCAGCTGATGAACAGACCTGAATGGCATGAACTTTCCGGGAGGTTGATGGATATCGGTGACGGATGGAGGGAGATATCCCTGTTTGCTTCCAGAATTGGGAAAAGCCGTGATCTTGGTGTTCCAAAACTGAAAGAACTGGGTAAACTGATAAGCGCCAGGGCTGATCTTGAGTATTGTTTCTTTAATGATTTAAGAAAGACTATTGCATGAAGGAAAATCTGACAAACATGACAGGACTTACCCTAAAGGATATCAAACTTGAAATAAAGAATTTGATCGTCACAACCCTGAATATGGGAAATGTTAATCCTGAAGAAATTCTGGATGATGTTCCGTTATTGAGCGGCGAGAATGTGATCACCATTGACTCCATCGATGTGTTGGAAGTTGTTGTAGCCATTCAGAAACGGTTCAATGTCAGAATGGATGATCAGAATCTGGTACGGCATATCGTTAATACCGTCAACACCCTGGCAGATTTTGTCTATGCCCGGCAGTAAAAAAACACAGTCTGCTCAAATACCTGAGTTGGTTCCCAAGTAAAAAACGCATGCTTTACCTTGTTTTACCAGTTAGATTGTATTTTCTATGAACATGATCCATCTCCTGACCGGGATCAGGTCTCCTGTTTTGTTCAGGATGCTGGTGAGGAACGGAGTTTCATTTGGCCCCAATATGATACAGCTTCCGATGCTGCTGGTCAATTCTTTGATTTCCTCCATTCTGACTGGCGTTGAGAGAATAAAATATACCCAGAGTATCAAAAGGACCGTCATTGAAAAATCCCCTGTTTTTATCATTGGACATTGGCGTTCGGGGACAACCTATCTGCACCAGTTGATGCATCTAGATCCCCAGTTCACGGCTCCTTCAGTGGTACAGACCGTGATCCCCGACCACTTTCTGTTCAGTACAAAGTACTATATCCCCGTCATGAAACTGTTGATGCCGAAAAAACGCCCCATGGATGAAGTGATGATCTCGCCCCTGGATCCGCAGGAAGATGAATTTGCATTGATCAGGTTGGGATCGGAAAGCCCGCTGGAGAAAATTGTTTTTCCGGCAGGCAATGAATATTTTCTTGCCGGTTATGATAAATATATCCCGGAGGGAGTAAGGCTGAAAGTATGGAAACAAAACCTGCTGAACTTTTACAAAAAGATAACATGGCTGACCGGCAAACAGATTGTGTCAAAGAATCCTTTCCATACCATGCGCATGCCATTGTTGAGAAGCATGTTCCCGGGAGCCAGGTTTATTCATATCAGGCGTCATCCCTTCGAGGTTGTTCCCTCAACCATTAAGATGTGGAATACGGTTGCAGCACATTACAGCCTTAAGAATGGCTGGAAAAAGCCCGGAATTGATGAGGTTTCATCGGTGCTGCGCTCCTTCGATGATTATGTATCTCATGAGAAACAACTGATGGGTGAGCATGAATATGCCGAGGTACGTTTTGAGAATCTGGAGAAAGACCCCGTTGAAGAACTGAGAAAGATCTATGCTGAACTGAACCTGGAATTTTCCGGAACTTTCGAAAGGGAGATAAAAAGATTCCTGGAATCCCATAAGGAGTATGCAAAAAATATTTACCATCTGACCCAAAAGGAAAAGGATGTTATAGGGAGCATTCTGGGTGGAAATGTGGAACAGTGGAATTGTGGAATGATGGAAGACTGAGGTCGGAAGACCAAAGCAGGGGTGTTCCTTGTGGTCACCCTTCTGTATAGCCAATAAAAGATAAATCCTTTTCTTGCAGACCTGCCTGCCATAGCGCAGGCCTAAGCAATGCAGGCAGGCTGCAAAACTACCAGACTGCATGACTTCATGACCGCAAGACTAATTGACTTTTTGACTTCACGACCTGAATGCTGCAGCCTTTTGCAGAAATGCCCTTCCAATGCTGCCCGACATGTTATGGCTCAATTCCATCCGTTCGGGATGCCATTGCACTCCCATCAGGAAATGAGAGGACTCTTTTTTGAGTTGAACGGCTTCAACCAGACCATCATCTGACCATGCCACAGGTATCAGGCTACCGCCTATTCTACCGATAGCCTGGTGATGGCTGCTGTTCACCCTGTATTTGATGGCTTGTCCGTATTGGAAAAGATACGAATCTTTCGCTACGGTGATCTCATGGGTTATATCTGTCTTGTTGCGGTGTTTTATCTTAATCCCTACTTCATCCGGTATATCAACTATCAACGATCCCTTAAAATAAATATTGACCGCCTGCAATCCCCGGCAGATTGCCAGAAGGGGTATTTTGCTTTTTATGGCCGCATCAATCAGTTCTAACTCCAGCGTGTCCCTTTTGTCATCAATGCCGTCACACCGGTTTATCTCAATTGATTTTCCATACCTTGACGGATTGATATCTGCTCCACCGGTCAGTATTATTCCGGAACAGCGCAATAATAACTTTTTTAAAGATGGTTCGCTTTTTGTATAAGCATTGGATAAATGAATGCCGGGATTAAGCCTTCTCAGCCAGGAAGAATAGTTGTCGTGCAGTGAAGATTTTGACAGGAGTATGATCATACGAGATCCGGATTAGCCAAAGGTGATAGGTAACATTGATTCACTTATCACTGTTCATTGTTCATTGTTCACTGTCCCCTTAACCACCTCTCCCTTAATGATCAGGGTTTCACTTCCTTCTCCGGCATTGGATTCAATAATTACGGATTTCTGAAAATAGCCGGTGTTCTGAGCATCGAAAGTTACCTTTATGATGCCGGTTTTCTGCGGCTGTACGGGTTCTTTTGGGTAATCAGCAACCGTGCATCCGCAGGATGGTTTAACGGCATATATAATCAACGGTACCATGCTTGGGTTCTTAAACTGAAATTCAGCAATTACAGGTTTTCCCTGGGGAATCTTGCCAAAATCACTGGTTGTTTCGGTCCATTCGATACCTGAGGATATTTTTGCCGCTTTTTGGGCAAAACTTTCCGCCGAATTCAACAGGCTGGCAAGAAGTAATATAACCAGGATCTGTAAAGTGTATGTTTTCATGATGAGAGGTTATTGCTAGTTATGAATACTAATGATGCTATGCAAAGTTACGTTGGTAAGCCATATAGGGTTAACAAAATTTGTTAAAAAGTGTTAACCATGCTGCATAAAATAACAAAACTCCTGCCAAAAGCAGGAGTTTTACAGCTTATTTTTCACGGGTTTTCCGTTGTTATTTTTTTACGGGATTTTTTTCCTTTTTGACGGTTTTTGCCGCTTTTGATTTTGCCGGAGTTACAGATTCTTTTTCAGCCGGTTTTGATCTTGGTTTTGCCGTCTTTCCTTTGACTTCTTTTGCTTTTCCTGCTTCGGTTTCCTGTTTGTCTGTCTTTTCTTCAGCAGCCTTTTCCTCTTCTTCAAATATCAAGAGGTTCTGTTCATGCAGGATATTATACCAGCTGATCATTTTTTTTATATCGGAAACATATACCCTTTCACGGTCGTAATCGGGCAGTATCTTTTCCAGGTATAGTTTCAGATCATCCGGAGAAGCGGTTTTTGCGTCAATAGCTTTTCCGCCTGATTCCTTTTCAAAGATTTTTTTAAAAACATCTTTGAGCGGTATTTCCTTATCGCTGGTATACACAGCAATTTCATCCAGGGAGCTGACTTTTGTGGTGGCCGGAACAAATGACCTCTTTTTATCGGAGAAAGATTCTACCACAATGCCGTTGCGACCCTGGGATACAAATTTAAATAATCCGCTTTGTCCCGAAATAGCAAGAGTTTCCTTTAATTCCATATGCGAAGTATTTGATGCATAATGATTCCAAAAATAATCATTTCTTGCGGACCTTTAAAATAAAACGTACAACTGTTTTTAAACGGAATCAATGTGAACTGGTTTGTATTTTGGTTTTTATTTGTATAATATTGATAATCAGCTGATATTTCTTTTCTGTTTAATAATCTCATAGGCTTCATTTATCCTGGAAAATTTTTCATTGGCTTTTTTTCTGATTTCCTCGCCCAGGTATGCAACCCTGTCGGGATGGTTTTTCATGGCCAGTTGACGGTATGCTTTTTTTATCTGTTCAGGTTTTGCATCACTTGATATTTCGAGTACATCATAGGCCCAATCGGTTGATTTCGCAAACATTGACCTTATAGAGCGTGCATCGTTATATGTAATCCCAATAGATGACGCAATGGAATCGAAAACATTCATTTCGCTGACATCAATGGAACCGTCCGCACTGATGATTCCATAAATTAGGTGAAGCAGTTCAAGGCGTGATGCATAATTCATCTTACGCCTGATCTGGTTCCCGACATCTTCCAGCGGGATGTCTTTCTTTAATAAATCGCGCAGCAACAAAAGCATTTCTGCTGTTTCCTCTTCGCCAAATGTTTTTACCAGGTAACGCTTTACGATATCCAGTTCCGATTGGACAACCCTGCTATCGGCTTTCATGGTAGCGGCAACAAGAACCAGCAGACTAACAATAAAATCGCCCGTAGTAGTAGCACTGTCACGTTTTTCATATTGCTCAAGCTTCACGGCATCCACCAGTGTTCCTAAGGCAAATCCCAGTAGGGCTCCTATCGGACCGCCGATTGTCCAGCCAAGTCCGGCACCAATCCATTTTCCAAATCTTGCCATAATGGGTTAAATATCTGATGAATAGGTTTTACGCATATCTTTAAGGCTCTTATGGATCAGGAGAATCTGAGGCAGGACAAGGTTCATTTCATCATTATTTATCACAAAATCGGAAGCTGCCGTTTTCTTCTCATCAGACCATTGATTTGCCATAACATCTTCAATCCGTTCGAGGGTCATTCCGGGACGGTTCATCAGCCGCCGGATCCTCAGCCCGACCGGAGAGATTACCGTAATGCATACGTCAACAAGGGCATTACTTCCGCTTTCAAATAATATGGCGGCTTCTTCAATGACATAATCACAGTCCTGATGGTCCTGCACCCAACGGCTAAAATCATGCTTTACCCATGGATGAATGATACGGTTGGCAGATTCAAGCATTTCCTTATTCCGGAAGACAATGGAAGCAAAAAGGGGACGGTTGAGGGTATCTCCGTCATAAATACCCTCACCAAATAGTTCCATCAGCCTTTCTCTTATTTCAGGCTGTGAATCTGTTAATAACCGGGCTGCCAGGTCAGCATTATACACCGGAACTCCCAGAGATTCAAATGCCCTGCATATGATAGTTTTGCCACTGCCTATTCCTCCTGTAATGCCTGCTTTGATCATTGTCTGGTAAGAAGATATTCAACTTTCTCCGGACTGAATTTGACTGCACTAATCATATCGGGAGTATCCACAAGAAACAGCCTTATCCTGGCCTCGGGATTCTTAAGGATATCATCATAATCGAGGCGCGGCATGATCTTTTCGGGAACGATCTTCTGGTAGTTGCTCAGGGTTATATTAAAACTGATCCGGATCCTTTCGGGAAAAGTCTTTAGCTTAAGGCTATCGGGCAAGTTCAGGGCGACAACCGGAAGATAATACTCTGCCTGCGTATACTGATCCACGGGAACGGTAACGTATACTTTTTTCTGCGAGTAGCTGATCCCCTCCAGCTTTTCCAGGCTAACAGTCTGACTGGCCGTATCGTTCAGTCCGGTAAAATCCAATGGCTCGGTGAATACGCTGTAAATATTATGCAACAGGCTACCCGGACCTGAAATTATAATGCTGTCCGGATCCATGTTTATCGGACCGTTAATCATGTATTGCGGTGCAAACATGTGCAGAAGGTTTCCAAATTTTGGTTTTACAGCAACTCTTTTCACCTCCATGGTGGTGAAAATGAAAAACAATGTATCCGGTGAAATATTCATTATTTCAACTCCCTCCAGCTCTTCCGACAGAATTTCCTTAACAGAGTTTGTAAGTATATACAACGAATCGGGATTGGTATTTTTGGTTATGAAGGAATTGACATCAAATTTAATAGGAATCAGATTCAGATTCAGTTTACTGAACAGTATTCTTCTTCCATTGGCTTTTACTTTCAGGGCGAGTTTTTCAGGTAATGCATTGATCATGACTTTGTTCTCAGGAATATTGATATACCTGACGGGATATAATATTTCATCTTCATAGTCAAGCGACAATGAACGGAAAAACCAGAAAACAGCGGATAATAAAACAAAGAAAAGGAAAGTAATGAAATTCTGGTGATGGGCGGAAAAATATTCCAACCATTGCGAAAAGTATTTCTTAACTGCTTGCCACGCGGTATGGAATGAATTTGGTCTCAACGAAAACAAAGTTTAAGGTATAGTTATGCAAATATACCTTAAACTCTGAAATAAGCACTCCTTATTGCTGGTTTTCAATATCAACCTCAGACCTGACAATGGCGCTTTTGTCAATTTTAATCAATACATTGTTGCCAACATCAACTGTTATGATGTTTTCCGAGATGTTATTGATCTTACCGTATATGCCGCCGGCTGTAACTATTTTATCGCCTTTCTTCAGGGACTCCCTGAAATTTTTCAGATCTTTTTGTTTTTTCATCTGAGGCCTTATCAGGAAAAAATAAAAAACGATCATAACCAGGATCAGGGGAACAAATGATGCCCATGGGCTTTGTCCCGGCTTTGGTTGTGTCATTAAAATGACCTGTGCTAAAAAGTTCATCATTTCTAGTATTAATTAATTAATAATATGTTGAGCTATAATGGTTGCCATAGGATATTAATTCTCTGGTTGTGAATCGGTTTCACCGATTAAGCCCCTTCCGGTCTTCCTGATTTTATCAGTCAGTTTCAGGTGTTTGAATATTTTATCCAGCAAACCGTTTATGAATATTCTGCTTTTTTCGGTACTGTAGCTTTTCGCTATTTCAAGATATTCATTGATGGTTACCTTGGTTGGAATAAAAGGGAATTCAATGGCTTCAGCTATGGCCATTTCAAGAATAAGAAAATCCATGAAGGCAATCCTGTCGACATCCCAGTTTTTGGTGAAATTTTCCACAATATCCCTGTATTCCTTTTGGTGAACAATGGATTTACGGAACAGATTAATCACGAATTCCTTGTCCTCCTCATTCTTATAAAGGGATAACAGCTGGTTTTTCTCGTTATTGCTTTCCCTGAATCCTTTGATGGTTTTTGTAATCATGCTGATCATGAACTCGACTTCATCATTCCAGAAAATACTTTGTTCCTCCAGCACCTGATAAAGACCTTCAAAAGCTACAAGCTCCTTGCTGTATATATCGATGATGATTTTCTTGTCCTCTTCAAAGGATCGTTCGGGGTTTTCCATATAGTCTTTAAAAAACCTGGCCATCCGGATTTTGTTATGGAGCTTTTTAATCAGATCGGGAGTATGCGACCAGGTGAGTGGCGTATTTTTCAGGTATTTGCCCATCTGAAGATTTTCCCTCAGCATGCTGATAATTTTATTTTCAATAAACTTGGTATTGGGATTCAGGTCTTCGTAAGAAGGGATCTTCTTTTGCAGCGCAATGTCTATGCGGGCTGATGCATAATCAGCAATTTCAACAATGAGCAGAAGCAGGTAATGATAGAGGTCATATGACTTTTGAATGCTAAACAGCAAGGCTTTTTCCGCTTTATTAATTTCGCCATCCCCATTCTGAAAATAGGCGTATAGCATTTGCAATATTTTAATCCGTAATATCCTTCTGCTAATCATATTCAAAAGAACCCTGTAATACCTATTTGTAAAATGAAGTGCAAATTAAGTGCTTTTTTTACTAAGAAACAACTGGTGAACTGCATTACTCAAAATCAGTGTTGTTTCTTTCCGTTCGATTACCTTTCTGATATTGCAGGACTGTAATTTAACGATGAAATGTTTAAAAATAACCACTTATTGTAACGTATTCCTAGTCATTATAAAAAAAATTTTTATTTTTGAATAGAATTAACCTGTACTAATACCCAAAGTTTACCATGGAAGGAGAAATTGATAAAAAAGATGTTGTAGAGAAAGTTGAACGGCAAGAGATTTTCTCAAAATCACTGAGGGCAGGGAAGAGAACTTATTTCTTCGATGTTAAGGCAACCCGGAGAAATGACTATTACCTGACTATTACGGAAAGCAAGAAGCGTTTCAACAAGGATGGACGCTTTCACTATGAGAAGCATAAGATTTTCCTCTATAAGGAAGATTTTGAGGCTTTTGTGGAGTATCTTGAGGAAGTAGTCGCGTATATTGTAGCAGCCAATCCTCAAGCGATGGAGCCATCAGACTCATTTGATGAGGAAACCGTGGATGATTACACCAATGTTGAGTTTGATGACCTGGAAGGAGCTGAATCGACTGGCCCGAGCCTCGAAAAAAGCGAATAATAATCAATCGGACACCTGAAGAGGTGTCCGATTGTTTTTAATTTGTACGGATCATCCTTTATTCTTACCATCCTATTTTATACAAACACGGATCTCCTCCGAGGTAAGTATTTTTACATTATTGATAACGTGGTCCTGCAGAATAAAATCACCCAGGATGTTACACTCTTTAATGACCCTATTGAACAAGGTCTGCACCGGTATTTTCAGGGGTATAATGGTAATCAGCGAACATATTTCATTATCAAAAGTGATTTTTTCCAGCTCGCCGCCAGACCGGTTCAGATAAAATCCAAGCTCCTCCCGGATAATCTTTTGTTGCAGGGGTGTAAAGGTTGTTTTATCTGATGCGATTAGTGCTGTGAAGTACCTGAGTTTTAGACCCTTACCGCCAAGGCCAGTAGAAATCAGAATCTGGTTTTCATCCAGAATTTTGCTCTCAATCAGCATCCTGCTCTCCTGCAAAGCAAGGTATGCCCAGTCCCTTAGACCAGGGTTGGGCTCCTTATTGTATTTCTCCAGTGTGCGGTAAGCTTCAATATCATCAACTGCCGCCAGCCTTACCAACATGTTCTTCCGGTCTTCAACCGGCAAGTCAGCCTGGAAAAGTTCATCTTTGTTTTTTATAACATCCGCCGGATTCAGACCTTCATTCACCCTTTTTGAATAGTTGTAATATTCCATCTGGATCTCTACGTCGATCTGGTCCTCCAGGATGCTGAGCTGTCCGTTAACATAACCAAACAATTCCTGTATCTTGTCATATATATTCTCGTTCTCGCTCACCTGAACTCAATGGATAAGGTTATCAATTATTAAATATATAAAAACAAATAATACAAGGCAACAAAAAGCTATAAAAGATTTGGCTTGTTCAGGGAGAAATACCCATTATGACGGTGCAAATACGGCAATAAAAAAAGCCGTATACACGGCTTCGGGTGCCCAGGACAAGACTCGAACTTGCACGCTTTTAACGGCGCCAGCCCCTCAAGCTGGTGTGTCTACCAATTCCACCACCTGGGCAAATATACAGGTGTGCTTCGTACACCTATGCCTTGGTAAAGGCCGCATCGCTGGCCGAAGCTTAAGCGAAGACAGCTTCGCTCGCCGTAGCCTTGGCGAAGGCCGGTGCCTGGAACAGGACTCGAACCTGCACGTCCTTACGAACACTAGTCCCTGAAACTAGCGCGTCTACCAATTCCGCCATCCAGGCATAAATACTGAAAAAACCAATAAGGTCTTGAAAACGGACTGCAAATATAAAAATTCCTGACAGATTTTATTACAAGTAAACAATATTTTCAACTGAATGAATTCAATGCGCATGTAGGCTTGTGAAACCGTGGTCTTAGCAACAAAAAAGACCGGCTTTCACCGGTCTACTGCATAGTTGCGACTAACATAACGCCCTTTTTGGGGCAATATCTTTATTTGGCATTACTTGCCGGGGCTTTTCTTTCAACCCTGACTACCCTGTATTGCTCTACCTTTCTCCCGTCTTTTCGGCTCACACTGGCAACATAATCAACATAAAAAGTATAGGCATTGATTACATCCTTTTCCAGGGGTTCGGTCTTGACGAAATCCATGTCATCTTCGGCCAGCCAGTAATTATTATGGGTCGGATGCCATATATCGACATAATAAATGATCGGCCTTAATCCATGTATCATGGCTATCCCGTTGGCGTCGGTTAACCATTCCGATTCATATACCGGATATGTCTGATTGTCCCAGTCATATTGTGTGGTATATAAAACGATGCTGGCCTCCGGTATCGGATACTTGTCATAGAATTCCAGCACTTCAATTTCAAGTGAAGTGGAGGTTACGTCAATGTACATGCTGGTCCGGTCAAGTTCCTGCGATCCTTTGAATGCCTCCAGTGTTACCAGGTAACGGCCGGGCAATTCATAATAATGTGTCGGATTTGGTTCTGAAGAAAGGATTCCATCACCAAAATCCCACCGGTATGAATCAGCATAAGATGAAGTGTTGGTAAAATATACATTTTCATACACATCAACAACAGGACTGGGGATATTAAAATCAGCTCTGGGCTGCATCTCACAGCTGCCTGCCAGAAGGATCAGTGTGGCCGATATCAGGATTAAGTTTTTCATGGCTTTGTTCTTTTGAGATTTCTATTACGATCAATCCCAAATATTATGCCATTACAGCTTTAATTAATTAATAACATATACGTGGAAGTGAAATAAAAAGTTAAGCTGTTATGAATTATTTTATTCTAATTTTAGGATCTGCAATTTTGCCCATAAACCTGATTGTTCATCCATGGAAGTTAAGCCTGACATAAGGCCTTTTTTGCAGGATGTAGCGGAAGACCTGCTGCGGCAGTTCGGAAATAATCTGTCATCACTTTGCGTTGTTTTTCCGAACAAAAGAGCCCGTTTGTTTTTCAGCCGTTATCTGGCCGAAAGCGCTGGTGGCAGAACAGTTTGGGCTCCTGCATATCGTACTATTACTGAACTTGTGCAGGAATTTTCAGGACTGACACTGGCCGATAAAACGCAATTGAACTTTGAATTGTTTTCAGTTTTTAAAAAAACTACCGGAGCAGCCGATAACTTTGATGATTTCTATTATTACAGCGAGATGCTGCTGGCTGATTTTGAAGAAATTGACAAGAGCATGGTGAATGCCCATGATCTTTTCAGTAACCTGTCTGACCAGAAATCAATGGAAAGCAGTTTTGATTATTTATCAGAGAATCAGTTAAATGCTATAAAAAAATTCTGGAATTCCTTTAATCCCGGACGCATTTCAAACAATCAGCAGGAATTCCTGAAATTCTGGGACCTGTTGTATGATATATATGAAGCCTATCGACAGCAACTAAAAGAAAAAAAGCTGGCCTATGAAGGAATGATATACCGTGAAGTGTCGGCCATGATTCAAGGCTCCGGTACCCTGAATTTTTCTTTTACCCGTTATGTATTGGTTGGTTTTAATGCGTTGAATGCCTGTGAGGAGATCTTGTTCGGTCATTTAAAGAAAACCGGGAAGTCTCTCTTTTACTGGGATTATGACGAGTACTATACAAAAAACGAATGGCATGAGGCCGGTTATTTTATCCGCGATAATTGCAGGCGTTATCCGGCCCCGGATCCGTCAAAACATTACTCCGGACTGACTTCAGCCTCAGGAAACATTACGGTACTGCCTGTTTCATCAACTACAGCACAGGCTAAAATACTACCGGCTGTATTCAGGATGATCGGTCTTTCAGAAAATTCCGATTACCGGCATACCGCCCTTGTTCTGCCCGATGAAAAGCTGATGTTGCCGGTATTATACTCTATTCCTTCCCATGTAAGGGATATTAATATAACCATGGGTTATCCGCTTAAGGAATCGTCGGTTTATGCTTTCATTGAATTAATATATACACTATACAGGAATGCCAGCGGTGAGACGGGCAAACGGATGGCCTTTTACCATAAAGACCTTGTCGCTTTCCTGAAACACCCTTTTATTTATAACCATAATAAAGATATTGCGGATAAGCTGATATCGGATATTCGGGAAAATAACAGGGCTTACATTGGAATTGAAGACCTGCAAAAGGTAAGCGAATTCCAGCTGTTTTTCAGGCATGTTAACACAGCACCTGAAACAGTATCCTACCTTTCGGATTTGCTGGAGTTGTCCCTGAGGAATCTTCTAAAGCCGGGGAATAATAAAACTGACCCTTTGCAGCTCGAATGCATTTATCAGGCTTATCAAGGCATCCGGCGCCTGTCGGAAATACTGGGTACCACCGACCTTACTTTCTCCTCCCAGTTGCTTTTCCGGTTGATCAGGAAGATTTTCAGGGGAATGGCTGTCCCCTTTGCCGGCGAACCATTGGCCGGACTTCAGATACTGGGTATCCTTGAAACCCGTCTGCTCGACTTCGAAAATATCGTCATCCTGTCTATGAATGAGGGAATAATGCCCCGGTCCCTGCCATTGTCTTCATTCATTCCCCGTAACCTGCGATTCGGATTTGGCATGCCCGTGCCCGAGCATTATGATGCTGTTTATGCCTATTATTTCTACCGGTTAATCCAGCGTGCAAAGAATGTTTTCCTGATTTATAATGAGAGTGCTGACGGACTGGTAACCGGAGAACCAAGCCGTTATATCCATCAATTGGTATACGAACCTCCCTTTCATGTAAAGGAAGTCCGGCTGGAAGCGAAACTTCATGAAATACCTGCTAAACCAATTGTCATTGAGAAAACAACGGGGATTATAGCAAAACTTGACAGGTATCTTGACGGAAATTCAGCATCATGGTTATCCCCCAGTGCCATCAATGAATTTATTAACTGTCCCCTGAAGTTTTATTATCACCGTATAGCAAACGTCAATGAAACTGAAGAAATTGCTGAAGATGTTGATCCGCTGATTTTTGGAAATCTATTGCATGGTTCCATGCACGAGCTTTACAAACCTTTTACAGGCAAGGATATAGACCGGGCAATAATAACGAACCTGATCCAACAGGAAAATAAGCTCGAAGATATTCTTTCAATAGCATTTGATAAGGAATTCTATAAATCAGGCACCGGACAGGAACGGAAATTAACCGGTATGAACCTGATTATTAAAGAAATAATAAGAAAGTATGTCCTGCAGATCCTGAACGCAGACCTGAATAATTGTCCTTTTCATATAATCTCACTCGAGGAAGAATACCGGACGGCAATTCCTGTCATGGACAGGGCACGGGAGCGGCGGATGCAGATCGGAGGCATTATTGACCGGGTTGATCAGTACCATGGAATTACCCGGATCATTGATTACAAGACAGGCATGGAGAATTTGTATTTTGGTGGCCTTGAATCGCTGTTTTCAGCCATACCTTCAAAAAGAAATGATGCAGCATTTCAGGTATTGCTGTATGCCTATTTATACAGGAGAAAATTTCCGGACAACCCTGTTATCCCCTGCCTTGTTTTTTCGCGTAAAAGCAATAAACCCGATTTCAGCTGGCATCTGAAAGACCAGTCTGACCACACTGAAGTACTTGAGTTCACGCGCTTTGAAAAGCTTTTTGGTGAAGGGCTGAAGTCCTCCCTCGAAAAACTTATTGATCCCACATTACCCTTTATTCAAACTTCTGATGAGGATTTTTGCGCCCTGTGTGCCTATCGGGGAATATGTCACAGGTAAATGGGGTAATACGTCATGCAGCCTGCTTGCCGGCAGGTCTGGGTCAGCGGTTTAGCGGTTTAGCCTTTTAGGTATTAAGGAATACATTATTATACAGTTTCATTGATTTATTAATTCCTATACTGATAAATCGCTAAACAGCTATAAAATCATATTCCTAAACAGCTAAATCGCTAAACCGCTAAAAAGCTATTCTATCACTGTTCACTGGTTACCGATTACCCCTTACCTTCTTCCTCTTCCCCCTCCTCCAGCAAATCAGGCCTTAGTAATCGGGTTCTGTCAAGCGATTGCTGATGCCTCCATTCGTCAATCTGCAATTGATGACCGGAAAGGAGTACTTCAGGCACCTTCCATCCCTTGTAGACTGCAGGCCGTGTATAAACAGGAGGAGCCAGCAGATTATCCTGAAAGGAATCCATCAGGGCTGAGGTTTCATCTGACAATACCCCTGGTATCAGCCGGCCTGTGCAATCAACAATGACAGCGGCAGCAATTTCACCTCCCGACAATACATAATCGCCTATGGAAACTTCACGGGTAATATAATGATCCCTTACCCGCTGATCAACACCTTTATAATGCCCGCAAAGCATCATGATATTGCCAAGGGTAGCCAGGTGATTTGCCATACGCTGGGTAAAACTTTCCCCATCAGGGGTCAGGTAAAGAATTTCATCGTAGTGCCTTTCTGAAGTCAGACTGGTAATGCATTTGTCAATCGGTTCCACCATCATCACCATCCCGGCACCGCCTCCAAAAGCATAATCATCTGCCTGCTTATGCTTATTATGCGCATAATCCCTGATATTATGCAGGTATAGTTCCAGGATGCCTTTCTCTTTTGCTCTTTTGAGAATGGAATAATTAAGGGGGCTTTCAAGCAATTCAGGAAGAAGGGTCAGTATGTCAATTCTCATGGTATCGGCTAATGAAGTATAAAATTGCCGGTTGCTGGCAGACTCCGGTGGTGCAAAAATAAGCATAATTCATAAGGGTCATTCAGATAAAATATGCCATTTTGGCTTTTGTTTTGTTCCATTTATGCCATATTGACATAATATATAGATATTATTATGCGATAAGTGCATGTTTTGCAGCCTGGCATTTTAATTGATTATAAAGGATTAATCCGAGTATAAACTTTAAAATAAATAATTATGACCATCGTAAAATACTTCAAACCAAACCGTTATTCCTGCAACGGAAACGAACAGCCTGATACGGGCATTGAAACATGGCAGGATTTATTCTTTGGTTCCCAAATGGGAAATCCAACAGTAAGAACACCGGAGGCAAATATCTATGAGAATGCAGCAGATTTCAGGATTGAAATTGCCCTGCCAGGAATACGGAAGCCTAATGTTAAAATCAGTATTGATAAGGAAGTGTTATCTGTCACGATTAATCAGGAGGATAATACAGAAGGCCGGATGACCGTGAAGGAATATGATTTCACCACAGGAAAGCGGTCATTCATACTGCCGGATAGCATCAATACGGATGAGATCAGTTCACGGCTTGAGAACGGTATCCTTACCATAGGGCTTCCAAAAAAAGAGAGTGCTCTGCCCAAAGGACAGAGGGATATTCAGATTAATTAATTCAGGTTGCCGTTTATAAATTCTAAATAAAAATGAACTACCCCGTTGCAACGAGGTAGTTCTTTCGTTAATTTTCAATCGTAAATCTGTTTTTTGTAATCTTTATAAGGTGCAACTTATGTTAATATATAAACCTTCTCTCCTTTACCTCAGACAGCTGTTTTCATTTCAACCGGAATCACTTCTGCCAGCGTCTTTATTCCTTTTCGTAAAATATCGAGAATGACTTTGCGGTTAATGGTTGTTTCATCCAGCATCCGTTGAAGGTCATCGGTATTAGCAACTACACTGCCGTTAAAACCAACAATAATGTCTCCTTCTTTGAGGTACGACTTAATATCAGAAGCATCTTTTTCTATTGACCGGATCAATACACCTGACTTGGTTTTCAGACGGTTGTAATGGATCACACGCATGGGCAGGTCAATGACCTGGCCGGAAATACCGAGATAGGCACGCCGCACACTTCCGCGGGTAATTAACCTGCCTACAACGTATTCTACGGTTGATGAGCCAACAGCAAAACACAAACCTTGTGCTGGCATAATGATAGCGGTATTTATGCCAATCACCTTACCGGAAGAATCAACCAGCGGACCACCTGAGTTTCCGGGATTTAAAGCTGCATCGGTTTGAATAACATTATCTATCAAACGGCCTGTCCCTGAACGCAGCGTTCTGCCAAGTGCACTGACAACCCCGGATGTGACAGAATATTGGTAACCGAAAGGACTGCCGATTGCAACGACAAGCTGACCAACACGCAGGCGATTTGAATCACCAAATTCACAGTGCTTGAAATGGTTTCCGTAAATTTTTAAAACCGCAATATCAGATGAGGGATCATTTCCCCTCAATTCGGCATTGAATGTAAGGCCATCCTGGGTATCCACCTCAATCATTGAAGCCTCTTGAATGACATGACTGTTAGTGACGACAAATCCTTCCGGAGAAATTATAAATCCAGATCCGGTTGATTCCTGCTCTGTATCACTGAACCGTTGCTTTGATCTGAATGACCCTTTAACATGAATGTGTACGACACCCGGACTGATCTTTTCTGCAACTCTGATGATTGTATCTGAATAGCAGTCAAATAATTGTTCATCATGTAGTATGGCCTTCCCGGATTTTTTAGATGAACGGTTTTTATGTTGTATCTGCATGAGTGTTGCCATAGGTATATTTTTTCCTAATGATCTTGCTAATACTATGCCACGATATAAAACCAATCAAATTGTCAGGGGGACTAATAAATGTTACAGGAATATGCTTTTTTGTCAGCATTTTTTGCATTCATATATACAGCTTACTAAAAAATAATTTTAAGTACTTTTTTGTACATTTAGCATTTTAAATATTTCGATATGGAACCAAAAGACAAAATCTATAATGTTATGAAGAATGCCGGTAAGGAACTTCGTACAGGTGAAATTGCAGATCTTGCCGGACTCGACAAAAAAGAAGTCGAAAAGACTATTAAAACCCTGGATAAGGAAGCCAGAATATTTTCACCTAAACGTTGTTTCTGGCAGGTTAAATAATATCTTTGTGTGTTTTCATGACCGTCTGTGAGGAAAGTGATGATTGTATCCGCTGTTAAATGAAGGATTGCCTTATTAAAAAAAGAGACAATGCTGCAGGAATATTATAATTTGCTTGATTTACTTCCTGATGCTTCTGCAGATGAGATTAAGAAAGCCTACCGGCTAAAGGCGAAACTTTATCATCCTGATACAAACCATGAACCCGAAGCCCATTTTCAATTTATCAGGATTAAAGAGGCCTTTGATATATTATTGAAATTAAAACGCCTGGAAATTTATGAGAAATTCCAGCATGGCCGGTTTTATCATCCTCAGGATCCTTATTTCCAGACTCCGCATCATTATCACCAGCCATACTACAGTCCACATGTCAGGCATGGTCATGAGGAAAGCGGTGATATGCATGATTTTTTGAACAGCAAAGTAGGACGCGGCCTTTACCTGGCGGTTCATATTTTTTTTATTTTCATGGGGTTGCTGGTCTTCGCAGGTCCCATATACACACTGATGACCCGTGGTTTTGATCCCTATATGTCAAGGTTTGATTCTTTGTTTACCATGGTTGTGGTCATGATATTTGGAATTATCATGATGGTTAAAATTTTCATTTCTGTTATGCGGTTTATTAAAAAGGGTACATAAGCATTATATTTTTTTAACTTTTTTACTATTTCTATGGCCATACAAATCAGGGAAGTTAAATCCAGGCGCGACCTGAAAACTTTTATTTACCTGCCGGAAAAAATACACCGGGATCATAAAAACTGGGTTCCCCCGATTTATACGGATGAGTGGGATTTTTATAATCCGGCTAAGAATTCATCATTTCGCCACAGCGATATTATTTTGTTGCTGGCATTTCGTGATAACAAACCTGTTGGCAGAATAATGGGGATCATCAATCACAAATATAACAAGACCCATAATGAAAATCATGCCCGGTTATTTAATCTTGAATGCTGGGAAGACCCTGAAACGGCAACTGAATTGATTACTGCTGTTGAAGAATGGGCCAGGAAAAAAGGAATGACAAAAATGATCGGTCCGCTCGGGTTTTCTGAAAAAGATCCCCAGGGATTTATGATTGAAGGATTTGAACAACCCATGGTCGTGGCCACCAATTGCAGCTTACCCTATATGCCGGCATTAATTGAAAATTGCGGCTATACCAAAGAGGTTGATTGTGTTAGCTATAAGCTCGAGATTCCTGATAATATTCCGGGAATTTATAATGCTGTTTACCAGCGGGCTCAAATGAATGGTGGTTTCACGATGAAGGAGTTCACCACAAAAAAGGAGCTCCGGAAATATATACGGCCGGTCTTTGAGCTTGTTAATGAGGCCTATGCTGAAATATATGGTTTTGCAGAACTCGAACCGGATGAAATGGATTATATGGCCGACCGGTATATGTTCATTCTGAATCCCAAGTTCATTAAGGTTGTTCTTGATAAGAATGGCAAGATCGCTGCTTTCATCGTCAGCATGCCCGAGTTGGCAGGCGGAATAAGGAAGGCCGGAGGCCGGTTGTTTCCTTTCGGATTCCTGAAAGTCCTTCGGGAAGGCAAAACCACCAAGATGCTTACCTGTTACCTGGGTGCCATAAAGGAAGAATACAGGAACAACGGACTGGATGCCCTGATGGGCACGAAGATACTGGATACCGCAAAGAAGGAAGGGATGACCTTTATTGACAGTCACCTGGTACTGGAAACCAATACAAAGATGAGAAGGGAGTACGAAAAGCTGGGCGGTAAGGTCTATAAGAAATTCCGGATTTATCAGAAGATGCTGTAGTAGTTTACAACTGATAATTATTGGATAGAAAGCACACGTTTTACCTTGGATTATTGCTGATATGGTAAGGAACAAATCATCCTTATTGAAATTAATTCCCGAGCCGGTTTTTATATCTCTTGTTGTCAGGATGCTGGGGATTTATTTGCTGTTTGGTCTCTGCCGCTTGATTTTTGTAATATTTAACGCTGCGTACTTTTCATTTGACGGATCCGGCCGCATCGGAAATTGGATATGGGGTGGACTGGTATTTGATACGGTGGCAATTTTTTATGTGAACATCCTGCTGATCTTTCTGGCCACCCTGCCGTTGAAAATAAGGTATAAAAAATGGTACCAGTCCATGCTCACCCTTGTGTTTGTGGTTACCAATTCAATAGCCCTGGCAACCAACATCGCCGATATTTTTTACTATCCATTTACCCTTGCACGGACCACTTCTTCGGTGTTCAGACAGTTCGCAAATGAGTCAAACCTCTTTTCTCTTTTTGGAAAGTTTCTTGTCGATTACTGGTATGGCGTCATTTTTTTAGTTTTACTGGTTATAGCGCTGGTTTACCTTGCGCGTAAAACAAGACCAAAGAGCCTGCCTGTCCTGCGGGGATTCTTATACTATGGCTATGCTTTTATACTGTTGGCTGTTACCTATACATTATTTATCGGAGGTGTCAGGGGAGGGTATAAGCATAGCACAAGGCCGATTACTTTAAGCAATGCCGGGCAATATGTGAAAGATCCGGCTGAAGTAAGCATCGTCCTGAATACGCCGTTTTGTATCCTGAAAACCCTTGAAATAAAAACATTTACTAAATTTTCTTTCGTTACACCACAACAAGCAGACAGTATATATGCGGTCATTCATGATCCCCGTACAGATGGGCTTATGGATAAAAAGAATGTTGTGATCATCATCCTGGAAAGTTTTGGTAAGGAGTTCTGCGGTTTTTTTAACACGGATGCGGACAGCCATTATAAAAGCTATACTCCTTTTTTTGACAGCCTGTGCAATGAAAGCCTCACCTTTAAATACAGCTATGCCAACGGGCGAAAATCAATTGATATCATGCCCTCTGTTCTGGTCAGCATCCCCTCTGTTGTTGAACCTTTTGTTCTCACGGAGTGCTTCGGCAATAAAATGCAAAGCCTGCCTTTTTTACTTCGGGAGGAAGGATATCACACCTCTTTTTTCCATGGGGCCCCTAACGGTTCAATGGGTTACCTGGCGTTTTCCAATATGATCGATATAGACCACTATTTTGGTATGAACGAATATGGAAATAAGGATGATTTCGATGGGTATTGGGCCATATGGGACGAAGAGTTTTTCCAGTATTTTGCCGGCCGGCTGAATCAATTTCCCCAACCGTTCCAGACCACAATTTTCAGTGCTTCGTCACATCACCCTTTTCTTTTACCCGAAAAGTATGACGGTAAGTTCCCGGAAGGCCCCCATCCCATCAACCGGTGCATCGGATATACCGATATGGCGCTAAGGCGGTTTTTTGAAACGGCATCAAAACAGCCTTGGTTTTTCAACACAATTTTTGTGATCACGGCTGACCATGCTCAATCCCAGCCGCAACTCGACATTTACCGCTCATCAACCGGGTCCTTTGAGGTACCGGTAGTTTTCTATACCCCCGATGGCAGCCTGAAAGGACAAGATAACCGGCTCGTTCAGCAGATTGATATAATGCCGGTATTACTGGGTCAGTTGAATTACGGCAAACCCTATTTTGCCTTCGGAACGGATGTATTGCATGGTAATGATGACAATTGTGTCATCCACTATATCAATGGTTCTTATCAGTTGCTTTATAAAGATTTTATGCTCATCGCCACTGATAAGGAAACAATGGGCCTGTTCAGGTTTAAAACCGACAGGATTCTGCAGGATAACCTGGTAAAACAGGCAGGAGCCATTCAGGATACTATGGAAATAAAGCTAAAGGCCTTCATTCAGCAGTACCATAACCGCATGCTGGAAAACAGGGTATGCATAAATTAGAAAATAGAATTCCAACCGGGGGTATTATTAAATGGTGTACCATGCTTTATGTATAGTATTATATTGCCGAAATCAAGTCAGCATATCAGCCTGTGTCCAGGCTATTCTTTTATAATTTTCTTAAATACTACAGCTTTGCCTATCTCAAGTTTTAACAGGTAAACGCCGGGAATGAAGTCTGTTGTTAGTACAACAGTTTTTTCTATCAGTGTACCCTTATAAACAATCTGACCTGTTAAATTCATCAGGTCAAACTTTATAGTGTTTGAATTCCCCTTAATCTCAATAGTTAATTCGCTGGATACAGGATTAGGATAAATATATATTTCTTCAGTCAGCGGAGAAGTTATCCCGGCGCTGGCTATTTGTATACATTCAGAAGTGTCGGAGCACTGACCTTTGGCAACTTTCACCGCATAGTAACCATTTATACTGGCGGTGAAGTTTTGAGAAGTTTCACCCGCCATAACCGCAAATGAGTTATTGCAATCAAGCCACTGGTATCCATCAGCAATTGAATCTGCTGTAATTATCAAACCTGAAAGAGTAACTCCTATATCAACATGATTTACTGCTAAAATCAATGTGTAAATGCTGTCGCAGCCATGGATGCTCGTATAGCCTGCGGTATAACTTCCTGCCGTTGCATAATCTGTTCCCTGCCAGGTATATGAGTCGCCGTTGCAGATACTGTGATTTTCGGTAAAGGCATATACGGGATTGACGGTCAAATTCAACGTGTAAATACTGTCACAACCATGGATGCTAGTGTAGCCTGCGGTATAACTTCCTGCCGTTGTATAATCTGTTCCCTGCCAGGTATATGACTCGCCGTTGCAGATGCTGTAATTTTCCGTAAAGGAGTATTCAGGATTGACGGTAAAATTCAACGTGTAAATACTGTCGCAGCCATGGATGCTCGTGTAGCTTGCGGTATAACTTCCTGCCGTTGTATAATCTGTTCCCTGCCAGTTATATGACTCGCCGTTGCAGATGCTGTAATTTTCCGTAAAGGAGTATTCAGGGTTGACGGTTAAAATCAACGTGTAAATACTGTCGCAGCCATGGATGCTCGTATAGCCTGCGGTATAACTTCCTGCCGTTGCATAATCAGTTCCCTGCCAGGTATATGAATCGCCATTGCAGATGCTGTAATTTTCAACGAAGGCATATTCAGGATTGATGGTTAACTGGGTAATAATTACACTGTCACAGCCAAACACCGTTGCAAGTGTATCATAATATGTACCCGTCATGGAATAGTTGTGTCCGTTGATTATATAGCTATTTCCATTGCAAGTTGACTGCGGATTATTGATTGAGTATTCCGGATTAACAACCATGGTAACTTTATTAGAAGTATCCGTTGGACTTGTTACACATGCAACTGTTGTCGTCATTACGCATTGAATGGTATTTCCATTTGCTAAATCAGCTTTGGTGTAAACAGGATTATTTGTTCCAACGTTTGCGCCATTCAGCAGCCATTGATATGTGGGAGTTCCCCCATTGGTGGGCGATGCGGTAAATGTCACAGGGGTTCCTTCACAAATAGTTACCGCGGGCGATGCTGAAATCGTAACAGAGGGCGTCACATTCGGCTGGAAAGTTAATGTAAGCATACCTGCAGTCGATGTAAAACAAGTGTTGGCGGCCGTCACCGAAATATTGCCGGCGGTCGCGGTCCCCATGTCTACGGTTATATTTGCTGTTCCTGCACCTCCCGTAATGCTCGCACCGGAAGGCACTGTCCAGTTATAGCTATTGGTTCCCGTAACCGGGGCTATGGAATATACATATTCAGTTCCGCCAAGGCATACAGATGAAGGGCCGCTGATGGCTCCCGGTGTACCAAGGACTGTAGGATCTGACCAGGTCCAGCCGGTATTATTACCGGAATTTGTGCTGTGAGAACCTGCATACCAGTTTGCTCCACCCAAAGCATTATTATCCTTCAATTGCAGATAATCTGCAATAATACAACCACTGCTTTTGGCAATATTTGCCTGAGTACCTGAACTGGAAGAACGAATATCAATTAACTGCCCGCTGCTGCCAGCAGCCGTAAAGTTACCGGTAATGGTCTGAGTTCTTGAAGCGGGCAGGGTATATGTCTTGCCGGCGGTAAAGGCAATGTTATTATAAGTATTGTTTCCGGTAATGGTACCATGGCCGTTAAAAGTCACATTATTAAAATTACCGGAATAGGCAGGGTTGCTGTTATATATGTAGCCTGTTCCGCTGGGTCCTGTGAATTCAACATTATAAAAATAAAAGTTTGCAGATGTGTTATATAGCGTCATACCGGTTTGATTGTTATTATTACCGGTAAATCTCAGTGTGGAAGTCCCTGCATTCAAAGTAAAAGGAGCGTTTAGGTAAACATAAAAAGCATCTTCGTATGGATAATTAAAAGTCACCAGGGATGCTCCGAGTGTAAGCCCCCTGATATTTGTGTTGTTGGAATAAAACCGGTATAAAGTGAGGTTTTGATTATTGGTATTAAGATGGCCGTAATTCAGGAATGTCGTATAGTTACAACTGAAAGCATCCTGCAGTGTCCATCCTCCTCCGGCACCATTGAAATGCACTTCGTTCAGAAAGTTTTTGTTAAAGGATGTTATGGTTTTTCCGGTGGTAGTGGCCTCAAAATAAACCTTTCCGTTGAATGACCAGGTCATGGCATCGATCAGGGTGAGTGAACCGTAAATTTTAAGGTTGTTGCTGGTGCTTGAAGAACTGATGACCGGCGTATTTGCGGCTCCCGTCCAGTTCATGTCATTGCAGG
>Ga0105094_10000258_pt1 | contig 25231 bp, 23 predicted proteins | sample PPLLak1March2015_2_FD_87023 | JGI IMG/M metagenome (GOLD analysis project Ga0105094, IMG submission 87023) | Freshwater sediment microbial communities from Prairie Pothole Lake near Jamestown, North Dakota, USA - PPLs Lake P8 Core (3) Depth... | ecosystem: Environmental > Aquatic > Freshwater >...
CGCGCACCTCGATCACGTGCTCCCGCACCAGGAGGACGCCGGCCGGCGTCCCGAGCAGGGCTTCCACACCCGGTCCGGGGGCAACACCCGCCGAGCGACGCAGCCCAACGAAGAGCCGATCCACCTCGCCGTCCCAACCAGTCACCGGCTCGGATCCCGCGGTCGGCCTGGCCCCTCCCTCCACCCGGTCGATGTATGTCTCGAGTCGTCGGACGTTGTGGCTTCGCAACCCGTGGCGGAAACGATGGGCGCCATTCCCATAGGCTTCGTATTGGCCTTGTGCCCAGACTGTCAGGTTGTAGCGGCACTCGTGACCGGGCTTCGCCCAGTTGGAGACCTCGTAGCGCTCCAGACCGGACCCGGAGAGGATGGAATCCGCCCGTTCGTAGCGATCCGCCTGCACATCGGGATCGGGCGCCTCCGCCCCGGCCTTGACCTCACGATTGAGGACGGTTCCCGGCTCCACGGTGAGGGCGTAACACGAGATGTGGTCCGGATGACAGGCGAGGGCAGACCTCAGCGTGTGGTCCCACGATTGGTCGGTCTCGACCGGGGTCCCGAAGATCAGGTCGAGGGAGAGATTGTCGAACCCGGCAGAGCGGGCACTCTCGACAGACCTGACCACATTGGCTGCCTGATGCCGTCTGCCGAGTCGTAGCAATACAGCGTCGTCGAAGCTCTGGACACCGAACGAAACGCGATTGAAGCCCAACTCCAGCAGATGGTCGGCCCGCTCCCGGCTGAAGTCCTCCGGGTTGGCCTCGAGGGAGACCTCCGCTCCCGGTGCCAGGTCGTGGTGCCGGATCAGGGCGCTGAGAACCCGACCGAGCAGGGCTGGATCGACGTGACTTGGCGTACCACCACCGAAGTAGATCGACTCGAGCGGAGCCCATGCGTCCGACAGCCCGATCTCGGTGACGACGGCATCGATGTACCGCGCAGCGAGATGTTCCGCCCCGGCCACCACGGCAAAATCGCAATACGGGCACACCGCCGAGCAGAACGGGATATGGACATAGGCAGCGGGGGCGCTGGCGTGGCGGTCAGGGTCGAGCCGGCTCATGTCTCGTCGTCCACCCGAAGGGCGGCCACGAACGCCTCCTGGGGGACCTCGACCGACCCCACCATCTTCATCCGCTTCTTGCCTTCCTTCTGCTTCTGAAGCAACTTCTTCTTGCGGGTGACGTCACCGCCGTAACACTTGGCGATCACGTCCTTCCGCTTGGCCTTGACCGTCTCCCGGCTGATGACGCGGCCCCCGATCGCAGCCTGGATCGGGACATCGAACATCTGCCTCGGGATCAGGCCGCGGAGGCGGGTGGTCATCGTCTTTCCGTAATCTGTGGCCTTGTCTCGATGGACGATCGCCGAGAACGCGTCGACCGGCTGGCCGTTGAGCAGGATGTCGACTTTGACCAGGTCTGCCTCCTTGTAGTCGGCAGGCTCGTAGTCCAGGGATGCATAGCCCTTGGTCCTCGACTTGAGCAGATCGAAGAAGTCGAAGACGATCTCGGCCAGCGGGATGCGGTAATCGAGCTCCACGCGCTCGGGGCTCAGATAGCTCATGTTGCCCAGCTCCCCCCGCTTGGTGGTGACCAGCTCCATGATCGGGCCCACGTACTCGCTCGGAGTGAGGATCATCGCCCGCACATACGGCTCGGACACCCCCGATCTGACCCCGGCGTCGGGTAGGTCTTGGGGTGACTTGATCTCTCTGATGCTCCCGTCGGGCATGGTCACGTGATAGGCGACCGATGGTGCGGTCGCCACCAGATCGAGGTCGTACTCCCGTTCGAGGCGCTCCCGAACGATCTCCATGTGAAGCAACCCGAGAAAACCCACCCGGAACCCGAAACCGAGGGCTCGGCTGGTCTCGGGCTCCCACATCAGCGAACCGTCATTGAGCCGGAGCTTCTCCAAGGCTTCCCGCAGCCGTTCGAAATCGTCGCCATCGGTTGGGAACAGACCCGAGAACACCATCGGCTTCGGCTCGGCATAGCCGGGCAGGGGCTCTCGGGCGGGGCTGGCGGCGTCGGTGAGGGTGTCCCCCACCTTGATCCGGTCGATCTCCTTCACCCCCGTGATCAGATAGCCCACTTCACCTGCTTCGAGCACGGCCACCGGACGTGCCGCCGGCGTGAGGACTCCGATCTCGGCGGCGTCATGCCCCTCGCCGGTTGCCATGAATTTGACCCGAAAGCCGGAGCGGAGCCTGCCGTCGACAACGCGGACATAACAGACGACACCGCGGTAGGCGTCGTAGTAGGAGTCGAACACGAGAGCGCGGAGGGGCCCGTCGGGATCCCCTGCGGGAGGTGGGACCTGGGCGACGAGCCGCTGCAACAACTCGTCGACCCCCTCACCGGTCTTCGCAGAGAGCCTCACGATGTCTGCGGGGGCGCCCCCGATGACATTGGTGATCTCACCGGCCACACGGTCCGGGTCGGCGGCAACGAGGTCGATCTTGTTGATGGCCGGGATGATCTCCAGACCTGCGTTCACCGCCATGTACGCATTCGCCAGTGTTTGGGCCTGCACCCCTTGGGCAGCGTCGACCAGCAACAAGGCCCCCTCACATGCCGCCAGGGACCGGGAGACCTCATAGGAGAAATCAACGTGACCGGGGGTGTCGATCAAGTTGAGCACGTACTTCTGACCGTCTTCCGCAACGTGGTCGAGACGGACGGTCTGGGCCTTGATCGTGATCCCGCGCTCGCGCTCGAGGTCCATCGTGTCCAGTACTTGCTCCCGCATCTCGCGTTCGGTGACCGCGCCTGTCTTTTCGAGGAGACGATCGGCGAGCGTCGACTTCCCATGGTCGATATGGGCGATGATCGAGAAGTTGCGGATGCGCGTTTGATTGGTCACAGGCGTGCGGGGAGTTCCATTGTACCTTGCCCCGCCGCCCTGCTACCGTGCCCTTTCCGGCGCAGACGTGTCTGCGGAGCGCCGATTCCCCATCGGATAAGAGTCCTTCAACATGGCCAACATCAAGTCTCAGATCAAGCGCAACCGCCAAAATGAGGTGCGGCGCGTCAGGAACAAGTCGGTGAACAGCGGTCTCAAGACCAGTGTCAAGAAGGTCGAAGCCGCCGCCACTGCGGGTGAGCCAACCGACGACCTGTTCAAGGATGCCCAGTCGAAGATCGACACTGCGGTCTCCAAGGGCGTCCTCCACAAGAAGACGGCGGCTCGGAAGAAGTCGCGCCTGGCAAAGAGGGCCACAGCCTGAACTCATTGCGGGGTTCGCAATAAGCGGGCCGCGCCAAAGGGCGGCTACCCGTACCAGCGGCACAGAGCGACAGTCAGCCGCTCCAAGGTCACACGATGCACATCTTCGGGGTAGGACTTGACCACCCGGTCGGCTCGGACCAGCGCCTCCTGAGCTCGTCGCAGTGACGACTCCCTCACCCTTCCTCGCTGATTCCAGAACCTGGCCGAGCCGCGATCCCCGGAACGGGCTCCGACCCATTCCCTGAAGGTCGGCTCGTCCGGGGCGGCGGCGGCCAGTGCTCTCTTCTTCAGATCCGACTCCACCGCGGCCAGGAAGACGAGTGGATGCCCGTGAACCAGGAAGTCGGAGAGCCTGCGAAGGGCCTCCCCCACCTCGCCCTTGGATATCGCATCGGTGATCAGGAAGGTCGGTTCGTCGGGCCGGTTCTTGAATCGGTCGAGGACCAGTTCCTTGGTGATCTTCCCACTTGTCTGCTCCAGCTGATCCAGCGCCTGGCCCATCGCTGCGATGTCGGTGCCGAACCGTTGCAGAATGGCCTTGTCGGCACCTTTCTCGAAGACGAGGCCCCGATCCCGGACTTCGGCATCCAACCATTGCCCCGCCTGGCGCTCCCACATCTTGGCCACCGATTGGGACGTCCCGAGCTCTTTGACCAGGGCCGGGAGCGGCTTGGGCAGCGAACCGGCGGCCAGGAACACCACCTCCAGGGTGGAGAGATCAGCGGCGCGGATCAGCTCGCCGAGCAGCTCTCCCTCTCCAACCTGCAGATTCTCGGCATCGACCAGCTCCAGGCCCTGGGTACCGCCGAACAGTGACCCGGATTGGAGCAGAGGTATCACCGGCTCCAGCTCGGCTCTGAGGGCACCGTCGCCCTCCTCCCCGGCTCCCCGACCCGGCACGTCGACCCGGAGGACATCGGATCGCTCCAGACCGGCCCGAGCGAAGTATTGGGCTGCCCCATCGAGCATCTGCTGGCGCTCCCCAGGCCCCGCATTGGAGGGGGCTGAGATCAGGAGCAAGGCCATGGGGTGAATGTAACCGGTGGATGGGATGGATCTGGGCGAAGGACACGGCGATCAAGGAACGGCTCTGCCGAAAAGCCTGGCCAGATCGCAGGCGACAGCGACGTCGTGGACCCGGATGATGTCTGCCCGGTGCTCCAGGGCCAAGGACATGTACGCAATGACCCGGTGGAAGTCCCGCTTCCGGGGGATCGGGATCAGCAGCGGCCTGTCGAGCTCGCGGAGCCTCTCCGAATCGGCGATCACCTGGAGTTGCATCCTGGTGTACGCCTCGTAGTCACCTCGATAGTTGAGTGCGATCCCGGGGTCGAGGATCACGTTCTCGATGCCGGCCATCGCCAGCTCGGCGAGTAGATCACGGAACCCGTCGGCCGTCCTCGCCGCCTTGTCCTCGAGAATCTCGATCTCGCCGACGTCGTGGGGGTTCTCACCTTCCACGTAGACCGCAACCGCCGCCACTCCGGTCGCAGATACCACGCTGCGCATCTCCGGGTCGGCGAGCCCACCCGTGTCGTTGATGATCACCGCGCCCGCGGTCACCGCCGCCGCGGCGACGTCGGGTTTCCAGGTGTCGATCGCCACCAGGTGGCCCTCGGCGGCAAGAGCCTCGATCACAGGCACCACTCTCGACACCTCGTCGGCGGTGTCGATCGTCGGGTTGTCGAAATGTGATGACTGACCACCGACGTCGATGAGAGTGGCTCCCCAGGATCGGTAACGGTCCGCCATCAGAAGCGCCTCATCGACAGAGCGGGCGATGGTGTGTGTATTCCTCGAATCAGGCGAGACGTTGATGACGCCCATCACATAGGTGGCGCTCCCCAATGGAAGCGTCGTTCTGCCCAGGTCCAGGTGATCCGGCACCTGCCCAGTCTTCCATCAACCCATCGGCACCACCACATCACCAGTCACGTCGGTCCGGTGCACCACACCGCCGCTGTCCTCGAGGGTCTCGATCACCATGTCGGAGGGATGGCCGAAGTCGTTTGGGCCGACCGGGATGACAGCAAGGTCCGAGCCGACGCCCACCAGCCAGTCCAGATCGGAAGTCCTCGCCCCGTGATGCGGGACCTTGAGCACGTCGGCACGAAGGCCCACCAACTCTCTCTGCGCGATCTCTTCGATATCCCCGGAGAGGAGCATCGACCGAGCGGCTGATTCGACCATGACGACGATGCTCTGGTCGTTGGGCGAGGCGTAGCGGCGAAGCGGGCCCTCGACGGTCAGCGTCAGCTCACCCAAGGCCCACTGCTGTCCGACGGATGGGCGCTCGACCGGGACGTCAACAGCGAGGAGACGAAAGAACTCGTCGGCCGCGGCAGCGCGATGCGGCTCTGGATCCGCCCACACCTCTCCCACGGAGACCCTCCCGATCAGACCGGTCAGCCCGGCGGCGTGATCGGCGTGGACATGGGTGAGTATCACCAACTCCAGACGGTTCACGCGATATCGCCTGAGAGCGGAGATGAGACGGACCGGGTCCGGGCCACCGTCGACCAGGGCATAGTGGCCGCCACCTCCCGAGACGAGGATTGCGTCACCCTGGCCAACGTCGAGGACGACCACACCCGGGCTGGGAGGCTGCTCGCTCTGGCCGAGGATGAGAACGGCCGCGAGGAGCCCGGCCGTCACGGCCACGCCTCCTCTGAGACGGGGAAGAACGAAGAACAGCAATACCAGGCTTGCCGATGTCAGCAGCCCAAGCCAGCCGATCTGTGGCCATCCCGAGGCAAACCTGGCGAGCCAGAGGACGAGACCGGCCAGCCACGCCCCGGCCGTGGCGAACTGACCCGGCCCGACCATCCCGACCACACCAAGGACGGTCGACAAGGCCACCATCGGAGCGGCGGCGAGGTTGACGAGCGGCGAGAGAAGCGGCATCAGGCCGAAGTGGGCGATGAGCAAAGGGGCCACCCCGACCTGCGCTCCGATTGCCACGGTCAGTGTCCGGAGACGCCTGTCCACCGGCCAGCGGGCTCCGACCATGACTCCTGCAGCAGCGGCAACCGACAACTGGAAGCCCGGGTTGGTGACCAGCTCCGGCTCGAGCAGTACCAATCCGATCACAGCGGCCGACAGGATCTGCCATGCCTCCAGACTCACCCCGACAAGTCGGCCGGCGAGGCCGATTCCGGCCATGACGGACGCCCGCAATACGGACGGCTCGAATCGCGTCGCAGCAGCGAACACGGGGAGGACGAGGAGACCGATGACAGCTCGGCGACGGGGACCGACACCGATCGGGCCGAGGGCGATGAAGACGACAGCGAGGAAGAGTGCGACGTTGGAGCCGCTCACCGCGGTGAAGTGGGACAGACCGGATCGACGCATTGCCTCCTCGTCGATTGCAGCGATCCCGTCGGTGTTCCCCACCAGGAACCCGGCCAGCAGTGCTCGGCCGCCCACCAATGGCGTGAGACGGGTCGCAACGCGCTCACGAATCGCGTTTCCCAACGACATGATCGGCGAGGTCGGTCCACCGATGACTTCGAATTGACGGACCCGGACAGTTCCGCGATGTTGCCGCCCCCCAACCGTCCCCGGCTCACCGGTGGCCAGCCCATCCAATCGAACCAGGTCCCCCCGGGCGGCCACGGCGTCCGGTGGGAGGTCGGCGAGGATCGCACCATCCTCCAACGCGATCAGCGCGTACGGGCCGTATCGCCCGGAGAGGACGTCGGTGGCCATCATTCCCTGACCGGAGATCGGGCCCGGCGGCACCGGATCCACGGGAGCAGACGCGCCCCAGACCGCAAGTCCCGTCGCGGTGACGATCATGGCGACTACCGCATGCCCTCTGAGCGACAACCAGAGGACGGGAATCGCCACGAGGAACAGCGCCGGGGCCCACGATGACACGACGAAGGCTGTTGCACAGGCCGCTCCGGCGCAGGCGAGCCACGGCCGCGATACCGGAGGAGGCAACGCGGGATGCTCGGAGATCAAGGCACGCTGACCAGGTCCCGAATCGCGGCCAGCTTCGCCTCCCCGATGCCCGGCACCTCGAGCAAGTCCTCGACGGTCTGGAACGGGCCGTTCGCCTCGCGGTGGGCTGCTATTCGCTCGGCCAGCACCGGCCCCACCCCGGGGAGTGCCTCCAGGGTGGCTGCATCCGCCCGATTCAGCGATATCGGGCCGCCACTGCCCACGCTCCCATCCGAGACTGCGATCTGCTCGCCCGGCCCTGGGATCTCGATGTGGTCACCATCGAGGACCGGCGCGGCGAGGTTGACCGCTTCGAGCAACGCCCCCTCCAGTGCTCCCCCGGCTGCCGCTACCGCGTCGGCCACTATCGAGCCCTCGGCGATCCGGACGACGCCGGGCGTGGCCACCCATCCCGACACGTGGACCCCGAGAGTCTCAGGGTGCGGCTCGCCGGCACTGCTGCCGGCCGATGTCGAAGTACCGGGTTGTGGATCGGCCGATGTGCCCAGGCCCGCCCCGACGAGCACCGCGGTCAGGGCCAAGCCCAACACCATCGCTTGTGTCCTGCCCAACTACCCCACCTATCAGCCCAACTGATGAATACCTACCAAGCGGGGCGCGGGTCGGGAAGACCGTCGTATTGTCCCGGCATGCTCGACATCCGCCGTTATCGCGTCGAACCCGGGGAAGCCGCCGCGATCCGGTCACGCGACTCACAGTCCAAACAGGGCTTCGAGGGTGAGAAGGACGAGGGACAGGAGGCGCTCCCGGCCCTCAACGACGAGCTCGCCGATCTGCAAATCCGACTCTTCGCCGAATCGAAGCAGAAGCTGCTCGTGGTGCTGCAGGCGATGGACACCGGTGGCAAGGACGGCACCATCCGCCACGTCTTCAGCGGGGTCAACCCCCAGGGAGTGCGGGTTTGGAGCTTCGGTGTGCCGACCGACGCCGAGTTGGCCCATGACTACCTATGGAGGGTTCATTCCCGGACACCCGAGAACGGGATGATCACTATCTTCAACCGCTCCCATTACGAGGACGTCTTGGTCGTCAGGGTGAAGAACCTGGTGCCCGAGGACCGCTGGCAGAAGCGGTTCGACCACATCGTCGAATTCGAGAGAATGCTCTCCGACGAAGGGACGACCATCGTCAAGCTGTTCCTGCACATCTCGAAGGAGGAGCAGAGGGAGCGGTTCCAGGCCCGTCTCGACGACCCGTCCAAGCATTGGAAGTTCTCGTTGGGGGACCTCGACGACCGGAGCCTGTGGGACGACTACGTCGATGCCTATGAAGACGCAATCACCCGGACCTCGACCAAACATGGCCCCTGGTACGTTGTGCCCGCGGATCGCAAGTGGTACCGGAACCTGGTGGTCTCGACGATATTGATCCAGACCCTCGAAGGAATGGACCCGCAGTACCCGCCCGACCCCGATCTCGCCAGAGTCGTGGTCGAGTAGGGCCGATCACTCGAAGATGGCGGCGAGCCGTCGTGCCTCCTGCTCGAGGCCGATATCCAGGTAGGCCTGCCGATGCCCGATCCCTTTGAACCGCCCCCTGAGGTAGTCGCCCAGATAACGGCGCAGGAAACCGAGCACTCCCAAGTCGTGCCATTGCCGCACATGCACCAGCTCGTGGACCAACAACCCGCCGCTGGTGCTCAGTGAGTCGATGAGGAGACCCGGGTCGATGTAGATCCTGTTGCGAAGGGTCATGGCATGAATCCCTTTGCCCCAGAGTCGCCGTAACAACGCCGGAGCCGGGAGAACCTCGACGAACTCGGGTCGAACCGGGTGGATGAGCAGCCGGACGCGGAAGGCGTCGAGCCCGCTCGCGGTCAGGAGCCGTGCCGCGTTCACCCCACCACGAAGTTGATCAGATTCGGGGGCCGGGCGATCACCTTGCGCACGGGCGCTCCATTGATCCAACCCTGGACTTTCTCCAAGCCCAGAGCGAGATGCTCGGCCTCCTCGGCGGAGATGTCGGCGGGGACGTCGACGCGGTCGCGCACCTTGCCGTTGACCTGGACGACCATCGTGATGGTCGACACGGCCACCAGGCTCTCATCCCAGGTCGGCCATGGCTCGAGCGCCAGCATCGACTCGTGCCCCGTTCGTTCCCAGAGCTCATGCGCGATGTGCGGCGCCATCGGTGCGAGCAGCTTGATCAAGATCTCCACCACCTGATCGAACGTCGATCGGCTCACCCCTTCGCGCGTCGCGGCGATGAGCCGGTTGGTAAGAGTCATCAACTGCGGGATGGCTGTATTGAAGGCGAACCGCTCGATGTCCTCCGTGACCTTGCGGACCACCCGATGCGCCTCGGAGAGAAGATCCTCGGATAGCGGGCCGTCGCCCACCCCGGCCTCGGTGACCACGCGGAACAGCCGCTCGAGGAACCGGGATGTCCCGTCCACCCCGTTGGTATCCCAGGCGGCGTCGTCGGTCGGAGGCCCCATGAACAGGTGGTAGAGGCGAAGCGCGTCGGCGCCGTGGGTCTCGAACAGGTCGAGAGGGTCCACCACGTTTCCCTTCGATTTCGACATCTTCGCCCCGTCGAGGGTGATCATCCCCTGGGTGAACAGGCGGGCGAACGGCTCCTGGACCGGGGAGAGCCCCATGTCGGCCAACACCTTCGTGATGAACCGGGCGTAGAGGAGGTGGAGCACGGCGTGTTCCACTCCACCGATGTACTGGTCCACCGGCATCCAATAGGCGGCGCGACCGGGCTCGAAAGCCACCGCATCGTTCCGGGGATCGGTGAATCGTAAGAAGTACCACGACGAGTCGACGAAGGTGTCCATCGTGTCGGTCTCTCGGCGGGCCTCACCACCACACGCAGGGCAGGTTGTCGCGACCCATTCCTCGACTCCGGCCAGTGGCGACTGCCCTCTCGGGGCGTAATCCTGGATGTCGGGAAGCAACAACGGCAGTTGGTCCTCGGGCACCGGGACCAAACCACAGGTGGGACAAGACACGATCGGAATCGGGGACCCCCAATAGCGCTGCCGAGAGATCAGCCAGTCGCGGAGCCGATACTGGATCGTCCCTTCACCGATTCCGCGCTCCTCGAGCCACCCGATGATCTGTGCCTTGGCCTCCGCCTGTTCGAGACCATTGAGGAAATCGGAGTTGATCGTCCTCCCCTCGCCCAGGTATGCCTCGCCTTCCCATCCCTCGCCCGGTTCGACGGTGCGGATGATGTCCAGGCCGTACCTGGTGGCGAACTCCCAGTCCCGCTGGTCCTGGCCCGGGACCGCCATGATCGCCCCGGTCCCATACCCCATGAGGACATAGTCGGCGATGTAGATGGGGACCTTCTGCCCGTTGACCGGATTGATCGCATGGCGGCCGGTGAAGACGCCGGTCTTGTCGCCTTCGGCCATGCGCTCGATCTCCGACGCCCGCCCCGCCTCCTGGATGTACTTCGTTGCCTCCTGCTCAGTCTCGCTTCCGGCGATCAGCTTCTCGACGAGGGGATGCTCGGGGGCAAGCACACAGAATGTCATGCCGAAGACGGTGTCGGGCCGTGTGGTGAACACATCGAAGCGCTCGTCGAGGCCATCGACCTCGATCCGGAACCTGGCTCCCTCAGAGCGACCGATCCAGTTGCGCTGCATGGTGCGGACCCGATCCGGCCACTCGTCGAGTTGATCGAGGTCGGCCAACAGCCGCTCGACGTATTCGGTGATCCTGAAGAACCATTGGGCCAGATTCTTCTTCTCGACCACGGTCCCACATCGCTCGCAGGCTCCGTCGACCACCTGCTCATTGGCGAGGACTGTCTGGTCCTTGGGGCACCAGTTGACCGGAGCCTCCTTCTTGTAGGCAAGGCCCCTCTGGAACAGCTGCAGGAACAGCCACTGGTCCCAGCGGTAGTAATCCTGATGATGGGAGGCGAGCTCGCGATCCCAGTCGTACATCGCCCCGAGTTGCTTGATCTGACGGGTCATCGTCACGATCTGAGCCTCGGTGTTCTCCTTGGGGTGCACGCCGGTCTCGATCGCCGCATTCTCGGCGGGAAGGCCGAAGCTGTCCCACCCCATCGGGGAGAGGACATTGAAGCCACGCATGGTCTTGTATCGCGTGAGCAGGTCCCCGAAGGTGTAGTTGCGGACGTGACCCTGGTGGAGGGCACCCGAGGGGTACGGGTACATGCACAGGTTGTAGAACTTTGGCCTCGCCGGGTCTTCGGTGGCGCGGAAGACTTTCTCCGACTCCCATCGGTCCTGCCACTTTGCCTCGATTGCCTTGTGGTCGTACGACATCTGGTCATCAGGGTAAATGCGTTGATGGAGGTGCGTGACGCCGACGGAAGAAGACCGGCCGCGCCTAGCCGACCACCACTGATTGCCTCAGCTGTTGAGAATGACCACCGGGCATGGGGCCATCCTGATCAGGTACTCGACACGGGGCCCGAGGTGGAGTCTGGAGGTGCCGGCGCGCACACTCGTTCCGAGTACCAGCAGATCCGCCCCGACCTCATCGACTGCGTCGAGGATCCCCGTCTCCGCGTCGTCCGCCTCGCGCACCACCGTCTGCACCTTCTGACCGAGGTGTGTAGCGATGATCTCCAAATCGGCGGTGACGTCGAGCGCGAGGTTCGTCCTCAAGCCGGGAAGGCGAGTCGGTGTGACGACATGGACAGCGGTGACCACGGCGTCGGGCCCAGCGATGGCAAAGGCGAGATCGGCGGCATTTCTCGAGCTGGTGCTGCCGGTCACCGGGACCAAGATTCGCGATGGCGCCCAGTCATCGGACACGTTCTCTCCACGGACCACCAGAGTCGGTGTCCGTGACAACTTGACGATGTCGTCGATGATCTGGCCAAACAGGGTGTCACTGGTGTGGCTCAGAGTCGGGGTGCCGATCACGAGAAGGTCGTAATCGCTCTCGGCCTCGGCGAGGATCGCCTGCACGGGGTCTTCAGCCTGAACGATTCGCGTCACGGTGCCCTGCTTGGGAAACACCGCCCGAAGGCGGTTCAAGTAGTCGGCGGCAAGAGACCTGTCGGCCGGTCCCGTCACCGCGAGCAGGGTGGTGGATATCTCGTTTGTCTCACCCAGTCGGGCCACCAACACTGCCTGGATGGTCTGGGTGCCGACCTGCCCCAGCCGTGGCCGGACGGAGACCAGCACGCGGCGCAATCTGGCCAGGAAACTGTCCTTGAGCGCGTCTTCCTTTGCCAGCCTCATCTCCTCCTCGACGCCAGGCTCGACGCGGGCGAGGCAGTATCGAAGGGCAATGGGGGCCATCAACGAAGTCGCGACTGCCATCAGGACGATGATGGAGAACATCTCAGAACTGAGGATGCCCAAGGAGAGACCGATGGTGGCGATGATGATCTCGACTGCGCCCCTTGCGTTCAGCCCGGATCCGTAGGCAAGGGCCGACCAGTGACCCTGACCCGAGAGGAGACGAGCACCGGCGTACGCCCCGACAACCTTGCCGAATGTGGCCACTGCGATCACAACCACTGTCAGCAACAGGAGCTCGGGCTCGAGGATGGCCGGGATGTTCACTTTGAGGCCCGCTACTGCGAAAAAGATCGGCGCGAATATCGCTAGCGCGACGCTCTCCAGCTTGTGGACGACATCCACGGGAAGCTGTGGCAGTCGGCCGAACAGGATCCCGACCGCAAAGGCGCCGATCACAGGCTCGAGATGAATCGCCTGAGTGAACGCGCCCCAGCCAAATGCGAGCACGACGACGAGAGTCAGGAGGAAGTCCGGTCCCCTGAAACGGGTCTGGATGAAGGTCAGGCTCCGTTCGACGACGAACCTCCCGACGGTTGCGGTGGCTGCGACGAAAACGACGACCATCGCCACCGCCTGAACCACCGTTCCGGCAGTTATTGCCTCCGCGCTGGCCAGGGCGGTCACGAGCCCGAGCAGAGTCCAGCCCGTGATGTCATCGATCATCCCGGCGGCGAGCACTGTTTGGCCGAACTCCCGACGCATCAGGTCGAGGTCCATCAGCACCCTCGCCAGCACCGGAATGGCTGAGATCGACAACGCCGTTGCCAGAAAGAGGACGAACACCGTCCGGTCTGCCGGGTCGGTGAGCAGATGATCGGGGATCAGGTAGCCGAGCGCTACTCCACTGGCAAAGGGCAAGACCAGCCCTCCTGTTGCCACGCCCAGGGCAACGCCGACTCTGCGTCGGATCAGCGCCAGGTCGGTTTCGAGACCGGTGACCACCAGGAGGAGCATCACGCCGATCAGCGCCACCACCTCGAGCATGTACCCCTGGACCTCAGTCTGGGGAAGGATCCATTCGCCGATCCATGGCACCAGACCTGAGAGCAGGGAGGGGCCTAGGATGACTCCGGCGAGGATCTCGCCAACGACGGTTGGCTGACCGAGCTTGCGCGCGAGACCGCCGAGCAACCTGGCGGTGGCGAGCAGGATCGCTATCTGCGTGACAAGTTGAAGCACCTCGTTGTGTGAGGCGGCGCTGAACGTCTCCAAATCAGAGTCTCGTCTCTTCCTCTGTCGCCTTGGGAGTTAGCTGACGGGCTCGGGCAGGAAGTTCGCCCTACCCGGCAAAGCCAGGATTCGCCCCAGAAAGTTGGTTCCCCCCTTCCGGCACATGCCGGGTTCGGCGGTGAGGGGCGAATCTAGTGATGGGTCGACCCCGGCTTCAACTCATGTGAACCGTGACGAGGGGGGACTAGACATATCGCGCGCGGGGAGAATAGGCCATGCGGCCCATGCCCAAACCCGGGATTTTTCGGAATTATCCACAGGACGGGCACTCGATTGTCCACAGGCATAGGGAGAACTGAGAGGGCGAGGAACGGTGATGGTGGCACCAGACCATGTTGGAGCGGGCAACTTGGCGTCGAACAGATTCGACGGGCTGGACAGCATTGCCGAACTCCTCGAGATAGAGCGATACCGGCTCGGCGAATGGGACGAGATCCACGCCCGTCTCTACGCGATCGACTGCGCGTCGATCGTCTATCGCTACCACACCCCTGATCTCAACGAGACCGCCAGGGACATAGTGCAACGGCTGCTCCATCAGGCCATGCAACTGGTGACGTCGGGCAGGCAGAGCGAGCTCGCATCGATCGAGAAGGCTCTCATGACCGGTCTCGAGTCGGCCTCGACCGTGACCCGGGCCGTGTGGTTGGTCGCTCTCAATGCAGTGATTCCCGATGCGTTCCGGGCCGCCGTCATGAGCACCGAGGGAGCCCTGCTCTCCTTCGGCCGGGGCCCGAATCCGAGGCGCGACGCAGTGGCCGAGTCGGTGCGCCGGCGGGTCATCTCCCGCACCGAGGAAGCGTCCCTGCTCGGAGCCGTTGGACCGCAGCACCGGCTTCCCTACGCAGTCGCCTGACCTACAGTCGGGTGGTGACCCGACTCGAGGCGATTCGCGGGGACATCACGACCCTCGATGTCGACGTGATCGTCAACGCCGCCAATCGCTCGCTGTTGGGTGGTGGCGGAGTGGACGGGGCGATCCATCGCGCCGGCGGGCCTTCGATACTCGAGCAGTGCAAGGAGATCGTCTCCCGTCGAGGCCCGCTCCCAACAGGCGAGGCGGTGGCAACCACCGGGGGCAATCTGCTAGCCCGTCATGTGATCCATACCGTGGGCCCGATCTGGGGGTCGGAGTCGGAGGAAGAGGCAGTCGCCCTGCTCGCTTCTTGTTACGCCAGCAGCCTCAGAGTGGCCGAAGGCCTCTCGGCTCGGTCCGTGGCCTTCCCCAACATCTCGACCGGCGTTTACGGGTTCCCCAAGAAGCTGGCCTCGGCAACGGCAGTTAGGGCAGTGAGAGATTGGGTGAGCAACCACGCCGAAGCGCCGGACACCGTGGCGTTCGTCTGTTTCGACGAGGAGAACCTCGCGCTGTATCGGGAGCTCCTCTAGCGGGTCGAGCAGATGCGGCTCTGGAGTCGGTATCGAGTGGGTAGGTCGGTCGACCCTATGCGCTCAAGATCAGGCCTGGCGAGGTCGAATCCTCGGGATGGCCGGGCTCGGTAGCCGAGCCATCCGGCAGGAGAGGTCAGCCAGTGACTAGACATTGCGAATGTGGGTGGACGGTCTCTCACACCCATCCAGCCGACACCTACATCCTTGCCGGTTTGGACCTACTCGAGCAGTTGGCCAACGGCGAACTGGCCTGATCGGCTTGTTGGTCACGGCCACGACCTGATGACCACCGAGCCATGACCGCGCCGTGCAGGTTTGTTCGTCTGATCGTTGCATGATCGGATTCGGCGGTTCAGAGGCCAATCTCGTCGGCAAAGCGCTCGGCATCGATGAGGTTCAACACGACCTCCTCCCCTTCGGCCTTGATGTGGAAGCCGTCGGGCAATGCCGAGATAGTGATCTCGTCCAACGACCAATCCGCGACCTCGGTGTCGCCGGCCCTTACGGTCAGGCGCTCCCCGGACAAGTCGACCTCGACACCCAACGGGAAACCGGTATGCCCCAACAGGCGAAGTCGTCCATCGAAGGATGTCATCGTTCCTCCAGCAGTCAGACCCAACCCGACCCCGCATGCAGGCTATCCGATTCGGTCCACTGAGCAACAGCAATGACCGGTCATGTTGGCTCTCACCTCGAACCCACCGCCGGCATGGCAGACATGCATGCAGGAAGGAGTCCGGGAAGCTGACCAAGCATCCGGTGGGACCCTGGCAGACTCGTTCGATGCCGTTCCTGGAGCTGGTCACGATCGTCGTCGACAGGTACGACCTCGCCATCGAGTTCTTCTGGGTGCCCTCGGGTTGAGCTGATGGACGATGAATCGATGGAAGTGTTCTGGGACGCAGCCAACGTCGCAGCCGAGTCAGATCGACCGCTCGATCAGTTGTCGCAAGGTTCTTCTCTCCGCCGCTGAGAGGCCTTCGAAGAGCTGCTCCTCCAGGTCGTCGATCGCCGGTTCACATCTCGAAAGAAGCCGTTCCCCGGAAGGGGTCAGGCTGGCGAGACGTACCTGACCGTGCTCGGCGGAAGTATGCCTCACGACCAGACCCTCCTCCTCGAGACTGGTAAGGATCTGATGCATGGCCTGGGGAGTCACGTAAGCCCGCCTCGCCAACTGTGCGTTGGAGAGCTCGGACCTGTGCCTCAAGACGCTGAGAACGGTGTACTGGGGAACAGAGAGGTTGAATGGGGCTAGGACTTCTCCAAGCTTTGCTCTGAGTAGGCGATCCAGACGTGCCACCAGGTAGCTGATTCGCGGTTGTGGGGCAGCGCCCTTCGCTCTTATCACAATCCGAAGATAGAGGCTTGGGGTTGGGGGAAGATGTCATCCGCCAGCTCCAGGGCCCGGCGGCATCGGACTCGCCTCCAGATCCAATGCGAGTCGTCGCCCACACCGAAGAATGGGCCGCCTCTGGCGGCCCATTCTTCAATGAGTCGTGACTCGATCAGTTGGCGGGGTAGAGAATGTCGCCGGCTCCCTCTCCTTCAACCACCGGCCAGACTAGGACGACGCTGCCTGCCTGACGCTGCATCAGCGGGTTCTCGATCGGAGCCGTTCCGTCCTCGCGGAACGTGATCGGGCCGACCACCGTGTCCATGTCCGTGGCCGCGATCGCGTCACGGAGGGCTTGATGGTCGAGCGTGCCGGCGCGCCCGATGGCGTCTACCACGATCTGAACCAATGCGTAGGACCCACCGACGATCGGGTCCGCCGGTCGACCCTCTTCAGCGATGTGCCGCTCGTTGATTGCGTCGATCCCCTCGAACCCGAGCGCCCAGTGCCAGCCGGCGGACAGCATGGCGCCGTCGCCGGCATCGCCCAGGTCGTTCCACGTGGGAACGTCAGCGGCGCGGACCACCAGCGAGAAAGGCGGCTTCCAACCCAGTTCCCCCATCTGCTTGTAGATGTTGAAGCCGTCGGGCGGCGTGGGAAGGCTGAACAGTGCCTCCACGTCGGCCGCCTGGGCAGCGAGGATGATGTCTGTGAAGTCCTCCGATCCAGGTGCATACTTCTCGTGGAGAACGACCTCATAGCCGTGGTTCGCCGCCTCCTCCACCCACAGGGCTCCCAGTTCCTCGCCCCAGTCGGTGGTCTCCTGGAATATGCCGACCCGAAGCGGGCGCTCTCCCTCCGGAAGCAGGCCATTGAGCATCTCGTATACCGAGACGGCGATATCCGGTGACTTGGGGAACGGTGAGAAGTAGTACTGGTACCCCTGCTCGTGCAATGCCTGCAATGCGGTAGCGACACCCAGATAGGGAATCTGGTTCTTCTCGGCGACTGCAGTGCCTGCAGCGTGGACCGGGCTTCCAAATCCGCCGAGGTAGACGGCTATGTTCTCACCAGCCAATTCCTCCATGACGGAGGTCGTCTTGTTGGGGTCGGACTCGTCGTCCCGGAGGATCAGCTCGATCGGCAGGGTCGCGTCGAACTCTTCGACGTAGACGCCACCCGCCTCGTTGATGGCGTCGACTGCGTAGGTGTAGCCCCGAACCACTTGTGCCCCACCACCGGCGAAAGCGCCGGTCTGCGGGACGACCGCACCGAAGTAGACGGCTTCGGGTGCCTCCATCGGAGCCCCGGTGGTTGCGGTCGCACCTTCGGTGGTTTCGGTGACTCCCTCCGTCGTCGAGGTCGCGGCCCCGGTCGTGTCAGAGGTGTCTTCGTTCCCGCCGCATGCCGCGATGATCAACGCGATCACTGCGAGCAGCACCCACAGCTTGTGTCTTGTCATGTCTTTTCCTTTCCCTCTCTCTCCCCGGGCCTTATCCCGGTCTTTGCTTTCTGATCGGCGCCGCCACGCGACACCAGCTTGAAGAGTCGCTGGCCGGCTTCAACGAACCCACCCGGCAACAGGAGAACCACAACGATGAAGAGCACCCCGAACGTCAGCACCTGGATCTCGGGGAAAGTCGACGACAGCATGTCTCGACCTACGACGAAGAAGACCGAGCCGACGAGAGGGCCCACGATCGTCCCCACGCCGCCCACGAACACGATGGTGATCGCCTCGAACGTCCACACAACGCTGAAGGGAAATTGCGGGTAGTAGCTGACGCTGAAGAAGGCGAAGGCCGCACCGGCCAGGGCAGCAAGCACGGCGCTGATCACGAATGCGATCATCTTGTAGGCGAGAGCACTGACGCCGGTTGCGCTTGCGGCTTCCTCGTCCTCGCGAACGGCCATCATCCCGAGACCTAGTTTCGAACGCTTCAACCACATCGAGACCGCAACCACCACTGCCACCACACCGAGTGCCACGTAGTAGGGACCGGTGAACTCGTATTCACGCAGGGCGTCGGCCGGGAGCGACGAGATGCCGGGCCAAACGTTGCCGGCCGTTATCCAGACGGCGACACCGAGGGCCAGGGTGCCGACGGAGAAGTAGATCCCACGGAATCGCAGCATGGGAAGGCCGACCGCGGCCGCAACGGCCGCGGTCACGGCAAGAGCGATCACGATCGCCAGGGGCAAGGCCATCTCCCCGAGCCAGAGCTCACGGGTGATCAGGGCACCGAGTCCGAAGAAGGCGGCATGACCGAGGCTCACCTGACCGGCAAAGCCCCCGAGGACATTCCAGCTCGAGGCAAGCGCGGCAAAGATGAATGTCTGAATCGCCAGCGTCATCAACCTCTCGTCATCGGTGATAGACCCGAGGGCAGCGAAGGCCACCAGCACGAGCAGCCAAACCATCGTCGAAACCCATCTAGACATACGCCCCGCCTCTCCCGAACAGGCCCTGAGGCCTGAAGCTGAGAACGACCAGGAATACGACGAGTGCGACTACGCCGCGGTAGGGGCCACCGACCCACACCGAAGCCAGACCCTCGATCAAGCCGAGCAACATGCCTGCAAGGACTATCCCCCGCATGCTCCCGAGACCGGCGAGGACGATCACGACGAGGGCTTTGAGGGTCCAGCCCAACCCGATCGTGGGGTTCACGCTGTATCCGAGGCTGACCATCGAGCCGGCCAACCCGGCCAGCCCCGCTGAGATCGCGAAGGCGATCATGTAGACCCTGCGCACGTCGACTCCGGCCAGTGACGCCAAAGACCAATCCTCGGCCGTCCCCCGCACTGCATGGCCGAACGTGGTGCGGGTCAGCAGCCACTCCAGAGCGACGGCGGCGATCACCGCAACGACGAGTCCCGAGAGCCTCACCCAGGGGATGCGCACCATGCCGACCACCCACGCAGCCGACGAGTAGCCGGTCACGATAGAACGATCGTCGCCGGTGAAGAGCAGGACTGCTATCGCTTGCAGGATGAGGACCAAGCCGAACGAGATCAGGAGTGAGTTCTTTATCCGTTTCTCGATGTCGAAGCGAACAACGAAACGAAAAAGCAGTTGGTACAGCACAACACCGATGAACGCGAGAACGACGAACACGAGTGGCATGGAGAGCAGCGGGTCGATGCCTCTCTCTGTGAAGATGAGGAACGCCGCATAGCCCCCCAGCATCACCAGCTCTCCGTGGGCGACATTCAGCACCTTGAGCACACCGAACGCGAGTGCAAGCCCAAGAGCGACCAATCCATACATCCCGCCTACGAGAAGTCCGGACACTGCGCTCTGGAGGACCAGCTGTGTCATCAGAAACTCAGATACGCCTCACGGACGCGACTGTCCGTCATCAGGTCTCGGCTCGAGCCCTCGGTGACGATCTGCCCCAACTCGAGGACGTATGCGTAGTCAACGAGTTCGAGAGTCATCTCGACGTGTTGTTCGACCATCAAGACGGATACTCCCCTCTCGCGGATTCTCCGGATCTCGTCGAACGTGTCCTCTACGATCATCGGGGCGAGCCCCAGTGACGGCTCGTCGAGCACCAACATCTCAGGGCGGGCCATCAAGGCCTTGCCGATGGCGAGCATCTGCCTCTCACCCCCACTCAGAGTCCCGGCGAGTTGGGTTCGTCTCTCGGCGAGCCGTGGGAAGATCTCGTACACGCCCTCCATGGCCGACTTCTTTTCGGCTCGTGCCCACTTCGTGTAGGCGCCCAAGTGGAGGTTGTCGGCAACAGAGAGACTGGCGAAGGTTGCCCGTGACTCGGGGATCATCACCAGCCCCCGCTCGACGATCTGATGGGTCGGTGTACCGACGATCGGCTCGTCCTTGAACGTGATCGCACCACCCATGAGCGGTAGCAAGTTCATCACTGCACGCAGCGTCGTCGTCTTGCCAGCGCCATTGGACCCGATGATCGCCACGAGCGCTCCTGCGGGAACCTCGAACGAGACATCCCAGACGACCTGAAGGTCGTCGTAGCCGACAGAGAGGTGCTCAACCTTCAGCATGGCGACTCCCCAGGTATGCCTCGATCACGGCCGGATCCCGCACGATGTCGTCCACCGAGCCTTCGGCCAGCTTGCGGCCCGCGTCCAGCACGATCACCCTGTCACAAGCCCCGGTGATCGCTTTGACGATGTGCTCCACGAGGATCACCGTCACGCCCGATGCGTTGATCGACTTCACCAGTGCGACCGCTTCGGGGATCTGCTTCGGGGAGATCCCGGCCATGAACTCGTCGAGAAGGACAAGCTTGGGCCTGCCTGCCAGAGCCTTGCCGACCTCGAGCCACTTTCGCTCCAAAATCGTCAGCGACTGGGCCTTCGCGTGGGCCTTGTCTGCAAGGCCCACCGTGCCGAGGATCGATATCGCCTCGTCGACCGCCGCCGGGGTGCGGCGGTCGCCTGAGCCGCCGAACAGGCGGCCCGCCAACACGTTCTCCAACGCGGTCAGGTGGGGGAAAGGACGGACGACCTGGAACGTCCGCGATATCCCCTTGTGGGCGATGCGGTGGGCCGGAAGCCCGGTTATGTCCTCGCCGCCGAACTCGATCCGGCCACCACTCGGCTTGAGGGTCCCGGTGACGGCATTGAAGGTGGTGGTCTTGCCTGAGCCGTTCGGCCCGATCAGGCCAACGATTTCGCCGGCCTCGACTGTGAACGACACGCCGTCCAGTGCCCGCAGACCGCCAAAGCTGACCGAGAGATCCGTCAGTTCCAGCACGCTGGACGCCCCTGGTGCGAGACGAAGCACTGATGGCGCGTGTGGGGGCAGACCCGGGAGCCCCAGAAACCGACGTCTGTCGTCGCTGCTCCGCCCAAAATCCGACCCCTCCGCCACCGACGAGCCTCACCGGAAGCACGGATGGCCTTCACCGTCGCGGTCACGGTACCTGCCTCACCTCGTCGGCACCGGTGGAGTTCCATGAGTGTGGAAAGTGGGAATCGTCTCCAGCCCCCACGCCTGGCCTCTAGCCCGCTCCTCGGGCGTCCATGACACCACTGGCCAATCGGGTGCGAGCATGAGGCGCGCCCCGGCATTGCACAGCTCGATCCGGTTACCTCCGGGCTCCCACACGTAGAGAAAGAAGGTCTGCTGGATGGCGTGCTTGTGGGGTCCGGTCTCGATGTGAATCCCGGCCTCGAGACATACGTCGGCCGCCCGCAAGATGTCTTCGCGGGTGTCTGTCGCCAGGGCGACGTGATGGAGTCGCCCTTTGCTCCCGGTCCAATCGCCGCTGTAGACCAGGTCGTAGGTCTTGTCGCTCAAAGTGAACCAGATGGCGGCAGGAGGCCCGTCCTCGGTGAGGATCTGCTCCGTTCTCATGGCTCCCAGTCCGTCCTCGAGAAAGGTCGCGTTGCCAGGCACGTCGGCAGCGAGGAAGTTGACGTGATCGAGCCGCCGGACGTTGGCACCCCTCCCCGGGTAACGCGCCGCCTGGTTCTTGAGAGCGGGCTCCAGGCCTGAGGGCGGTTGGTATCGCTCGGTCTCCCAATAGAGACCGAGCATGTGCCCGTCGGGATCGGCGATCAGGTAGACCGGTCCCAGGCCCACCTCGTCCTCCACCCAGTGGCCGTCGAAACCCAGGTTGGACAGATGGTGGATCCTTCGCTCGAGAGCCTCGGGACCGGCGGCTCTGACATAGGTACGGCGGACACCTGAGGTATCAGCAGCGGTGAGCTTGATGGTGAAGGTCTCGTAATCGTCCCATGCGTGGAGATAGACCGAGTCGCCGCGTCTAACCACCTCATCCATCCCCAATGACTCGACGAAGAACTCGCGGCTCTCGACCGGGGTTGGAGTGAGCAGCTCTACCGACCCAACGTGTGCGAAGTCACGGCCGCGAGCGATGCCACTCACCGTTCCGACCCGTCTGAATTGTGGGATTCAGCCAACGGAATCGCTCTTCTCCTCCGAGCCGTCAGCAGGGTAGCCATTTGTTGTCAATCGTGTCCACAATATTGTGGACGAAACGCGAGGTCCGTATCTATGCTTGGCTCATGCACTCGTCTGCCCCCGGAGAGCAAGGGCAAACGTCGACACCCCCTGCGGATCCATCGCCGGGGTCGCGGCCTTCGGCCAACTTCTCGGGGAGCGCCCGCCGATTGAACGAGAGCCGGCATGCCGGCTAGCACCCCGGTCGTGGACCGGCTGCGGGATGACATCATCGCGGGCGTGTTCTCACCGGGTGAACGGCTCATCGAAGTGGAGCTCAGCGAGAGATACTCATGCGGGCGTGCGGCGATCCGGTCAGCGCTGGTCCAACTCGAATCCGAGGTGCTGGTCGATCGGAAGGCGAACCGAGGGGCGGTGGTTCATCGGATCCCGGTATCCGAGGCGATCGAGATCACGGAAGCACGAATGGCTATGGAGCGTCTCATCGCAGGCCGTGCCGCCCGATTCGCCACCGACGAAGACATCGAAGCACTTCGGACCATCATCGATGACATGCGGGAGGCCGTGTCATGCCAGGACGCAGCCGCCTACTCAGAGCTCAATCGCCGACTCCACGCCGAGCTCCGAACGATCAGCCGTCACACCGTCGCAACAGACCTGGTTCAAAACCTCCGCAACAGGGGCGTACAGAATCAGTTTCGGTTCGCCTTGATGCCCGGGAGGCCAGAGGTCTCACTCGAACAGCATGCGGCGATCGTCGACGCCGTGGTGGCCGGTGACGAGGAGGGCGCGTCGAAAGCCATGGCCGATCACCTGAGCTCCGTGATCGACCTGCTGAACCGCTGGAGCGATGGGTGACCTGCGGACGAAGCCCACGATGATCATCGACTGTCACGGTCACTACACCACCGCGCCGCCGGCCGTCGGTGAGTGGCGGGAGGCCCAGGTGGCGGCGGTCATAGCGGACCCGGCATTCGTGGGGTCGAAGGGAACCATGGCGGTCACGGATGACGAAATCCGGGAGTCGATTGAAGGTGCCCAGCTCAGACTCCAAAAGGAGCGGGGCACCGACCTGACCCTCTTCTCCCCCCGCGCCAGCTGGATGGGACATCACGTCGGCAACGCGAGCACCTCGTTGTTCTGGTCGCAGCATCAGAACGAGCTGATTCGCCGCGTGTGTGATCTCTTCCCCGAGAGCTTTGCTCCGGTGTGCCAGCTTCCTCAATCGCCTGGGGAGCCAATCGATTTCTCCGTCGAGGAGCTCGAACGTTGTGTCGTCGAGATGGGCTTCGTCGGCTGCAACGTGAACCCCGATCCGACCGGTGGGATGTGGACTGGTCCGCCACTGTGGGACGATTACTGGACCCCGCTATGGGAGAAGTTGTGTGAGCTGGAGGTGCCAGCCATGATCCATGTCAGCGCATCGACCAACGAGAACTTCTTCACCACCGCCTCCCACTACCTGGGGGCGGACACAACGGCCTTCATACAGGCGCTCACCTCGGGGTTCATGGACAAGTTCCCCGGGCTCCGCTGGATCATCCCACACGGTGGCGGCGCGGTGCCCTATCACTGGGGCAGGCTCAAAGGTATGGCGGCCGACAAAGGATGGGACTTCGATTCTCTCATGCAGCACATCTACTTCGACACGTGCGTCTACCACCAGCGTGGGATCGATCTGCTCTTGGACGTTGTCCCGACCTCGAACATCCTGTTTGGCTCTGAGATGATCGGTGCTGTCCGCGGTGTGGACCCCGATACGGGCCGGTACTACGACGACACCAAGTTCTACCTCGACAACGCGGCGATCGACGAAACGGCCAAGAAGCTGATCTTCTCGGAAAACGCCTTGCGGCTCTTCCCGAGGCTGGCCGTGGTGGGTGAGAACAGGTGAGCGGTAGCAACGAGCGTCATGTCGTGGTCCGTTCGATTCCCCGTACCGCAGCCGAAGTCCTCGACGCTCTGGCCGAAGCGGGCGTCTCGACCGTTCACGAGTCGCAAGGGAGGACCGGATACCTCGGCCCGCAGATTCGCCCGATACAGGAGGGTGCAAAGATCGCCGGCAACGCGGTCACCGTGTCCACTCATCCCGGCGACAACCTGATGATCCACGCCGCGGTGGAGGTTTGCCTACCCGGAGACATCCTCGTCGTCGCCGGCACCGGACCGTCATCGCACGGGATGGTCGGGGAGTTGCTGGCCACTTCGCTGAGGAGCCGAGGCGTCAGAGGAGTGGTGATCGATGCCGGGGTCCGGGACGTTGCCGACCTGCGTTCAATGGGGTTCCCGGTGTGGAGCCGGCACATCTCATCACAAGGGACAGTCAAAGAGAAGGCCGGGTCCGTGAACGTGTGCGTGACAATCGGTGAGATCTCGATCTCGCCGGGTGATGTCGTCTGTGCCGATGACGACGGAGTGGTGGTCGTGCCACATGACCAGGCCACGACCGTCCTCAGGAACGCCCGAGCTCGGCTGGAGCGAGAGGCGGTCAAGAGAGAGCGTCTGGCAGCCGGTGAGCTGACCCTGGAGATGGACGGCCTCCGGGACAAGCTGGTCGACCTGGGTGTCGAATTCGTCGACTCACTCGAGGACTAGGCGCTCAGGCGAGGGCGACGTCTCAAGCCTTGGCGTCGAGCCCGAGCAGCCGGACCGCGTTGGATCTGAGCACCAGTTCGGTCACGTCGGATGTGACGTCGAGCGTCCTGAAGCCGCCGATCCACCGTTCCGGATCGATCAGGGGGTAATCGGACCCGAACAGGACCTGATGCCGCAGCGACCCCGAGATCGCGGAGACGAGCTGTGGCGGGAACAGCTTGGGGCTCCAGCCTGACAGATCGATCCAGACCTGTGGTTTGTGCATTGCGATCGAGAGAGCTTCGTCCTGCCAGGGGAATGAGGGATGGGCAAGCACTATCTTCAACTC
>Ga0105094_10000260_pt1 | contig 25106 bp, 24 predicted proteins | sample PPLLak1March2015_2_FD_87023 | JGI IMG/M metagenome (GOLD analysis project Ga0105094, IMG submission 87023) | Freshwater sediment microbial communities from Prairie Pothole Lake near Jamestown, North Dakota, USA - PPLs Lake P8 Core (3) Depth... | ecosystem: Environmental > Aquatic > Freshwater >...
ACTCACAAGCAGCAAAGGCTAACATGAGAGTTCTTTTTGAAATCATCGTGGAATAGGAGCACGAGGCAATGGGTCCGGAAAGACGTTTTGAATTGATCCGGCCCCTTGTCTTCGAAACAAAATAGCCTAGCAGTCAAACCGAAATCCGACAGGAGGAATGCCATGAAATCCAGCACGAAGGACCAGGCGGAAGGCAAGTTTTACAAAGTGAAGGGCGAAATCAAGGAGATCGCCGGGAAAGTCAGCATGAATCCCGATTTGGAAGCCGAAGGTAAGGACGAGAAGAGAACCGGCAAAGTTCAAGAAAAGATCGGACAAGTCGAGAAGGTCCTGGGGAAGTAGGAGAGCGGCGGGTCTCTCAAAAGACGGCCGAACTGCCGATGGGATTAAATCGGTAAACTCGGCTTTAAGGAGGTGATAGTATGTTGGGCTTGGGTATAGTCGGTACGATCATAGTTATTATACTAATCGTGTGGCTTATAAGGAGAGTTTGAGGGAAAAGATAACAGAAGCGTGAATGGCGAAACCGGTAGATGGAACTGGAGCGTATTCTAGTAAATAAAGGAAAGCCAGCGTCCCTCTACCAGCAGCTGGCAGCAGACCACCGGTTCGCGCCGGCAACCGAGTACAAGATGTATCGAGTCGTAAAGGGATGCCGATGATTCTCTTGTGGAGGGTGTGATGTTTTTGACAGGACTAATCATATGTGCTTTCTTAGGCTGTTTGTTATATTTCAGCATTGTCTTCCTCCTAAACACCTTGGGGGGGGTGGATGAGGGAAACCCCCCAATAAAACGTAAAAGGCCATCCTACTCACTGAACCTTTTGCTGATTTTTTTCATAATAAATATCTTGGCGGAAAGGGCATGAAAGGAGGACCTCTATGAACATCAAGGAAGGGGATATGTTCAAGAAATCTTCAGATGGCGTGGATTTTGCAGTTAAGAAGATTGTAAACGATATGGCTGTCCTTGAATCGAAAGACAGGAGGAGACAGATTTTAACAGAGGTGAATACCTTAAAATTAAAATCATTCTATTTGAAAAAGGATTTATGAATCGGGAACCGATTTCTCGAATATGATGGGAAGCTGCGAACCAGCCGCCCGACCGCACGCCTTAAAACGCAACGGCCACCGGCATCGTTAGGCTTGCTTTCAAGTCGTAATCTTTGGTTCTCAAATATTGCCCCCCTACCAATGACTTGTAGGTGAAAGCTGCAAATTGATGTTTTGATCGGCAAGATTTTGGAAACCTGTTGAGTTCTTCCTGAAGTCTTCAGACCCACGTAGACCCCATCCACGCAATGTTTCAAGTGGAAATCCTCAATCTCGAATTGTCATTGACAAAAAGGAGTGACCTGGGTAGGATTCTTACAAGATTACAAATTGCAGTATAAGCAATTGTTATGTGTGGGATAAAGAAAACAACCATTGGTATACTTGCCAGTATGTTAGCCGTCTTCTTGCCTCTAATATCCGACGGAGCCGGGCCTTACAAAGCATTTATCGCTAACCAATACAGTCCAGATGACTTCAAAATATCCCAAGCTGAATTCCACCACGGAGATACTGTAATACGAATAATACAAGTGAAGAAAATTTCAAGAAAATATGACGAACCTCCTAACACTTGTCGTGCCTGGCTCGATGTTATGAGAGCGAAACAAATAGTGTTTAGAAGATACTTCGATGATATCGATGCCGTCGGCTTCTCCTACGGTCTATTCGTTCCAGAAGTGCAGCCACCACCTCCTTTTTTTGCTGTTGTGAAAGACGGTGACTACGATGGTCGATTATTCTTAGTGCATAAAGACGGTAAAGTTTTTGACTTGTTGGGAGGATTTTACTTTATCTCAGAAAACAAAAGATATCTTTTCAGTCATTACGCTTCAGACACATCCGGCTTGGCAGTATTCGACTTACAGGAAGGTCGTGTTGTGTTCTCCTCTGACAAGCTGCCAGCATACCAGCACCAATGGTATATTAGAAAAGGCTCCTATTTTTTCACGGCATCTGAGTGGCTTGGTAGTAGAATGCCGAGTGAAAAGGAAGGCGTCGCCTACTTCTACAATTTTAAATTACATAAGATAATAGGGGAGAAAATCACCAGTACAGAACTTGCAGCCAGCAAGCGGGTCGCATATGATTTTGACCCAAGAGAATGTGAAGACTGCAAAGTCACACATAACAAGTAGCTCAAGAGAAACGCAGCAGCCCGCAGCCTTCATTCTATACTCGATTTCAATCGTAAATCTTCAGGTTATGTAGGGAGCGTATCCTAACTCTTTGTAGGTGGAGTCCTCGACCCTTTTCTTGAGGACTCCTTCCTGAATGTTGATCGGTCTGAAATAATGGAGGGATTTGATTCAGTCTTTCCAACGAGGGTTGGGAATCCAAACTGGTCTACAAAATCTGTCAATCAGGGTGACTTGATGTTTTTTCTTACGAAAAGATAGAAATAGGCAAAACCGAGTAGACCCGTGAGGGCCAGGCAGAGAAACATGGTAGGAAAGCTGGTCAACCGAAGGACGATGCCCATGATCATCGGTCCCAGCCCGATTCCCAAATCTCCCATGGCGGTTAACCACCCGATGGCGGGTCCCCGCGAAGATCCTACGAGATCAAGGACATAGGCGAACAACGAGGGCACGAGAAAGGCGTGCCCCGCGGCTGCGATGACAGCCACAAGAATAAACATTTCAAGAGTCTCCGAAAAAGCGAGAAGTGTCATGGCCAGAATAAAGGCGATGATGCAAGGCAAAATTACTTTTTCTCTCCTTTGAATATCAAATATCCTTCCCCCAAGAACACGACCCAAAATCATCACAGAGGCATAGGCAGTAAAGAAGAGACCGGGGTTGGTCACACCATGGTTGATGGCATAAAGGGGAAAAAAGGCTACTAAGGCTCCCCAGATCATGTGAACCATGAAGTATATGAGGATCGGGGAAAGGGTCTTGAAATCGAAATGGGAACGAGCTTCCGTCGCTAAGTCTTCGACGGGATTCAAATCGTTCTGGCTTAACTTGCTGGCAATCCACAAGGAGCATAGAGAAAGGGCCGTACAGACCGAGAAGAGAATATCAAAACTGAATTGGTTAATCAGAAACATTCCGATGATCGGGGCTACCGCCATCGAAATGTTGAACGAAAGAAAGAAGTAGCCGAGACTTTGCCCCCGATAGGCTCCGGGGGTGATGTTGGTGATAAATGAGAGGGCGGCCGTAAAAAAGAAAGCCGATCCGATTCCCTGAACGACTCTTACGAAGAGAAAAGGCCAAAAAGGAGGGGTGAAGATATAGGCAATGGAGGTAATGACGGAGAGAATGGCGCCGGCGAGCATAAATTTTTTTCCGGGGATTCTTGAAAGTTTCTTCCCAATCACCGGCCTGAGGACCAGAGAAGAGATACCGAGGGCTCCGATCAGAATGCCAATCTCTACCTCGGTCGAGCCTAACCTCGAAAGATAGATCGGAATGGTTGGAACAAGGACGTGGAAAACAGAGGTGAAAGCAAATTGCGCAAAGAAACACAGAACGAATTGACGGGATAAGATTTTTCTAAGCGTCATATGGAGTTTTATAAAACTAATACAAACGCGGAAACAATTCTGCCATTTGGCTGGACTCCCCCTCACCCCCGTGGAGAGAGGGGAAGGGTGAGGGGAATCTTTTTCCGAAGGGTTATTCCTTCTTGAGTGGTCGCTGTCCTCACAGGCATCCTTGCCTCTTCAGGTTGACCATCAGGATGGAGATGGCGGCAGGAGTGACGCCGGATATCCTTGAAGCCTGGCCGAGGGAATAAGGTTTAATCTTCTTCAGTTTCTCCATCACCTCTGTGGTGAGTCCCATGATAGAGCTGAAATCAAATCCCTCTGGAAAGGCCACTTCCTCCAACCTTTTAAACCTTTCAATCTGTTCCATTTGTCTGTTAATATAACCGTCATACTTCACCTGAATCTCGACCTCCTCTTGAATTGACTTCGGAAGACTTTCAAGGTCTCGATCAAAATCAAAGAGGTGCTTGAAATGAATTTCAGGCCTCCTCAATATTTCTTGGAGGCAGGAATCTTTCTTCAGAGAGGCGGTTCCCCATCGATTGAGGATTTCGCTATTTCCCTTCGTAGGATTGACTCTCACCGTTGAGATTCTGGAGAGTGTCTTTTGAATCGCCGCTTTTTTCTTCAGAAAGTTTTGATAATCCTCCTCCTTCACCAATCCCGCTTCATAGCCCTTTTCTCTCAACCTCAAATCGGCATTGTCTTCCCTCAAATGGAGTCGGTATTCCGCCCTGGAGGTAAACATGCGATAGGGTTCGGACGTCCCTTTGGTGACCAGGTCGTCGATCAAAACGCCGATATAAGCATCCGAACGTTTCAGGATCAGAGGTTCCCCCCCTCGAATATAAAGCGAGGCATTGATCCCGGCCATTAATCCTTGTGCGGCTGCCTCTTCATAGCCGGACGTTCCGTTGATCTGTCCGGCGTGGAAGAGTCCTCTGATCTTTTTTGTTTCAAGAGAGGGTTTGAGCTCCGTGGAATCGACGAAGTCGTATTCAATGGCATAACCGGGCCGGAGGATCTCCGCATGTTCCAGCCCTTTGATCGACCTCAGCATTCGGACCTGAATATCCAGGGGAAGGCTGGTGGAAATCCCGTTCGGATAGATCTCATCCGTATGGCGGCCATCGGGTTCTAAAAAGATCTGGTGTCTTTTCTTATCTGCAAAACGGACCACTTTATCCTCGATCGAAGGACAGTAGCGGGGTCCGACGCCTTGGATGATTCCACAGTAGAGAGGGGATCGGTCGAGGCCGCTCCTAATAATCTCGTGGGTCGTGGGATTCGTATAAGTCATGTAACAGGGGACCTGTTCAACGTCGATCTTGTCCGTTGTGAAGGAGAAGGGAAGAGGCGGGGCATCTCCGTATTGAGGGGTGAGCTGGGAGAAATCAATAGTCTTGCCATCGAGCCGCGGGGTGGTACCGGTCTTGAGCCTTCCCATCCGAAATCCCAAACGTTTGAGCGACTCTGATAAACCGATAGAGGGTGGATCCCCCATCCTGCCCGAAGGGAAGTGTTCGAGACCGATATGAATCAGACCGTTCAGAAAAGTCCCCGGGGCAAGGACCAGGGCTTTTGCCCGAAGGATTTCATTCGAACCCGTCTTCACGCCGATCACCTGATTCTCATCGATTAGAATTTCCTCTACCGTTGCCTCTTTCATCATGAGATTTTCTTGCCCTTCAACGGTTCTTTTCATACGAAGCCGATAGGCGTGGCGGTCCACCTGGGCTCGTGAAGAACGAACCGCAGAACCCCTCGTATTGTTGAGCTGGCGGAACTGTATCCCTGTTTCGTCAGTGGCTTTAGCCATCTCCCCGCCCAGCGCGTCGATTTCCTTCACCAAGTGGCCTTTGGCCAGCCCACCCACGGCGGGGTTGCAGGACATATAACCGATCTGCTCGACTTTTTGAGTGATGAGAAGAGTAGAGTGTCCCTTGCGGGCGCAGGCCAAGGAGGCTTCAATTCCGGCATGTCCCCCGCCCACCACAATGACATCGTAATCCGCCATAATGAATACGCGTCCTAAACTCAGTCAGTCAGGTGGTCGGGTAGTCTAGTAGTCTGGTAGTCTTCTAGCAAACTAAGTGACTATACGACTACAAGACTACGAGGCTCTTTTCTGCCGCGGCAGGCCTTCACGCAGACGCCACAGATATTATGGCTGAAGTGGAGGGTTTTAGCAAAAGTTCTCAGTTGTTCATAACACCGAAGATGATCGAAATCCTTCGGTCGTTCCTGAATTGCTCCCGCAGGGCAAACCGACAGGCAGTCCAGACAGGAACCGCAATCCTTTATTGAAGGAGAGCTGACGCTAAGCGGAATCCCGGTGAGGATGGTCACCAGGCGAATCCGTGATCCAAATTGTTCGTTGACGAGGAGATTGTTCCGGCCGATCCATCCCAACCCCGCAGCGCGAGCCACATGTTTATGCGAAAGATGGGCTTTTTGGGTTTTCCAATCCACGAGTTGAGAGGCAGCGATGGCCATGGCTTGGTATCCGAGATCTTGAATGGCTGATGCCACGATCAAACCGATCGTGTCCAGAAGAATATTCACCCTCTGATAATGATGAAAATAAAGCGGGGTAGGTTGGTTTTCAATCTCCTCCAAGACGGCATCAGAAAGGTGAAACCCTACCGAGATAGCGTACGGGAGTGAATCGATCAAGGAAGGGGGGAGAAGAATGTCCTCTTTCTTGAAGGAACAAAGATCTGCCACTCCGAACAGGGAACTTCCCCATTGGTGACAAAGCGCCTTGAGTTTTTCAACGTTTTCCTGAGGATTCGTCACAGTTTGAATTGTGACTTCTCAACAGATTTATTGCAAGGGGCCCCCGAATGCGGATTTCGCCCGCCTCCGCCCCGAAGTCGGGGCTTCGCGCAGGCAGGGAACTCGGATTGCGGAATAAGCAGCCGCAATCGCCAATCTCAAAGATCTGAGCTTAGTTCCCTTGATAAAAGAAAAAATCTGAAATTCAAATTCCGCACTCCGCATTCTGCAATCCGCAATTAGACTAATCGCTCCGAACTTTAATTTTCAGGTCTTTTATCTTCTTACGAAGGGTGTTCCGATTGATCCCTAAGAATTGGGCGGCAGCAATTTGGACGTGGTCCACTCGCTCCAAGGCAGATTTGATTAAAATCTTCTCTACCACTCGAATGATATCGTCAAAGATTCCCATCTGGGTCTTTGTTTCCACATAAGGGTCTATCTTATTCAGAACTTCAACCAGCTTCTGTTCTAGGATGTCATCCAGCAGATGAGTTTTTGCCTTGGGTTTGGTTCCCTTTGCAAGGGGCTCGCTTTTTTTCATGTGATAATTTCTAATCACAGGAGAGAGGATCGCTGAGAGGACGGAGAGAAACCGGAAATCCTCGATAAATTCGTTTCTGGGCCCGTACAGAGAATTCACATTGATCACCCCCATCGGCTCATCACCCGTGATGAGAGGGATACACAGGAGAGGCGCTTCAATCTTCTCGATGTGTTTCTGGCTCTTCAGGATCTCCTCGTAGAGCGGTTCTTGATTTAGATTCTGGATGACCATGGGCTGCCGCGATTCCAGAACTTTCCCTATGGTCCCTTTCCCGCTGGGGCAAGTGGAAGGGTGAATTTCCCCCTCGATCCCGTAGAGAGCTTCCACATGGAGAAAATCCTTTTGAGGGTCTTGGAGGAAAAGGGCCGAATACTCAATTGAAAAATATTCAGACAGGATGGCCATCACTCCAAGGAAATAGTCTTGGAGATGGCTCTGCTGGGGGAGGAGGACGATTTTGTGGAGGCTCCTCAATTCAGGATTTGACCGGGGATTGGTGAAGAAGGGTGAAGGCATATCTTGCTCCTATCGGTTCAAACTGAAACACCTTGAGATCTCAGGACGGATGCTTCTTTTTTGCCCCCTTTCCGTGAAACACAGGGTTAATCCTATATAAATTGAATCTCAATTTCAAGAGAATTTTATTTGCCTTCCTCGTTTCCACTTTACACTTGAAGTCTCATCATGAATTCATTAAAATCCACTCCATATGGTTGCTGAGTTAGAGAACGGCAGGCCGCGGATCGTGATTCTCCTCGGTCCGACAGGAATAGGAAAATCCAAATTGGCTATCGAATGGGCGGAAGCGCTGGGAGGTGAAATCATCAGCGCTGACTCGGTGCAAGTTTATCAGTATATGGATATCGGGACAGCCAAGCCGACGCCCAACGACCGAAAAAGGGTCCGGCACCACCTGATTGACTTAGTGCCCCCCGATCAGCCTTTTCACGCTGCCCTCTATCGGGCTCTTGGCCGAAAAACGATCGATCAATTATTCCAGGAGAGGAAACCCATCTGGATCGTCGGAGGAACTGGACTTTATATTAAAACCCTCACCCAGGGACTCTTCATCTCCCCTAAAATAGATCCCCGGGTGAGGGAACGTCTAATACAGGAAGCGAACGAGAAGGGGCCGGATGCCCTTTACGAGCGCTTGAAAGAAGTCGATGGCCAAACGGCTCTCCATCTCCATCCCCATGATCTCTTCCGAATCATACGAGCTCTGGAGGTTTTTGATTCGACGGGGACCCCTATCTCCTTTTATCGGGAGCAGCATCGTTTTGGTGAAAGGCCTTATCTCACTTTGAAGATTGGCCTGGAGATGAATCGGGACAAGCTCTATCGCCGTATCGACGAGAGAGTCGATCGGATGCTGGAGGAAGGCTTCCTTGGGGAGGTCGAGAGGTTGATGGCGATGGGTTATGGTCCTGAATTGAAGCCGATGCAGAGTTTAGGTTATAAACAGATGGTTCAATTTCTCTTGAAAAAGATGGGGTGGAACGAGGCCGTCAGAGGGATCAAAAGGGATACCCGCCATTATGCCAAGCGGCAATGGACATGGTTCAAGGCGGATCCAGAGGTTTGTTGGTGGGATGAGCCAACGGATCGCCAAAGAATATTTCTCAATATCAAATCCTTTTGGGGAAAAGGAGGGCCCATGGCATGATGAAGACTCAAATCAATATCCAAGATCAATTTCTCAATCGTGTCCGGAGGGATCGGAAACAGGTCGTCATTGAGCTGACCACGGGTCGTAAGATAGAAGGGGTCATTCTCAGTTTTGATAATTTCTGTATCATCCTTCGAGGCGAGGCCGATCAGTTGGTTTATAAACATGCCATCTCCTCTATTTCCCCCGGTGAAAGGCTAGAGTTTCTTGAGACAAAATAGTGTAAATTTCAATGGACAAATGCCGAGCTCCAAATAAATTTAAATGACCAATGGCCAAAACAGTTTTGGATATTGAAATTTGCTTATCATGGTGATGATCCGTGCTTGCCCTGTGCCTGATGGGGTGCGGGGATTGGAACTTGATGTTTCACGGGTTAATTAAAATGTAAGTCAGAGGACGAGATGATGGATGATTTCGATGTCAAGCCTATATTAGAAAGTCTCTTTTTCGTTTCGGATTCTCCAATTCGGCTTGAAGTCCTTGTCGAGATCCTGCCCGAATCGAGCAAGGAGGCTATTTTAGAAGGGATTCGTCGGATTCAAACGGAATATGGGGATCCTTCCAAGGGAATAGAACTGACAGAAATAGCCGGTGGCTATCAATTCCGAACCAAACCCGGCTGGGCCGAATGGGCGAACCGGCTGAAAAAAACGAAGGCCGTGAAGCTGAGTCAAGCCGCTTTAGAAACGCTGGCCATCGTTGCCTATCGCCAGCCTGTGATACGACCTGCGATCGAAGAGATTCGAGGGGTAGATTCGGGATCCGTCCTTCACACCCTCATGGAAAGGGGACTGATCAAGATGATGGGCCGAAAGGACCTGCCCGGACGCCCTATCGTCTATGGAACCTCCAAAGCCTTTCTTGAACTCTTCAGTCTCAATTCGCTTTCCGATCTCCCCAAACTTCAGGAAATCCAGCCTCCTCCAGCGCCCGAAGAGATAGCAGCGCAAGAAATAACTCCTCAGGAAACAAGCCCCCAAGAAATATCACCCCAAGAAATATCCAAAGAAGAGATTCTGAAAACCGAGACAGACGAAGTTGCCGCTCTGGATCCTTTAATTCAACCCCTTCCCCCTCAAGCGGGGGAGGGTGGGGGCGGGCAGAACTAACTCGCCCCTCCCCTTTACCCTGTTAAATAAAGGGTTTTGAGTAATTACCGTGGTTCAAGCGCTGTTGATTAGACTTAAGGTTACTCGTTTCAAAACAGTTCACATTTAACAGGGTGAATACCCTCCCCTGCCTTCGCCGCAGCGGCTTCGCGCAGGCAGGCGCCAGGGAGGGGGGAATCAGTATGGAACGGATTCAAAAGATTTTAGCCAAGGCTGGGGTCGCTTCGAGGAGAGAAGCCGAGAGGATGGTGATCGAAGGGAGGGTGTCGGTCAACGGGAAAATCGTTGGAACATTGGGTTTTAAAGCCGATCCTTCCGGAGACCGCATCAAAGTGGATGGGAAGAGACTCGCTCCTTTTGAACCGAAAGTCCTTCTTCTCCTCAATAAACCCAGAGGTTATCTTTCCACGGTCAAAGACCCAAAGGGAAGGCGGACCATCATGGATCTCCTCAAAAACGTGAAATGGAGAATTTATCCGGTAGGTCGCCTCGATTTCGATGCCGAGGGACTTCTCCTTCTCACCAATGATGGGGACCTGGCCCATCGCCTCTCACATCCCAGATTCTCCATCCCGAAGACCTACTTGGTGAAGGTAGCAGGGGTCCCGGAGGAGAAAAAACTCATACGGCTCAGAAAGGGTGTGATGCTCGAAGATGGGGAGGCCAGGGCTGTTTCGTGCAGCCTTATCCGTGAGAGGGAGAAGAATAGCTGGGTTCGGGTCGTAGTGACAGAAGGGAGAAACCATCTGGTCAAGAGGATGTTCTCCGCCATTGGCCATCCCGTTCTCAAGCTGAAACGAGTCGAATATGGACCGGTTCAATTGAGGGATCTTCCTTTCGGACAATTTCGCACTCTGACCCCTGAAGAGGTGGCGAAACTTAGAAAAATAGGTTCGGAGCCTAGAGTTCGGAGTTCGGAGTAAAAAACTCTTAGATATTCTAAACCTTCGTTGCTTTGCTCCGAGCTAAGTTGGATTTGAGAGGTTTTCCTGAAGCCTGAACTACGAACTCTGAAGTAAGACTGGATTTAAGTTGTTGCCCCGAACTCTGAACCCCGAACTCCGAACCGAATGATGCTGACCGGCGTTGAGATCAAGAGAAAAATTGTCCATTTGGCCACTTTAATCGTCCCCGCCGGATACGCGTTGACTTCCGAAGAAACGGTGATCCTCTTCCTTATTCCTTTCTTTTTGGCCCTTCTCTCGGTGGATCTCCTTCGCCACTTTCACCCCGGGATGGCTTCCCTTTTTCGAAAATATTTTTTTGGGAGGGTTCTCAGAGAAGAGGAGAAACCAGCCTTTATGGGAGCGACCTATTTCATCTTCTCAACCATCCTGACCATCCTCCTCTTTCCCAAACCCATTGCCATTGCCAGCATTCTCATCCTGATCGTTTCCGATACGGCGGCGGCCTTGGTAGGGAAAGGGATTGGAAGAGTCCGGATCTTTGGAAAGACCCTTGAAGGAAGCATGGCCTTCCTGATCACCTCCCTGGTGATCGTGTGGATCTATCCTCGTCTGGACCGATTTTCAGGAAGTCTCGCAGCGCTGGGGGCAGCGTTGATCGAGATGCTTCCGATAAAGTTAAACGACAATCTCAGTATTCCCCTGGTGGCAGGGGCGATCATGTTTTTCGTGGCGAGATGAGGGAAGGAAATTTCATCAGGGCTTCGACGATTGTTTTGGCTTCTCCTGGCGAGGCAATCGCAGGAATCGCCGCAACAATCTTCAATTCATTAAAGAGAAAAGAAAAGGCCCCTTCGGAATCTTTCAGGAGTGTCCCGTCGGCAAGAGGATTCAGGCTGATGACGGGCTTCTCAAACTTCTTGATCAGGTCAGAGGCACGCTGCAAGTCAAAGAGGCTCCACTTTTTATTGACGGGAACGGCGTAGGCCGCGACATCGAGCGGTTTTGCCTTTGGAAGGACAAAGGTTGCCCACTGACCCGAGAAGATGGGAGTGAATCCTTTTCCCCTGACCTTGGACACCATCTCGTGGAGGAGGTCGATCCGGCCCAGCGCCAAGAGCCAGTCCCCATATCTCTCACCGATGAAGAGGAAGGGAGACTCTTCGGGGTCGAAGAGGGAAAGAGCCTCCTCGAAGCGGGGAGAGTCGAAGGTAATCCGGTCAATCTCTTTCTGCGTAAACACCTCCGAGGAAGAGGAGGGGGGAAGAACATTCCGGGTCAAATTCGAAGGGAGGAGGCTTCTCCGGATCGTTGAGGTGACCTTGGATTCAAATCGATGGAGAGGTTTTCCTAAAAGGGAAGCCCCTGTTTCCACCTCGATATGGCAGAGGCCTATCAGCGCTTCATCCGTAGTAAGACGCTTTAATTGCTTAAAGGATTTTAGATGATTCGCTGAAGGCAGATCAAAACACCAGGCCCCCATCTCGTGAGCTTCTTCCATGAGGGATAAAATCTCAGGTAAATCAGAAGGGGAGCGGGGGTGGATGGAAAAAATAACCCTCGGAATCTTTTTCCGTTCTAAAAAGGTTGTCGGAAGTCTCATGCTATCATCATTCTATGATCTTCCTGTTCCATTTTCAATCAAAAGTCCAATCTTTGCATTTCAATAAATTTACCTTTCTTCCAGATCCATTGCGTTTTTAACAGTGGATCGACCTCTGCGCAGGGGATGAATAGCCACGGGGCCGCATGAGGCCGACTCTCCACTACGGGAATTGGGCCCCACCTTCATTTGCCCATGGATGAAAGGTTGAGTCATAAGATCATGCGCTGTTCCTCATATCCCCGTTCCAAGTTCGGACATGTTTCACAACGCACGGCTCGGGTATCGCAGAAATCGATATCACAATACACCTTCTTTCCTATCAAGGCGAGGGTAATACGGTCAAGACGTTGGTTATCGCGCCCCTTGATGAGCACCACATCTCCGGGGCGCAGATCCTCCCGTAGAAGCTCGACCGCTTTCAACACACTCCTTTCAGCGCCCATGATCGACGAGGAAGGAAGTCCAGCAGATTTTGCACCGGCTGCATAGGCCCGAAATTTTCCTGTAATAAAAATAGCCTTTGTAGCCACTTGCGCGATACGCTCCCCTACTTTTCGGTAGATTTGCCATTGTTTTCCAAATGGCTCCGATATATCGCCGAGAACCACGATGCGCCGCCTCGCCGGTATTTCCGCTAAAAGATCGAGGGCCGCGTTGATTGTTTCTAAAGGAGACTTAAAATCATCGCGCAGAATCAAGGCACCATTTGGAAGTTGGATCGGTTCCAAACGGCCTGGCGTTGGAGAAAGTGTCTGGAGAGGCGAGAGAATCTGGTCGAGAGAAAACCCTTTCGCAAGAGCGGTGGCAATCGCTGCCAGGATGGGATAGACCATGTGGCGGCCAAGGAGTTTCATGGTCAGCTCGCATGTCCTTCCATTCGCATGGACTTTGAATTGCGTACCCTTGGGCCAGTTCAGGGTAATATGGCTGGCCCGGACTTGATTGGTTTCTCCGACCCCAAACGTGATGATCTTATTTTGGGTCTGTGTGGCCATCCAATGGACGTTCGGGTCATCGCCATTTAGAACGGCTACTCCCCCGGGGGGCAACCCAGCCAGGATCTTAACCTTTTCGTTGCGTGTGCTCTGTAGACTTCCCAGCGAGCGGTTGTGTTCACTGCCGATGCAGGTAACGACGGCAACGTCCGGCCGGATCATTTTGGCGTACTGGATCATCTGTCCTGCTCCGTCAATGCCAGCCTCAATGACGGCAAAACGACGCCAGGGCGGCGTCTTCAGGACCGCCATCGCCACGCCGCCCTTAAAATTGTACCAATTGACATCCCGATCAGCTCCTTCCAGGGCGACGGAGACGGCCCTGGCAGTGGTGGTTTTTCCAAAAGATCCAGTGACCACCACCAAGCAGGTATGCCTGAGTGCCGTACGCCGGTAAATCATGGCCAATGGCCGAAGGAGAGGCCAGAGGCGACGCAGAGCTGCTATCCGTAGATGCTTCCGCCCCACCGGTGTCCGCAAAAAAGACGGGATGTCTCTCCAGGTGTATTGTCCTCTCATCCCTGAATACTCCGTGCCATTTCAGCCATTCGCGAACCTCATTGCCAACCTTTCTCCAGCATGGGGCAATTGTCGCATCGGTAGGCCCTCGATCTGCACTCCGCCCGCCAGCATCCCACTTTTTGTCCGGAGAGGGCCAGTGTGATTCGCTCGAGGTGATCGTCCAGTCGTCCCTTAACCATAAGTACGTCACCGGGCCGAAGAGTTTTCCGCAGTGCTTCGATAGCCTGCTTTAAGTCGTTGTGGAATTTCATGATTCGTTCACGAGGCATCCCCGCCGCGACGGCACCGCTGGCATAGGATTGGCATCGATCCTTGGATGCCAGCAGCAAGGCGATGTCGGCGAATTGGGCGAACCGATGTCCGAATCTACGATAAACTTGTCTTTGTGGATTCGGGGACTCGCTGATGCTGCCCAGAAGGACGAGGCGTCGAGCAGCCGGAATGGACCGCAGAAAATCAAACGCCGTTTCGATCGTTTCCAGAGACGACTTGTAGTCGTCCTGGATGATCCGCGCGCCGTTGGGCAGGGCGACGACGTTCATTCGACCGCGGGCCGGAGTCAGACGCTCGATCGCTGTCACGGCGGCATTCATGCTCTGGTTTGTCGCGTGGACCACAGCCAGTGCCGCCAGCACGGGGTAGACCATGTGCCTCCCGTGCAGACGGGTGCGGATAGGATAGCTCATGCCGCTCAGATGGACCTGAAACCGGCTGCCTTCCGGCCAGCTCGTCTGCCAGTCGCTGGCACGGAGTTCGTTGCCCTCGTTGAAACCGTAGGTGATGACTCGCCGCGTTGTCATTCCCTTCATCGAAAGCACATTGGGATCGTCGCCATTCAGGATGGCAATGCCATGCGGGGTAATTCCGGTGAGGAGCTGGGCTTTCTCATCACGCGTATTCTCCAGTGTCTTGAATGCGCGTTGATGTTCCATCCCGATGCTGTTGACAACCGCAATGTCGGGCTCCATCATTCGGGCATACTGGATCATCTGCCCGGGCGCAAAGATTCCCACTTCAAACGCTGCGAAATGCCGCCACGGACGAGTCAGGAGCAGAGCTTTGGCCACCCCGCTCTGGAAGTTGCTCTTTTCCACCCTGTCGGGTTCCATCCCCAATGCAACGGTGATCGCCCGCTGGGTGGTGGTCTTGCCGTACGTCCCGGTAACAACAATGACACAGGTTTTGCGGAGAACGAGCCGGCGATACCACCTGGCCACCTCACGCAGCACGGGCCAGCTTCGCCCCAGGCACTCCTTCCAAAGCTCCATTCGGCCGAACGGCGTGCGCAGAAGCCGGGGGATCTCACGGTATGATCGAATGCTAATCACAGCGGGTCAGCCTCACTCCATTCACTTGAAAATATTAGCAGGACTTTGTTCATGGGCCGTTTATCCCGTTATAAATAATGCCCCGCTCGCTTTCGAGTCCCGCTATTGCGGGACTCGAATTTCTAACGGGGTTCACTTAGATTTACAAAAGTACTAAATTTTCTGTCTTCCCGGATGAAATTGACGATCTGAATCTCCACCTGCATCGGTTCCTTGAGATATTCTAAAAAGCCGGCCTTAATTTTTGAAAGGAAATCTTCATGGAGACCCCCCTGGGTGGCCAGTTGAAGGAGCAGATGGTCTGGGCCTTTTTGAATGAAACGGAACTGATCAATCCAGTTGAAAGGCCTCAAAATAAATTGTAACCCGAATGATGACAGGAGTTTCCCGCTCGGAAGGTGAATCATATCATCCTCCCTGCCTTGGACAGGGCCGATGAGAGGGAGAGGCGACCCACAGGAACACTTTTTCGCGATCGGGGTGCTGATGTCTCCCAGACGATACCGGATAAACGGCATGGCCAGGGCATTCAGGGTTGTGGCCACCACGGTGCCGGGTTTTCCGGGTTCCGCCGGACGATCCCCGTTCAAACATTCAAGAATGAGATGGTCCGTATTGACATGGAGACCTTCATGAGAGGGACACTCGGTGGCGATTCGTCCGACCTCGACGGCCCCATAAAAATTGAACCTCTCTAAATCCCAAACAACCTGAACCCTTTCTTTCGTGATTTCATCCAAAGGCTCTGCGGAGGTGATGAGGATACGCGGACGAATGATCTTGTTGAGATGATTCCCCGTATGATGCAGAAGAGCTCTCAGCAGTGTGGGGTATGCCCAGAATATCGTCGGACGCATTTTTCCCAATTGTCGAACCTGCATTTCAATGGGAAGAAATACGGAAATGTTTTCACTCCGATAGAATCCAAGTCGTTGATGAAACCGGACGGGATGAAGGTGCTCCGGGCCAAGGACGGAAAGTCGATCCCGAGGATGAAATCCGATGGAAAGCAAAGAACGAAACTCGAGTAATCTTCGACTTCGCATCTCCTGGGAAGTTAAATAAACCGGAAAGGGTTCCCCTGAAGATCCGCTGGTATCCATTCGGCGGCAGGCCGCCGGGGAAATTCCTTTGGCAATGATTCTCTCCAGACCGGCGGCCTTGAGGTCTTCTTTGGCGGTGATGGGGAGATGTTTCAGGTCATCGACCGTCCGGATATCCTTGGGCGAAAGGCCAACCGACTGGAAAAGCGATTGGTAGTAAGGAATATGATGATAGGCATGGGCGATCAATGAACGAAGCTTCGATTCCTGTCGATGAAGAAGCTCATCGGAAGAGAGTCTCAGGTTGGACACGAGTTTTCGCAGCTCGACAAGATCTCTGATCATTCCGGTGGCCTCGGGTTGCAGAGGGATAAGACAGGCCGGAATTTTCCACCCTCTCGGGGCGTCAGTTCCTCAACATATTCGGATTCAATCGTGGCAGAGCTTCCTAACAGGTCTCTTAACCCGTCGAGAATCCTGCCCACAACGAGTGGGTAGGTGTCTTGATCGACGGTGACGAGTCTGAGTTCAAAGCGCTGTGGTGCATGCTGGATCAACTGATATTTGACAACGCCTTCCGTTTTTTTGATGACTGCCCAGATTGCCCGCGGATGGATAAATCTTCCGTCCTGAAGAAAGAGGGTATCCTCCACACGTCCTTCCAGTTCCGAGAGAAGCGGAAGAGTCCTCCCGCAGCGACATTTCTCTCTGGACAACACACCCACATCACCGAGACGGTAATTTAAAAGGACAGTCCCGTGATTGACCAAATTGGAAATCACGATTTCGCCTTTCTCCCCGTCTGCCAATTTTTTTCCATTGGGATCGACGATCTTCACATGGCAAAGGTCTTCGTGGAGATGGAACCCATTCCGTTCTTCGCATGTAAATCCTATCTTAAAGGCCTCCACCGCATTGTATTGAGAAAGAACCGGAATGCCAAAGGCTTCTTCGATGAAGGATTTTCCTTCAGTAGTCATTCCCTCAGCGACGTAAACAATCACTTTTGGGAGTCGCATGTAAATTTTCCGTAAGGCCAGCGCTCTGAAAAATGTTTCCAGATAGGAACCATATCCGATCAAAACATCGGGGCAAAGATGGTCGATCCGTTTAGCAATATCTTCAAATGGGTCTGAAACAGAGAGAGTAAACTCCTCCGGGCGGATGGGGATGAAAGTCCATTGGCGGTATAGATTTTGAACTTTTTTTGTGGTGTTCCCTTCATAAAGAATCGTGACGACTCTGTATCCAAACCGTCTCCCGCAGAGTTTAGAGATTACTTCTCTTTCCCTCTCTCCGAATGCAATATTCGATAGAAGGGAATACCGGTCGTGGCAAATTTTGATAGGGAGGCCTGTGCTTCCGCTGGTTAGGAAAGGAATAGCGTTCTTACCCCTCTCGGTCGTAGAGATAAAATAAACAGGGTCTTTTCGAATCATTTCTTTATCAAGGGAGGGGAGACCCTCAAGATCTTCAACGGATCGAATCTCAGATGGGTTGAGTTTCATGGCTCTGAAAAGGTTCTGGTAGTAGGGGACCGTCTCCGCGGCATATCTTATAATACTTCTGAGGTGTGAATCTCTAAGCTCGTAGAGCTCATCCAAAGAACGGTAGGGAATGCGGCGTTGTCCGTACAGATGACTCAGAACAACAATGTTTCCGTAAATCTTATTAAAAGGACCCGTCATCATCCGATCGCTTTCTCGTGCCTATTTTCGTCGAAACGGGGAGAGGGTCTTCGCCCCACCTCTCTTCCCGCGTCCACTGCCAAGGGCCGAACCGGAGGCATTTGAACATGCCGATAGAACGGTAACCCAGTGCTTTGAACTGACGAAAGGCGGCCTTGTTCTCGATGGCGACGATCGCCATACTTCGCTGGTAGCCTTCTTCTCCATAATGGCGCAGGACATGAATGTCTCTGGCCCGGGCCAACCCCAGACTCCGATGAGATGGTTGTGTATAGTGATCATAAAGGAAAATGTCTCCGGGCTGTAAAATCAATTTCCGTCGAAGGTAAGATTCATGCTTCGGTATTGTCGTCACCCAGCCCGTATGGACGATTCGCCCCTCATGCCAAGCGGCGAAGCATTCATTTCCCTGAGCAATACGCATCCGGATTACGTCCGAGTGCTGATCGGGACGGTGCTGAAGATAGGCTGGGAGGTCTTCCCTTCTCAGCCGGGTAATGACGATCGGGAGGCGAAGGTTCGGTTCAGAGATCGTATCATCGATGGGGCGGGCTACAACGAGAGCTCTGCGATAAAACGTCGTGATCATTTTCATCAGGAGAATTCGGATCTCTTTTCCCATCGGCAGTCCCTGTTCATCTGTTCGGCGGCCCGAAGCGCCGGCCTTTAGGTCGAGGAGTCGAAGGGGGCACTCTTTCCATCCAACCCCAAACGAATATCATTATATAACGAACCGGAGACCATTCCATCCCCGTTCAAGCATCGGACAATCCTGGCAGCGTATGCTTCCGGATTGGCACATCGCCACATCGCACCGGACCCTCTTCCCCATCAGTGCAAGGGAAATTCGGTCAAGTCGCTGATGGGAACGTCCCTTGATTAATACAACGTCTCCAGGGGTAATATCCCTTTGCAGGATCTCTATGGCTCTAAGAATGTCGTTATGCACTTTGATGATCGAGGAGGGAGGCAGTCCGCCCCGTTTTGCTCCTGCCGCATAGTTTTGGAACCCTTTTCTGCTGTGTGAGATGAAAATCGCCTTGGAAGCGATTTTCGCAACGTGCATGCCGATGTTCCGATAAATGGGTCCTGTGCTTCCGGGTGTTTCTGAGACGTCTCCGAGGACGACCATGCGGCGTCGTGCAGGTATCTCGGAAAGCGTGTCAAGCGCTGTGTGGATCGTTTCCAAGGGGGACTTATAATCATCACGCAGAAGATAGGCGCCGTTTGCCAGACGGATCGGTTCAAGCCGACCCCGGGTGGGAGAAAGATCTCCGATGGCCGTAAGACTCTGGTCCAGGGAAAGTCCATTGACCAGGGCTACCGTGACTGCAGCCAAAATGGAATAAACCATTACTCGTCCAATCAGCTGAGTCTTCAATTCTCGCGTTTCACCGAATGCATGTAACCTGAATCCTGTCCCGTTTGGCCAGTCCAGAACAATGTTGCTTGCACGCACTTCGTTCGCCTCTCCTAACCCGAACGTAACGACTCGTGCCCGGGTTTGTGTCGCCATCCAGAGAACGTTTGGATCATCACCATTGAGGACGGCAATACCGGATTCGGGAAGCCCCTGGACCATTTTCGATTTTTCTGCGCGGGTCAGTTCGAGAAAAGCGAATGACGTATTATGCTCACTGGCAACCGAAGTCACCACGGTCATATCCGGACGAATCATGCGGGCATACGCCGCCATTTCACCGGGCCTTTCAATTCCAACCTCAACAGCGGCATGCCGGGCAGAGGGCCGAATGCGCAGAATGGCCATCGCCAGCGAACTCCCTGAATTCGGTCCGAACAAAGTACGTTCGGGCCCGCAAAGTAGACGATGGATAGCGCGGGTCGCGGTTGTTTTTCCAAGAGAGCCTATCACCGCCACTACATAAGTTTTTCGCAGGAGTGTCCTCCGGTAAACGGTTGCCAACCGTGAAAGCAGCGGCGAGGCCTGGTAGAAAAAACGCTTTTTAAATTGCGTCCGCCCCAACGGGGTTCGGAGAAGTGCCGGAAGATCACGCCATCTCAAACGCATGGCTTTTGCTCCATTGTTTCTAATAACTTCAATACAGGATAGAGTCTATGCTGCCGGTGCCTGAAATTGCCCCTTCCTAAAAAGTTCATCCCAAAGCGGAATGGACAGGATAAACAAATAATATTCCAAGAAGTTCAGGCCAATATTTTTTCAAAATATCCTAAAGACAGGGCGGCAACCAAACGTCCCGGGATCCAACCACGGCGATAACATTCCAACCCTAAATTAAACAGCGGACTGATCGGCGTGGGACGCTCAACGCTTTGCGCTATAGGGGTGGCCCGACACAGCGCAAAAGATGTTGCCACCTCACGTAAATACTGGTTCTTAGACCTCAACGTCTCTTTACCTTGACGGCAACAAAATATCCGGTCAAAAAACGCGTTGGCAAACTGGACAGCCCCTCAAAAGCCATCAAAAGACGTAAAAAGGATCTTTGTGTCCCGGGTGAAGTATGTTTTTCTAACCAGCGGGCGATCGTGACGGCCAGCATACGCGGGCAATGCATGACGGCGCTAACTTCGAGGACCTCGAAACCAGTTTCCTTCAGTAGATCTCCCAACCGATTTGCCCTTAAGGTAAATCCGACATAGTAAGGGACAATCTTTAACCATTTAAGCAAGGGATAAGGAAGCCGATTTCGCAGGAGAATCATGGGATTCGAAAGGTTGTCAAGAGTCAGGACCATATGTCCTCCGGGACGAAGGACCCGAAAAAGTTCTTGAAGACTACCGGAGAGGTCGCCAGGCGATTCAAAATGATCGAGCGTCGAATTGGAAACGATGCCGTCAAACGCGCTGTCGGCAAAGGGTAAATGGCGCACGTCAGCTCCGATCGTTTGAAGACGGGAATAACGATACCTTGCCATCTCGTGAACCTTAAGGGCGGAATCGATGTAAAAGACTCTTTTCGCCAGAGAGTTTAGTAGTGGGGACAACCCATCACTGACCGCCTCGTCAAACAGGTCTGTTTTGAGCAGAGTATCCATTTGTTCCGCCGGGCACCATCGAGCAATGAGTGCCTTGTTGACGGAGTCACTATGGGCTCGCCATAATTTCTGTAGGCCCTGAGACTGATATGTTTCGGGTAATAACTCCTGGAGGCTTCCGTTCTTAACCATCAAGGGATTCTTTCCGCACACTTTTCGACGCGTCAAATATGGCATTTTGTGAATGAAAGGCTCGGCCCAAGGCGGTCACTTCAGCGAACGTAACAAACCGTAAAAGAAGTAACACAGCAGAATAACCGACCACGAAGACCGCGTAAAGCAGGGCATTGATGAGCCATGAAGATTGCAACCACAACAGCGGAAGGAAAATGAATCCCAGGCCAATCATCGATGCCCACGTTCTTAATGAGTAGGTGATCACTCCTTTCATACGCCATGTTAAATAGCCTGCATAGATGGCCGATGCCAACAGGACAGCAAAGCACCCTCCCAGGCTTCCCCACTTGGCGACAAGGAAAGGCCCAAAAATCCAGAGCGCGGCGAGACGCATGAACGCCGACATCACGGCTATTCGAGGAGTACTGTAAACGAGCGTTAGCAGGATGGCCACGCTGCTCAAGATTTGAGCCCACAGCGTTAGGGAAAGGGGGAACAGATTGGCTGCCACGGGCTGATAGGCAGCACCCAAAACCAGGGGCACCAGATTTTTCCCGAGAAGAAGAACGCCGAACACCACAAACATCCCACCCACAGTCAGCCCGTTGACCAATCGCTCTATCCATTGTCTGACGCTATCGCTTTTGCCCTGGGCTTGCAGGGTGATCATCAGAGGAGCGAAAGCGATGGTGAATTGTGGAATGGCCAGACCGATGGTGAGGTACACATTGTTTGCAAGCCCAAAATACGCCACCTGTTGATAATCAGGATAGAATAATCGGACCAATAGCTCTCCGCTACTTTGGAAGGCGGCAGAGAGCAGGTTGAAGATCAGGAAGATAGATCCGAATCGGAGATAAGGAGCGAGATGACGTACGTCCGGACGTAATTCCTTCCAAGAAAGATAGGATTTCCCCCACCAGACACCAATGGATAGAACGATGAGTTCCGTAAGCCATAGTCCCAGGAAAGCCCCTCGCAGGCTGGCCAGATGGAAACCGACGATGACAAAGACAAGGATAAACCAGTGACGAAGAATTTCGCCCATCCCCCACCGCGCTGCCTGGTTGAGACCCAGGAAGAGGGTGAAAAAAGGATGGCCAGCGGCTCGAAAAAGCAGGGTGATGGATACCGACACGAGCAGAACCAGGTCGAGATCAGTCAGCCATAAAGAGGTGAACAGCAAATAAAAGCACGCGCATAAGCCGCCACTTAACAGGCTCACCGCCAATAAATTGCTAAAAAACTTCCGGAGTTTCTCTTTCTCTCTTCGAAGCATGAAATGTGGGACGTATCGTCCCATGGCTTGGGAGGAGCTAAGATCCCCGCCCCACGCAAACCAGAGGTAGAGAGAGGTGACCAAGGCATATCGCCCGTAGTCACTGGGTCCCATCATTCGAGGCACTAGGACAGCGAAGAGGAAACCGGCCGCGATATGGAATCCTCTCTGAGCCAGAAGGAAACCAGCATTCCGAACAGCGATTCGTGCTTCGTCAATCATAATGCCCTGATGAGAGTACGGAGTTGTTCTTTCGGATGATCTGTTTCACCATCTCCCACAAAAAGCCTGCTGCGTTTGTCCCTTGCGATAGGACGATCAATGCCAAAATTAAGTACTTTTTTAGTCCCCGGATCTCCGCCAATGGATAACGTAACATATTCACATAAAATGATAAGGGCTCTAACCTGAAATGGTCTAAGCGGCGGCGGGCACGGAGTTGGTGGAAGCGGAAGGCCCCGCGCCCATAGTTAAATTGCTGTCTGCAGAAACTATGAAGTCTCAGCCGATGGGCATGGGAGATCAGGGCTTCTGGCGCATAGGTCATCCGAAAGCCATGACGGAGCCACCGTTCGCAGAATTCTCGGTCCTCCCCCCCTGCACGTGGGAAGACCATATCAAAACGGCCTATCCGGTGGAAGCCATCTTTGGGTAGAGTTAAGTTATTGGATGTAAAAAAGTGTGCTTGGTCAGGATTCGCATTATAGTAGGTATAGAGATATCGAATCAGGAGATCGCTCGCCGTTGAGTAGGGATTGTCGGGGAGCACGTTGAGAACCCGTCCCCCAATCATGTTCCCCGGAGTTCCATTAAAACGTAGGGCCAGGGTCTTCAACCATTCGGGAGCAGGGGTGCAGTCATCGTCTGTAAAAGCGAGGAACTTACCGCTTGCGTGGGCGGCCCCTTTGTTACGAGCGATGGCTGGGCCGCTGTGGGGTTGGGTGATCAGAGTGATGTCAAGCCGATGGCTGAAGGAGGAGACGACGGCCTCCGCAGGGCTCTCGCTCCCATCATCGACCACGATGACTTCAAAACGATCTCGAGGATAATCCAGGAAAGCCAGGGATTGAAGGCAGCGGGTCAGTGGCAAGGGTCGGTTGAAAGTTGGGATAATAATCGAGAAGAAAGGTTGTTTATCTTCCATCCGATGCTGTCTCTTATTCGGGCACTGTTCAACTTCAAATGCTCGGGTGCGTTAAATTCAACTTTCTATCTCGTCTATTCAGATGTCTCCCGCGATGAAACTCCAAATCGGATAGCTTCTCGACGACATCGCCCATGCCGAGGGCGTAGCCAACCGTTTCTCCGATCCCATCCAATACGAGACCTATCACCAGCTGCGGCAGGATGCGCGGCAGTAATTTTTGCGGTCGCCCGGGCTGGCGCAGTTTTCGTAAGATGCGCAACAAACGGACGGGTGGGATGAGGGGCGACCCGGTGAAGTAAAGGAAGCGCCGGAGTGATGACCAGTGTTGGCTGCGTGTTGAGGCAAACAAACGTCCAGAATAAAACCGCAGCTTTATCGAAGAAAAAGGCGATGAAAAGTTCAGGTGAGATGTCTTTGCTGCTGGTTCTAAGTAAAGCTGGTATCCCTTCGCCCGTAAATTCCAGTGAAGGATGCTTTCGGCCTCCAGCATCCCTTCGAGCTCTGGCCCATAGTCCAGGAGGTGAAGGCGCTTGTAGGTACTGTTGTGGCCTGGCAAGTGATCCACTATTCTTGCTTCGGTTGGGTCAAGCCATGGTCCGTACTCGATAATAAAATTGGTCCAACTGGTCATACTCTCCGGATTGGCATTACACAAAACAGGACCCACAGCAATCCAGGGTTGTTGGTGCGTCTTGACCAGTTCCTCAGCCCACCTCGGGTCAGGAAAGGAGTGGTCTTCGACGAAGGCAATAAGCGGAGCACTTGCCCGGCGAATACCCGCAGCCCTCGCTTTGGCTGAAGATTTGATTGGCCCAAATTCCACCACGTCAAAACACAGAAATTCTTTCAACTCCGATTCGTTAAGATCGAGGTTGCTAAGAGAGGGTGCGACGATCATAACCTCCAGCTTTTCTTTTATGGTCTGTGCGCGGAGATGCTTGATGGTCTTGCGGATGGTCTCGTAATCATCTGGTGTGACAATCACCACCGACATCTCAGGGAAATTGCGCCCGCTCATGTTCGTCCTTTCATCAAAGAGGGGACGATATCTTCTGTAGCAAGATCTGGTATCGAAACCGGTTGCCCCCTCCTGGCTGATTCCTCGGCAGCTTCGATAATCATCAGGCTTCGGAAACCATCATAAAAGTCTGGAGCGGCAGGGCAATGGGCCCGCGCAGCCGTTATAAAGTGGGTCAATGCCTCACGATAGGAAGGTTCATGGCCGGGTGTACGAATTTTTTTCAGCAGATAGGGAACGTGGGTGAGCGTTTTCAGCCCATGCCACACCTGCCTGAGGCGGATTGAATCGAGTGTTGGACCATAAAGTTCGACGCACAGCGAAAGATAGCGATCCACAAATAACTTTCCTGTTTGACCATACACCTCGAACCGATCCTCCTCAATGGAGCTTATGGAAAAGAGGGATTGAATCATCAAACCATCAGAAAGTTTTAATTGTAACATGGCGCTGTCATCTTCGCTTTGCAGAGATCGCAACGATGCAAATACTTCTCGTACTTCTTGGCCGAAGAAAAAACGGATAAGGTCAGAGTGATGGGATGCCAAATTGAGCAGGACACCGCCGCCGGTGGACCTCGTTTGTAGCCAATCGGGTAAGTTTCGGCTTGTTGTGGAAAATATCGAACGTGCCCCCACCAGTTTCCCTAAGCGACCCGCCTGGAGATGCTGCTGGGTCGCCCGATAAAGCGGATTAAAACGGTAGTTAAACCCGATCATCCCGACAAGACGGGTGTTCTGCCAAACCTCCAGCACCCTTCGTGCCTGCTCAAGACTCG
>Ga0105094_10000262_pt1 | contig 25063 bp, 24 predicted proteins | sample PPLLak1March2015_2_FD_87023 | JGI IMG/M metagenome (GOLD analysis project Ga0105094, IMG submission 87023) | Freshwater sediment microbial communities from Prairie Pothole Lake near Jamestown, North Dakota, USA - PPLs Lake P8 Core (3) Depth... | ecosystem: Environmental > Aquatic > Freshwater >...
CCGGAAGAGATCACCGACGTGGCTTCCGGCATCATCGACCTGCCCTACGGCGACGAGCCGACCCCGACAGTTCTGCGATCGGTCGGGTCCGGTGTCCCGGTGATGGACGGCGTCGAGTTTCTCGTACTGCAGGCCGCGGCGTCATTCGAGTGGTGGACCGGGGTGGAGGCCCCGGTCGAGGTGATGCTGGAGGCGGCGAGAAAGCTCTAAAGACACCTTCTCGATAGGCCGATCTGGTTGCGAAGTATCAGTAGGCAGGCAGGCAAGGAGTGGTTGAGGTGGCTCTTTCAGGAAATCTGGGTTTTGTCCCTCTGGACGAAGTGCTCCGGCTTTTGATGAGGTCCGACCAGCGGGGGTCGGTCGACGTCCGGGGCGAAGATATTCGTGGTCGCATCTTCATCGGCAAGAAGGGCATTTCGCTTGCCACCACCGCCGAAGACCGGGATCTGCACAAACATCTGGTCAACTCGGGGTACGTCGATGACGCGTTCTTGCGGAAGGTCGTGTCCGGCGAGTCGACGTTTGCCGATCTTGGCGATCGCGAGAGCGCGATAATCGATCTGCTTCGCGAGATGACCATTGAAAGCCTGTACAACCTGACCGAGAAGGGCGCCACTTTCGAGGTCGCCGAGGAGGCGATCACGGCGTACGGAAGCCCCCGGCCGTTCGAGCTGGAGGCTGCATTGGACGACGCGCGTCGCCGCGCCGAGGAGTGGGCAACCGTTCACCGTGCCATTGCCGATCTCGACACGACCATTCGCATGAACCGCGACCCGGGTGACCGTGAGGAGATCAAGATCAGCCGCGAGGCCTGGCGCCTGCTTTGCGAGCTCGGCTCGGGAGCGTCGGTGAGGTCGATGGCGGAGCGTCTGGGCACAACGGAGTTCTGGATCGCCAGGGTTGCCGCCGACATGGCGGAGCAGCAACTCCTGGTCATCACCGAGGAAGCGGTCGAGGAATACGCTCCCGCACCGCAACAGACCGAGCCGGAATCTGTCAGCCCTCAGGATTCGTGGTGGGTCGAGCCCCAGGACGAGGCTCAGGTCGATGAGTACGACGAGGCCCGGATAGTTGAGAAGACCGTGGCTCCGGCTGCGGAGGAGACCGTGGCTCCGGCTGCGGAGGAGACCGTGGCTCCGGCTGCGGAGGAGACCGTGGCTCCGGCTGCCGAGTCGACCAGCAGGTTCGGTGTGTTCAGCCGGTCGACCTTTGCTCCCCAGACCGCCGAGTCGTCACAGGAGAGCTACGAGCCGGCATCGGCAGAGGCCTACCCGACCCAGGATCAGGAGGCGGCCCGATACGGCGAAGCTCCGGCATACGAGCCCTCGGAGGAGACCGCTCCAGCCGCAGAGACCGAAGGCGTCGAAGAGGACACGGAAGCCTTCCTCGAGAAGGTGTTCTCCCAGCTCGAGGTCAACGAACAGGTCGACGTCGAGGAAGAGGGGCATGGCCTGCTCCGCCGGCGCCGCATGGGATCGGTGCTCAAGGAAATCGACGAAGACTGAGCGGCTGTTGTCCCCCTTGTCCGGGGGACAACACTCGTCCACTAACTTGCTCCGGCGGTGATCAACATCCTCGCCGGAGCATTTGGCTTTCTCGGAGCATTGATAGCCCACGACCTGGCGGCGCAGACCCTCAGCGAAAAGCCCCTCCGGCCCTTGGCCGGCACCTGCCCCAACTGTGGCAACGGGAGAGGCTGGGCTCGTCCGGTTTGTGGGGATTGCGGGCGACGGGTCGGCCGCGAGCTCCTGGTAGTGGTCATCTCCGTCGCCTTCGCCGTCGGATTCGCCAACACGACCGGGCCCGATTGGGCGCTGGCGGCATATCTCGGGTTTCTCACCTTGACGCTCGCCCTGGGCATCACCGACATCGACGCTCTTCGAATCGTCGACCGGCTCAACCTCCGCGGCTCGTTCGCCGTCATCGGCGCCCTAGGCCTGGCCGCCTTGCTGGATGGGTCCGGGGGCGACTTCATCCGTGGCTTGCTGGGTGGGGCGGCCTATTTCGCAGGGACCAACCTGGTCTTCCTGATGGCAGGCGGACGGGGCTTCGGGTACGGCGACGTGAAGCTCTCGGTCCAACTGGGTGTGTTCACGGCCTACTTCTCCTGGGGGACTCTGGGATGGGCTGTGTTCACGACCGCGTTGATCGGTGGACTCCTCTCCCTGATCGTGTTGTTCGTTGGCGTGGTGGCGAAGGCTCGATCCAGGCGAGCGCCTGGCGGGCAGGCCGAGCAGTCGATCCGCGATGCGATGAGAGTCGAGCTCCCATATGGGCCTTCGATGATCCTCGGTGCCTGGATCGCGATCGTGCTCGCCGGACTCGGAGCTTTCCCTCTACCGACGTAGCATCGCTCCGATGTTGCGCTTCTTGACCGCCGGTGAGTCCCATGGCCCTGGCCTGGTGACAATCGTGGAGGGTCTTCCTCGCGGCCTCGAGGTCTCGCAGGATCGCATTACCGCCGAACTGGCGCGACGACGCATGGGTTACGGGCGGGGCAAGCGGATGGCCATCGAGAGGGACCAGATCGAGATCCTGGGTGGGATCCGCCACGGTGAGACGCTTGGCTCCCCGGTGTCCGTCCTGATCAGGAACACCGAGTGGCCGCGGTGGTCGGAGGAGATGAGCCCCGAGCCGGCCGGGTCGAAGAAACAGGTGACCCGTCCCCGCCCCGGCCACGCCGACCTGGCCGGGATGCTCAAATACGGAACCGATGACGCCAGGGACATCCTGGAGAGGGCCTCGGCCAGGGAGACGGCAGCGCGCACCGTGGCCGGAATCCTGTCCAAGATCCTCCTCGAGACGGTCGGCGTGAAGGTGATCAGCCATGTCATCTCGATCGGTGCGGTCAGGAGCGAGGGCTCGCCACCCGGGCCGGGTGATACCGATGCAATCGACGACAGCCCGGTCCGATGCCTCGATCGCACCGCCGAGACCGCGATGATCGAGGCGATCGAAGAGGCAAAAGAGCAGCGCGACACGCTCGGTGGCATATTCGAGGTGCTCGCCTTCGGTGTTCCGCCCGGGATCGGCTCCCATGTCCACTACGACCGCAAACTGGACGGCCTCCTCGCCGGGGCGATCATGTCGATCCCGGCAATCAAGGGTGTCGAGGTCGGCGATGGCTTCGAAGTGGCATCTCTCCCCGGCTCCGAGTCACACGATGAGATAGTCCTGGGCGCCGCGGGGCTGGCTCGTCCCACCAACCGGGCCGGCGGGACCGAAGGTGGCATGAGTAACGGGGAGACCATTCGTGTGAGAGCCGCGATGAAGCCGATCTCAACACTGATGCGGCCGCTACGGACGGTGGACATGACGACCGGAGAGCCCGCCGAGGCGGTCAGGGAGCGGTCGGATGTGTGCGCGGTGCCGGCCGCTGCCGTGGTCGGCGAGCAGATGGTCGCTTTCGTCCTTGCCGCAGAGTTCCAGCGCAAGTTCGGGGGCGACAGCGTCGACGAGCTCCTCGCAGCCGTCGATCGATACCGGACCGGTCTGAACAGGCGTCCCGCGCGATGAATCGGGGCCCGAAGCCTCATTCGGGGCCCGAAGCCTCATTCGGGAGGATGCCCTTGGCCGTCCTGACTGTCGCAGGTGCCACCGAGCTGATCGTGGGCCATGGGCTTCCCGACCAGATCTTGCCGCCCCGGGCCGGTCGGCAGCGGGCTGCCATCATGACCCAGCCCGGCGCGACCCACATCGCCCTCGATGTTGCCCAGCGTCTGCGCGCCGACGGCTTGCGTGTCGAGGTGATCGGCCTACCCGACCGTGACGAGGCCAAGACGCTGAGCGTCGCCCAGTCCGTGTATGAGGCACTCGCACACTTCGGCCTCGGGCGCGACGACACAGTGGTCGGTGTGGGGGGCGGCTCCGTGTCCGATTTGGCGGGTTTCGTCGCCGGCACCTGGCTGCGAGGGGTCGAGGTGGTGCATGTGCCCACGACCCTCCTTGCAGCCGTGGATGCCTCGATCGGCGGGAAGACGGGGGTCAATCTCGCCGGGAAGAACCTGGTCGGGATCTTCTGGCATCCCACTCGCGTGGTGGTCGATGTGGGGGCCCTCGAGCAGTTGCCCGTGTCCCTGCGCCGGGAGGGCCTCGCAGAAGCCCTGAAGACGGGGATCGTCGGGGACCCCGAGTTGCTCGATCTTCTGGCCCGTGAGGGCGAGGATGCCCCTCTGGAGGAGGTGGTGACCCGGTCCGCAGCCGTCAAGGCCCGCGTTGTCGGCGAGGACGAGCGAGATGCCGGCCTGAGGACGATCCTCAATTTCGGGCACACCATCGGCCACGCCATCGAGTTCGCGTCGCCCCTCTCCCACGGGGAGTGCGTAGCGGTCGGGATGGTCGGGGCCGGTCGGATCTCCGAGCATCGCCTTCGATTCACCGGCTTCGAGCGGATGATCAAGGCCATCGAGGGTCTCGGTCTTCCCACCGGTGTCGATGGGCTCGATCGGGCCCGTGTCGAGGACCTGCTCCGCCACGACAAGAAGCGAGACGCGCAGGGTCTGAGAATGGTCCTGCTCCGCGCCTTCGGCGAGCCCGTGATCGAGCATGTCGGGGACCATGACCTGGCGCTCGGGTTGAGCGCCGTCGGGCTGTGATCCGGTTACCGTCCCCGCCTTATCCGCGAGCACGGAGAGCCCGATCATGATCAGCACCAATGATGTCAGACCCGGGATGGCCCTCCAGCTCGGCGACGGCCTGTTCACGATCGTCGAGTACCAGCACGTGAAGCCAGGCAAGGGAAAGGCTTTTGTGAGGATGCGCCTGAAGAACCTGGAGACCGGTCAGGTGCTCGATCGGACGTTTCGCGCCGACGAGAACGTCGACCAGGCGATCATCGAGCGGAAGGACCACCAATACCTGTACCAGGACGACGTGGGGTTTCACTTCATGAATCTCGACGACTATGGGCAGATCGCGCTCAGCCTCCAGGACGTTGGAGAGGCGGCCGGTTATCTGGTCGAGGGGATGACCGCCAGCCTCTCGCTCTACAAGGGCACACCGATCGGCGTGGAGCTCCCGGCCTCGGTCGAGCTCGAGGTCACGTACGCCGAACCTGCGGTCAAGGGTGATACCCGCACCGGCGCGACCAAGCCGGTCACCCTTCAAACCGGCATCCAGATCCAGGTCCCTCTATTCGTGGAGCAGGGTGACCGGGTCAAGGTGGACACCCGCTCCGGTGAGTATCTGACCCGGGCATGAGCCCGGACCCCGCGGCGACCCAGAGCATCCCGGCGCGAGTCACGGTGGAACAGCTCGCCTCGGCACTCGGCCGGGACCTGGTGGAAGTCCAGGCAGTGCTCTCCGCCCGCGACGAGCCGTCGGCTCCGGACGACGTGGTGGGTGCAGACCTGGCAATCGCCGTCGCCGGTGTGCTCGGCGTGGTCATCCACATCGAAGCCCGGGACCTGGCTCTGGAGACCCTCTATCAGATCGAGCTCGGGGGAGAGGCCGGTGGCGTCGAGACGCTGACCGGCCGGGTGGCCTTCCTGGTCCGCGGCGTGCTGGAGCACAAGGAGGACCTCGATCACGAGATCGAGTCGGCCTCGGAGCATTGGAGCGTCGCCCGGATGCCGGTGATCGACCGCTCCATCCTGCGGATCGGTCTCTTCGAGCTGCGTCACAGCAAGGAGACCCCGACCGCCGTTGTCGTTGCCGAGGCGGTCCGACTGGCCAAGACCTACTCGACAGACCGGTCCGGTGCTTTCGTCAACGGAGTCCTTGCCGCGTTGGCCAGGTCCGCCCGAGGCTGAGGTTGGGAACAACCCACCATCCACGCTAACGTCGCCTCACCTTTAAAGAACGGTCCTGCGAGGCCGGGAAGGAGTGAGATGGGACTGCTCCCATCGGTGTCGGAGGCCCTCCGATGCCCCAGGTGATGAACGGCGAAGACATCCGGAGAGCCGCCCGCCGCATCACCCATGAGATCCTCGAGCGTCACCGCGGGGCGGATCAGGTCGTCATGGTCGGGATCCACACGCGCGGTGTCCATCTCGCCCATCTGCTCGGGAGCCTGATCGTCGAGTTCGAAGGGGTGGCCGTCCCCGTTGGCGAGCTCGACATCGGTGAGTACCGCGACGACCGACAGCTTCGGGCCGCAGCAACGGGCCGGACCACGATGATCCCGGTCGACATCTCGGACTGCAACGTGATCGTGGCCGATGACGTGCTCTACACGGGAAGGACAGTCCGGGCGGCACTCGACGCCCTGTCCGACATCGGAAGGGCCCGCCAGACCGAGCTGGCCGTCTTGGTCGACCGCGGGCACCGGGAGCTCCCGATCCGTGCCGACTATGTGGGAAAGAACCTGCCGACGAGCCATGACGAGGTCGTACGTGTCCGGCTGGGCCCGATCGACCACGAAGAGGGTGTCTGGGTCGAGAGAAGACACGCTCCGGTCCCGGCTTCCGGCGGCGCGGCCTCCTTCGGGGAGAGGGAAGGAGTGGCGTGAACGGGCTGCTGACCCTTCGCGGCATGACTACAGGACAGCTCGAGTCCTTGCTCGACCTGGGGCAGCGCTATCGCCGGATGATCAGGGCCGGCTCGCAGCTACCGCAGACTCTGCATGGCCGAACCATCACCACGGCCTTCTTCGAGCCATCGACCCGTACCCGTCTCTCCTTCGAGAAGGCAGCTGCGGCACTCGGGGCCGTGGTCATGAGCTTCACACCGGAGACATCCTCGACCTCCAAGGGAGAGACGTTCCGGGACACCGTCCTCACCCTCACCGCGATGGGCACCGATGTGCTGGTGCTCCGGCACAGCCTCGCCGATGCGGCAGACCTGGCCGCCCGGTGGTCGCGGGTCCCGGTGGTCAACGCCGGCACCGGCAGGCGCGAGCACCCGACTCAAACCCTGATCGACGCTCTCACTCTGCGAGAGCACTTCGGCGGGTTGCATGGGCTTCGGATGGGCATCGTCGGCGACATCGCCAACAGCCGGGTGGCCCGCAGTCACCTTGCCGCCCTCCCCACTCTGGGGATTGAGCTGACGCTGGTCGGGCCCCCGACCCTCCTACCGACGGCGAATCCCTGGGGGGTGAGGATCAGCGCCGAACTGGATGACGAGCTCGGCGATCTCGATGTCATCTACCTGCTCCGCATCCAGAAAGAGCGAGGCGCCGGCTCGGGGCTCCCCTCCGGGGCGGCATACGCCCGCCACTACGGGATGAACGAGGAGCGGTTGTCGATGCTGAAGCCGAATTCGGTCATCATGCACCCGGGGCCGATGAACCGGGGAGTGGAGCTCGACGACTCGGCCGCCGACGGTGAGCGATCCCTGGTCCTGCAGCAGGTGGCGAATGGAGTGCCGATGCGCATGGCGGTGCTCGAATCGGCTATCGGGGAGGAGTCGTGATCGTCATCGAGAATGGCCGGGTGCTCCGGGCCAACGGGGTGGAGGAGGCGACGGTCACGGTCGAGGGCGACACCGTCACTGCGGTTGGCTCTGCGCCGGGTCGGAACGGGGCGCGGGTGATCGATGCACGCGGGGCCTGGATCGGGCCAGGCTTCGTGGATCTCCACGTCCACTTTCGCGAGCCTGGCCAGACCTGGAAGGAGGATCTCGAGTCGGGAGCGCGCTCGGCGGCGGCCGGCGGGTTCACTGCGGTGCTCACCATGCCCAACACGGACCCGCCTGTCGACGACGGGCCAAGCGCGCGCAGGGCAATCGGGGCGGCCCGCGCCATAGGGGCCGCTCGTGTCGAGGTGGCCGGGGCCCTCACCCGAGATCGAGCCGGTGTCGAGATGGCCGACTTCGATTCTATGTACGACGCCGGCGTGAGGGTGTTCACAGATGACGGCGACTCCGTCCCCGACGCCGGGTTGCTGAGGCGGATCATGACCTACCTGGCCGGCCTGCCCGGTGCCGTCGTTGCCGAGCACGCCGAGGACGTTCGGTTGACCGAGGGAGGCCAGCTCCACGAGGGCTCCATGTCGGCCCTCCATGGCCTGGTCGGGCTGCCCGGAGCGGGGGAAGACGTGATCGTGGCGCGTGACCTCGCGTTGGCGCGCGCAACGGGAGCCCGTCTTCACATCCAGCACGTGTCAACCGGCGCCTCGGTCGACCTCATCCGTCACGCCCGGGCCACAGGGGTGGCAGTGACCGCCGAAGTCACCCCGCATCACCTCGCCCTGGATGACACCGCTCTCGCCGACCTCGACCCGAACCTGAAGATGTATCCGCCGCTCCGGGCGGGCTCCGACCGGAAAGCAGTGGTCTCGGCTCTGCGTGAGGGAGTCATCGATGCAGTGGCCACCGACCACGCCCCCCACGCCTCCGCCGAGAAGGACGTCCCCTTCGAACAGGCCCCGCGGGGAGTGATCGGGTTGGAGACGGCCGCTGCGATCGCTTGTGCCGCCCTCGGGGCCGATCAGGCCACCTTCTTCGACCGGATGAGCCTTGCCCCGGCTCGATTGGGGGGAATCGACCGGCACGGGGTGCTGGTCGAACCAGGGTCGCCGGCCAACCTCGTCCTCTTCGACCCGGGGCACCGATGGGCCCCCAAGGTCTTCGCCTCGAAGTCCGTCAACAGCCCTTTTCTCGGTAAGGGGTTGGTGGGCAAGGTGTTGGCGACTATCTATGAAGGGCAGATCTCGTATGAGGGGGAGTTGTGACCACTGAACAGCAGCGTGCGCTGCTGGCTACCGCAGACGGCGAAGTGTTCCGGGGGAAATCGGTAGGCGCCCCAGGGGCAACCACCGGAGAGGCGGTGTTCAACACGTCGATGACCGGATACCAGGAGATCCTCACCGACCCTTCATACGCCGGGCAGGTGGTGGTGATGACCACTTCCCACATTGGCAACTATGGGATATCCGACCTGGACGACCAGTCTGCCCGTCCCGCTGTGTCCGGGTTCGTGGCCAGGAGCATTTCCCGGCGAGACTCCAACTGGCGATCCCAAGGGACCATCGGCGAATTCCTCCGGCGTCATGGTGTGGTCTCCATCGCCGATATCGACACGAGACGGCTGACCCGGCACCTGCGGGACCGGGGGGCAATGCCGGTCGCCATCGGCGTCGACGTCGATGAAGCCGAGCTGCGGGACATGGCGGCGCAAGCTCCGTCCATGGTCGGTCTCGACCTGGCCACCGGCGTGTCGATACAGGAGCCGTACCGGCTCGAGCCTTCCGGAGAGCGCCGGGGCACGGTGGTGGCCATAGATCTCGGGATGAAGCGGGACATCCTGGGCAATCTGACCGACCGCGGCTTCTCGGTCGACGTGGTGCCTGCCTCGACCGACGCCGAGGCCGTGCTCTCGTACCGGCCGGACGGGGTGTTTGTCTCCAACGGTCCGGGCGACCCCGAGCCCTTGATTGCGGTCACCGAGACCTTGCGCGGGCTGTTGGGCAGGGTCCCGCTCTTTGGGATCTGTCTCGGGCACCAGGTGCTGGGGCTGGCGGTAGGCGCCACTACCTACAAGCTGCCCTTCGGCCACCACGGGGGCAACCATCCGGTCCGCCGTCTCACCGATGGCCGGGTGCAGATCACCGCCCAGAACCACGGCTTCGCGGTCGACTTGTGGTCTCTCACCGAGGACAGGCCACCGCAACGCTCCGGTCTGGTCGGGGCAGACCTGCTGCCGGCACAGGTCGAGAGCCGGTATGGCCCGGTGGTGCCGACACATCAGAACCTCAATGACGGGACCCTCGAGGGGATGCGCCTCATCGATGTTCCCGCTTTCTCGGTCCAGTACCACCCGGAGGCCGCACCGGGGCCGCGTGATGCCAGGGGTCTCTTCGACGAGTTCACCCGATTGGTCGAGGGCGGTTCCTGATGCCGGCCCGTGCCGACATCAGGACGATCCTGCTCATCGGGTCGGGGCCGATCATCATTGGGCAGGCCTGTGAGTTCGACTACTCGGGAACTCAGGCCGCCAAGGTGCTACGTGCCGAGGGATACCGGGTGGTCCTGATCAACTCGAACCCGGCCACCATCATGACCGACCCCGAGTTCGCCGATGCCACCTACATAGAGCCGATCACACCCGAGGTGGTGGCCGAGATCATCGCAAGGGAAAAGCCCGACGCACTCCTTCCCACTCTCGGCGGGCAGACGGCGTTGAACGTGGCCGCAGAGCTGGCCCGCTCCGGGGTCCTCGAACGGCATGGCGTCGAGATGATCGGAGCCGGCCTCGAGGCGATCGAGCGGGCAGAGGATCGGGGTAAGTTCAAGGAGACGATGGAGGCGGCCGGTCTCCACGTGCCGAGGGCAGGCTATGCCCGCTCGATGACCGAGGCCCTGAAGATCGCCAAGGAGATCGGGTTCCCGGTGATGGTTCGGCCGTCGTACATCCTCGGGGGTGGTGGGACCGGTCTGGCCGACGACGAGGCGGAATTCGTCGAGGTGGCCCGCAAGGGCCTGGCGGCGTCACCCGTCTCCGAGATCCTGGTCGAGGAGTCACTCCTGGGTTGGAAGGAATTCGAGCTCGAGGTGATGCGCGACCGGAACGACAATGCGGTCATCGTCTGTTCCATCGAGAACCTCGACCCGATGGGGGTGCACACCGGGGACTCGATCACCGTTGCGCCAATCCAGACGCTGTCGGACCGCGAATACCAGGAGATGCGGGACGACGGGATAGCGGTGCTCCGCGCCATCGGTGTCGAGACCGGGGGCTCCAACGTCCAGTTCGCCGTGGACCCCGAGACCGGCCGTCGGCTGGTGATCGAGATGAACCCTCGAGTCAGCCGCTCTTCTGCCCTCGCCTCCAAGGCGACCGGCTTTCCCATCGCCAAGATCGCGGCGCTGCTCGCCGTCGGGTACACCCTCGACGAGATCTCGAACGACATCACCGGGGCCACCCCGGCCTCGTTCGAGCCCGCCCTCGACTACGTGGTGGTCAAGGTGCCTCGTTTCGACTTCGCCAAGTTCCCCTCCGCTCCCACGCGGCTGGGGACTTCGATGCGGAGCGTAGGTGAGGCCATGTCCATCGGCAGGACATTTGCAGAAGCCCTGCAGAAGGCTTTGCGGAGCATGGAGAACGGCCGATTCGGGCTCAACGCGGACCCTGCCGAGCAGACGATTCTGTCGATCTCGGACGAGGAGTTGGCCGACGCCGTCGCAGTGCCCCGTCCCAATCGGATCTTCGCGGTTGGCGAGGCGCTGCGGAGGGGCTGGGACACGGACACTGTCTCTCTACTCAGCTCGATCGACCCGTGGTTCGTCGATCAGATCGCCGAGATAGTCGAGCTGCGCTCTGAGATCGAGGCAGGGGACATCGACGACACCGATCTCCTTCGTGACGCAAAGCGAATGGGGTACTCGGATCGTCAGCTCGGGCATCTCTGGGGCATTGCGGAGGAGGAGGTCAGGGCCACCAGGCGCGAGGTGGGCCTGAACCGCACCTACAAGACCGTCGACACCTGCGCGGCGGAGTTCGAAGCGAACACCCCGTATATGTACGGCACCTTCGAGGAGGAATCCGAGGTACGACCGGCGGAGCGACCGCGGGTCGTGGTCCTCGGCTCGGGCCCGAACCGGATCGGGCAGGGGATCGAGTTCGACTACTGCTGTGTCCACGCCTCCTTCGCCCTGCGTGACGCCGGCTATGAGACGGTGATGGTCAACTGCAACCCCGAGACCGTCTCCACAGACTATGACACCTCGGATCGGCTCTACTTCGAGCCGCTCACCATCGAAGACGTGCTGGCGGTCATCGAGGCAGAGGAGCCGGAGGCGGTGGTCGTCCAACTCGGCGGTCAGACGCCGTTGAACCTGGCGCTAGCCCTGGAGCAGGCCGGCGTCCCGATCGCGGGGACCTCGCCGGCATCGATCCTCCTCGCCGAGGACCGCGAGCAGTTCGGGGAGTTGTGCCGCAGCCTCGGACTGCGCCAGCCGCCGGCCGGGTCGGCCACTTCGGCCACCGAGGCGGAGGATGTCGTGGACCAGGTCGGGCTGCCGGTCATGGTCAGGCCGTCCTTCGTGCTCGGGGGTCGGAAGATGCGGGTCATCTACAGCGTCGAAGAGCTGGCCGACTACGTGAGGGAGCTCTACGGGGAGGCCGACCCCGAGCTGACCGGGGCGCCGATATTGATCGACCGGTTCCTCGAGGCCGCCGTGGAAGTGGATGTCGACGCCGTCTACGACGGCTCCGAGCTATTGCTCGGGGGTGTGATGGAGCACGTCGAGGAGGCCGGGGTCCACTCGGGCGACTCGGACTGTGTGACCCCTCCGCCCACCATCTCCGACGAGGCGCACAAGGAGATCCTGCGGGCGACGAGGGAGCTTTCGGCCGCCCTGGAGGTTCGCGGGCTGATCAACCTGCAGTTCGCGGTCAAAGGGGACGATGTCTACGTGCTCGAGGCCAACCCACGTGGGAGCCGGACCGTCCCCTTCATAAGTAAGGCGACCGGTGTCCCCCTGGCACGGATCGCGGCCAGGGTGATGCTGGGAGCCACCATCGAGCAGCTCCGTCGGGAGGGCCTGGTCCCGGTCACGGCCGAGAGGCCGGATTTCGTCGCGGTGAAGAATGCGGTGCTGCCTTGGGACCGATTCCCCGAGGAGGACTCTGTCCTCGGCCCGGAGATGCGCGCCACCGGTGAGGTGATGGGCATCGGCTCGGACGTCGGTGTGGCCTTTGCCAAGGCGCTGCTTGCGGCCGGGCACATTCTGCCGAGTCGGGGCCGGGTGTTCCTGTCGTTCGCCGACCGGGACAAGCCGATGGGCCTCGCAGTGGCACAAGCGTTCACCATGCTCGGGTTCGAGCTCGTCGCCACCCATGGCACGGCCAGGTACCTGCGTCATCATGCCATCGACGCGGAGCCGGTCAACAAAGTTGGCGAAGGCCCTCGCGACATCGGCACGCGTCTCGAGGACGGTGAGATCCAGCTCGTGATCAACACGCCGCGTGGCGGACGAGCCCGCTCCGATGGGAGGACGATTCGCATCGCAGCACGGGTCCACTCCATACCGTGTGTGACGACGATCCAGGGCGGTCTGGCCGTTGCCCGGAGCCTCCGCGCCGGCACCGGGGCGATCCTCCGACCGAGGAGCCTCCAGGAATGGCACCGGACGGCTTGACGGCCCGGCTCGGGTCGATCGAGCTCCGAACGCCGCTCATCGCCGCCTCGGGCACGGTCGGATCCGTGTGGGAGTGGGCCGATGTGGCCGATCTCGCCCCGTACGGGGCGGCGGTGGCCAAGTCCGTGGCACCGGTGGAGTGGAAGGGCCGTCCCGCCCCACGGCTGGCCCCGGCGGGACCCGGGATGCTCAACGGCGTCGGTATCCAGAACCCGGGAATCGAGGCGTGGTCCGAGATGATGGCCCCACGGATTCGGGGGCTGGATGTCCAGGTCTGGGGCTCGGCCGTGGGGGAGACGCCGGATGATTTCGCTCTCGTGGCCAAGGGCCTGGTGTCGGCCGGGGTTCCCGTTGTCGAAGTGAACCTCTCCTGCCCGAACCTCGAGGACGGGACGATGTTCTCACTCGACGCCGATCGGTCCCGCCATGTCATAGCGGCGGTCGCTTCCTCTGTCGGGGTCCCGGTCGGGGCGAAGCTCTCACCCAATGCGGAGGACATCGTGGGAGTGGCCCGTGCCTGTCTGGACGGCGGTGCCGGGTTCCTCACCCTGACCAACACCGCTCTCGGCTTTGGCATCGACCTCTCCACCCGACGGCCCTTGCTCAGTGGTGGGGTAGGTGGGTACAGCGGTCCGGGCCTCAAAGCGCTGTCGCTGCGTTGTGTGTACGAAGTTGCCCGGGCGCTCCCCGGCACCGCGATCGTCGGCTGCGGGGGAGTGACCACCGGCGCCGATGTGGTCGAGTACCTGTTGGCGGGGGCATCGGCGGTTGCCCTGGGCACGGTCCTCCTCGCCGAGCCGCGCGCGGGGCGCCGAATCGAGAGGGAGCTGATCAAAGAGCTTCGCCGTCAAAGGGTGGGTTCGATATCCGAGTTGGTCGGGGCGGTGACGCCGTGGTGAACCGGGTCCTCGTCGCCCTCGACGTCCCGACTGCGGCCGAGGCCATGTCGCTGGCACAACGGCTCAAACCCCACGTCCTCGGGTTCAAGCTCGGGCTGGAGCTCCTCATGGGAGAGGGCCCCTCCATCGTGTCGAGAGTGGTTGAGCTCGGCTCACCGGTTTTCGTCGACGCCAAGCTGCATGACATCCCGAACACCGTCGCCGGGGCTGCGGAGCGGCTCGGCTCCCTGGGGGCGCGCTGGGTGACCGTCCACGCCTCAGGTGGAGAGGAGATGGTCAGGGTTGCCGCAGAGGCGCTGAACGAGGGCTCGGGCGGGACAGCAGGAATCCTGGCGGTCACGGTGCTGACCTCATTGGGAGAGTACGAGCTGGCCAGGATGGGGATCGACCGACCGCTCGACGATCAGGTGACCGCCCTGGCCAGTGCCGCCGCGGGGGCGGGAGCGGAGGGCGTCGTCTGCGCAGTGACGGAGGCACGGCTGGTGCAGGCACTCGGTCTCGGTCTGACCGTGGTGACCCCCGGGATCAGGCCCGCCGATGCCTCCCCGTCCGACCAGAAACGGGTGGCCACGCCGTCAGCAGCGATCCGGGCGGGTTCCGACCTGCTGGTGGTCGGTCGCCCCATCACAGCAGCGCCCGACGTCGTGCAGGCGGCAATGGCGATCTCGGCCGAGATCGAGGCGGCGGTTTCGGCTACTTAGCCCTGTAAAGGGTGGCTATGGTCGGGTTTTCGGACGAAGAAGAGGAACATGGCGCAACCACCCCAACTCAGCGACGAACAGAGAGCTGCGGCGCTGGCGAAGGCCGCCGAGGCGAGACGGGTACGGGCCGAGGTCAAGGAGCTGCTAAAGACCGGTTCGATGCGTCTCTCCGAGCTGATCGACCAAGCCAAAACCGACGACATCCTGGCCGGTCTCAAGGTGGAGAGGGTGATCGCCTCGATGCCCGGCACCGGGAAGATCAAGGCCAAGCGAATGATGGAGTCGCTGGGGATCGCCGAGAATCGTCGAATCAGAGGTCTGGGAGACAAGCAGAGAGAGGCTCTCCTAGCAGAGTTCTCCTGAAGTGGCGGGCCGACTATTGGTCGTGTCGGGGCCTTCCGGCTCGGGCAAGTCGACCATCGTGAAGGAGTTGCTCGATCGGCTCGGCCTCGAATTCTCCGTCTCGGCCACGACCAGGCTCCCCCGGCCCGGTGAGCGTCATGGCAACCAATACAACTTCGTCTCGAGACGCGATTTCGAGGCCATGATCGAGAACGGTGAGCTGCTGGAGTGGGCCCAGTACAACAACCGCTTCTACGGGACGCCGGCGGCGCCGGTCGAAGCCGCTCTCGCCGACGGGGCCGATGTCCTGCTCGAGATCGAGATCCAGGGTGCACGCCAGGTTCGGGAGCGCCGGCCCGATGCCGAGATGTTCTTCGTCGCCCCTCCGTCCATGCACGAGCTGGAGAGGCGGCTTCGGAGAAGGGGAGACACCACCGACGAGGACATCGAGGACCGGCTCCAGATCGCCGAGGCGGAGATCGCCGAGGCGCCCTCGTTGTTCGATCACATCGTGGTCAACGAGAGCCTCGATGCCGCGGTCGAAGAGATGGTGGGGCTGATTACGGGTGGCTGATCGGGTAACCTGATCGTTCCCGCCCTTCAAAGGACCCCATGAAGATCGAAAACGTCATCGACCAGATCGGCAACCGGTTCGCGACAGTGGTCGTCGCGGCCCGCCGCGCCCGTCAGATCAACGGGTACTTCCATCAACTCGGCGTCGGGTTCGGTGAGTTCGTGCCGCCGCAGGTGCATACCCTGTCCCGCAAGCCGCTCACCATCGCCATGGAGGAGATCGCCGAGGGCAAAGTGTCCGTCGACACCGTCGAGGACTGATGCTCCGGGGACGTCACGTCCTTCTCTGTGTGACCGGGGGCGTGGCCGCCTACAAGTCCGCCTATCTGGCCCGCCGACTGGTCGAAGCGGGTGCCGAGGTACGGGTGGCCTTGACCGAGTCCGCTCTCGAGTTCATCGGTGCTCAGACCTTCGCCGCGATCACCGGTGAGAACCCGTTCACCTCCTTGTTCGGCGCCACCACCGTCTCGCCACACACCGAACTCGGAGGCTGGGCCGATCTCCTCATTGTCGCCCCAGCCACCGCATCGACCATCGGCAAGGTGGCGAATGGGATCTCCTCTGACTTGGTGAGCGCAACCCTGCTCGCCACCAGGGCGCCGGTGCTCCTCGCCCCGGCCATGCACACCGAGATGTGGGAGCACCCGGCGACCAGACGGAACATGAAGATCATCGAGGGCTTCGGGTATCACGTGGTGGGCCCCAACGAGGGCGACCTGGCCGGCGGCGACGCCGGCGTGGGGAGGGTTGCCGAGCCCGAGGAGATCGTCGAGGCGGCCAACACGATCCTGGGTGGGGAAGGCAGAGGACGACAGGTCCTGGTCACAGCCGGTGGGACTCGTGAGCCGATCGACCCGGTGCGTTTTCTCGGCAACCGGTCGTCGGGGAAGATGGGCCATGCCATCGCGGACGAGGCGGTCCGGCGCGGCTACGACGTGACCCTGGTCACCACTGCCGACCTCGGGGTGCATCCCGCGGTCAAGGTGGTGCGAGTCGAAACGGCCGATGAGATGCTCGAGGCGGTGTCCGGTACCCAGCCCGACATCGCGGTCATGGCGGCAGCGGTGGCCGATTTCAAGCCGGCGACCACCTTTGGGTCGAAGATAGCCCGGGCCGACGGCCTCCCCTCGATCGATCTCGCCAACACGCCCGACATCCTCGCTTCCGTGGTCTCCCGTCTCCCGAGGCCGTTCACGGTTGGATTCGCCGCCGAAACCGGTGGCGTGGACAGGGCGATCGAGAAGGCAAGGAGCAAGGACGTGGACCTTCTGGTCTACAACGACGTCACCGAGCCTGGCTCCGGATTCGGCACCGACACCAATCGGGTCGTCATCATCGATCGGGAAGGTCATACCGAGGAACTCCCGCTGCTGCCGAAGCCCGAGGTTGCGGCGAGGTTGATGGACCGCGTGGCCGCCGCCACTCTCGAACAGAGTTAACCTCGCACCGAGATGAAGCGCTGGTACTTCACGTCCGAGTCCGTCACCGAGGGACACCCCGACAAGGTGGCAGATGCGATCTCCGACACCGTGCTCGACGCCTCCCTCCGCATCGACGCGCATGCCCGAGTCGCCTGTGAGACCTTTGTCACCACCGGACTGGCGATAGTGGGTGGCGAGATCTCCGAGGGGGCCAAGCCTGACATCGAAGCCATCGTCCGGGAAACTGCCCTTCGAATCGGGTACGACGGGTTCGACCCCGGGTTCTCGGCCAACGACCTGGAGATCCAGGACCGCGTCCAATTGCAGAGCGCCGACATAGCGGCCGGGGTCACCCGGAATCATGGCGCCGGGGACCAGGGTCTCATGTTTGGCTTCGCCGTCGACGAGACGGAGGAGCTCATGCCTCTCCCGATCCAGCTGGCGCACCGGATGGCAGAGAGGCTGTCGGAGGTGCGCAGGTCAGGGAAGCTCGACTACCTCAGGCCCGACGGGAAGACCCAGGTCATGGTCCGCTATGAGGGAATTCGGCCCGTGGCCGTGGAAAAGGTCTTGATCTCGGCCCATCATGCCCCGGAACGGGAACAGGACGGGATGAGACAGGAGGTCTTCGACGCGGTGGTCGCCGAGGTGATCCCCGAGGAGATGTTCGACCCCGCCATGGAGTTCTACTTCAACCCGTCCGGCCGGTTCGTGATCGGGGGACCGGTGGCCGATACCGGTCTCACCGGGCGCAAGATCATCGTCGACACCTATGGAGGCTATGCCCGTCACGGCGGAGGAGCCTTCTCGGGCAAGGACGCGACCAAAGTCGATCGGTCGGCGGCGTACGCGGCGCGATGGGCCGCCAAGAACCTCGTGGCCGCCGGTCTGGCCAGAAAGCTGGAGATTCAGCTGGCTTATGCGATCGGCCACGCCGACCCGTTCTCGATCCATGTGGAGACGTTTGGCACCGAGAACCTCGACCCTGAGCGGATCGAGATGGTTGTCAAGGAGACATTCGACTTTCGTCCGGCCGCGATCATCGAGCAACTGGAGCTGAGGAAGCCGGTCTTTGCCGAGACTGCCGCATACGGTCACTTCGGGCGACCAGGCTTTGCCTGGGAACGTCTCGACATGATTGACGCCATCAAAGGGGCGGCCGACCTCTGAGTCGAGCCACGGCCCGCGTCGTCCCAGATGTCCCGACCTTCGCAGTAGACAACGGCTTCTGGTACTCGATCCCAGAACACCTCCGGGAGTCGATCCGGGTCGGCTCGATCGTCAGGGTCCCGCTCTCCGGGCGAAAGACCCGTGGCTTCGTTGTGGAGCTCGCCGGTCCGCGCGAAGGCCGGCTGAAGGACATCGCCGCACTGTCCAGTGAGGTGCCGGTGTTCGACGACCGTCTCCTCGCCACTCTCCGTTGGGCAGCCATCCACTACGTGGCCCCGACCGCGGTGCTCCTGGACCGCGCGGCTCCGCCCAATCTCCCTTCGGTATCCAGGGAGATGCCCACACCCGCTTTGAGGCCTTCCCCCACAGGTCATCCGATCGGGAACCTGGCAACCGCCTTGGCGCGGGGGATGAAGCGCCCCACCACGGCGATGATCGGGCGATGGCAGTCGCTCGCTTGGGTCGAGGCCCTCGGCCCGGTGGTCGAGGCCGGAAAGTCCACCCTGATCGTCACGGCCACGGAAGCCGAGTCGGCCACGGTGGCCCGGGCAGGGCGGGACTGCGGCCTTCCCGTGGTCGAAGCGTCAGGTGACCTTGCACGTGAGCTGACCGGCGCGTGGGGAGCGGCCCAGCAGCCCGGAAGGCTCGTCGTGGGCACACCCCGCGTCGCCGCCTGGCAGGTCGGCGGCCTCGCCCTGGCGATTGTGCTCGAAGAGGGGCGCCGGGCGATGAAGGACCGCCAGACACCGACGGTACATGTCCGGGAGTTGATGATGACCCGATCGCGGATCGAAGGCTTCTCACTCGTCTTCTACGGTCCCACGCCGTCGATCGAAGTCCTGGCGGCAGGCCCCGAGATGATCAGGGAAGGAAACAGAGCCTGGGCCCTGGTCGAGGTCGTCGACCGCAGCGGCGATCAGCCTGGCTCCGGCGTTCTGGCGGAGCGGAGCGTTGCCGCGATCCGGGCCACGACCGGGGAAGGCCGTCGCTCATTCGTGTTCACCCATCGCCGGTCATCAGACTCGTCGACTCGGTGTGTCACCTGCCGCCGGGTGCGAACCTGCGAGTCGTGCGGCTCACGCATCGGCCGGGATCCGGCCTGCCGCCGGTGTGGCCGTGTCCCGGGTCCGTGCCCACAATGCGGCGGGACTTCGTTCGAGGAGATGGGGTCCGAGCCCGAGCGCCTCGTGGGCGAGCTCAACCGCCGGCTCGGTGGAGAAGCCGCGGGGCTGCATCCAACCGACCGACTGGTGTCGGTTGGGACCGAACGGGATCTGCCCACGCTCGAGGCCGTGCCCCTGGTTGTGGCAGTGGATGTGGACGGCCTGATGCTCGGTCACAACTACCGCACCGCAGAGGAGGCCCTCCGGATCCTCGCCCGACTTGCCAACGCGGTGGAGCCCGGCCACGGGCGGCGCATGATGGCTCAGACTTCTCTCCCCGAGGCTCCCCTGATCGCTACGTTGCGTCGAGGTGACCCGGTTCCCTACCTGGAGGGTCTCCTGGCCGAGCGGGCACATCTTGGATTCCCCCCGGCCAAGGAGATGCTTGCGATCGAAATCCGCACTGAAGACGCCCCGGACCGGTTCGACCGTGACCTGAGAGGGCTCGGGGAGGTAGCGGTGCTTGGCCCGGCCGGTTCCGCGCGTGGGTGGAGATGGCTGTTGCAAGGCTCCCTCGGACCGGTAAAGGTGGCTCTCCGACCCTTGGTCCAGCGCTGGAGGGAGTCGGGAGCCGCGGTACGGGTCGATGCCGACCCGATCGATCTCTGAGTCCGGTCGAGCCTTTAAGCTCACGAGACCCCGAATCACCCTATTCCATGGCCATCTACCCGATCCGCACCTTTGGCGACCCTGTTCTTCGCCTCGAGACCAAACCGGTGACCTACGTCGATGACGTCATCCGCACCCTGGTTCAGGACATGATCGAGACGATGTACGAGGCACCCGGGGTCGGTCTGGCCGCCAACCAGATCGGGATATCGAAGAAGATCGCAGTATTCGACGCCCAGGACGGTCTCGGCCCCAGGGTGATGATCAACCCCGAGATCGTCGACCTGAGCGGGGACTGGGTCTATGAGGAGGGCTGCCTCTCCGTGCCGGGTCACTGGTGGGAGATAAAGCGACCGGGTTTCGCCCGGGCCAGGGCCCTCGACCTGGATGGGAACGAGGTCGAGTACGCCGGGGACGGTCTGATGGGCCGGGTCCTCCAGCATGAGATCGACCACCTGAACAAGATGCTGCTCATCGACAGGCTCGACAAGCCGACGCGCAAGAGGGCGCTTCGGGATCTGCGCGACGAGGCCCTGGGGCTGGCGACGTTCGAATGACCAGGATCGCGTTCCTGGGCACACCGGGAGCGGCCGTCCCGACTCTGCTCGCCCTTGCCGGTGCCCATGAGATCCCGTTGGTCATCACACAGCCGGATCGGCCCCGGGGCCGGTCGAGGACACCTTCCCCGCCCCCTGTCAAAGAGGAGGCCCTGGGTCTCGGGCTCGAAGTGATCCAGCCGTCCAGCGGTGAGGAGATCCGCCTGGCTCTGGAGTCGGCTCAGGCCATCGACCTCGCCGTGGTGGTTGCCTATGGCCGCCTGATCCGGCCAGATGTGCTCTCCATCCCCGCCTACGGGATGCTCAACGTGCATTTCTCCCTGCTGCCCAGATGGCGTGGCGCGGCACCGGTGGCTCGCGCCCTGCTGGCAGGCGACCCGATGACCGGAGTGAGCATCATCCGGCTCGACGAAGGGCTCGACACCGGGCCGGTGCTGACGGCACAGGCAGTCGATATCGGGCCCGAGGAGACGGCGGGGGAGCTCACCGAGCGTCTGGCCGTGCTCGGGGGTCGTCTGGTCACCGAGGTGATCCCGGGGTACCTGGCGGGCTCGGTGATCCCGGTGGCGCAGAGTGACGAAGGTCTCACCGACGCCGCCAAGCTGGTTGCCTCCGACCGCCCTCTCGATGTGACCGGCACGACCCGGGATGCGGTGAATCGGGTCCGTGCGCTCTCCCCTGAGCCGGGGGCGACCCTGACCATCGACGATGAGATCGTCCAGGTGCTCCGGGCCCGTCCCCATGAGGCAGCACCGCACATCGGCACCTGGGCTGTGGTCGAGGGCGTTCCGGTGGCCGGGTTCGGCGACGGGGGAGTGGAATTGGTGGAGATCAAGCCGCCGGGGAAGGGTGTGATGGCGGGATCGGCCTGGCTTCGCGGTCGTCATCGCTCATCGGGAGTCGTCGGTCAAGGGGGATCGGCTCCGGTGGTGTAGGTGTGGCCGAGGGGGCTGGTCAACCGGTACACACCGGGGTCGGTCTGGCTGATCTTCCAGCCCCGTTGGTGCCGGTTGACGTGGTCGTGCCGGCAGAGGGGGGCGAGCTGGTCGGTTTCGGTGACGTGGGTTTCGGCCCAGGGCTGGTTGTGATCGAGATCACACTCTGAGGCGGGCATCACACAGCCGGGGAAGACACAGGTCTCACTGCGGGTCGTGGCGACCCGTCTCTGCAGGGCCGTGGGCCGACGTCTGGTGGTCACCGAGTTGAGTGCCCTTCCGGTCTCGTCGGTCACTGTCACCTGCCAGGTGGCGTCGGGCTGTTCGGCGACCAGCTTGCGTGCGACATCGGCGAGAACCGGGCCCCACCCGGGTATCTCGCCAGGATGGTCGTCGAGACCGGCGAGAGTGGAGGCTCTGACTCTGACATCGACCACCGCCCCCGGTGAGCTCAGTCCCGAGTGGTGCTCCAACCGGCCACAGAGCAGGTCGAGGAAGATGTCGGCTCGGATCTGATCCATGGTCCTCGGATCGCCCTGGTTCCGGAGGTTCCGCGCCATGCGGTTGATCCTTCGCAACGCCTGAGAGGTGTCGGCTGGATCGAGATCGAGCCCGTGGAGGTTGGCGGTGCCTTCCGGAGTTGGTTCGCCGTAGAGCCTTCTCTCCAACAGCCGGTCCTCGAACCGTTGTTTGGCCGCGTCAGGGTTGACCTCGATAACGAGACGGGCCAGCCGCGCCCGGAGCTGCCCGGTGGTCAGCTCGGCAGCCCTGGGGAGGATCGCCTCGGCCGCCTCGGTCGGCGAAGCCTGGTCGAGACTCGAGGTCTGTTCCAGGATGGTCCTGGCCTTGGGCAGGTCGATCTCGCCTCCATGCAGGGCCCGCCATACGGAAGGGAGACGGGAGAAGAGCTCGGTGGCCAGGTGGAGCCAGGAATCGGCAGCCGGTCGGGTCAGTGTGAGGGCGGCTCGGATCTCAGAGGCGGCAGCCGGATACACCTCCTCTCCTTCGACGATGCTCGACACCGCGTCGGCTACCCCGACCATGTCCAATGCCAGTTCGGCGTCGAGGTGGGAACGGAGTCGCTGCCTGGCCTGCATCAGGATGATCCGGTCGAACCCGGACAACGATTCCCGGTCGATCCCGGCCAGGATCGAAGCCAACTCCGGTCCCGCCGGCATCGTCGCCAAACCCTCGGGAAGACACGAACCAGTCGCATTCGAATACCGTTCCCAGACCGGATCAGGCCGCCAATCCGCCACACCGATCCCAGTCTCCAACACCCCCTGCTCCCCATCGAACATACGTTCGACCCTACAAGATGCCCCGGACACTTTCCATACCCTTGACAGGAGATTCGAGAGATTTCTTCAGGAAGCGATCACTCCGTGTGTGCCGATCCGGACGGTCTCAGAGCCGGCAGTCCGACTGGGTATCCATCGCCCTCACGGCCCGCCAGCGCATATCGCTCGGGACCCTTCCATGCAGGCGAGTTCCAATAGCGCACCGAACCGGCACTCCACAGTGGCACTCCGGGGAACCCCCTCCATCTCACTTCTGCCAGGCTGACGCCGTGTCCGCTCCAGACCGTGTCCGCAACCTCGCCGCCGGTGTCGTAGGCCGGGTGCTCCGATCCGGCGCCTACTCGAATGTGCTGGCGGATCAGCTGGGAGCAGGTCTGGAACCGGCCCAAAGGGCTCGGCTCAAAGCCTTGGTGTTCGGCACCCTTCGCCATCTCGAGACGATCGAGGAGCGGATCAATTCGGCATCCGATCGCGACCGCATCGACCCTGACGTCATGGACCGCCTGCGGATCGCCGGGTTTGAGTTGCTCTACGGGGCATTGCCCGGCCCGATTGCTGTCAGCGCCGGGGTCGACCTGGTCCGGGCCGCCCAGCCGAAGGCGGCAGGGTTCGCCAACGCGGTCCTCCGCCGCATGGCGGCATCGGCAGGCCCGGTGGATGAAGCGCTACGGCTTCCTGACTGGGTGGCGGCCTCGCTGACCACGGCATGGGGCGAAGAGCAGACCCGGGCGTTCGCGTTGGCGTCGACCACCGAGCCGGAGCGGGTTGTGCGGATGAGAAAGGACCCGATCGAGGGCTTCGCGGGGATTCGGGGCGCACTGGCGGTGGCGCCGGGGCCGATCCCCGACGACGTGGTGATCCAGGACGCCGCTTCGGTTGCGGTGGGGAACGCGGTCGCGGCGGCACCGGGGATGGTGGTGCTCGACATGTGCGCGGCGCCCGGGGGGAAGACCATGCACCTGCTCGACCAGGTGGGCACCGATGGCGCAGTGATCGCGCTGGACAGCCACCTGAGGAGGGTGGCCTCCGCGGCAAGGAGGGTCCCGCAGGCCCACTGGGTGATCGGGGACGCAGCCGAGCCGCCGTTTCGCCGACGCTCCTTCGACCGTTTCCTCCTCGACGCCCCATGCAGTGGTCTCGGCACGTTGCGGCGACGGCCAGAGATCCGCCTCCGGGTGACCAAGCCCGGAGTAGAGGCCCTTGCCAAGCTGCAGCGCCGGATGCTGGAAGCGGCTCTGGAACTGCTCGCACCCGGCGGGCGACTGGTCTACTCGGTGTGCACGATCACCCCGCAGGAGACGATCGAGGTGGTCGCAGGGCTCGATTTTGAACCGGCGGATCTGCCCGGTGTCCCCTGGGGAAACGGGCGCCTCCTCGCCCCCCACCTGACCTCGACCGACGGGATGTATGTCGCCGTCCACCGGTCATGACCGGCCTTTCCTTAAACTCATGGGCGCAATGTCGAAACTGAGGATCGCCCCCTCACTTCTTGCGGCCGACTTCGCCCGCCTCGAGGAGCAGATCCGGGAGGTGGAGCCGATGGTCGACTGGCTCCACCTCGATGTGATGGACGGCCATTTCGTCCCCAACATCTCCTTCGGGATCCCGGTGATCGAGAGTATCCGCCCGGTGACCCGTCTCTATTTCGACTGTCATCTCATGACAACCAACCCCGCCGAGTTCCTCCCCGAGCTCGCCGAGGCCGGAGTCGACCTGGTGACCATGCACATCGAGGCGATGCCCGACCCCACCCTGGCCGCCAAGCGAGCCAGGGAGAACGATCTCGCCTTTGGCCTGGTGTGCAACCCGGCAACGCCGTTCTCGGCGATCAGCCCGTTTCTGGAGCTGTGTGACGTCGCCCTGATCATGTCAGTCGAGCCCGGATTCGGCGGTCAGAGCTTCATTCCGGAGGTCTTGCCAAAGGTGGAGGCAGCCAGAGAATGGGTTGAGGAGCGCGGATTGCCTACCGATATTGAGATCGACGGAGGCATTACGTCCGGAAACGCTCGCCTGGCCTACGAGGCCGGGGCGAACGTGATTGTCGCCGGATCGGCGATCTTCGGCGCTGATGACCCGTCGACGGCAGCAGCCGAACTGAGAAGGGCAATAGAAGAGAAATGAGCGAACGAGTCCTCATCGCCGATGACGATCCGGACATCCTCGCGGTCGTACAGGTGAATTTCGAGCTCGAGGGCTTCGAAGTGGACACCGCGGTGGATGGCGAGGATGCCCTGCAGAAGGCCACTGCCAACCCGCCCCATGTGATCGTCCTCGACATCATGATGCCGCGCATGGACGGCCTCACCGCCCTCCACCGGCTGAGAAGCCAGGCATCCACCGGGAACATACCGATCATCCTGCTCACCGCCCGC
>Ga0105094_10000263_pt1 | contig 25043 bp, 24 predicted proteins | sample PPLLak1March2015_2_FD_87023 | JGI IMG/M metagenome (GOLD analysis project Ga0105094, IMG submission 87023) | Freshwater sediment microbial communities from Prairie Pothole Lake near Jamestown, North Dakota, USA - PPLs Lake P8 Core (3) Depth... | ecosystem: Environmental > Aquatic > Freshwater >...
ATGCCCGCATGCACCTTTGTCCTCAATCGCCATCTCGAGGAACTCCTGGAGCTCGGCGTCCAGGTCCTGCTCCTGCCGCGTCCGCCGCACCAGCCCGACAATCCCGCCAACGACGCGTGTGAGCCACGGCATCAGAGCTCTCCGAGCGAGGCGGCCAGGATCCGTGCAATCGCCGCGGTCTGCTGCTCCCAATCCTTGGTCTCGCGCTTGAGCGTCGCGCGCCCCTGCGCGGTCAGCGCGTAGTACTTGCCCCGCCGGTTGTTCTCGGTGACCTGCCACTCACCCGCAATCAGCCCGTCGCGCTCCAGGCGGCGCAACGCGGGAAACAGCGACCCGGCGTTGACGCGAAAGACGCCCTTGCTGATCTGCTCGAGGCGCACGCCGATGCCGTAACCGTGCATCGGCTCCAGCGCCAGCGTCTTCAGGATCAGCATGTGCAGCGTGCCCTGCACCAGGCTGCTCGGTTTCTGCTCGACAGGCATCCGTGAACCTCTCCTCTAGTTCAACTAGACGAGAAGATACGCCTCTTGTCTAGTTTGTCAAGATGAGACATCGACGGCACCCCTCATTCAACTAGGGACGCTCCGGGTCGTCAATCGGCGCCAGCATGGCCTCCAGGCCAGCGAGTTGACGGCGCCACTTGTCGCTGCGCGCGGCCGCCCAATCTGCAATGGTCTCTTTGGTCATGATGAAGCTCTAGGCCATGTATGCAAGGACCGTGCGGCTGACCGGTCATCAGGCTCGCACACCGTGCGGCTCCTGCCACAGAGGGAACGATGCTGAGCGCCAGCAGCAACGCCGGAACGAGCATCGTGCGATATCAGTGAGTCATGGTCGTCACCGCAGTCCGAGCCGCAGACCAGCCATCACGACTATGTCATTCCGACGGGTGGTGCCTGGCGAGTAAGAGGGGTTCAGCCAGGTCATGTAGTCGCGGACTTCGAGTCGCACCCGGACGCGTCGTCGAGGCGATACTCGACGCCGGCGTCATACGTGAACATGTCGAGCCTGGCGTCATTGCCGATCCCGACCGGACGTGTGCGCGCCCAGCCAACCGTTCCGGTGAGCACCAGGTTTGGGCGAAGACCGTACGAGAGCTGCATGAACGAACGGTTGTTGGGTGACAGGAACAGACGAGACGCGCGGGCGGGCGAGCAGCATGAGGGCGAGCGCCGACGCAATCAGCAGGGTCGCAACCGCCAGCGTTCCGCGCATGCCGGCAGCGATCGCTTCCCCACTCGCGGACGACAGCTCGGTCGCGCCCGTGGCGTGCAGGAACACCGCGCCCATCGCCGACGCACCGGTGATTTGCCCGACGTGGCGTGACAAGGTCAGCAGCCCGGCGACGACGCCGCGGCGATCACGGGCGCCTGCAAGGGCAGCGGTGTTGTTGGCCGTCTGGAACGTGGCGTATCCCGACGTCATCACGACGAGCGGAACGACGTAGCCCGGGATTGCGGCAGCAGAAGGCAACAGTGCAAGGAGAGCCCCGCCGAACGCCATCACCATCAAGCCCGCGACCGCTGCGCGGGTGGCGCCAAGGTGTTCGACGAGCCGGCCGGCCACCGAGGCGGTGATGGCCGCGCCTGCAGGACCCGTCGAAAGAACGATGCCGGCGTGGGTGTGTCCGAGCCCCAGTCCACGGGACAGGTAGAAGGGCCCGACGATGAGGGTGGCCGTGACGACGGTCGCCACAAGCGCGCTCGTCGTCAGGCTGACGGAAAGGACCGAATCGCGGAACATCGCCACCGGGACCAGCGGCGATTCCGCACGGGACTCGGTGAGAACGAAGGCACCGGCGCCGACGATCGTTCCCACCAGCAAGGTCGCATTCAGGGGTGTCCACGGCCCGCCGCCACGCGTCACCGAGAACGCGTAGGCAAGGAGACTTGCCGCCAGCAGCAGCGTGCCGGCAACATCGAACGAGGCGCTCTCGCTGGCGCGCCGGCTGTCGCGTGGCACGTAGCGCAGCGCCAGCGCGAACGCCGCACTGCCCAGTGGCACATTGACGAGAAAGATGACGCCAGGCGGGAAGTGCCACACCACGCTGCCAACGACCGGACCGAGGGTCGTGCCGATGGCCGACATCGCGGCCAATCGGCCCATCACCCGCTCAGGCCTCACCTTTGGGATGTCGCCGACGAGCGCGAACGCCAGCGCCATCATCGCAGCCGCACAGGCGCCCTGGACGGCGCGGGCAGCCACCAGCCACCACAGGGAGGGGACCACGGCGCAGATCGCCGAGGTCAGGGTGAAGAGCGCGACAGCGGTGAGGAATAGACGGCGCCGGCCGACCACGTCGCCCAGCCGTCCGGCCACGACGGTCAGGGACGTGACCGCAAGCAGGTAGGCCAGAACGATCCACTGCGCGTTCGCAAACGAACCGCCGAACGCGCGCGCCAGTGCCGGCAGGCTCGTGTTCGTGAGGCTGGTGTCCAGCGCGGTCATCAGCAAGGCCAACGACAGGCTGCCCACCGCCATCCACTCGCGTCGGGACTCGAACAACTCGAACATGGGAGCCAGCGTAGCGGGCCGGCCAGACATGGCGGAAGACGCAACGTTTGCACTTCAGGAGTGCATTTGACGCACGTCATCGGACGTGCCATGGTCACGACATGGCGAGACCTGACCTGAACCAGCTCTTTGTGTTGAATGCGGTGCTGACCGAGAACAGCGTCGTGCGCGCGGCGCAGCGCCTGCACCTGAGTCCTTCGGCCATGAGCCGCGCGCTCGCGCGCGTGCGCGACACCGTCGGCGATCCGCTCCTCGTCAAGGCGGGCCGGAAGCTCGTGCCCACGCCTCGTGCGACTGAAATGCGCGACCGGGTCGAGCAGCTGATCCAGGACGCGCAGTCGCTTCTGCTGCCGGCCAGGGCACCCGACTTACGGCGCGTGGTTCGCACGTTCACGCTCAGGACGAGTGAGGGTTTCGTCGAAACCTTCGGCCCCGATCTCGTCAGGTGCGTCATGAAGGACGCGCCCGGGATTCGTCTACGTTTCGTCTCGAGGCAGACGAGGGATGCTGCCGGCTTGAGAGATGGCAGCGTCGATCTCGAGACGGGCGTGGTGGATGCGACGACGAGCCCTGAGCTGCGGCAATTGCCGCTGTTCACCGATCGTCTGGTCGGTGTGGTGCGTGCCGGTCACCAGCTGCGCAGAGCCCGCATGACGCCGGCGAACTATGCAGCGGCCGCGCACGTGGGGATCTCGCGTCAGACCGTCGACAAGGGGTGGATCGACGATGCCCTCGCAGCGCTCGGACTCGAACGCGGCGTGATGACCACGGTGAGCGGCTTCGCCACCGCGATTGCGGTGGCGCGCGGGTCCGATCTTGTCGCGACGGTCCCCGAGCGGCACACGGCGGCGCTCCGCGCGGACATGTATACGTTTGCGCTGCCGCTCAAGCTGCCGTCGATCATGGTGTCGATGATCTGGCATCCGCGCATGCATTCCGATCCTGTTCACGCGTGGCTGCGTGACTGCGTTTTCAAAATAGCAGGAGACCAGGAGGGGAAATCGCAATAGTCGACCTGGTTGCACCTGGGACTTCAGCGGCTTCGTCGGCTGCTATCTCCGCGACGCGCCCGGTGTTGCACCAGGGTGCGCGGCGAGCACAAGCCTGTCAGCCTGCCACCCCCACGCCGGTCAACGTACCTTTGCATTGGGGGCACCATCACAGACCGCGCAGGACTCACCCCGCCCGCGTCGTCGCCAGACGTCCTTGGTGGCCAGTCGAATCGGGGCTCCCGCCATGGTGCCGGGAGCCCCTCCACGCTAACGACGTGCGCGCATGACCGCGGCCGCCTCCCCCGTGCTCCAGACATCGCTGGCGGTCAGCCGGAAGTTGACGAACGCCGCCTCGTAGCCATCGAATCCGGGCAGCTTCGCCGCCGCCGTCGCGTCGGTCACCGGCACGACCTCGAAACCCTGTTCGAGCAGCTCGCGGAGGTGCGACTCCACGCAGAGATCTGCCGACATGCCCGCGAGGATCACCTGGTCGATCCCCGCCTTGCGAAGCTGCAGCACCAGGTCGTTCGACTCTGGGCCGAAGACCTTGTGAGGACTCGTCACGAGAGTCTGCCCGTCGTTCAGGTATGGCTTGTATCGATCGAGCCAGTCGGCGCCCGACCCGGCGAAGCCCTCCTGCGTGAGCGCCCCCCTTGCGGTCGAACATGCCGATCTTGTGCATGAGCGCTTCGAGCGCGCCGCCGAACTTCCAGTGGTGATCGTGCGCGTAGTAGTAGTGCGGGCTCACGAAGACCGGGATGCCTGCGGCCTTGGCGGTCTTCAAGAGCGTCTCGATGTTCTCCACCGTATGATTCTCCTTGACGCTCTCCCCGACGACGCCCCAGGCCACGCCGTCTGGGCTCAGGAAGTCGTTCTGCGGGTCGGTCAGGACCAGGGCGACACGGCCGCTCTGCAAGTGCATCCCGGGGCGCGGCACCGGCGCGTCTGCGCGAGCACCGGCAAAGTGCGCGATGGTCGTGCGATTACCCTGCTCGGCCGCTACCACTGCCATTGCGAAGACCAAGGCGGCGAACGTAAGAATGCCGCGGTTGGCTACAGAAGCATCCGCAGCGCCCCGATCAACACGAGTGCGCCAGCCCCAAGGGCCGCCATTGCCGGCGCGCCGCGCCGGTGTGTGGGCAGGAAGAAGAAGAGATCGGCGGCCCGCATCATCAGGGCCATCGGCGGGGCCACGAGCCAGGTGTCACGAACGGCGCCAGGGCCGGCGCCGCGCATCACGCCACTCATGTAGCCGACGGTCCTGGTGATCGCACGAACCGTTCGCGTGACGGTCGTCCGTGCTGGCTGCGTTCCTCGGGCCACGGCGGCCAGCGCCTCGTCCAGGGCTTCGGTGTCGTTCGCCCACTGGGCGCGGAAGAGAATGGTCCCGCCCGGGTCGACGATGAACGCGCTGTTCGGGCGCGCGCCGAGGCGCCGATGGAACGTTCCGTCGAGGTCGTCGACGGCGACCTCGAAGCGGAACCGATGGTGCTGCTGCAGACCACGCGCGTGGACCAGCTTCTCCTCGAACGTGCGAGGCTGCGGGATCACCAGGCCCGGGTGGGCTTCGCGTACCTGGACCATGACGAAGCGCACCCGGGTTCCATAACGCTCGTGCAGCCCGGGAAGACCCTCGGCAGCACTTTCCGTGACCGGGCAGGTGCGCGACCCGAACACAATCAGGGCAGGCCGGCCGTCGCCGGCGAGTGTCGCGTCGGAGAAGCTCCCGCCGCTGATCGTGTCCAGCGCGAAGGCTCCGAGGTGATCGCCGGGCCCGAGCTCACCCTTGCGGATGAACATGTCGTGCATCATGTCGGCGATTCGAGGATGGTCGAACCGGTACGGGCGCGAATCGAGTCCCGTTGCCGGCATGATGTCGATCACGGAGTTCATGGCGTTCTCCTTACTTCCCGCCGGCAGCGGCGAGGTGCCGGAGGCTGTCCGCCGTGACCGCTTGTCCGCCGACGCCCCAGGCGCCCTCGGGCACGTCCTCGACCGTGACCCACGTGACCTGACGCAGGCCTTCACCTTCGACGGCGAGCACGGCGTCGGTGACGCGGCGGATCATGTCCTGCTTCTGGGCGAGCGACAGGTAGCCGCTCACACCCTTGATTTGAACGAGTGGCATGGCATTCCTCCTCAGGCCTGCGCAGCGAGTGCGCCGGCAAAGACGGCATCCACCGGCGTGCCGGCGATGTGGTTGGTGAGGACGTCGAGCACCTGCTGGTCCGAGTAGCCTGCGGCACGGAAGGCCTCCACTTCCTGGTCCGTCGGGTGGCCGCGCCTGGCGGTGACCGCCGTCGCGAAGAGGCGGAGGGCTTCGAGCCTGGCGTCGTCGATGGCCCGGCCCTCCCGCGCGGCAGCGATCACAGCGGCCGGCACCCGCTGCATCGAGGCGATGGCCGTGTGCGCGGCGAGGCAGTATTCGCAGCCGTTCGTCGCGGACACCGCGAGCAGGACGACCTGCCGTTCGCTGGGCTGACAGCGACGTCTCATCGAAGAGCCGCGTCAACGTGAGATAGGCCTTCAGCAGCGCCGGAGACCCCGCCATCGTTCCGAGCAGCTTCGGCACGAACCCGAAGGCCTTCTGCGCTCCAGCCAACGTGTCCCGGGCATCGCCCGGCGCACTTTCGACGGTGTGAATCGTGAACATCTCAATCGTTCCTCTCTGCGGTGGCATGCCGACCGCGTTTCTGTTTGGAATGAATGTTCCAAACAAGACCAAAAAAAGGGGCCGCCGTCAGCCGAGGCGTTTCATGGCGTCCCTGACCACGGCGTCGAGCACCTTGCGCTGCGGCCGGCTCCTCACCAGGACGAGCAGGCCGAGCAACGTGGCAAGCAAGCCGCTCGCGGTGCTTGCCGCATGCAACTGCCGGCTAATCTCCCCGCGCGCCTGCCCCGCCTTCACCATGCGTTCGAAGAAGGCCTCGAGCTGCTCCTGGGCGGTGGCGACCACCTGACGCGCCTCGCGGTCGCGGGCCGCCAGCTCGAGGGCGGTGTTCGTCATGAAACACCCCTTGTTCACGCCGTCTTCCACGACCGAACTGGCGAAGGCCTCGAACAGTTGCTTGATGGCCGCCTTCGGCGATGGCCCCGCCTCGAGCCTCGAGAGCAAGGCGTGCCGCTGACGTTCGTCGTACATCCGCAGGGCCTTGAGGAACAGGGTGTGCTTGTCGCCGTAGGTGGCGTACAGGCTGGCGCGGTTGACGCCGGTGCTCGTGACGAGGTCGTGCATGGTCGTCGCTTCATAGCCGCGCTCCCAGAACGCCTCCATGGCCTTGTTCAGCACGGCGTCGACGTCGAACGATTTCTCCCAGGGCATCCCAAGCAGCTCCGGTCATGAACATAGCCGAGTCTGGAACGACCGGTCAAGACAAATCTGACGAACCCTCGCGGCCTAGCGCCTTACGGTGCTGAGCTGCTCTTTGAGCGTTGGGGCTTACGAAAGACGCGTGGCATGCGGCGACTGCCGCGCGTCGAATCCTCGTCGTATGGCATTTCCGAGAACTGCGCCAGTCAGGACCGACGTGCCGTAGATGGACACCGCCATGAGCGCGCGAGCCCGGCGAACCCGAATCCGAGGATCCCGGTGCCGCGAACGGCGTCGGCCTCCGCGAGTGCCGCAAACAGAGCGATGAACCACCCCATGCGAGGGTCCCTCCAGGGTCAGGCCCTCGGCCATACGATGCAAACATAGACCTTAGCGGATTCTCGGTTCCCCCAGATCCGCCAGAACCGCTCGAAAGCCTGGGGAGACGCACGTATTGCGCACGTCGCGCCATATACACGGCGTATATGGCATAATGATCCCGGAGGCTTCAGACCATGCCCCGAACCGCCAAGGTCTTCATGACCAACCGCAGCCAGGCCGTGCGCCTGCCGAAGGAGTTCCAGTTCGCCACCGACGAGGTCCTGATCCGGAAGGTCGGGGACGACGTGATCCTGTCGCCCCGCCCCCGCGACTGGAAGTCGTATCTGGAAACCGCCCCGGTGGCATCCGACGCGTTCATGGCCGACGTCGAGGATCTACCCGTCCAGGAGCGGGAGCGCTAATGCCCCGCTTCATGTTGGACACCGACACCTGCTCCGACATCATGAAGCGGTCGCACCCGCTGGTGGTGAAGCGGCTGCAGTCGGTGCCGGTCACCGACGTCTGCATGTCTGTAGTCACCAAGGCCGAACTGCTGTACGGCGTCGAGATCTCGCCCCGGCGTGCGCAGGACGCGGCAGCCTTGGCAGCGTTCCTGCCTTACGTCGAAGTCCTGGCACTCGACGGGGACGCCGCCCTTCACTACGCCGAGATCCGCGCCGACCTGAAGCGGCGAGGCGCGATGATCGGCGCCAATGACCTCTTCATCGCAGCGCACGCAAGGGCACTCGACCTGACGTTGGTGACGAACCACACGACAGAGTTCGAGCGTGTGCGCAACCTCACACTCGAGAATTGGACGGTCCACATACGTCGCAGGCGGTGAACCGGAGGAGCGCTTCAACGGATCGGATGCCACCCACCGTCGGACCGCCTTTCGGAGCAAACACGCAAACTCCATGGTGACCCACGTCGACACGGGCACGCCCTTCAGCACGGCCGGTTGACATCGCCACGAGCCGATCGCCTCCACTGCTTGGGTGTCCAGCCCACACCGTCGGTCGAGTGGTCGCACGACGGTGATGTCCGTGCACGCGCATCACGCCCTGCACATGGGCGGTCCACGGTTGCTCCAACTGCGCGAGGTGCTTTCGCCCCCGAGCAGTCACGCGGTAGTACCGCGCCCGTCGATTGAGCGCCGAGGTTCGCCACTCGGACGTGACCCATCCTGCCGCTTGCATCCGATGAAGCGCCGGATACAGGGATCCCTCCTCGACGCGAAGGATGTCACCTGAAGTCGTCCTGACGCACTCGGCGATCGCATAGCCATGCAGGCCTTCGCTGTTCGACAAGATCCGCAGCACCAGGAGGTCGAGCAAACCCTGAAGCGTGTCTTTTCGTTGACGCCTAGACATCTATGTGAGGTAGTCGCGCGCGAGGCGGACCGATGGCGGCATTCGTCACTCACACCTATCGTCGCGAGAGCACGCGCGCACACGTCGCCAATCTCGGCTCTTTCAAGTAATCCCTTGAGATCGGCAGTCGCACGCCACAAGCGGCATGTCACGTGTCCGAGGACTGTCTCCAAGACACTTGCACCTCCACCTGCGGCGCTGCCACACCTCTCAAGTTTTTCGCGGAGGCGAAGAACTCGCGACAACAGACCGCAAGTGCTGATCTATGAATGGTGTGCAGAATGGCGGAGAGGGTGGGATTCGAAGCCTCACAGCGCCTTTAGAATCTGTCAGTTGCAGAGAGCACGATGCCATGATTGCCACGTCTGCCAGCAATGCCGCCGGGCATTGCCCGCCATTGGCCGCTGGCGGTCGCCACCCGTGTGACGGACGGCCGCGCGCCGGTCCAACGCTGCCACGCCCTCAGGTCACCTCCCCCGCGGGCGTTCGGACCGCGTCCACCTGTTAAAACAAAGAACTGGGCGGAGGGCAGCACAAGACCGCGCAGGATGTCAGTCAGCATGATGTTGTCGTACGCGAGCTCGGCGGCGGGTTCACGCATGAGACGATCATGACGACTACCTTAGGCGAAATACGCGCCCTTCGCGCTCTCGCAAATGGCGACCACTCCTGGGTGGCGCAGCCGCTGCTCGACCGAGATCGCGTAAAAGCGATTCTTCAGCGAGGGTATCGTGCCCACAGTGCGCAATCCGTAGCGCCGTCGCGCGTCGCCCTCCATAACGCTAGGGCAGGCATACACGCCATACCCGCCGGCGGCGAGCACCTTGGAGAGGCTGCCATCATCGATCTCCGCGACGACCCGCGGTTGGATGCCCTGTGCAACGAACCAATGCGCGAGCCCGCGCCGAAGCGCCGCGTTCACGCTTGGCATCAGGAAAGGCGCTCCCTCAAGGGACTGCGGGAAGCGCTTTCTGAGCGACGCCGCCACGCTGGGAGAACCAAGGATGGTCGTCCCGCACTCACCCAGCAGGTGGTTGAACAGCTTCACTGGTGCACCGGTGCCCGCGGGTTCGTCCGACAGCACGAGATCGAGCGCATGAAGAGACAGTTCCTTCAGGAACTCCTGCAGCGAGCGGTCCTCACGACAGATCACGTAGGGCGGTGGCGCCAAGTGCAGCGCGGGTTCGAGTAGCCGCTGCACGATGGACTTCGGGAGGCAGTTCATGACACCGATGGCCAGATGCAGGGACTGCGGCACCGCCCCACGCTTGACGACGGCCATGAACTCACGGCCGAGACCGAAGATCTCGTTCGCGTAGCGAAACGCCGTCTGACCGACGTCAGTCAGCGCGAGTCCTCGGCCAGCCCGCTTGAACAGTTTCTCACCGATGATGCCTTCGAGTTGATGAATCTGAGCGCTGACCGTCGGGTGTGTCAGACGAAGCTCACGGCTTGCCGCGGCCACACTTCCTGTTCGCGCAACCACCCAGAAGTAGTACAGGTGGTGATAGTTCAGCCACTCCATGCACGATTACTATACGGCGTCGCCTCGACGCCAGGCCGTCGATTGTTGTGTCCGACACCAACCTGCATCCCACCGCAGGCTCGGGCCTCGGGTCCGGCGCCAGGGTGAACTCACGCCCACGGTTGCCCGCCCACGGAGCCGTGCGCATCACGCAAGTCGATGGACGACCGTTGCGGTACCCCCTGGGCCTGTTTCCTTATGGCCTGCGGCCGATGCGCCCGGGCACCTTCAACGGCTGACATGTGGCCATTCGCGTGCATCGCCGCAATGAACAGGGCGATGAAGGCCTCGTCGACGCCCAGCGCAGGGGCGCGAACGGCAGATCGTCTCTCAACCTTCACGGTCTCCCCCCTGCCGTCCCAGTCACAACCCGCCTTCCGTTCGCATCCACGACGGGCACGATGCCGCAATCGTGTTCACACATGATCTGCGCGACGCACTCGAGATTTGTATCCGGCTGGCAGGTGCACACATTCACGGTCATGACGCCCCTGGCTTTCCTGTCTGCCTCCGACCTTCAACACTGGCCCTTCAACGAGAGGCGTCCAGTCGGAGCGACGCCGGTATTCCGACGGCAGAACCGACTGGTGCGCGACACCTCGTCCCTAGGGCACCACGAATACCGGGACCGCGCTTCTGTTGACCGCGCCCTCGGTGGTACTTCCCAAGAGCCCCTTTCGTGGCGCGTTCTGGGACGTCGCGCCGACTACCAGCGCATCGGCACGCGTCTCGTCCACACTGCGCAGGAGCTCATAAAGCGGGGCGCCGGCTCGGACCTGCCCGCGCACGCGCCAACCGGCCTTCCGCAGCTGGTCAGCCCTCCGCTTCTGGCGGCGGTCGGCTGCGGCCAGATTCTTCGCCCCCTGCGCCAGGACGTCCGCGCGGAGTTCCGCGGTGAGTCCTCGCAACAGCGGGTGGCTCGGTATCGGCTGGTTGTGGAGAACGGTGACAAGGGTGATCGACCCGCGCTTCGGCACAGTGCCGCGCGCGAGGAATCGGATGGCTCGGTCGGACGCGGCCGATCCGTCAACACCCACCACGAGGTGGGTGACACGAGGGATCCCGCGCCGCACGACGAGCACGGGTGTCTCTGCGCGACGAAGCACCGCGCGGGAGACGCTCCCCATCAGGAGCCGTCGAAAGCGTCCGTGTCCTCGCCACCCGATGACCAAGGCGTGCGCATCCCAGCCTTTGGCCTCTGCGAGGATCCGATCGACGGCGTCGCCGTCCTGCACGACCGCCTCTGCCTCCGTCCATCGTGCGCGCAACGTGCGTGAGGCGGCCGCGGCGGCGCGACGTGTGATCGCCTCGGACCGTGCCCACAAGTCCGCATTCGGTGGGAGGAACAGCCCCGGCCTGACGACGATGGCCCGCGCCTCGCTGGGGCCTGGCCACGGGAAGGCGGCGGAGGCGGCCATCGCGGCACGAGCGGACGCAGAACCATCGGTGGCGTGGAGGATTCGGAACCGGCGTGGTTTTGCCATGACGTTGCTCACTCTCCTTCGATCGCGGTTTCAATCTTTTGCCGGGTTGACGACAAGCACGGGACGACGCAGCTTGGCGACGACCCCTCCGGCCACCGATCCCAAGACGGCCCTGGTCATCCCCGCGCCCTTCGTGCCGACGACGACCACGTCGGCGTCGAAGCGCTCAGCCTCTTGACAGATGCCGGTCACGGCATCCTCACACTCGACGACCGCGGCCTCGGTCTCGAGGCCCAGTTCCTGGGCGGCACCTGGGCGAAGCGCCTCCAGCCGACGACCGAGCGCACGTACATGGTCCAGGTGGCGGTCCGTCCGCCCGAGCGTGCTCTCGAAGGCCCCGCCGCTGATCGCACGCGGATGCGTCACGTGTACGATGCGCACGACACCTCCGAGCCGAACGATGCCGCAGGCGTAGGCGATGGCGCGCTGACTCTGCCCCGACAGGTCGGTCGCGGCGAGGACACGCCTGACTTTCGGAATTGGCCGCATGCGATTGGGGGTGGCGGCCACGGGCACGACGGCCACCGCGACCGGCGCCTCGCTCAGGACGCCTCGCGAAACCGATCCCGACCAGAGACGCGCGAGCCCATGGCGTTGGTGCGTGCCGACGACGACCAGATCGGATCGAGCTTCGACGGCCATGGCGACCAGAGCGAGGTCGGCCCGGCCCGCGTGCTGCTCGACCCGAACCTCGACCTGCTCCTCCCCGAGCGTCGCCTGAACGCGATCGCCGACCTGCCGCGTGAGAAGTTCCTGCAGGCGCGGCGAGTTGCCCGAGGCGGGTAGCCGGTCCAGGACACCGAACCGGCGCTCGTCCCCTGGTGGCCAATTGAGGTGGCCCACGGTGACCTCACACGGGCCCGCGGTCCTGATTTCCCGGACCCAGTCCGCGGCGGCTTCAGCGGTCACCGTGAAGTCGAACCCGAGGAACACCCGCAACGGCCGCGTCCCGCGCAGCCACTGCTCGAGGGCCGCAGCCTGACGCACGATGAGTGTGGGCACCGGCGCCATCTCGGCGGTGCGTTCGGCGATGCTGCCCAGGAAGCGCTGCGTCGGGGCCCGCGTGCCCAATGCGCCCACCACGATGAGCACCGCGCCGGTCTCACGGGCGCGCGCAGCCAGAATCTCGTCCGCGTGGCCGCGTTGCAGTTCGGTGGTCACCGTGGCGCCGAGCGCGCGCAGTCGCGCCGCCTCACGCCGCAAGGCGTTGTTGGCGCCTTTCACCTCCCCGGCTCCTTCGCGCACCTGCCGCCCACCCGCGGGCGTTGCATGCACGAGGAGCAGTGGGTGGCGCAGGGCCACGGCCAGCCCGGCCCCGACGCTCGCGGCCGATGCCGCCTGCACTGTGAAGTCGGTGCCGCACACGATCGGATGCCTCACGCGACGCGACGTCTTTGCCATGACCTCCCCCTCCTTGTTACGACCGCATGAGATACACGAACCACACGGCACCGGCGTACACCACGGCAATGGCGCCGGTGTCCCACGCGACGCGGAAGCGCTTCGTCAGCACCTGCTGGGTCAACCCAATCAGAAAGAGCGCGTTCATGAGTACAACCGCCAGCACGGCAATGAGATGTTTGGATCGACCGCACTCAGTAGCGGCCCAGGGGTGTAGAAGACGTCGTCAATCCCCAAGATCAACAGATTGAACAGATTGCTGCCGAGGACGTTGCCGATGCCCAGATCCAGCGCCCCCATACGGACCGCGGCGACCGCGACGACGATCTCGGGGAGCGACGTCGCGATCGCGATGAACAGACTGCCGACGAACGCCTCGCCGAGACCTGTCTCCCGCGCCAGCGACGCGCCCACCACGGGTAAGTACAGTGCCGCGCCCACGACGAAGACGGCCGCCACGCCGTAGCGGACGAGCGCCGATTGAAGGCTGACGTGCGCATTCGCAGGATTCGCAGTCTCCAGAGGGCTGTCGGACGACCGCCGACGCCGTTCATGGATGAACAGGACCCGCATGGCCACGAAGTAGAGAATGATCAAGAGAGGCGTATAGAGCCCCACCCAACCAACCTCCGGCCAGTGCGCCGCGCCGGCCAGTCCGATACCCGCCAAGGCCATCACGACGAGGCCGAATCCAATCGCGAGCGCATGGCCCTGATGGGCGCGCGCGCTGATGCGCTCCGGTTGGATGGCATCCATGAGCGACAGAATCAGCAGGTTGAACATGCAGCTCCCGAGCACGTCGCCAACGGCGATGTCCGGCAAGGGCGTGAGTGCCGTGGCCCCAAAGCCGGTGAACAGCTCAGGCAGACTCGTCGTGGCGGCGAGCAGCACCACGCCAATCCAGCTGCGTCCAAGACCGCTCTTCTCCCCGATGACATCGCCGTATCGCGCGAGTTGCACACCCGCGACGACGATGACGGTGGCGGCGATCGCGAACAGCAGCCACGTCACGGGTGTCCTTTCCGGCGCCAGACGACACGCGCGAGCGCCCATGAGAAGCCCGCGGCACCGAACACCACTAGCCAGAGCGCGGCGCAGCGGATGCTGATGGACAGGTGACTCACGCCTGCCCGTAGCCGGGGTCTGGTTCCGGCGAGCCCTTACCTCGCGGCCGGACCACTTCGACGGAACACCGCGCTCGTGCGGTGACGGCCGTTGACACGGAGCCGAGGAGAACCCGCTCCAGCGAGCCCTTCCCGTGTGACCCCACAACGATAAGGTCCGCGTTCCAGGCGTCCGCTTCTGCCAGGATGGCATCGGAGGCACGGCCTCCGCGCACCGCGGTGTGAACCGACACGTCGGACCTGGACGTCGCGTCGAATTGCGCCGTGGCCTTCTCGAGCGCATGGCCTGCCGAGTCCAGCAGGGATGGTGGGAAGCCGTGGGAAGCAGGGGGGAGCACTCTGGTTGGCAAAGGCTCCGGTCCATGCTCATTTACGTAGAGAATCCGAACGAGCGACTGCGGCGGCCACGGTCGGTTGGCCACCTCGCGCGCGGCTGCCATGCTGCCATGGGAACCGTCGACCGCGACCAAGATCCGCATGGGCGATGGAGTCGACATCAGACCACCCTCTCTCAATGGCTGCGCCCTCTCCACCGCCACATCAGGTGGCTAACGGCCTCGGCCACCGCCCACGTCAGCAGGACGCCACCGGCCACCCAGATGAACGCGTCGACACCCAGCGGTTCGAGCCCCAGGAGCAGACGGAGGCTCGGGACGAGCACCGTCGCCACCTGCAAGACGATTCCGAGCACGACGGCCAGGTGCAGCCATCCATTGACCAGCGGGATGACCTGCACATGGCGGGCGGGATACGCGAAGACGAGCTGGGCAATGGATTCGAAGAGGAAGACCAGCGTGCGTGTCACCGCCACGCTGAAGCCGTAGAGCGGCAGACTGAAGAGCAACGCGCCGCCCGTCGCGGCCTTGACGACCCCGGTGACGACGATGAACTGGAGCGAAGCACGGTCGAGCAGCGGCGCCTTGGGATCACGAGGGGGCTGCTCCATCAGGCCAGGATTGCGATCGAGCGCCAGGGCCAGCGCGGGCGGGCCATCAGCCACGATGTTGATCCACAACAGTTGCACAGCGGTCAACGGAAGCAGGAGGCCTCCGGCGGGATCCTTCAGGTCTAGCCAGTAGGAGCCGACCACGCCGCCTACCACCAGCAACACGAGCGCGAGGTTGGTCGAGAACAGGAATCGAACGAACTTCTGGATGTTCTCGTAGATGCCGCGGCCTTCCTCGACGGCCGTGACAATCGTGGCGAAGTTGTCGTCCAGGAGCACCAGGTGCGCGACTTCGCGGGACACGTCGTTACCGCGCAGTCCCATCGCCACACCGACATCGGCGCGTTTGAGCGCAGGCGCGTCGTTGACGCCGTCGCCCGTCATGGCCACGACTTCGCCGGACGCCTGCAACGCCTCGACCAGCCGGAGCTTGTGCTCGGGCGCGACGCGGGCAAAGACGTTCGTGCTGTGCACGGCGCGCTGCACCTCGTCTGGTGACAACTGCTCGAGGTCGACGCCCGTCATCACCCGGCTCGGCGGGATGCCCACCTCGGTCGCCACGGCCAGGGCGGTGGCGGGGTGGTCTCCGGTGATCATGACGACACGAATGCCGGCCGCCTGAGCACGGCGAATCGCGTCCGGCACCTCGGGCCGCGGCGGATCCCACAGGAGGACGAGGCCGAGGAACTCGAGGCTCTCGTCGCCGTCGCCAACACGTGTGGCGAGCGCCAGCACCCGAAAGCCCTCGCGCGCATAGCCGTCTGCCTTCTCCTCCCAGCTGCGTCGCTCCGCGGTGCTCACATCGGAGCGCGCCAGCAGGACCTCGGGGGCTCCCTTGAGGAAGCTCACTCGGCCTCCGGCGTCATCCACCGTGACACGCATGTATTTGTGCCGACTGTCGAAGGGCAGCACTCCCCGTCGGGGATGACGCTTGACGATTTCTCCAGCATCCAACCCCTCGGAGCGTGCGTGGTCGAGCAGCGCAAGCTCGAGGGGATCGCCGGCCCCGGTCGCCAGGTCCGCGTCGTTGGCCAGGACCATCGCCATGAGCGCCTTCGCGCGGTCGACGGTGTCGAGGTCCTTCACGAACATCCGATTCTCGGTCAGCGTGCCTGTCTTGTCGGTGGCGATCACGGTGACCGACCCGAGGGCTTCGACAGCCGAGAGTCGGCGTACGACCGCCTTCCGCTTTGCCATGCGCTCCACCCCGAGGGACAGGGCCAACGTCAAGACCGCCGGGAGCCCCTCCGGGACGGCGGCCACGGCGAGGGCCACGGCGAACAGCAACACATGGCCGATGCCGGAGATGCCCTCGACATAGAGCCCTCCCAGCGTGATGGCAACCGCGAGCACCAGAACGGCCTTCGCGACCTGCGTGCCGAACACACCCAGACGCTGTTCGAGCGGGGTCTTGCCGGCCTCGATTCCGCCGATCATGACGGCCAGCCGGCCCATGGCGCTGTTGGCACCGGTACGGGTAATCGCCACGTAACCATGGCCGCGGACCGCCAGCGTGCCGCTGAAGACTTCGCCCTCGACCTCCTTGTCGACGGGCACCGACTCGCCCGTCAGGATCGACTCGTCCAGCAGGATGCCTTGGGCTTCGACGAGCACACCGTCCGCCGGAATGCGATCACCCGCCTCGACCCTGACGACATCTCCCGGGACGATCTGTGTGGCCGGGAGATGTGCGAGCTTGCCGTCACGCAGGACCCACACCAGTGACGCGGCGAGTTGCTTCAAGCGCTGGAGCGCCGCTTCGGCCTTCCCTTCCTGATACACGCCGAGGCCCGCGTTCAGCAGCAGAATGGACGCGATCGCGATGCTCTCGACGGCGAGCCCCTCGGCGCCTTCCAGCGTCCAGATCCCGAGGTCGATGACCAACGCTACCAACAGGATGTAGATGAGTGGGCTCTCGAACTGACGGGCGAAACGTCGCCACAACGGGTCGGGCGCCGGTTCAGGAAGGGCGTTGGGTCCGGTTGCCGCCAGACGCGAGATGGCCTCGGCCGTCGAGAGCCCGTGCGTAAGCATCGTCGTCATAGCAATTCGCGAGCGTCCACGACGGCTCGAAGGATACCGTGAGACTCAGCGGCGGACTCGATCGGCTTCGACAAGTCCCGCAGCAACCCCGGTGGGCCGACGTCGGATGGACTATAGCAACCGGTTGCCTGAAATCCTCTATAGGAAATACCATCGCATCACGTCGGCACAATCGCCGTGCGACGGGCGTTCGGATCGATGCTCACGAGCCGCGCCGCCGCCCGTACTGTCGAAATTCACGATATAACCATCGCCTCCGTGAGCGTTCGGGTTGTCGATGACAACGCCGTAATCCGGATCGACGCCGCTGCGACCCGCACGGTCGCGTCACGCCAGCAAGCGCCGCGGCCTCGCCATTCGGTCTTGCCGCACGGCTGGCGGTCATGGGCCTCGTGAAGTTCATTTGTCCGAACGACGAGAACGTGTATATGCACGACACTCCGGCGCAGGAGTTGTTCAGCCGGACGCGCGCGACTTCAGCAACGGGTGCGTCCGTCTGGAGAAGCGCCTGGCGCTTGCGGAATGGGCGCTCACAGAACAGCCGGAGTGGACGCGTGACCGGATCTTGGCTGCGATGAATGGCCGTAACCCTCGGCGTGTGGACCTTACGCAGCCGATTGAGGCAATTCCGTCACCGCGGCGGCAATGCCGGAGGACGGCACGGTCCGCTTCGCCGAGGATATCTACGGGCACGATAGAAAGCTGGACGCGGCCCTTAGAGGCGACGGACGTCCCACCCTGCGGGGATCCACCTGGTTCGCGCCCGGGTCGTCTCGCCGGCGGCTGCAAGGCTGGCAGGACGCGTGGCGAGCCGTCGAGCGGCTCTACGGATTTTGCCGAAATTATCGGCTGGCCCGGCATGATGCGCCAGCGCCACGATTGAGCGTCGGATCGGAGTTCCGGCCACCGCCGCACAGGCGGTTCGCGGTGTTCACGTCTACTCGTGTTCGAGAGGGAGTTCCTATGCCCGTCGCACTCGTCGGCTTTCATCAACCGTCCTCGACCGCTCCCCCAGAGAATGGCTACGGTCAGCTGGTGCGGCGTGTGCAGTCCGAATATCTCGAGATGCCCGGGTTGTGCCTCACGTTCGATCAAGCATGTCGCTTATGGGCACTCGATAGCCAGACCTGCAGCCGAGTCTTGCAGGATCTCGTGGCCGAAGGGTTTGTCGCTGTCTCCGAGCGTGGCATCTATGGGAGGCGGACGACCGCCTGAAGGGCTACACGGATGTACCACGCAACGACCAGCACCCCTGGGACTGACCTCTCCGACGGCGCGCAGCGGGCCGACACGCTCGTAGCAGCGTCTGCGGCCAGGAGGATGTCGACATGAAGTTTGGCGTGCTCGCGCTCGACTACGACGGCACCATCGCCATCGACGGCACCCTTGATCCTGACGTGCGTGCCGCCATTGCGGAGGTGCGATCTGCAGGAGTGGTCGTCGTGCTTGTGACCGGCCGGATCCTTGACGACTTACGGCGTGTCGCTGGCGATCTGAGGTTCGTGGATGCCGTGGTCGCAGAGAACGGAGCCGTGCTCGCCTATCCCGCGACAGGACATTCGATGGTCCTCGGCCCGCCGCCACCGGTCCGATTCGTCGAGCAGTTGAGGCAACGCCAGATCGAGATCGCACTCGGGGCTTGCGTGATCGAGGCGAATGCCCACGATGCCCACGCCGTCCTCACGCTGGTGCGAGAGATGGAGCTGCCACTGGTGCTGCTCTTCAATCGCGGCCGCCTGATGATTCTGCCCGAGACCGTCAGCAAGGCGGCCGGCCTTCGCGAGGCCCTGGCTGGCTTGAGACTCTCCGCTCACAACGCGATCGCGGTCGGCGACGCCGAGAACGATCACCGGCTACTCGAGATGTGCGAGATTGGCGTGGCCGTTGGTTGGGGAAGCGGCGCGCTGAAGGCCGCCGCCGATGAAGTCCTCGACGGCCCGGGCCCGTCGGCCGTGGCCGACTACATTCGGCGTGCGGCAGCCAGCCCCAGCCTGTCGCCGGCGCGTATTGGGCGACGCCGCCTCCTGCTTGGGCACGAGGCTACAGGCAGTCCCGTTGAACTGGCCGTCCGCGGCGGCAACGTCCTGGTCGCGGGAGACCCGCGGTCCGGAAAATCCTGGGCTGCCGGGTTGATCTGTGAACAACTGATCTTCTATCGGTACTGCATCTGCGTCGTGGACCCGGAAGGCGATTTCACAGGGCTGGAGCAGCTGCCGGGCGTCGTGGTCCTGGGAGGCGATGACCCACCGCCGCGCGCACGGGAACTCATCCGCGCTCTCCGTCATCCAGACATGAGTGTGGTCATCGACCTGTCGCGACTCGGACATGTCGAGAAACTCGAATACATGCAGTCGCTCCTCCCCACGTTGACGATGTTGAGGCGGCGCACCGGCCTTCCACATCGGATTGTGGTGGACGAAGCACACTACTTTCTCAGTGGCGCAAACGTCCATGAACTGCTCGACCTCGAACTGGGCGGTTACACGCTGATCACGTACCAGGCGGCGAATCTGCATCCAGATGTGCAGGCCGCCAACGAGACCACGATTGTGACGCTGGCCACCGATCCGCGCGAAGTCCAGGCGTTTGCCACGATGAGTGGCCTGCCTGACCGTCACCTGGAGTGGGCATCGGTGCTTGGACAGCTCGATCTAGCCGAAGCCGCGGTGCTTCCGCATCGCGAAGACAACGCAGGACACCTCCGCCGGTTCAGACTCGTGCCACGGCTGTCGTCGCACGTGCGCCACCGAGAGAAGTATCTGGACGTGCCCGTTCCGGCGGGACGCGCTTTCGTTTTTTGCACCGATGGCCGGCCGACGGGCTGTCGGGCGAGCACGCTGAAGGAGCTGCTGGAGGTCGTCGCGACGACTCCCCTCGGAGTACTGGATGGCCATCTGCGGCGAAGCGACTTCTCGCGCTGGATCGGCGATGTCTTCGGCGACCACTTCCTGGCGTCGCAGGTGTGGAAGCTCGAAGAGCAATACCGCGTCGGGTGGGCTGTGGATGTGAACGATCGGCTGGTCGAGGCTATCCGCGAGCGCTATGAGCTGCCGGACACCCTGTCCGTGCATTTGCCACCGAGCTGAGGAGTCACCTTGCCGACGATGCACCCAACGACCATGACCTGCGGGACCGACTTCTCCGACGGCGCGCGGCGGGCCGCCGTCGTCGCCGCGGCCCTTGCAGTCCGGCTTGGCGCGCGCCTGCAACGTGTCCATGCCGTCGACGACCTCGGCGCGGAGCTGACGTTCGCCGAGGGTGACCTGAGCGCGTACGAGCCGCGGCGTCAGACGCTCGAAGCGGACGCCGCCGAGCTTCGGCGCGCATATCCCGTCAGCATCGACACCATCTTTGTTGCTGGCGTGGCCCGCGAGCACCTGGTTGACACAGCCCGGCACGCACAGAGTGCCCTACTGAATGGCTGCCGACGTGGTCGTCGTGGGCACCAACAGCGCGCAGGCCTGGCAAGGGCGTGGCAGGGTTCCGTATCGCGGCACGTCTTGCACGCCGCCGATGGAGATGTGGTGACGGTGCCGGCGTCCTCCCGTCGGATGACGAGTGTCTCCCGACATGAGCGCGTTCTCGTCGCGACAGACTTCTCCGACTTGGCGAATCGTGCCATCGGCGTGGCCCATGGCCTCGTGCCTCGGGACGTCGTCCATCTCGCCCACGTGACAGGGGCATCCGATGACACAGGAGCGAGGTCGGCTCGTGAACGGCTGGCTGCGCTCGTCCCCACCGATGCCAGTGCGCGCGGCGTCGTCACGGTGCTCGAGGTGGTCGACGCCACGGACGTCGCGGACCTGTCTCGACGCGCTCGCTGGCAACGGCGTCAGGCTGGTGGTCTTTGCGCTGCGCTGGCTTCAACAATGTGGACCTGCATGCCTGGCAGCATCGAGCGATGTGATCAGCCTGCATGTGCCGCTCACGCCGGAGACGCACCATTTGGTCTCCCGCCTCCTGACCTTCCAGGACGTGCTCATCACCGCTCACCAGGCCGTCCTCACGCCCGAGGCCCTGAGCGAGATCGCCCGCGTGACGGTCCAGAACGTCGGCCGACTGCAATCCGGTGACGCCTTCCTGGACGGCACCACCCTGTGACGACGTCCATGAGCGCCGCGCGACAATCAGCAATGGCGACGACATCCAAGGGAGGACGTACATGAACACAACCACCTCACAGACCTTCATCAAGTGGTTTGCCGACATCACCATCGCCGACGTCCCGATCGTCGGCGGGAAGAACGCGTCGCTCGGGGAGATGGTGCGCGAGCTGGCGGGCAAGGGCGTGAGGGTGCCCGACGGATTTGCCGTCACGGCAGACGCGTTCCACTACTTCATCCGCGACGCGCACCTGGACGAGTTCATTCGCGCCACCCTGGCCGATCTCGATACGCACGACATGGCCAATCTCAGCCAGCGCGGCCACGCGGTGCGGCAGGCCATCCGCAGTGCCACGCTGCCGAAAGACCTGCAGGAGCAAATTGCGGCATCGTATCGGCAGTTGCAGGGCGACACCGCGTTGCCGCTCGATGTGGCGGTGCGTTCCTCGGCCACGGCCGAAGACTTGCCAGACGCCAGTTTCGCCGGGCAGCAGGAGACCTATCTCAATGTCCAGGGCGTGGCGGCTCTGCTGGAGACCTGCACGCGCTGCTTCGCGTCGCTCTTCACAGACCGCGCCATCAGCTACCGCGTGGACAAGGGCTTCGACCATTTCAAGGTCGGGCTCAGCATAGGCGTCCAGCGCATGGTGCGCTCGGATCTCGCCTGTGCCGGTGTCATGTTCACCATCGACACCGAAAGTGGCTTCCGCGACGCGGTACTCATCAGCGCCGCCTACGGCCTGGGCGAAAACGTCGTCCAGGGCTCGGTCACACCCGACGAGTACACCGTCTTCAAGACCACGCTGAAGACGGGTCACCGGCCGATCCTGCAGAAGACAGTCGGCAGCAAGGAATTCAAGCTCATCTATGACACGGGCGGCGGGAAGATGGTGAAGAACGTCCCGGTCGCCCCGGGCGACCGCGCCAGGCTGGCGCTCACAGACGACGAGGTGCTGGAACTCGCGCGCTGGGGCTGCATCGTCGAAGACCACTACTCAGCCACGCGTGGCGCCGCGGCGCCGATGGACCTGGAGTGGGCCAAGGACGGCAACACCGGCGAACTCTTCATCGTGCAGGCGAGGCCTGAAACCGTACAGTCGCGGAAGAACCCCGATGTGCTGGAGACCTACCGGCTCGGACAGCGCAGCGCCGTGCTCGCCAGTGGACGCAGTGTCGGCGACAAGATCGCAACCGGCCGCGTCCGGGTCATCACGAGCGCGCAGTTCATCGGCCGGTTCCAAACCGGCGAAGTGCTCGTCACCGACAAGACCGACCCGGATTGGCAGCCCATCATGAAGAAGGCCGCCGCCATCGTCACCAACCGTGGCGGGCGCACCTGCCATGCTGCGATCGTGAGCCGCGAACTCGGTGTACCGGCCATCGTCGGCACCGAGCGCGGCACGGAGGCACTCGTCGACGGCCAGATGGTCACCGTGAGCTGTGCCGAGGGTGACGCCGGGTTCGTCTACGAAGGCGCGCTGCCGTTCGACGTGGAACGCACCGACCTGACCGCCCTCGGCCACCCCCGAACCAAGGTGATGATGAACCTGGCCAATCCCGAGGAGGCGTTCTCGCTGTCCTTCATTCCGAACGACGGCGTCGGCCTGGCGCGGATGGAGTTCATCGTCACGACGTACATCAAGATCCACCCCCTCGCCCTCGTCCACTTCGACCAGCTCAGCGATGCCGCGGCGAAGGCCGAGATCGCGCGGATGACCGCAGGTTACGACGACAGGCCGCAGTTCTTCGTCGACCAGCTCGCCCAAGGCGTCGGGATGTTGGCGGCTGCCTTCTATCCGAAGGACGTCATTCTGCGCCTGAGCGATTTCAAGACCAACGAGTACGCCAATCTCATCGGCGGCAGCGCGTTCGAGCCGCACGAGGACAACCCGATGATTGGCTTCCGCGGCGCGAGCCGCTACTACCACCCGCGCTATCAGGCCGGCTTTGCGCTGGAGTGCCGAGCCGTGGCCACGGTGCGAGAGGAGATGGGGCTGACGAATCTCAAGCTGATGATTCCGTTCTGCCGCACCGTCGAAGAAGGCCGCCGCGTGCAGGCGGAAATGGCGACGCATGGACTGCGGCGCGGCGACAACGGGTTGGAGATCTATGTGATGTGCGAGATCCCGAGCAACGTCGTGCTGGCCGAGGAATTCGCCGACATCTTCGACGGCTTCAGCATCGGCTCGAACGACCTGACTCAGCTCATCCTCGGGGTGGATCGCGACAGCGCGATCGTCGCCCCTATCTTCGATGAACGCAACCCGGCCGTGACACGGATGATCGCGCAGGTCATCGCCACCTGCCGAGCCAAGGGCCGCAAGATCGGCATCTGCGGCCAGGCGCCGAGCGACTACCCGGAGTTCGCACAGTTCCTCGTCGAGCAAGGGATCGACAGCATCTCGCTCAACCCCGATACCATGCTCAAGACGACGCTGGCTATTCTAGAAACGGAGGCCTCGTTGAAGGAACACCCGACGACCTTGCCGGCGGCGTCCAAGTCGTAGCGAATTGCCAGCGGCGCATCCAGCGTCCAGCTGACGTGTCGGAGTCCATTGATCAGCGCCTGTCGATCGTGTTTAGCAGTCGTCATGATGTGTGGGTGCCGGCGGTATGCCGCCCAACGTCGGCGGGCGTCCCTCGCAGGGAAGATCTGACGCGGGGATCTGGACCGCGGGGCAGGACTTGCGCGTGTGGTTACATCCGCGACGCCCCCGAGAGGACGTGCGGGGAGTTCCGAGCAACATCACAGATCCGTGCGCGGGCCTTCATCAATGGCCCATATGTCGGAGGTAGATGCGCTCCTCCTTCACAGCGCGGGGAGCTTCAGAGCTGATCCAATTGCGAATGGCGGGATAGGAACTCACATGGGCTAAGACGTCCACGTCGAGGCCCGAGGCGATCCTGAAGTTCCCCGCGCGAGTCGGACGAGGTCGAGAAGGGACCGGTCATCGTCCACCTCGACGAGCAGATCGACGTTACTGTCGGACCGATCCTCTCCGCGCGGCCCGCTCCCGCTGGATCGCCTGCTGCAGATCCCAGTCGGCCTGAAGCCGCATCCACAGTTGGGGCGATGTCTTCAGGAACTTAGGGACGAGAACTGGCTCGGGCCCGCGATCCATCCAGGGGAGATCCTCTTCGAGGAGTATTTGAAGCCGCTGGGCGTGGGGCAGGTCGAGGCAGCGCGGGCAGCTGGGCGTGTCGTTGAATCGGCTGAATGAGATCGTGTTGGGGAAGCGTGGCATCACGGCTGACACCGCGCTCCGGCTGGCCAGTAGTTCGCGAGGGATTCGCCGGGCCACGCGACGGGCGACTGCGGCCGGCCTCCTGTCGATCATGCCGTTCCAGACGCGCCGCGCTTCGTCGTACCCGGCGGCACCTGGCAGAATGGGCGGCTGGCCGAGGCTCGCAGTGAGCGTCTCGAACGCGGCTCGTGGCAAAGGCTTGTCGGAGCCTGACAGAGTTCGCAGGTGACACACGCCATTCCAGCCCCCTTCTGCGCGACGCTCATCGGTGCATGTGAGCGGCCTGGATAATTTCGGTTTGCCTCGGGTGAGCACATTCACCGAAGGCTCCTCATTCGTGCTGTACGAAAGTGGAGGCTTCTATCTGCAGCGAACGAGGGCATACACCGGACGCGATTAGTGGACCGTGCTCATGGGTCCTTCTTTCTGTGACATGTCTGGTCGCATGGTCAATCCGGCGCTGCTCCCGTTGGAACTGACCAGGCGGTGTCGGCACGACACTAGGGGATGGTCGGGGCGCCGGCCATCACCAGGACTGACTATTGTTCGGGGGTCGACGGGGCTGCAGGGCTGACTGGTGGCGCGGCTGGCTCGAACAGATGATGCCGTGCCGCGTACGCAGCGGCCTCCGTTCGGTTCGAGGCGCCGCTCTTGGCAAGTAC
>Ga0105094_10000265_pt1 | contig 24897 bp, 24 predicted proteins | sample PPLLak1March2015_2_FD_87023 | JGI IMG/M metagenome (GOLD analysis project Ga0105094, IMG submission 87023) | Freshwater sediment microbial communities from Prairie Pothole Lake near Jamestown, North Dakota, USA - PPLs Lake P8 Core (3) Depth... | ecosystem: Environmental > Aquatic > Freshwater >...
CCTCCCTGACCTTCTGGTAAGCGTAGTGCCAGAAAGGCCGCTTGGCAAGTCTCCCCATTCCTCCCGCGCCCTGCGCACGAGCCCGCCCCGCCGGGGTGGCGAAACCAAACCCCCCTGACATTGGCCACCGCCTTGCTTCGGGATAGAATGCATTCAGATCGACCGGCGTTGCCCCAGGCTTCGACTTGGGTTATCCACCAACGCCCACCCGGGGGACCATGCTGGCGTTTCGCGACGAGGCTCCCATCCTGGTCATCGGCTCCGCCGGGCTCGACATCATCGGTCGGGCGGGCGGCGATCTGCAGCACGGGACCTCCAACCCCGGCAGGCTGCGTTTCTCGCTAGGCGGCGTGGCGCGCAATGTCGCCGAGAACCTCGCCCGCCTGGGCAGCGATGTGGCCCTGATCACCGCCGTCGGTGACGACCCGCAGGGTGAACAGCTCTTGGCCCAGGCGCGACAGGTCGGGATCAACGTCGACGCCTGCCTGACCGTCCCAGGGGAGCACACCGGCGCCTACCTGGCCGTGCTCGACGAGCAGGGCAACAAACACCTGGCCCTCGACGACATGCGCGTCATCGAGAGCATCACTCCGCAGCACATCCGCAACTGCCGCAGCCTGTTCGGAGAAGCAAGCGCCGTGTTCATCGACGCCAATCTGCCCATCGCCACCTTGGGCGCCGTCGTGTCCGCCGCCGGGCGGGCGCACCTGCCGGTGATTGCCGACCCGACCTCGGTGAGCCTGGCGACCCGCCTTAGCCCGCACCTGGATGCGCTGTACATGATCACACCCAACGAGGCAGAAGCCTCGAGGCTGTGCCCCCATCCCGTTCCGCATGCCGATCGCGAGCAGGCTCTGGACGCGGCCCGCCACCTGGTAAGCCAGGGAGTGTTCGCTGCGGTGGTCACGATGGCCGAGTTCGGGGTGGCCTACGCCACGGCGCAGACCAGCGGCCACATCCCGGCCGTGAAGACCGAGATCCTCGACCCGACCGGCGCCGGCGACGCGCTCACGGCAGCGATCATCTTCGCTCTGCAGAACTCCATCCCCATCGACGAAGCCGTGCGCCTCGGCGCCTCGGCGGCTGCCCTCACGCTGCGCACCACCGGCAGCATCCTCCCCGATCTGTCGATCGAGAGGCTGTACGATGAGCTGCGCTGAGCGAGCGCCTCGTCCAGCCCGCCGATGAGCAGCCTTCCCGCCTGGCTGAGGCTCTTGCCCGAGGTTCAGGCGGCACTGGCCGAGGGCCGGCCGGTGGTCGCCCTCGAGACCACTGTGGTCACCCACGGGCTGCCGCGCCCGGTGAACCTCGAACTCGCCCGCCGGCTGGAGCACGAGGTGCGTGCGGCCGGCGCCACGCCGGCGACGGCGGCCGTGCTCGAGGGACAGCCGCACCTGGGATTGAGCCCGGAACAGCTCGAGCGCCTCGCGCTCGATGAGCAGGCAATCAAGATCAATCGTCGCGACCTGGGAACGGCGCGCGCCCTCGGTCTGACCGGCGGCACGACCGTTTCAGCAACCATGATCCTGGCGCATGCAGCCGGCGTACAGGTGTTCGCCACCGGGGGCATCGGGGGCGTGCACCGCGGCGACAGCGGAGACGTCTCGGCTGACCTTCCCGAGCTGGCCCGCACGCCCGTGGCCGTGGTGTGCTCGGGCGCCAAATCGATCCTCGACCTGCCGCGCACGCTCGAATGGCTCGAGACGGCCGGCGTGCCGGTCCTCGGCTATCAGACGGCGGATTTCCCGGCGTTCTTCGCCCGCGAGTCGGGGCTGGCCGTCGGGGCGCGCCTCGACAGCGCGGCGCAGAGTGCTGCCTGGCTACGAGCGCACTGGGGACTGGGGTTAGGCTCCGGGGTGCTGATCACTGTGCCCTGCCCGGAGGAAGCGGCGGTCTCAGAGATGGCCATCGAGCTGGCGATCGAAGCGGCGTTGCACCAGGCGGACGAGCAGCACATCGGGGGCAAGGCGCTTACGCCATTCCTGCTGGCACGCCTGGCCGAAGCGACCGAGGGCGCAACGCTGCGCGCCAACCTTGCACTCTTGAAGAACAACGCCCGCGTGGCGGGCGAGATCGCCCGGGCTTTGGTCGCCGCACCTGCCGTCTGACTCAAACGCTTCGGCGAAGCCGGGCGTCCAGCGCCAGCGCCCCCTGCCCTTCCGGCAGCACGCGCAGCGGGTTGACCTCGACTTCTGCGACCTCGGGCAAGTCGACCATCAGTTGTCCCATGCGCAGAATCACCTCGACGACCGCCTGACGGTCGGCGGGCGGAAGGCTGCGGAACCCGGCCAGCTTGCGCCCGGCCCAGGTGGTCTCCAGCAGCTCTTCCGCCTCGCTCCGGCTCAGCGGCGCCAACGCAAAGGCCACGTCCCGCAAACCTTCGACTTCAATGCCGCCCGACCCGAACATCACCAACGGCCCGAACTGCGGATCGCGCACCACGCCGATGATCACGTCCTGGCCCCGGGGGGCCATCGGCTGCACCAGCACGCCCTGCACTTCGGCTTCCGGGTGTGCCTGTCGCGCGGCCTCTACGATCGACTTGAAACCCCGCCGCACCGGCTCCCCGGGCATCACCTCCAGCAGCACGCCGCCGACATCGGACTTGTGCACAATGTCGGGGGAAGCCACCTTCAGGGCGACCGGCCCCGCCAGATGGCGAGCGGCCGCCTCGGCTTGTTCGGCGGTTACAGCCAGCGCGGTCTCGGGGACCTGGATCCCATAGGCCGCCAGCACCTGGGCGGCCTGCTGTCCCTCCAGGAACCCGTGGTCCATGGAAGGCTGCGCGGCGAGAACCTTGCGCGCCGCAGCCTGATCGGTCCCACCCGGCGCCTCCGGCTCGCCCAGCGGAGTCTGCAGCTGTTCAGCCCGGCGCACCAGCACACGCAGCGCCGAGGCGGCCCGCTCCGGGAATCGATACTCCGGCACGCGCGCCTGGCGGAATATCCGGGCGGCATTGGCGATCATCTCCTCGCCCATCAGGCTGACGACCACCGGTTTGTTGGACGAGCGGATCAGCGGGATGATCGCCCCGGCAATGCCGGCCGCGGTCGTCATCGGCGGCGGGGCCATGATCACCATCACACTGTCGACCCCTTCATCCGCCAGCAGCGCCGTCAGCCCGTTGGCATACTCGAACGGACCGGCAGCCGCCAGCATATCGATCGGGTTGCGCACGCTGGCGGCTTTGGGCAGGAACTCGCGCAGCGCGGCCCGGGTTGCTTCCGAAAGCGTCGCCAGTTGCAGGCCGACGGCGTCCAGGGCGTCGGCGGCGATCGCGCCCGGCCCACCGGCGTTGGTCAGCACGGCGGTGCGCGGCCCCTCGGGCAGACGGCACCAGGCCAAAGCTCTGGCCCAGTCGAACACCTCCTCGGTGCTCTCACCCCGGATCACACCGGCTTTGCGGAAGGCCGCGTCGTAGGCAACATCGCGCCCCGCCAGTGCGCCGGTGTGCGAGGCCACCGCGGCCTGGCCTTGTGCCGAGCGGCCGACCTTGATCGCCAGCACCGGCTTGAGGCGCGTAGCCCGGCGCGCCTGCTCGACAAAGCGCGCCCCGTCGCGCACGCCCTCCAGATACATCGCCACAACCTGGGTGTTGGGGTCATCGACAATCGTCGGCAGCAGCTCGGCCTCGGTCAGATCGAGCTGATTGCCCAGGCTGATCAAGCGTGACAACCCGAACCCCTGGCCGCGCGCCCAGTCGATCACCGCTTCGCAGATCGCTCCCGAGTGGGAAAGGAAGGCGATGTCGCCCTGAATCGGCCCTGGCAGCGGAAGAAAGGTCGTGTCGATCGGCAGGTGGGTGTCCAGGAAGCCGATGCAGTTCGGGCCGAGCAGGCGGAGGTCGTGCGCCCGGGCAATCTCCAGGCAGCGCTGTTCGAGAGCCAGGCCTTCGGGGCCGGTCTCACGGAAGCCGCCGGATCCGATGATCGCCGAGTGGATCCCGCGCCGGCCGCATGCCTCCAGCGCGCCAGGCACCGCCGCCGCCGGGATGATGATCATCGCCAGGTCAACCGGGTCGGGCACGCTCTCCAGGTCCTTGTGCATCGGCAGGTCGAACAGGCGGCCACCGCTGGGGTTGACAAAGTGGATCGACCCCTTGTAGCCGGAGACCACCAGGTTGCGCGCCACGCCGTAGCCGAGCTTGGTCGGATTCTGCGAGGCGCCCACCACCGCCACACCGCGCGGCGCCAACATCTGTTCGATCACATCCCACCTCCACCTTTAAGCCCTGGGCGGCAATGATAGCAGACGCGCCGCTGACCTCCGCGGGGTCGAAGCCAGACCCGCTGTGTTAGAATACGCCGGCGAGGAGAACAGCCGTGGCCAGGTCGTCGGGGATGGTAGAGGTCGAGATCGACAGCATCCGCGTCAGTCTGATGTCGCAGCACCGGATCGTCATCCTGAAGGAAGCCGGTGCCGAGCGCTTCCTGCCGATCTGGATCGGCCCCTACGAGGCCGAGGCCATCACGGTCAGCCTGCAGCAGATGGAAGTCGCCCGACCGCTGACCCACGACCTGCTGCGGAATGTGCTGCAGACGCTGGGCGCCGAAGTGATGCGCATCAACATCGTCGAACTGCGCGACGATGTCTTCTATGCCCGCATCGTGGTGCGCGTGAACGGGCGCGAGCTGGAGATCGACTCGCGGCCCTCCGACGCACTGGCGCTGGCGGTCCGGGTGCATGTCCCGGTGTTTGTGGCCGAAAGTGTGATGCTCGAGGCCGGCACGGAGCCCGAGCAGGAGCTGACCTCCGAAGCGGGCGAGGCGCCGGGCGACGGCGACGACCGGCTGGAAGTCTTCAAGGATTTCGTCGAGAAGCTGGATCTGGACGACATCGGGCCCGAGGACGAGCCCGAGAACTGACCCCGGCCGGCGCCCCGCTTCCGCCGGTCCGACCGCCGAACCCAGCCACCCTCCGTCAGGAGCCTGCAGGATGAGTGACTCACCATTCCCTGCCGATGCCGGCTTAGGCGCATCTCCTGACCGCAGCCCAACCCAGGCGATCCCCCACAGCCGCGAGGCCGAAGAAGCCGTGCTCGGGGCGGTCCTGGTCAATCCCGAAGCCTACTTCGACGTTGCCCAGTTCCTCCAACCGGACGACTTCTACCTGCACCGCAACCGCTGGGTCTGGGAGGCCTTCACCAGCCTGCACGACCAGCGTCTGCCGATCGACATCCTGACCGTTTCCGAGGAGATCGAGCGCCAGGGCCGCCTGGATGAAATCGGCAACGTCGCCTACCTGACCACACTGATCAGCCATGTGCCGACTTCGCTGCATGCCGAGGCCTACGGCCGGATCGTCGAGGAGACCGCCACCCGGCGCCGGCTGCTGCAGGCGGCCAACCAGGTGGCCCGCCTGGCGTATCAGGCGGATGCCCCGATCCGCGAGGTCGTCGACGAGGCCGAGAAGGCCATCTTCAACGTCAGCGAGCGCCGGCTGGCGCACGAACTGCGCCCGATCCGGCAGGTGCTCAGCGACTACTACGATCGGATCGACTACCTGGCCCGCCATCGCGACGAGACCGTCGGCGTACCTTCCGGCTTCATCGACCTCGACAAGTTGTTGGGCGGCATGCAGCCCAGCGACCTGCTGATCATCGCCGGCCGGCCCGGTCAGGGCAAATCGGGCTTCTGCCTTTCGGCGGCCAAGAACGCGGCCCAGATCCACAAGAAACACGTGGCGGTGTTCTCGCTCGAAATGTCCAACGAGCAGCTTGTGCAGCGGCTGCTGGCGCAGGAGACCGGCATCGACTCGCAGCGCCTGCGCCTGGGCGATGTTGCCGACAAGGAGTGGCCGCTGTTCACTCAGGCCGTCAGCGCCCTGAGCGATTCCCCGATCTTCCTGGACGACACCCCGGCCATCACCCCACTGCAGCTGCGCACCAAGTGCCGCCGGCTGCACATGGAAGTCGGCCTGGACCTGGTCATTGTCGACTACCTCCAGCTGATGACCGGCGATTCACGCATCGACAACCGCGTCCAGGAGGTCTCGTATATCTCGCGCAATCTCAAGGTGCTGGCGCGCGAGTTGAATGTGCCGGTGCTTGCCGCCGCCCAGCTCTCGCGCGCCGTCGAACAGCGCTCCGACAAGCGTCCGGTGCTCTCCGATCTGCGCGAGTCAGGCAGCCTCGAGCAGGACGCCGATGTGGTGCTGTTCATTTACCGGCCGGATCAATACGAGAGCGACTCGCTGCGCCAGAACATCGCCGAGATCATGGTGGCCAAACACCGCAACGGCCCGGTCGGCAGCGTTGAGCTTGTCTTCCGCAAACACCTGGCCAAGTTCGAGAATGCCGAGACCCGCACCATTCACCTGGCTGAAGAGCCGGTCTAGCGCGCCGCCTGCGAGGGCGGTGTGAGCGGCCCAGGCTTCCCCGGCTTCCCGGAGGGGCGTCAACGCCAGACGCCCGTGCCGGAGGTGTTCTTCCGCGAGCTTCTGCCGGCGATCGACGATCTGGGCGAGCTCAAGCTCAGCCTGTATGCGTTCTATGCCCTCGCCCGCCGGGAGGGCACGCTCCGCTTCCTGACCCGCCAACAGCTGGCGCAGGAAGCCGGCTTGATGCTGGCGCTGGGCGCCCCGGGCATGCAGGCGGAGACCGCGCTGGACGACGCCCTGGCGTGCGCCGTGGCCCGCGGCACACTGATCGCGGCCTCCGCCGGCGAGGGCGAGCCCACGCTATACTTCCTGAACAGCGAGCGCGGGCGGGCCGCCGCCGGCGGCCTGGCCAGCGGGGCGTGGTCCCCTGCGCCGGAAGACCTGCTGGCACAGGTCGAATTGCCCGAGCGGCCGAACATCTATGGCCTGTACGAACAGAACATCGGTCCGCTCACGCCGATGATCGCCGACGAATTGCGCGACGCCGAGCGCAGCTACCCGGCACGCTGGATCGAGGAGGCGCTGCGCATCGCCGTCGCCAACAATGTGCGCAAGTGGTCGTACGTCCAGGCCATCCTGAACGACTGGCAGGCAAAGGGACGCGATGAGCGAGAAGATCTCCGAGACACTGAAGCGGATCGCCGCCGCTACGTCGAGGGCGACTACGCCGACTTCATCGATCACTGACTCGGCCGCCGGCGACTCCGGCGATCCGAACTGCCCGCACTGCCACGGCCTGGGCTACCTGCGTCGCGAGCGGCCGCTGGGCGACCCGGACTTCGGTCGGCTCGAGCCCTGCACCTGCCGCCAGGCCGGCCTGCGCCGCCAGGTCCGCCAGCAGCTGTACAGCCTCAGCCGACTTGACCGGCTGCAGCACATGACCTTCGAGTCGTTCCTGCCGCGCGGCCGCCCCAACCTGGCCGCCTATCATCAGGAGTCGCTCGAGCGCGCCTTCCAGGCCAGCCGGCACTACGCCCACACCCTCGATGGCTGGCTGCTGCTGCGAGGCGGCTACGGCTGCGGCAAGACCCACCTGGCGGCGGCCATCGCCAATGAATGCGTCTCGCTCGGCGTCCCGACCCTGTTCCTTACCGTGCCCGATCTGCTCGATTCGCTGCGTGCCGCCTTCGACAGCCAGGAAACCAGCTACGAAGACCGGTTCGATCAGATCCGCAACGCCGGGCTGCTGGTGCTGGATGATCTGGGAACCCAGCACGCTACCGAATGGGCGCGCGAAAAGCTGTTCCAGCTTCTCAACTACCGCTATATCAACCAGCTTCCGGCGGTGCTCACGACCAACCAGCCGCTAGACGAGATCGATGGACGGCTGCGCTCGCGCCTGGCCGATCCCGAACTCGTCAACCATGTGCTGATCCAGGCGCCTGACTACCGCCGGCCGATCGATGACCTCGGGCAACACGAGCTCTCAACCCTGGATGTGCACGGCCAGCAGACCTTCGGCACCCTCAGCCTGCGCGAGGATGAGAAGCTCTCAGCCGACGACACGCGCAACCTGCGCAGGGCTTTCGACGTCGCCCGCAAGTTCGCCGAGGACCCAACCGGCTGGCTGGTGCTCAGCGGCACCTATGGCAGCGGCAAGACCCACCTGGCAGCGGCGATCGCCAACTATCGCGCCAGCCAGGGCTACCCGGCGCTGCTTGTGCCCGTGCCGGATCTGCTCGACCATCTGCGGGCGACCTTCAGCCCATCCAGTCCGGTTTCGTACGACCGGCGGTTCGACGAGATCCGCGAGACTCCGCTGCTGGTGCTGGACGATCTCGGGACGCAGGCCTCAACCGCCTGGGCCCAGGAGAAGCTGTATCAGATTCTCAACCACCGCTACAACAAGGCCCTGCCCACGGTGATCACCACTTCCCTGCGCTTGGACGAGATGGATGCCCGCATCCGTTCCCGCATGCTCGACAACCGGCTGTGCACAGTGTTCGGTTTGACCGTGCCCTCCTACGTCGAAGGCCGCGCCCGCCGGCCGCGCAAGCGCTGACGGCCAGCCCTCCCACTGACCGGCTCAGCCCCCCAACCCTCCGTCCCGCCCGTCCAGCTCTCGCCGCTCCCCTGGGGTCAACGGCTGGGAAGATCGTCGCGCAGGTCCAGCGCCTCGAAACTCCGCCGGCGCGCCGTCTGAGGCGTAGGCGAGAGCAGTCGCGCTCCCCAAAAATGCTGGCCGACGGGCTGCGCCACGCCGAGCGCCAGGGAGAGCTGCCCTGTTGGGCAGTCTGCCTGAACTGGGCGCAGGAAACCTCGTCACCAACCGCAACCCCCTGCTCCGTCAGACGCATGAGCCAGACCCAGTCGTTCCCGGGCCGATAGGACGATGCGAGCGCGGGTCCGAGACGATCCCTGGGGCCGGGGAAGGCGCGCATTCCATGGAAGCCTGGATCGGCAGGCTGAAGCGGGCTTAAGCCCGCCTCGGCGGGATCCTGCAAGGCCATCGAGCCCACAGTGCTCCTGTGGCAGATCACCTGCTCCAGCCCTCCTGCGAACTCTGCCAGCCGATGGCTGCTGGTTTTCTGCTTCCACCCCCGCACCGGTCAGTCGGGGCTCCTGCGTCAGGCGCGCGGGCGCAATGAAGGGGCATCGAGCGCCAGAGGGACGGAATGCCGTGCAGCGGCGAATCGAAGACCGTGGCCGGCTCCATCTCGCAGTGGTAGAATGCCTTGCTTCTGCCCCCATCGTCTAGTGGACCAGGACGCGGCCCTTTCAAGGCCTAAACCGGGGTTCGAATCCCCGTGGGGGCACACCCACCCCGCACCCCCCTGGCGCTCCGCCGCCCCGACGGGCGGCGTTCCGTTTCCCCTGCCACTCCGCCGGACCCGGCTCAGCGATCGTGCATGGGTATAGACAAAAACTAGACAGATGTGGTATGATGCGGAAAATCGTTGCGAGGAGCTGGCGTATGCCGTCGAGGGCAGACACCCCGACCTTCAACCTGAAGGCAGTCGTGCGCGAAACCGGCCTGAAGCCGGACACCCTGCGCGCCTGGGAACGGCGGTATGGCCTCCCCCACCCGGATCGCAGTGGCGGCGGTCACCGCCTGTACTCCCCGCGCGACGTCGAAACGTTGAAGTGGCTCGTTGCCCGCCAGGAAGAGGGAATGAGCATCAGCCGGGCGGCAGAGCTCTGGCAGCGACACATGGCCAACGGCGAAGATCCTCTGTCCCTCCCGGTCTACCGCGCTTCCGATCCCACGCGGATGCCTTCCGTCAGCGGCGCGGCGCTCTCCGAACTGCGCCATGCCTGGGTGGCGGCGTGCATGGCCTACGATGAACCGCGCGCGGAAGCCAGCCTGTCGCAGGCCTTCGCCCTGTATCCCGCCGAAAGCGTGTTGGGCGACATCCTGCAGCGCGGCATTTCCGAGATCGGCGACGCCTGGTACGCCGGGGGGAGCACGACGCAGCAGGAGCACTTCGCCTCCGAGCTGGCCGAGCGCCGCCTCGAGTCGCTGCTGCTGACCACGCCTCCCCCGACGCGCAAGGGGCGCGTCCTGGTCGTGTGCCCGCCGGGCGAGCAGCACACCTTCGCCCCGCTGCTTCTCACCCTGTTACTGCGCCGCCGCGGCTGGCATGTCGACTACCTCGGCGCCAACGTTCCACTTCAGGATCTCGACCGAGCCTTGGCCGACAGCGGCGCCGATCTGGTGATCACCCCGGTGCAGCTGCTGTCGACGGCCGCCCACCTCCCGGCGATCGCCGAGCTGCTTGGCACCCAGGGGATCCAACTCGCATACGGCGGTCGGATCGTCAGCCTGGTGCCCGAGATTCGGCAGACGCTTCCCGGCCACTTCCTGGGCAACACCCTCGCCGAGGCGCCGGCGATGGTCGAGGCATTGCTCAGTGGTGGCCCTCCTTCTCCGACGCCCAACAAACCCTCGGTCCAGTATCGCAAAGCGCGTGAAGCCTTCGATTCACACCTGGCTGCCATCCTGGCGGAGGTGGTCGCAGACCTCAACGGCTCGATCGAGCACCAGCTGCTCACCGAGGTCAATACCACCTTCAGCGCCGAGCTCCAGGGCGCCATGCTGCTGGGCGACATGAACCTGCTCGGAAGCGACATCGCCTGGGTCGAGGGGCTGATCAACAACCGTGGCGTGAAGCCCGAGCTGCTTCGGCAGTACCTGCAGGCCTTCAGCCGGGCAGTCGCCCGCCAAATGGGCGGCAGCGGTCGCCCCGTCCAGGACTGGTTCGAGAGGACGCTCGGCAGGTAGTCCACCGATCGCAAGGCGGTCACCGCCGTCGACGCATCCAGCTCGAGCACCCGCAATCGCGGAGTTCCTCCGCTGGCAGCTGGCAGGCGGATTGACAGGAAAGGCTGGAACAGATGCGCATCGTGGTAGCCGGTGGAACAGGGCTGATCGGACGCGCGCTGACTGAAGAGATGGCGGCGGCGGGCTGGGAAGTGGTCGTGCTAACCCGCACGACCTCCGGGGCACAGTCCCCCGATTCCGAGATTCGAGAGGTCCTCTGGGACGGCCGTAACCTCGGCGACTGGGCAGCCGAAGTCGACGGAGCGCACGCCGTTGTCAACCTGGCCGGTGTCAGCCTCGCCGGCGACAGCCTCCTCTCCATCCTGTTCGGCCGCTGGACCGATGCCAAGAAGCGAGCGATCTGCGCCAGCCGCGTTGTCACCGGCGAGGTCCTAACCCAGGCGATCCGGCGGGCCACGCGACGTCCGACTGTATTCATCCAGGCCTCGGGGGTCAACTTCTACGGCGTGGAACCCGAAGGGCCGGTCTCCGAGACCCAACCTGCGGGGCAGGACTTCCTGGCCTCCGTGTGCCTCGACTGGGAGGCCTCCTCGCAGCCGGTCGAATCCCTGGCGGTCCGGCGCGCCGTCATCCGCTCAGGCGTGGTCTTGAGTGCGCAGAGAGGCATCCTGCCAATGATGGCCTTGCCCTTCCGGCTGCTGATCGGCGGCCGGCTGGGAAGCGGCCGACAGTGGGTTCCGTGGATCGACCTGCGCGATGAGGTGGCGGCCATCCGCTTCCTGATCGAGCGCCCCGAGGGCGCGGGCGTCTTCAACCTTGTCGCCCCCGAAGCGGTAAGCAGCGACGACTTCGGCCGGGCCGTTGGCCGCGCGCTGCGGCGTCCCTTCTGGTTCCCGACGCCGGCGTTCCTACTGCGCCTGATGATGGGAGAGAAGTCGACCCTCGTTCTCGACGGCTGCCAGATTGTCCCCCAGCGCCTGCAGGACCTGGAATTCGCGTTCCGCTTCCCGACCGCCGAGCAGGCGCTAGCCGACCTGTATCGATGATCTACCGTCACGCCTTCACCCTGCGCGCACCCGCCGGCCGGGTGCGCGCCTTCCACGCTCACCCCGAAGCACTGGCGGCAATTACGCCGCCCCCGATCCGCCTGCAGCTTCGTGACGCCCCTGCTTCGCTGGAGAGCGGTGACCGGATGCGCTTCACGCTCTGGTTCGGCCCGCTCCCGGTGCACTGGGCGGCGCGCCTCGAGGACGTAACGCCCCGGGGGTTCGTGGATGTGCAGGAGTCCGGTCCATTCCGGCGCTGGGTCCACCGGCATGCTTTCCTTGAGCTCGGGCCGGAGCTGACGGAAGTGCGCGACGAGATTGAGATCGGTTTGCGTCCGCATCTCGGGTGGGGTCCGTTCGGGTTGGGGATGGTTCTCGGGCTGCCGCTGCTGTTTGCCTTCCGCGCCTGGCGCACGCGCAAGCTGCTGGAGGCAGCGTGAAGCCGGTCGTCGTCGTCGGGGCGGGGATCGGCGGCCTGGTGGCGGCCGCCAGCCTGGCACGCGCCGGCGTGCCGGTGGTCGTGCTGGAAGCGCACATCTACCCTGGCGGCTGCGCCGGCACCTTTTACCATCAGGGCTACCGCTTCGACGCCGGCGCGACGCTGGCCGGCGGGTTTGCTGCCGGCGAGCCGATGGATCGGGTTGCCCGCGCCATCGGCCTCGAGAGTTGGAACGCCCGGCCAACGGATCCGGCGATGGTCGTTCACTTGCCGGATGGACGGCAGGTTCGGCGCTGGGGAGACCCCGCCCGCTGGCAAGCGGAGCGCCTGAAGCTCGACCCCAAGGCCGAAGGCTTCTGGCACTGGCAGGAACGAACCGCCGATCAGCTTTGGCAAGCGGCCCAGCAACTGCCGCCCTGGCCGCCACAGTCGCCGAGGCAGGCATGGAGGCTGGCTGGCCTCGCCGCCAGCACCGCCTCCCGCCACCCGGCAGCCCTTCCCGGGATGGCACTGGACGCCATCCTTCCCGTCGGGCGGCGACTGGCGCCGGCGTCGGAGCGCACTCGCCTGCTGGTCGATGCCCAGTTGATGATTTCGGCACAGACCACCGCGGCCCATGCCAACGCGCTCTACGCCGCAGCCGCGCTTGACCTGCCACGCCGCGGCGTCGTCCACCTGCCGGGCGGGATGGGCGCACTGGCCAGGACCCTGGCAGACCAGCTCACCCGGCTCGGCGGAACGATCCACTACCGCCAGCGGGTCACTTCCGTTCATCCGCTTTCGGGTCAAGCGGGGTTCCGTATCGAGACCGCCAAGGGAATGTCGCTGCAGGCATCCCAGGTCATCTTCAACCTCCCCTCGGCCAACATCCACCGGCTGCTGGTCGATGCAAACCGCCCCCGCCGTTCGGAACCGGCGGACCCGCCTGCGCCCGATGCCTGGAGCGCGTTCTGTCTATACCTCGGAGTCGAGGACGGCGGAATTGCGCTCGACTTTCCATCACACCATCAGGTCATTCTGGGGGAGCCACTGGGCGAGGGCAACAGCGCATTCCTCTCGCTAAGCCCGGTGTGGGATTCTGCGCGGGCGCCCTCCGGCCATCGAGCCGTCACCCTCAGCACCCATACCTTGCCGCAAGCCTGGTCGGATCTGCACCGGCGGGATCCAGCGGCCTTCACAGGCCGCGTGGAGCGCTACACCGAGCGTTTGTTGCAGGCCGCCGAGGTCGCCATCCCGGGGATCCGCTCGCAGGTCCGGCTGCAGCTCCCTGCCACACCGCTCACCTTCGAGCGCTTCACCCTGCGCGCCGGCGGCTGGGTCGGGGGATACCCGCAGACTCATCTGCTGCGCTACGAGCCGGCGCGCCTCGCTCAGGGACAATACCGCGTGGGCGATAGCATCTTCCCCGGCCAGTCGACGGCCGCAGTTGCCCTCGGAGGGCTGCGCGTAGCGCAGCTTGTGCTGGCCGAGGCTGCCCCATCGGGCTTGCCCGTTGGACTTGCGCCAGCTCCTCCGCTGATGGAGGCCGCATGAGCCACGGCCGATCGGTTGCCCTATGGTGGATCCGCCGCGACCTCAGGCTGGAGGACAACCCCGCTTTACTGGCAGCCTGCGCCTCGGGCGCGGTGGCCCCGGTGTTCGTGCTCGATCCCCAGCTGCTCTCCGGAAGGAATGCCAGCCATCGTCGAAACGCCTTTCTGTTCGAGGGACTGCGCGCGCTTGACCAGGATCTGAGGGCTCGCGGTTCCCGCCTGACCCTCCGGCAGGGCGTGCCCGCCGAAGCGCTGGGCGAGCTGGCCGCCGAAATCGATGCCCGGGCCATCTACGCCGAGGCCGACATCTCGCCGTACGCCCGGCGGCGCGATGCCCAGGTCGCCGAGCGACTCCCGCTGGTGCTTAGCGGATGGCCAACGGTGCACGATCCGGTGGCCGTCCTCAAGCGCAACGGAACGCCGTACACCGTCTTCACGCCCTTCGGACGCGCCTGGAGGTCGCAGCCACTGCCCGGGCCGCGCGACCTGCTGCCTGCGCCGGACCGGATCCGTACCCCCGCCGGCCTCGCCAGCCTGCCGCTCCCGCAGCCGGAGGCGACGCAGCCCGATGGGTTCGTTCCAGGCGAGGCAGCCGCCCGCCAGCGCCTGCAACATTTCACTCACGGTCCGCGGGCAGCGATCTACAGCTATCACCTCGGCCGCGACCGAGTGAATCTGGCAGGGACTTCGCGGCTGTCGCCCTACTTGCGCTTCGGGATGCTCTCGGCGCGTCAGGCCGCCCTCGCCGCGCTCGATGCATACCACCAAGCCCCGGACAAGGCCGCTCGCCAGAGCGCCGACATCTGGCTGAACGAGTTGATCTGGCGCGAGTTCTTCGCTGCCATCCTGTTCCACTTCCCACTCGTCGCACGCCGAAGCTTCCGCGTCAATCTGCGCTCGATCCGCTGGGAGAACGATCCCCACGCCTTCGAGGCCTGGTGCGGCGGCCGAACCGGTTACCCTCTGGTCGACGCTGCCATGCGCCAGCTGGCCGCCACCGGATGGATGCACAACCGAGCGCGCATGGTTGTGGCTTCCTTCCTGGTGAAGGATCTGTTGATCGATTGGCGCTGGGGAGAGGGCTGGTTCATGCAACAGCTGCTGGACGGCGACCCGGCCTCCAACAATGGCGGCTGGCAGTGGGCGGCCGGCACGGGCACCGATGCCGCTCCGTACTTCCGCGTGTTCAATCCGACGGCGCAAGCCCAACGCCACGACCCGGATGGAGCGTACGTCCGCCGCTGGGTTCCCGAGCTGGCTCAGGTTCCGGAGAGCTGGATCCACCAGCCCTGGGAGATGCCGGCCGGCGTGCAGCACGAATCCGGCTGCCACCTGGGCGAACAGTACCCGCTGCCGCTGGTCGACCACAGCTGGGCCCGTCAGCGAACATTGGCAGCCTACGGCCGAGCCCGCGGCGCCGCTCCACCGATTGAGAAATCATGAGCCGCTTCACGAGGAGCGATGAATGAGCGTTCGATCCGGGTTTGATAGCACGCTGCCCCTGGGGAAGTCCGAGGTGCGCATCAGCCGCATCGGGCTGGGCGCCTGGCAGTGGGGCGATCGCTGGTTCTGGTCGTATGGCTCGACCCATCAGCAGCACGATGTGCAGCAGGCCTTCGACGTTTCGCGACGAGCTGGCATCAACTGGGTGGACACGGCCGAGGTGTACGGCAATGGCACCTCGGAGCGCCTGCTGGGGAAGTTCCTGCGCCAATCCCCCGGCCAGGTCATTCTGGCAACCAAGTTCCTGCCCTTCCCCTGGAGGCTGCGCCAGCGGGATTTGCTCAACGCGCTGCACAACAGCCTCGACCGAATCGGCGTGGCCCGGGTGGACCTATACCAGATTCACCAGCCGCTGCCTCCGGTCGCCATCCGCACCTGGATGCAGGCCATGGCCGAAGCCCACAAGCTGGGGCTGGTGCGCGCCGTCGGTGTCTCCAACTACAGCCTGCGGCAGATGCTGGAAGCGGCCGAGGCATTGGAGCGGCAGGGCCTCCCCCTGGCTTCCAACCAGGTGCGCTACAGCCTGCTGGCGCGGCAACCCGAGACCAGCGGCCTGTTGGACGCCTGCCGCCAGCACTCAATCACCTTGATCGCCTACAGCCCCCTGGCCCAGGGCCTGCTGACGGGGAAGTACGCTGAGGGGAAACGTCCTCCAGGCATGCGGCGGTGGACGGCATCACGCCTGCCATCTGACCATCTGGCTCGGCTGGTAGACCTGCTCAGTCAGATTGGGCAGGCACACGGGAGGAAGACGCCGGCGCAGGTCGCGCTGAACTGGGTGATGGCCAAAGGCGCAGTGGCCATCCCCGGCGCCAAGAACGCAGCGCAAGCCACAGAGAACGCCGGCGCCTTGGGGTGGGAATTGAGCGCCCAGGAAGTGGCGGCGCTTGACGAGGCGGCTGGCCCTTAGGCACAGCCGGGCCGCGCGTTCGCCGTCAGGCGACCGCCCAGCCTATCCCAGGGAACCTAGATATAACCTTGACAAAACCGATGCACCCTGATAGCATGGGGGAGGTGCGGCCCGGTGCCGCGCGGACTGGCCGGAGGCCGAGATGGGTGTTCTGGAAGGCAAAGTTGCAGTGGTCACGGGTGGCACACGCGGCCTCGGTCTGGCGATCGCACAAGCCTATCAGGCGGAGGGGGCGGCCGTCGTTATCGGCTCACGTCAGGCTGCCTCCGTCGCAGCCGCTCTGTCGCAGTTGACGCAGGATGGACGGCGAGCGGCGGGCCTAGCGGTGGATGTGGCCGACGGCGATCCGGTTCGCCAGCTAGGCAGGCTGGCCCTGGAGCAGTTCGGCGGCCTCGACATCTGGGTGAACAACGCCGGCCTCTCTGCCCCGTACGGCGCCACGATGCACATTGACCCGGGGGACATCACCGCTGTAGTCCACGCCAACATCCTCGGGACCTACTGGGGGAGCCGCGAAGCCATGCGCTACTTTCTTCCACGCCGCTCCGGCAAGTTGATCAACGTGCTGGGACGCGGCACGGATCGTCCAGTTCCCTATCAAAACGCCTATGCCGCCAGCAAGGCCTGGATGCGCTCGTTCACGCTGTCCCTGGCCAAGGAGTACCGCCAGAGCGGCATTGGCGTGTTCGGCTTTCTGCCCGGGATGGTGCGCACCGACATGCTGATCCATCCCACGGCAGTGGCCGGGTTCGAAGGCCGGCTGCGGGTGATGGAGACCATCGTGCGGATGTGGGCCCAGGATGCCGAGATCCCGGCGAAGCGCGCCGTCTGGCTGGCCAGTTCGGCGACCGACGGGCAGACCGGGCGCATCGTTCGGGCGGCCGGGATGGGATGGATGGTGCGCGGCGCGGCGCGCGAGGGCTGGCAGCGCCTCACCCGCAGACAGCCAGAACATTTCGGGGTGACGGTCGACGTTCGTCCGGCCGCGCTGCCCACGCTGGAGCCATAGCGACATGCCAACCAGACCCAGCGAACTGACAGATGCCTTCAACGGGCACCAGTACCTCAACCTGGAGACCTTCCGCCGATCGGGGATCGGCGTGCGCACGCCGGTCTGGTTTGCCGAAGACCAGGGTCACCTGTTCGTGCGCACGCAGGCGGACAGCGGCAAGGTCAAACGCGTCCGCCATCAGGGGCGCGTGCGCCTGGTCCCAAGCGACGTGCAGGGAAACCCCAAAGGCCAATGGATTGAGGCCCATGCACAGCTGGCGTCCCCCGAGCAGGCCGACCTGGCGCAGCGGCTGTTCCGCAAGAAGTATGGCCTGCAGCTGAGAGGCTTCGAGGCCATGATGAAACTGAGGGGGGGCAGCTGGGCGACCATCCGCATTGATCCGCCCACACAGCGGACCGCAGGAGAAGACGAGAGATGAAACCCACGAATTCGATGATGCCCTCCCTGTGGTCTGAGGTGAAAGCCGCGCTGCTCGATCTTGCCCGCTCGCTGCGCCCGCCTGCCCCAGCGCAGCCGGTGCCGGTTCCCGTCCGCCCGAGCGGGGCGCGACACATTCCGCGGCGCAGCATGGCACGATTCTAGTTAAGGGAGGTCCAGCAACATGAGACCAAGGATGAGCAAAGGAGCCTGGCTGCTGGTAGCGCTGGCGGCTGTGATCTTGCTAGCCGTTCTCGCCTTCACGCTGTGGGCATCCGACGCTGCGCAGCCGCAAGCCGCGGCGTTGGCCTCCCTGGTCTCCGATGGCCAGGTTGAAGTCACCCAGGATCCCTGGATCACCTTCACCCCGGCCGAGCCCAAGCCGACCGGACTGATCCTGTATCCCGGCGGCCGGGTCGATCCGCGGGCCTACGCAGCCACCGCCCGCGCCTTCGCCGAAGCCGGCTATCTCACGGTGATCGTGCCGATGCCACTCAACCTGGCCGTGTTCGCTCCCGGCCGCGCCCTGGAGGTGATGCAAGCCAACCCGCAAGTCGAGCGCTGGGTCGTCGGCGGCCACTCGCTGGGCGGCGCCATGGCCGCCAACTTCGCCGCACAGCATCCCGATCGGACAGATGGTCTCGTGCTGTGGGCCGCCTATCCTGCCGGCGGCGATGACCTGTCAGACAGCGGATTGCCGGCGGCGTCCATCTCAGGCTCGCTGGATGGATTGGCCGACCCGGCAACCATCCTGGCCTCACGCAGCCTGCTGCCGTCGGATACCGCCTTCGTCGAGATCGCCGGAGGCAACCACGCCCAGTTCGGCGACTATGGGCCACAGGCCGGCGACAATCCAGCGACGATCTCCGCCAACGAACAGTGGGATCATATTGTTGCGGCCACGCTGGCCCTGCTCCAGCGTGTGGATAGAGACCGGCCATGAGCATCCGGCCTCGGCCGCTTGCGCCTGACGGCATGATCGGCTCAGGGCGCACGTCGATCATGCGTTTTGGCCCACCTGCCCCCCCGATGCCCCGCCGGACTGCAGGGACTCACCGGCCCTCCGGCCCATGTCCACTTGACGATGGCCTGAGCGCGCGGTGATGGGCGAATGGGGTTTCTTGCTGATAGGCCTGGGGGGCCTGCTCGGAGCGGCACTCTTAGCGGCTGCGATCTGGGTGGCCACTCCGGCACGACCCGACCCCGCAGCGCTGGAGGCGCTGGTGCCGAACGCCAGGCTGGCGGTGCAGCTCAAGCCCTGGATCGCCTTCCTGCCGGCAGCCGCCCGCCGGACCGCTCTGATTCTTTACCCCGGAGCGCGGGTCGATGCGCGCGTTTACGCCAGGGCAGCGCGTGCGATCGCCGAGAACGACTTCATCACGATGACTATCCCCATGCCATTGAACCTTGCGCTGCTGGCTCCCGGTTTGGCAAAGGCGGCGATGCGGGGCTTTCCTGAGATCGAACGCTGGGTCGTGGCCGGGCACTCCCTGGGAGGCGTTGCGGCCGCTCACTACGTTCGGAAGCACCCGGATCAAGTTGCCGGTTTGGTGCTGTGGGCCGCCATTCCAGCGATAACCGATGACCTCTCCGGCGCAACGTTCCCCGCGACATCGATCTATGCAACGGAAGACCGGCTGGTGCCCCCCGAGGCCATCGTGCGCGCACGTCGACGGCTTCCGCAGCACACCCAATACGTCGAGATTGTCGGAGGGAATCACGCCCAATTCGGCCGCTATCCGCCGCAGCCCGGCTCGCACCCAGCGGCCATTTCACCCGACGAGCAGCAGGATCGGGTCGTGCAAGCAACCCTTGCCCTTCTGGCAGAAGTGGACGGCGCCCGGCCATGAGCACAGCCACCCGGAGGGTTACGATCCTGTTGGGCTTGTTGCTGCTCGCCCTCCTGACACTGCCATGGGTGATCCCGATTCCAGAACTGCGTGACACCGTGCCACCCGCCAGTCTGGCCGATCCCGACAGCCAGTTCACCACGGCCAATGACCTGAGCGTACACTTCAAAGCCGCCGGCGAGGGCGAGCCGGCCATCATCCTGCTGCACGGCTTTGGCGCCAGCCTGTTCAGTTGGCACGAGGTGCTCGAGCCCCTGGCACAGTCCGGCAGCGTGATCGCCTACGATCGTCCGGCATTCGGACTGACCGAACGCCCGCTGCCCGGGACGTGGCAGGCTGAAAGCCCGTACAGCGCCGAGGCGCAGGTCGACCTGCTGCTGGAATTGATGGACTCGCAGTCTATCGAACAGGCCGTGTTGGTGGGGAACTCCGCCGGGGGAGCGATCGCCGTCCAAGCAGCGCTGGAGCATCCGGAACGCGTGCTTGGCCTGGTGTTGATCTCCCCGGCGGTGCTCGATGCTGGGGGGCCACCGGGTCCGGCGTGGCTGTACCGCTTGCCGGGAATCGACCGACTGGGCCCGCTCCTGGCGCGGGCATTCATCGGAAATGGTCAGGCTCTGATCGATCTGGCCTGGCACGATCCAGCCCGGATCACGCCCGAGATCCGCCAGGGATACGATAAGCCACTCCGGGCCGACAATTGGGACGTTGCGCTGTGGGAGCTGACGCGAGCCAGCCAGCCCCTTGGGCTTGAAACCCGCCTGTCGCAGGTCTCTGTCCCCACACTGGTGGTCACCGGGGCCAGCGATCAGATCGTACCGCCCGAGGACAGCCAGCGCGTCGCCGAGCTGATCCCGGGGGCAGGATGGGTCGTGCTGCCCGAGTGCGGCCACCTGCCGCAAGAGGAATGCCCGCAGGCTTTGCTGCCCGTGCTGCGGCAGTTTCTGGATGGCATCTCGAATTCGTTCACCCGTGCTGCAGTCGCATCGAAAGTGGAGGTGTTGCCATGAGCCCCAAGGCCGCCCTGGGTCTGCCCGCGCCGGACTTTGAACTCCAGGACTTCACTGGCAAGCCGTTCCGCCTGTCCGACCTACAAGGGGAGAAGGCGATCGTCCTGGTTTTCAATCGCACCTTCCTCTGACCGTTCTGCCGCCGGCACATGGCGCAGTTGCGCCAAGACTATGATCAGTTCGTCGCGATCGGAGCCGAGATCGTCGTCGTCGGGCCGGACAACGCCGAGGCCTTCCAGGCATACTGGGCTGAGCACGATCTGCCCTTTGTCGGCCTACCCGACCCGGACCACCAGGTGCTGCGCTTGTTCGGCCAGCAGGTCAACTTGTTCAAGCTCGGGCGCATGCCAGCCCAGGTCGTCGTCGACCGCCAGGGGGTCGCCCGCTACGCGCACTATGGCCATGCCATGTCGGACATCCCCGAGAATGCCGAGATCCTGCAGATCCTGCGGGACCTGCGTGCGGAAGACTTGCCCCCCACCGGACCCGCTTGAGGCCAGGGCCTCCAAGTTCGCCTCAGGCAGGGCGATTGCGCCCGATTGCGATGGACCCGGTTGGCCCCGGATCCCCGGCGCGCCTTGACGTCGAGGATGGCACCTGCGCTTCATCCGGGGCGCCGGTTCGATCCGGTCCATGCCGAAGGCACGCCGCGCCATCGGTCACCGTCATTCCCCCCAGCCGGGAGGCATCCTGCCCGCAGGCGGGCCACAAGGCCCTGATTCCCCGCAGACGCTTGACGGTCGGCGTGCTGGCCGGTAAAATCGCCCGAGTTACTCGGATTTAGGAGTGGACAGACATGAAGGTTCGTCGTGCAGCCGTCTGGGGGATCTCGCTGGTCGTCGGTCTTGCTGCCAGCGCCGGGGCGATCCTGGCCTTCAACACCACGCTGGACAAGTTCTCGCTGAGCAACGCGCTGCTGATCTGCCTGGCGTTCGCCAGCCTGACCTTCATCTGGCTGGACTACTTTCTTAAGACTCAGTACTTGAGAAGCTAGCCTCAGCCCCGGGGCGGACGCTGGCCGGTCAGCCGACGAGGTCGGCGATGTAGCGGATCAGCTCATCCGAGTCGATTTCTTTGAGCAGGTAGGCAGCGGCCCCCGCACGGCGGGCCGCCTCCTTTTCCCACTCCGTTGGATACGAGGTCAGGACGATCACCTGCGGCGGGTCGGGCAGGTGTGTCAGCTGGCGCAGCAGCTCGACGCCCATGCCGTCGGTGCGCTTGATCTCCAGCAGCACGACATCGGGGTGGTCGTTGGCCGTGTCCTGCACGACCTGGTCGACCGCCCCCGAGTGGCCGAGGATGGTGATGCCCTCCGCGCGCCCGAGCCGCTCGGCCAAGGCACCCCGAACAGGCTCGTGTTCGTCAACAATGTAGACCAAGGCCGGATTCACGCCAGGCTATCCCCCGGCAGCCTTCAGTATAGGAAGCCGGACAGCCGGGCTGAAGTGATACCTGTCCCCTTGTGACAGGCCACCTATCAGAGCGAGGAATCGACCGTGGAGCTTCCTTCTTCGGCCTTCGAGCCCACCGGCAGCGGAATGCCCGCGCTCGTTCCCGGCAGACGAACGGTCAGCGTCGTACCTTCGCCTGGCTCCGAGACCACTTCCAGCGAGCCGTCGATCTGGCGGGCGCGCGAAGCCATGTTCGACATGCCGTGGCCCAGCACACGCGAGGCATGCTCGGCGTCGAACCCGCTTCCATTGTCGATGATCTGCAGGCAGACCTCTCCACCGATCATGCGCAGACTGACCCAGGCCCGCGAGGCGCGGGCGTGCTTGGCGACATTGGCCAATGCTTCCTGAGCGATCAGGAAAAGCGAGGTCGAGACGTCCGGCGTCAGCCTCACCAGTGCCGCCGCCTCCAACTGCAGGTCGGTCTCGGCCAGAGTATTCGCGCGGAACTCGCGCACCAGCCGTCCCAATGCCTTGGCCAGATCACCGGTCGGGATGCGACTGGGCTGCAGGTCGAGGATGTAGTTGCGGATGTCGCGGATGGTAGCGTTGAGGGCGTCGATGGCCTGAGGGATCAGCTCCTTGGCCTTCTCGGCGGAGTCATCGAACAGCAGGCGGGCGGACTCCAGATTCAGCCCGACGGCGTAGATCGACTGGATGATGCCATCGTGCAAGTCCATGCCAATGCGTTCGCGTTCCTCGAGCACGGCCAGCCGCCGCGCATCGCGGTAGAGGCGGGCATTGTCCACCGCCAGACCTACGCCAGCGCCCACGGCCTCGAGCAGGCCCGCCTCGCGCGGGGTGATCCGCCGCGGCGAGCGGAAGGCCATGTCGAGCACACCCACCACCTGGCCGCGCGCCGTGAGCGGGACACCGACCAGCGCTTCAAACCCTGAACGGGTCATCGCCGGCGAAAGGAAGCGCGGCTCATCCGACAGGTTGTCGGTCCAGGCGGGTTTGCCGGCCAGCGCCACGCCGCCGACGAATCCCTCGCCCAGATGGAAGTGATCCAGTTCCCAGAATGGGCGTGGGCTGTCCCCCTTGAGCAGCGCCAGGCGGTAGGCGCTCGTGCCCTCCTCGCGCAGGAAGGCCTCGCCGGCCTCTGCACCGAACAGCTCCATCACGTGCGGCAGCATCGACTCCAGCAGTTCGTCCAACTCGAATGCCGAGCTCATTGCAGTGGCCAGCGTGTTGAACAGCTCGAGCTCCTCGTTGCGCTGGGACAGTTCCTTCTCGCTCTCCAACACCTGCCGGTAGAGCCGGGCGTTCTCAATCGCCGCCGCGGCATGCGAGGCCAGCATCTCGATCAGCCGCTGGTCCTCCTCCGTGAAGGCTGCCTCGCCCCGCTTCTCGGTGAGGTAGAGCTGCCCGATTGAGCGTCCATAGGCGGAGATCGGCACACCCAGGAAGGAACGCATCGGCGGATGGCCGGGGGGAAAGCCACTCGACTTCGGGTGCTTGGACATGTCGTCGAGGCGAATGCTTTCCCCTCGACGCAGCATTTCGCCGATCAATCCTTCGCCGACCGGGTGATGGTCGATGCGCTGGATCTGCTCCTCGGTCATCCCGACCGGGATGAACTTCTCCAGCCCTCCGCGTCCATCGGGGACACCGAGCGCGGCATACTCCGCCCCCGAGAGCTCACGGGCGGCAGTGGTAATCCGATACAGCACGCCGTCCAGTGAGAGGTCGGAATACAGGCTGAGGGTGGCGCGATGCAAGGACCGCATCGACGCGATTGGATCGGTCGCCGGCTGGGCTGCGTGCGAGGGGTTGTTGCGTGCTGGACGTGGGTCCGGGCTCACCGCTGGTCTCTTCCGCCCGTGGATTCTACCCTATCCCCGCCTGCCGCTGAGGCGGGTGCCAGGCTGATAGCTTTTGCCAGCTTCCGCGCCCTATAAAGCGGGAGATGCCAGCCAGGGAACCGCGCATGCCCACCTCACGCCTGCCCCGCTTCTACGACCTGCCCTTGCAGGCGCGCCTGGCGCAGGCCGCCCAGGCTGCCGGCCTACCAGCCCAAAGCCTGGAGTGCCTGCTGCCTGAGCACGGCCTGACGGCCGGGCAGGCCGACCACATGGTGGAGAACGCCGTGGGCGTCTTCGGCCTGCCGCTCGGCCTGGCCCTGAACTTCCTGGTCAACGGCCGTGAGGTCATTGTCCCCATGGCCATCGAGGAGCCGTCGGTGATTGCCGGCGCCTCGTTCATGGCCAAGCTGGCGCGGGAAAGCGGAGGATTCACGGCGCAGGCCGACCCTCCCGAGATGATCGGGCAGGTGCAGCTGCTGGAGGTCCCTGATATGGAGGCGGCGGTCGAGGCCCTCAGCCGGCGCAAGGCCGAGTTGCTGGCCGAGATCGATCGCGTCGACCCGGTGATCCAGCGACTGGGCGGCGGCGGACGCGATCTGATTGCCCGCCCCCTGGCCGACACCCCGCTCGGCCCGATGCTGATCGTACATCTGGTCATCGACACGCGGGACGCGATGGGGGCAAATGCGGTGAACACAGCCGCCGAGCGCCTCGCCCCGCGACTGGAAGCCATCACTGGCGGCCGCGCCCACCTGCGCATCCTGTCGAACCTGGCGGATCGCCGCCTGGCGCGCGCCCGTTGCCGGATCCCCGCTGCCGCTCTGGCCTTCGCAGAGTACGGCGGCGAGCGGGTCCGCCAGGGCATCCTGGAAGCCTGGGCCTTCGCCGCCGCCGATCCGTACCGAGCGGCGACCCACAACAAAGGCATCATGAACGGCGTTGATGCCGTGTTGATCGCCACCGGCAACGATTGGCGCGCGGTCGAAGCCGGCGCCCATGCGTTTGCCGCCCGTTCGGGCCGCTACACCTCGCTCAGCCGGTGGACCATCGGAGACGACGCCGCACTCGAAGGCGAGCTCGAGTTGCCGCTGGCGGTTGGCACCGTGGGGGGCGCCACCCGCGTCCACCCGGCAGCCAAGGCCTGCCTGGCGCTGATGCAGGTCGAGAGCGCTCAGCAGCTGGCGGAGGTCGTGGTTGCGGTTGGTCTGGCGCAGAACCTGGCGGCGCTGCGGGCGCTGGCGACCGAGGGCATCCAGCGCGGGCACATGGGGCTGCATGCGCGCCAGGTGGCGCTGGCAGCCGGTGCAGTCGGCGAGGCGGTC
>Ga0105094_10000268_pt1 | contig 24755 bp, 19 predicted proteins | sample PPLLak1March2015_2_FD_87023 | JGI IMG/M metagenome (GOLD analysis project Ga0105094, IMG submission 87023) | Freshwater sediment microbial communities from Prairie Pothole Lake near Jamestown, North Dakota, USA - PPLs Lake P8 Core (3) Depth... | ecosystem: Environmental > Aquatic > Freshwater >...
CCCGGCTACGACCACATCACCAGCGCCATCGGCGCGGCGATGATCGGCTGGTACGGCACGGCGATGCTCTGCTACGTGACGCCGAAGGAGCACCTCGGCCTGCCGAACAAGAAGGACGTCAAGGACGGCATCATGGCCTACAAGATCGCGGCGCACGCCGCCGACCTCGCCAAGGGCCATCCCGGCGCGCAGCTGCGCGACAACGCGCTGTCCAAGGCGAGGTTTGAATTCCGCTGGGCCGACCAGTTCAACCTCGGCCTCGATCCCGACACGGCGAAGGAGTTCCACGACGAGACCCTGCCGCAGGACGGCGCCAAGGTGGCGCACTTCTGCTCCATGTGCGGCCCGCACTTCTGCTCGATGAAGATCACGCAGGACGTGCGTGACTACGTCGAGCAGGGGCTGAAGGAGAAGGCGGTTGAGTTCGTGAAGAAGGGCAGCGAGATCTACACGCCGAAGTAGCTTTTTGGTCTAGCTGAACAGGTTCTCGGCCGTCACCGGGACGCGCCCGTACTCGAGCGTGCGCTTGATGCGGTAAAGCTCCCCGCTCGCCACCTTCGGCCCGCGCGAGAGGTCGAGCAGCTTCTGCGGCTTGATCGGGTTGCCGGCGGCGTCGCGGATCACCATGACGCGCGGCTGCAGGCGCTTCTCCAGGTTCTGCGCGATGACGATCCCGGTCTCGCCGCTGTTCAGCTCCACGGTGCTGCCGATCGGGAAGATGCCGATGCAGCGGATGAACTGCTCGACCAGGAACGGATCGAAGAAGGTGCCGCGCCACTTGTAGAGCATGCTGAGCGCGGTCGAGGGCGCCACCGGCTCGGCATAGGGCCGGCGCGCGGTAAGCGCGTCGAAGGTGTCGACGATGGCGCCGATCGAGCCGATCAGGCCGATCTCCTTGCCGCGCAGCTTCTTCGGGTAGCCGCTGCCGTCGTGGCGCTCGTGGTGCAGCAGCGCGAGCGCGGGGAGCTGCGCCGGCAGGCCGGCGGTCTCGCGCAGGATCTCCGCCGAGTACTCGACGTGCTTCTTCGCCAGCTCGAACTCCTCGACCGTGAGCCGGTCGCGCTTCTCGATGAGCGCGTTGGGCAGGCGCACCTTGCCCACGTCCTGCAGCAGGCCCAGGTGCCCGAGCAGCGCCACGTCCTCGCGCGACATCTCGAGGAAGCGCCCGAACGCGGTCATGTACACCGAGACGTCGAGCGCGTGCGACTGGGTGTAGTCGCCCTTCTGCTGCAGCTGCGTATAGAGAAGCATCGCGTCCGGGTTGCGCAGCACGCTCTCCGTCACGCCGTTCACCGCCTCGCTGACGCGCTGGGCGTCGAGCGTCTTGCCGGCGCGCAGGGCGAGGACGCTTTCCTGCACCGCCTTCTCGCCCGAGCCGTGCATGCTGACGGCGCGCCCGAATTCCTGCTCGACCGGCGCCAGCTCGACGTACTTCACCTTGCGCGTGCGCGAGAGGTCGACCGCGGCGCGCGCCGGCCCGATGGCCTGGTCGGGCAGCCGCGCGATCACCTCGGCGCGATCGGGGTCGACATGTACGACCTTGCAGAACTTCTTCAGCGTCTCGAGCTGCTCGGGGGACTCGAGCACGAAGCCCTGGAAGCGGAACGGCGTGTCCGTCCACGGACGGTCGAGCTCGGCGACGTACATGCCGAACTGCAGCTCGCCCACAGGGACTGTCTTTCTCATGGGTTTAAGATTAACGCATGGACAGCGTGGAGGAGGGCCAGGGGCCCGAGGTTGCCCGGGAGCGCTGCGACTTCATTTATCGCCGCGTCGCCCCCGGGGTCGCCGCCACCGCGGTCCTGAGCCTGCTCCTCTCCGCGTTCCTCTGGCGCTCGCGGCCGCTCGAGCTGATCGTCTTCTGGCAGCTGCTCATCCTCGCGCTCGCGGCGGCGCTGTGGGTGCTCTCGCTCGCCTACCGCCGCACGCCGGCGGCGCGCGAGCAGCCGGCGCTGTGGATCCGGCGCGCGGCCTACGCGGCGAGCGCGCTCGGCGCCGGCTGGGGATTCGCCGCCGCCGTGTTCTTCCCGGGCGCGCAGGAGGAGCAGGTCTTCATCGCCTTCATGGTCGCGGTGGTCACCGTGGGCGCGCTGCCGCTCTACTCCACGGTGTGGTGGCTGTACGCGCTTTATGCGGCGGCGGTCATGCTGCCGTTCACCGTCGTGCTCTTCGCCTACGGCACGGAGCTCTTTCGCCTCCTCGGCGCGGCGATGCCGCTGCTGTTCGCCGCCAACGTGCTCACCGCCTACGAGCTCGGCCGGGTGTTCGCCAGCGCCTTCGCGCTGCGCGGCGCCTACCGGCGGCTCTCCGGCGACAACGCCGAGGTCCAGGCGCAGCTCGGCGAGCAGCTCGACAGCCTGCTCGACGCGCACCGCGAGGTGCAGGCCTACGGGCGCAAGCTCTCGCTCTTCTCCGAGCGCGCGCCGATCGCGGTGTTCGAGGTCGACCCGCGCGCGACGATCCTCGACATGAACCCGGCGGCCGAGAACCTGTTCGGCTGGGCCTCGCCGGAGATGGTGGGCCGCAACATGATCACCATGCTGCTCGGGGTCGAGGACCGCGAGCGGACCCAGAAGTGGTGGGAGGATTTCGTCGCCGCGGGCAAGCCGGAGACGCGCGTGGTCGAGAACTGCATGCGCCGCGACGGCCTCGCGCTCGCCTGCGAGTGGACCATGACGCCGCTCGCCAACGACGAAGGGCAGGTGAGCACCATCGTGCTGCAGGGCCGCGACATCACCCAGCAGCGCGCCGCCGAGCGCGTGCGGGGCGAGTTCACCTCGACCCTCAGCCACGAGCTGCGCACCCCGCTCACCTCGATCCTCGGCTCGCTCGCGCTGCTGCGCAGCGGCGCGCTCGGCGACGTGCCAAAGGAGCAGGACGAGATCGTCGAGATCGCCGAGCGCAACGGCAAGCGCCTGCTCGACCTCATCAACGAGGTGCTCGACATCGAGAAGATCGAGTCCGGGCGCCTCACGCTCGAGCCCGAGCCGCTCGAGCTCGGCGAGCTCGTGCGCGAGTCGCTGCGCCTGAACCAGGGCTTCGCCGACCGCTTCCAGGTGCGCCTCGCGTTGTCGGACGAAATGCGGGGGGAAGTGCCCCAGGCGACCGTTCGCGCCGACCGCAAGCGCCTCATGCAGGTGATGACGAACCTGCTCTCCAACGCCGCCAAGTTCTCGCCGCCGGGCGGCTCGGTGGATGTGAGCGTCATCCTGCGCGACGGCGCGGTGCGCGTCGGGGTCGGCGACCGCGGCCCGGGCATCCCCGAGGCCTTTCGCAACCGCATCTTTGGCCGCTTCGCGCAGGCGGACTCCGCCGACTCGCGCATCAAGGGCGGCACCGGCCTCGGGCTCGCGATCTCCAAGCGCCTGATCGAGATGATGCAGGGGCGCGTCGGCTTCGAGGACCGCGAAGGCGGCGGCACCACCTTCTTCTTCGAGCTGCCGGTCATGCAGGCAGGCACGGCGGCGGAGAGCGAGGCGGTGCGCGTGCTGATTACCGAGGAGGACAGCGTCGCCGCCGAGTACCTCGCCATGGTGCTCGAGAAGGCCGGCTACCGTGTCGACACCGTGGCCGATGCCGCGGCCTCGCGCACGCTGCTCGGGCGCTGGAAGTACGCCGCCTGGCTCCTCTCGCGCCGGCTGCGCGACGCCGAGGACGCGCTGGCGCTGATCGCCGAGATGCGCGAGCGCCTGCAAGCGCAGGGCACGCGCATCATCATGCTCGCCGGCCTGCGCAGCGACCAGGCGGGCGTTCCCGAGCCGCAGCGCCACGGCATCGTCGACTGGCTGCAGAAGAACGACTCGCGCAGCCGCATCGTCGAGGCGGTCGGGCAGGCGCTCGGCCGCCCGGCGCCGCAGCCGGGCAGCTAGTGCGCCGGGGCTTCGTGGAGTCGAGCGTCCTGTTCTCCGTCGCGGCCGCGGTCGTGATCGGCGTGCCGCTGCTCATGTACCTCGTGCAGGACAAGCTCGTCTTCATGCCGCAGCCCATGAGCGAGGTTCGTCGTTCACAAGTCAAGCAGTCATTGCCGGGCGTCGAAGAATTATTTGTCGAGGCCGGCGACGGCACGAAGCTGCATGCATGGCACGTGAAGGGCGAGCCTCTGATCCTCTATTTCGGCGGCAACGCCGAAGAAGTGTCGTGGATGCTCGCCGAGGCGCCGCGCCGGGTCCCCGGCGCCGGCTGGCTGCTCGTCGACTACCGCGGCTACGGCGCAAGCGGGGGCTCGCCTTCGGAGAAGGCGCTCAGCGCCGACGGCCTGCTGTGGTACGACCATGTTTCGAAGCTTTCACAAAGAATCTTCGTCTTCGGGCGTAGTCTGGGCACCGGCGTCGCAGTGCATGTCGCCGCGGCGCGGCCGGTCGCGGGCGTGGTCGCGATCGCGCCCTACGACAACCTTCCCGCGGTCGGGCAGCACCACTATCCGCTCCTGCCGGTGGGCCTGCTGCTGCGGCACCGCTTCGACTCGGCCGCGCTCGCGCCGCAGATCAGGGCGCCGCTGCTGTGCCTCGTCGCCGGGCGCGACGAGGTGATTCCCAGGGCGCGCTCGCGCGCGCTCTACGAGGCCTGGGGCGGCGAGAAGCGCTGGGTCGAGCTGCAGGGCGCGGGGCACAACAGCACCGACAGCGCGCCGCAGTTCTGGGACGGCATCCGGGAGTTCATCAAGGGATGAAGAATCTGCTCGACGCCCTGGTCCTCGGCATCGTCGAGGGGCTGACCGAGTTCCTGCCGATCTCGAGCACCGGGCACCTGATCCTCGCCGGCGACCTGCTCGGCTTCAGTCCGCCGGGGCGCGACGCCTTCTACGTCGCGATCCAGACCGGCGCCATGCTCGCGGTGGTCTGGGAGTACCGCGCGCGGTTCTTCCGCGTCGACCTGCAGCTTTGGCGGAACCTCGCCGTTGCCTTCCTGCCCGCGGCCGCGATCGGGCTCGCGGCCGGCGGCTTCATCAAGGCCCATCTCTTCAAGCCGGTGCCGGTCGCTCTCGCCTTCATCATCGGCGGCGTGATCATTCTTCTGGTGGATCGGGGACAAAGAACTTCAAGAATTGAATCTACACAATCGATGAGCGCGCTCGATGCCCTGAAGGTTGGTGTCGCGCAGTGCTTCGCCCTCATTCCGGGGACCTCGCGCTCGGGGGCGACGATCATCGGCGGCATGCTGTTCGGGATGTCGCGCCGGGCGGCGACCGAGTTCTCGTTCTTCCTCGCGGTGCCGACGCTGATCGCGGCGGGCGCCTACGACGCCTGGAAGAACCGCGGCCTTTTCTCCGCCGGGGACATCGGCATGTGGGCGGTCGGCCTCGTGGCGTCGTTCGTCTCGGCCTTTGTCGTCATCCGCTGGCTGATCCGCTACGTCGCCAGCCACGACTTCCGCTGGTTCGCCTGGTACCGCATCGCGTTCGGGGTGCTGGTGCTGCTGACCGCCTGGCTCGGCTGGGTGGACTGGACTGTCGACTAGCCCTGGATCCAGGGCAGGCCGGCCTTCTTCCAGCCGCCCACCGTGCCGCGGTGCTGCGCCGCGTCCTTGTCGCCTTCGAAGCCCTCGAGGACGTTGTAGGCTTCCCGCCAGCCCGCGCGCGTCGCGGCTTCCGCCGCCGAATGCGAGCGCACGCCGGAGCGGCAAATGAACATCACCGGCTCGTCCTTGGGCACCAGCGCGGCCAGCTCGGCGACGAACTCGGGATTCGGAAGGTTGCCCGGCCAGGTCTGCCATTCGACGGCGGCCGCGCCCGGGATGCGGCCGACGTAGGCGAGCTCCGGCTTGGTGCGCACGTCCACCAGCCAGGCCCCGGCCTGCATCAGCTCGCTCGCTTCGGCCGGCAGGAGCGCGCCGGCATAGGTGAGGCCGATCGCGCGGGCGCGCTCGACAGCGCGCTTCCTGATTTCGTCCATCGGTTGCCTTGCATTATAGGAGTGCGCCGCCGCGCACCGGCGCCCCTGTTCGGTGCATATCTCTCCGGCTAGAATGCGCCGGTGCGGAGCATGGCGCGTGGCATGGAACATGCTCCCCTGACGCTACTACACCAATACACCAACTCAGCGGAGATTCCCGATGGCGATGACGCCCGATGACGTCCTGAAGCTCATCAAAGACAAGGAGGTGAAGTTCGTCGACCTGCGCTTCACCGACACTCGCGGCAAGGAGCAGCACGTGACGGTGCCGCTCAAGTACTTCAACAAGGACAAGTTCGAATCGGGCCACGCCTTCGACGGCTCCTCGATCGCCGGCTGGAAGGGCATCCAGGCTTCCGACATGCTGCTCATGCCCGATGCCATGTCGGCGCGCATGGATCCCTTCACCGACGAGCCGGTGCTCAACATCAGCTGCGACGTCTACGACCCGATCGACGGCAAGCCCTACGACCGCGACCCGCGCTCCATCGCCAAGCGCGCCGAGGCCTACCTCAAGTCGACCGGTGCGGGCGACGTCGCCTACTTCGGGCCCGAGCCCGAGTTCTTCATCTTCGACGGCGTCACCTGGAACGTCGACATGTCGGGCTGCTTCGTGAAGATCAAGTCCGAGGAGGCGCCCTGGTCCGCCGGCATCGACTACGAGTCGGGCAACATGGGCCACCGCGCGCCGGTCAAGGGCGGCTACTTCCCGGTGCCGCCGATCGACACGCTGAACGACATCCGCAACGCCATGGTGCTCGCGCTCGAGCAGCAGGGCGTCGAGTGCGAGGTGCACCACCACGAGGTGGCGGCGGCCGGCCAGTGCGAGATCGGCACCCGCTTCGCCCCGCTCGTGCAGCGCGCCGACTGGATGCAGATCCTCAAGTACACGGTGTGGAACGTCGCGCATTCGTACGGCAAGACCGCGACCTTCATGCCCAAGCCCGTGGTCGGCGACAATGGCTCGGGCATGCACTGCCACCAGTCGGTGTGGAAGGGCGGCAAGAACCTCTTCGCCGGCAACGGCTACTCGGGCCTCTCCGACTTCGCGCTGCACTACATCGGCGGCATCATCAAGCACGCCAAGGCCCTCAACGCCATCACCAACCCGGGCACCAACTCCTACAAGCGCCTGGTGCCGGGATTCGAGGCGCCGATCAACCTCGCCTATTCCGCGCGCAACCGCTCCGCGGCCTGCCGCATCCCGTTCGTGAACAGCCCCAGCGGCCGGCGCGTCGAGGTGCGCTTCCCCGACCCGACCGCCAACGCCTACCTCGCCTTCGCGGCGATGCTGATGGCGGGCCTGGACGGCGTGCAGAACAAGACCCACCCCGGCGACCCGATCGACAAGAACCTCTACGACCTGCCCCCCGAGGAGGCGAAGAAGGTGCCGAACGTCTGCGCCTCGCTGGAGGAGGCGCTCTCCTGCCTGCAGGACGACCACGCGTTCCTCACGCGCGGCGGCGTGTTCTCCGAAGATTTCCTCGAGTCCTACATCGCGCTCAAGGAAGAGGAGCTCACCCGCTTCCGCATGACCACGCACCCGGTCGAGTTCGACATGTACTACGCCGGGTAAAAGACGCTTTTGCGTTGATTTTGCTAGACTTCCGCGGATGGGGCGGAAGCTGGCGGGGGTGATCGTGGTCCTGGGCGTGCTCGGCGCGATGCCGGCGTACGCCCAGGTCACGGAAATCTACAAGTGCTACGACGAGAACGGCCGGCCCCTGTACACGAGCGACAAGCGCGACACGCGCGGCAAGAAGTGCGAGCTGGTGTCGCGCGAGATCAACGTCGTGCCGGCGCCGCCGGGCCGCAAGACTTCCCCCGGCAGCTTCCCGAAGGAGTCTGCCTCCCAGCGTGCGGACGCGAAGGGGCGCCAGCGGGAGATCCTCGAGAAGGAGCTCGCCTCCGAGCAGCAGCTGCTCGCCAAGGCGCAGAAGGATCTCGCCGACCAGGAAGCGATCCGCACTGGCGACGAGCGCAACTACGCCCGCGTGCTGGAGCGGCTGCAGCCCTACAAGGACAGCGTCGAGACCCACCAGAAGAACATCGAAGCGCTGCGGCGAGAGCTGACCAACCTTAGCCGCTAGTGGCTTCTTTCCCCGGTCTTGAGCTGCTTCCCACGGCAGTGGTGGCGCTCGACGACGAGCTGGTGGTCCGCTACGCGAACCCGGCGGCGGAGAGCCTGCTCGCCACCGGGGCGAAGAGCCTCATCGGGCAGGCGTTCCTCGATCTCTTCGCCGAGAAGGGCCCGCTGGAGAGCACGCTCAACGAGGCGCGCAGCGTGCACTGGGACTATTCGGCGCGCAACATCACGTACACGCGCCCGGGGCGCGAGCCCCTGCCGCTCGCGTGTGTCGTCACCGGGATCGACGCGCACGGCCTGGCGTTGCTCGCCGAGCTGCGGCCGATCGGCGACCAGCTGCGCATGGCGCGCGAGGAGCGGCTGCAGTTCGAGCAGCAGGCGAACCGCGAGCTGATCCGCAACCTCGCCCACGAGATCAAGAACCCCCTCGGGGGATTGCGCGGCTCGGCACAGCTCCTGGAAAAGGAACTGCAAAGGGACGAGCTGCGCGAGTACACGCAGGTGATCATCAAGGAGGCCGACCGCCTGCAGACGCTGATGGACCGCATGCTCACGCCGCACCGCGCGCCGCGCCTGGAGGCGTTCAGCGTGCACGAGGTGCTGGAGCGGGTGAGAAGCCTGGTCAAGGCCGAGTTCGGCGCCGACATCGAGCGCGATTACGACCCCAGCCTGCCCGAGCTCGTCGGCGACCGCGAGCAGCTCATCCAGGCCGTGCTCAACATCGCGCGCAATGCCGCGCAAGCCGGGGCCAAAAACATAGGATTCAAATCAAGAGCAGTACGACAGGTCACCATCCTCAAGCAGCGCCACAAGCTGGCATTAGAATTGCAAGTCGTCGACGATGGCCCGGGCGTGCCGGCGGAGATCCAGGACCGGATCTTCAATCCGCTCGTATCCGGGAGGGAGGGTGGCACCGGCTTGGGACTCTCGCTCGCGCAGACGTTCGTCCAGTATCACCAGGGCGTCATCGAGTTCGAGTCCCGCCCCGGCCGCACCCTATTCAGGATCCTGATGCCGCTGACATGAAACCGGTCTGGATCGTCGACGACGACCGCTCGATCCGCTGGGTGATCGAGAAGGCGCTTTCCCGCGAGGGCATCGCCTTCGACTCGTTCGCTTCGGCGCAGGAGGCGCTCGATGCGCTCTCCGGCGGTGCGCCCGAGGTGCTGGTCTCGGACATCCGCATGCCCGGGCGCTCGGGCCTGGAGCTCCTGCAGGCGGTCAAGGCGCGCCATCCCGCGGTGCCGGTGATCGTGATGACCGCCTACTCCGACCTCGACTCGGCGGTCGCCGCGTTCCAGGGCGGCGCGTTCGAGTACCTGCCCAAGCCCTTCGACATCGACCAGGCGGTGGACCTGATCCGGCGCGCGCTCGAGGAAAGCAGGCGCGAGACCGAAGCGGTGCAGCCGTTCGCCTCCAGTCCCGAGATCCTCGGCCAGGCCCCGGCGATGCAGGAGGTCTTCCGCGCCATCGGGCGGCTGTCGCAATCGAGCGCGACGGTGCTGATCACCGGCGAGTCGGGAACCGGAAAGGAGCTTGTCGCGCGCGCCCTGCACCGCCATAGTGCGCGCGCCGCGAAGCCGTTCGTCGCCATCAACACCGCCGCGATGCCCAAGGACCTGCTCGAATCGGAGCTTTTCGGCCACGAGCGCGGCTCCTTCACCGGCGCGCAGCAGCAGCGCCGCGGCCGCTTCGAGCAGGCCGAGGGCGGGACGCTGTTCCTCGACGAGATCGGCGACATGCCGCCGGAGCTGCAGACGCGCCTGCTGCGCGTGCTCTCGGACGGGACGTTCTACCGCGTGGGCGGGCACCAGCAGCTGAAGGCCAACGTGCGCGTGATCGCCGCCACGCACCACAATCTCGAGAGCCGCGTGAAGGAGGGCTCGTTCCGCGAAGACCTCTACCACCGCCTGAACGTGATTCGCCTGCGCCTGCCCAGCCTGCACGAACGCGCCGAGGACGTGCCCTTGCTGGCCAGGCACTTCCTCGCTTCCAGCGCAAGGCAGCTCGGTGTCGAGCCCAAGCGCCTGTCCGAGGACGCGCTCGCGCACCTGTCGCGCCTGCCGTTTCCGGGCAACGTGCGCCAGCTCGAGAACCTCTGCCACTGGCTGACGGTGATGGCGCCCGGGCAGGTGATCGACGTGGGCGACCTGCCGGCGGAATTCCGCGGCCAGGCGGCCGCGCTGGCCTCCGACTGGCTCGCGGCGCTCGAGCACGAGGCCGAGCGGCGCCTCGCGCGCGGCGAGACCGGCATCCTCGACTCGCTCACCCGTCAGTTCGAGCGTGCCCTCATCACGCGCGCGCTCGCTCGCACCGGCGGCCGGCGCATCGAGGCGGCGAACCTGCTCGGGATGGGCCGCAACACCATCACCCGGAAGATCCAGGAGCTGGGGATTGAAGAGAAATCGGGGTCAGACCCCGAACTCTAGGCGGCGGCTTTCCTCGCCAGGCGGTTCTTCTCCAGCTGCGCGTCGACGAGCTTCACCACCTCGTCGATGACCTCGTTGCGCATGCCCTTCTGCGCAGCCACGGCCTGCACCAGGCGGTCGACGCGCTCGATGTTGGGCGCGCCGCCGTAGAGGGCGCGGGCGGCGGAGTACGGACTCGCGAGGCCGTTCGCGGCGGCCGCGTACTTCTCGAACGGCACGAGGTCCTTCTCGTCGGCGCCGAGCGCGACGCAGAGCTTGACCACCCAGTTGTAGACGGCGCGCGAAGCCTCGAGGTTGGCGTGTACCGCCTCCTTGATGGGCCGCATGCCCTCGCGGGTGATGCAGCGGTAGTTGCCTGCCATCAGCATGGCCCACTTCGCGAGCGGCACGAACACCGAGTCGTGCACCTTGAGCTTCACCGGGATCTCCACGCCGTCGAAGCGCGCCGCTTCGATGTCTCTTTCAAGATCCCGCAGGATCCTGGTATGCGCCTCCGACGGGAAGCGCGCCGACTTGAAATTGGTCGGCAGGCGCACCTGCAGCACGTTGATCTTCTCCTCCGGCGGGCGGAAAGCCTGCGGGTCGGGGCTGCACAGCGTCATCAGGTTCGGGTCGAAGCTGTCCCAGACGGCGGGCTGGGTATAACAGGCCCTGATTTCTTTGACTTTGACGTTGGGAATCCTTGCCATATAGGGCAGCGGCGGCATGTTCATGATCGACATGCACGGCACTTTCGCCCTGGCGATGGCGTCGAGCAGCTCGCGCACGCCGGGCGAGCCGTACTGCGGCTCCTGCATCGCCAGCGCCACGAGGTCGTAGTCCGCGGGCTTGATCCCCGCCGGCCCCTCGGCCGAGAGCTTGCCGGGAAGCTTGCGCGAATCGATCTCGAGCAGGCCTTCGCGGCCCTTGATCGGCATGCGCACGCGCGTGCCGTTGGTATTGATGGCGTCGGCCTCGACCGGCAGGCAGACGAGCTTTACGGTATGCCCGCCCATGAGCAGCTTGGTCGCCAGCAGCGAGCCGTAAGAGGCGCCAAGGATCAGGATCTTGTAGGTCATCAGCTTTCCACGATGTGAAATACAGCGTTACTGGATGAAAGGAGCGTACTCCCTTCGGCGGGAGCTTTCATGTTGCGATGCCACATTCGCGTCACATAGAATGCTGCGATGCAAACATCCGCGCCCGACGTGCAGGCCATCGCCGTCACCGGGCGCGTGACCCGGGAGTTCGCGCAGATCCTCACTCCCGAGGCGCTGGAGTTCGTCGCCGCGCTGCATCGGCGCTTCGAGCCGAGGCGCCAGGAGCTGCTCGCGCGCCGCGCCGCACGCCAAAAAGAGTTCGACGCCGGCAGGCTTCCGGAATTTCTTTCCGAAACAAAAAAAATCCGGGACGGGGAGTGGAAAGTCGCCGGGCAGCCCCGCGACCTGCTCGACCGGCGCGTCGAGATCACCGGCCCCACCGACCGCAAGATGGTGATCAACGCGCTCAACTGCGGCGCCTCGACCTTCATGGCGGATTTCGAGGACGCGAACTGCCCGACCTGGCACAACATGATCGACGGGCAGATCAACCTGCGCGACGCAGTGCGCCGCACCATCACGTTGCAGCAGGCTGGAAAAGAGTACCGGTTGAACGAGCGCACGGCGGTCCTCATCCCCCGGCCGCGCGGCTGGCACCTCGACGAGAAGCATGTCGTCATCGACGGCAAGCCGGTCTCCGGCGCCATCTTCGACTTCGCGCTCTACTTCTTCCACAATGCGCGCGAGCTCCTCGCGCGCGGCTCCGGCCCGTACTTCTACCTGCCGAAGATGGAATCGCACCTCGAGGCGCGGCTGTGGAACGACATTTTCATTGCTTCTCAAGACACTCTAGGCATCCCGAAAGGAAGCATAAAAGCGACGGCGCTGATCGAGACCGTGGTCGCGGCCTTCGAGATGGACGAGATCCTCTACGAGCTGCGCGAGCACTCGAGCGGCCTTAACATCGGGCGCTGGGACTACATCTTCTCCTGCATCAAGAAGTTCCGCGCCAACAAGGGCTTCTGCCTCGCCGACCGCTCGCAGGTGACGATGACCGCGCCCTTCATGCGCGCCTACGCGCTGCTGCTGGTCAAGACCTGCCACAAGCGCGGCGCGCCGGCGATGGGCGGCATGGCGGCGCAGATCCCGATCAAGAACGACCCGGCGGCGAACGAGGCGGCGCTCGAGAAGGTGCGCCAGGACAAGCTGCGCGAGGTGACCGACGGCTGCGACGGCACGTGGGTGGCGCACCCGGCGCTGGTGCCGGTGGCCAAGGCGGTGTTCGACCAGCACATGCCGCAGCCAAACCAGTACGGCCGCCAGCGCCCGGACGTGAACGTGAGCGCGTCCGATCTGCTCGACTTCCAGCCCGAGAAGCCGATCACCGAGGCGGGGCTGCGCAACAACATCTCGGTCGGCATCCAGTACCTTGGCGCCTGGCTTGCCGGCAACGGCTGCGTGCCGGTCTACAACCTCATGGAGGACGCGGCCACCGCCGAGATCTCGCGCTCGCAGATCTGGCAGTGGATCCGCTCGCCGAAGGGCATCCTCGAGGACGGGCGCAAGGTTTCGCTTGAACTGGTCAGAAAAATCCTCGGTGAAGAGCTTTTCAAGGTGAAAGCCGCCGGCGCCGAGGGCAAGCTCGACGAGGCGGCCGCCCTGTTCGAGAAGCTGACCGCCGACGATACGTACGTCGAATTCCTTACGCTGCCCGCGTACCGGCAGATCGACTAGCCGCGGGCATTACTTCTTTCGCGAAGAGCGTCATCGAGCGCTCGACCAGCGCCGGGTCGAGGGCGCCGAAGTTGTGCATCGTCGCCACGTGCCGGATTCCCATCTGGTGCAGCCGGCGCATCTTGTCCGCCACGGTCTCGACCGATCCGAACAGGCAAATGCCGTTCGCGATGATGTCCTCGTACACGTGCTTCTTCGCGTAGAGCCGCGTGTCGACGTAGAGGTCGTAGGCGGCCTTGCACTGCGCGCGGGCCTCCTCGTCGCTCGCGGCGACATAGGTGTGGAAGGTGAAGACGTGGTCGTCGTCGTCCGGCGCCTGCCCGGCTTCTGATTTCCCTTTCCTGAATTCTTCCAGCATGGCGCCGACGTCCTCGAAGTCCCTGCACGACGCGTAGGGCACGGTGAAGATGTTGTTGCCCTGCGCGCCGACGTGGAAGGCGGCCTCGCGTGCGAGCACCGCGACGTAGATCGGCGGCACCCGCCCCTCGTGGGGCAGCACATTCAGCACCGCCTGGCGGTGCGCTTCGCCGGCGAGCAGTCGCCGCACGATCGCGAGGTTCTCGTTGAAGCGTGCGCGCTTTTCCTTCGCGTCGATCTCGAAGCCGGCGAACTCGTGCGCGAGGTAGCCCGAGCCGACGCCGAGCACGAGCCGCCCGCCGCTCATCATGTCGAGCATGGAATAGGTCTCGGCGATGCGCCGCGGGTCGTGGAAGGTGAGGATCGAGATCGCCGTGCCCAGGCGGATGCGCCGCGTGCGCTGCGCCAGCGCGGCAAGCATGACCGCCGGATCCGGCACCACGCCGTACTCGTGGAAATGGTGCTCGGCGCAGAAGAACGTGTCGTAGCCCAGGCGCTCGGCGAGCTCGCACTGCTGCATCAGCTGCGCGTACAGCCCGGGCACCGTGCGCGGCAGGCGCGGGTGGTGGTCGTTGACCGAGAAGATCGAGATGCGCACTACGTGAAGCGCCACTCGTTGCCGCACTTGCGGCAGCGGGCGCTGAGCGGGTGCTCGGCGATGACGTCGAACGCGGCATAGGTGCGGCAGGACTTGCACGTCGATTGTTCCGACAGGCGCTCGGCCTCGGCCATGATGGCGCGATAGCGCTTCAGGCTGTGCCAGCCGGTGACGCCGGCGGCGTAGACGAAGAAGAGGGTGACCAGGCTCGCGACCGAAGTGACGCGCCAGCCGACCAGCTCGAGCACGGCGCAGATGGCGAGCCCGCAGAGGATGCAGCTCACGAGCCACGCATGGCTCTCGAGGAGCTGGCGCTCGTACCAGCGCTTGAAGCCCATCTTCTCGATCGAGCGGGCGGGTTCGGCGGTCATTGCAGGTCGGCGATCACCGGGGCATGGTCGGAGGGGCGCTCGAGCGCGCGCGGCGCCGTGTCTATCGTACAGGCCGTGCAGCGCGCGGCGAGCTCGGGCGAGAGCATGACGAGATCGATGCGCAGGCCCCAGCCTCGCTCGAAGGCCTTCAGGCGGTAATCCCACCAAGAGAAGACTTTCTCCGGCTGCGGGAACAGCCGCAGGGCATCTTTCAATCCAACGTCGAAAACGCCGCGCAGCGCGCGCCGTTCCGGCTCTGAAACATGGATCTTGCCTTCCCAGCGCCTGGGGTTGTGCACGTCGCGGTCCTCGGGGGCGACGTTCATGTCGCCGAGCACCGCCAGGCGCGGGCGCTGCGCGAGCTCGTCCCTGAGCCAGCGTGCCAGCGCTCCATACCAGCGCAGCTTGTAGGCGTACTTGTCGCTTCCCGGCTCCTGGCCGTTGGGGGCATAGAGGCAGACGATGCGCATGCCGGCGATCGTTGCCGCGATGGTGCGCTTGGGGTCATCGGGAAAGTCGGGAATGCCGTGCGCCACTTCGGTGATCGGCCGGCGCGAAAGGATGGCGACGCCGTTGTACGCCTTCTGCCCGCAGTACACGGCCTGGTAGCCGGCCTGCTCGAGCTCGCGGCGCGGGAAGTTCGCGTCCTCGGTCTTGGTCTCCTGCAGGCAGACGACGTCGGGCTTCGCTGCAGAGAGCCAGTCGAGCAGGTGGGGGAGGCGAACCTTGAGCGAGTTGACGTTCCAGGTCGCGAGCCTGAAGTTCACCGCCGCTTCTCGGCGTTCCCTGAGGGTCACCTCCGCCGCTGAGGCGGGGCGCCGGGCGCATAGGGCCCGGTGGGCGGCGGCTCTTCGGCTTCGGGCTTGACCGGCTCCGCCTTCGCGCGCTCCCCGGGCGGGATGTAGCCCTCGGGCAGCGCCGGCGCGGCCTGCGCGCGCGCCGGGAGGATGCCGGCCCTGGGATAGCGCGCCGAGTCGAGCAGGGCGTCGTAGGCGGCCTGGTCGAAGCCCTTGTGCACGCTGCGGCCGACGACGAGCGTGGGCACCTGGTTGGCGCCGGAGACCTTCTGCAGCTCCTCGTTGCCGGCCGCTTCCCAGACCTGCACTTCCTTGAACGGCACGCCGCGCTTGTTCAGCGCGGCGCGCGCCTCGGCGCAAGGCTCCTTGCAGACGGGCGAGGTGTACAGCGTGACCGGGTACTCCTTCATCGCGGCGGAAAGCTCGTAGGGCGTCGGGCCGCTTTCGGTGGAGGCGCCGCCGCGCTGGTAGGCCTTCTTCTGCACGCCTTTGGCCGACGGCGGCGGCGGCGTATCCGTGATGTGGACGCGCCCCTTGTCGTCGGTCCATCGGTAGAGCTGCTGCGCCGCGGCCGTTGCGGCCGCGAGCATGAGAAGGAGGGTGGCGACGATGCGCGTGCGCATCATGTGGAGATGCGCGTGCGCATCATGCGGCAATCATACCATTGTGCTTGAGGAGCGCCTCGACGCGGGGCTCGCGCCCGCGGAACGCGGCGAAGGATTCCGCTGCCGGGCGGCTGCCGCCCACCGCGAGGATCTCGTCGCGGAACCGCGCTCCGGTTTTCGGATCGAGAACGCCATTTTCTTCAAAGAAGCTGTACGCGTCGGCGGAAAGCACCTCGGCCCACTTGTAGCTGTAGTAGCCCGCGGCGTAGCCGCCGGCGAAGATGTGCGAGAAGTTGTTCGGGAAGCGGTTGTAGGCGGGCGGGTGCAGCACGGCGACGCGGCTGCGCACTTCCGCGAGCAGCTCGAGCGCGCTGCGCGGGGCTTGCGGGTCGTACTCGGCGTGCAGGCGCATGTCGAACACCGCGAACTCGATCTGGCGCAGCATCGCCAGGCCGCTGTGGAAGTTCTTGGCCGCCAGCATGCGGTCGAACAGTACTTTGGGAATGGGAGAACCGGTCTCCACGTGCCGCGTCATGTGCTGCAGCACGTCCCATTCCCAGCAGAAGTTCTCCATGAACTGGCTGGGCAGCTCGACCGCGTCCCACTCGACGCCGTTGATGCCGGAGACGCCGAGGTCCTCGACGCGGGTGAGCAGGTGGTGCAGGCCGTGGCCGAACTCGTGGAAGAGCGTGAGCACCTCGTCGTGCGTGAAGAGCGCCGGCTTGCTTCCCACCGGCCGCGAGAAATTGCAGTTGAGGTACGCGACCGGGGTCTGCAGGCGCGCGTCTTTCCTGCGCCGCGTGATCGCGTCGTCCATCCAGGCGCCGCCGCGCTTCGTCTCGCGCGCATAGAGGTCGACGTAGAACTGCCCGATCAGGCTGCCGGCGGCGTCGCGGATGTCGAAGAAGCGGACGTCGGCATGCCAGGTCTCCGCCTTCGCCTCGCCGATCCTGATGCCGTAGAGCGTCTGCGCGACGCGGAAAAGCCCCTGCATCACCACGTCCTCGGGGAAGTACTGCTTCACTTCCTGGTCCGAGAACGCATAGCGCTTCACGCGCAGCTTCTCCGCCACATAGGCGAGATCCCAGGCCTGGAGATCCTTCAGTTGAAGTTCCGATTGTGCAAAGTCGCGCAGCTCCGCCGCATCCTTCTCCGCGAACGCTCGCGCGCGCCGCGCGAGGTCCTCGAGGAAGCCCAGCACCTCGGCCGGCGACTTCGCCATCTTCGGCACCAGCGAGACCTCGGCGAAGCTCGCATAGCCGAGCAGCCGCGCCAGCTCGTGGCGCAATGCGACGATGCGGGCGATGTGCGCCGTGTTGTCCCATTCAGGCTTGCCGAACTCGGCGGCGCGCGTCACGCTTTCGCGATACATCGTCTCGCGCAGGCTGCGGTCCTCGGCGTACTGCATCACCGGCAGGTACGATGGCGCATGCAGCGTGAACTTCCATCCTTCCTTTCCGTCTTTCTGCGCCGCCTCGCGCGCGGCCTGGAGCACGTCGTCCGGAATCCCGGCGATGCGGGTCTTGTCCACCACGATGCTGAAGGCATTGGTGGCGTCGAGCACGTTCTCGGAGAACTTCGCCGCGATGCGCGCCAGCTCCTCCTGGATCTCGGCATAGCGCTTCTTCTCCGCGGCGGGCAGCTCCGCGCCGCCGAGGCGGAAGTCGCGCAGGGCGTTTTCGACGATCCGTTTCCTTGCTCCAGATAGGGTTTCGTATTCCTTCGAGGCGCGCAGCTCCTTGTACTTCTCGAAAAGCCGCTGGTTCTGGCCAAGCTCGGTGAAGTACTGCGTGATCTTCGGCAGGTTGGCGTTGTAGGCCTCGCGCAGCGGCGGGCTGTCGAGCACCGCGTGCAGGTGCGCCACCTGGCCCCAGGCGCGCCCGATGCGCTCGTTCGCGTCCTCGAGGGGCGACACGAACTGGTCCCACGTGGCGGGGACGCTGGAAACGTTCTTGATGACTTCGCGCCCCTCGGCGAGAAGCTGGTCGACGGCGGGCGCGACGTGCTCCGGCTTGATGTCGGTGAAGCGCGGCAGCCCGGAGAAGTCCAGAAGGGGATTAGCTTGTTGCAGCACGCAGGCAGTTCTCCAGAAGCATGGCGATGGTCATCGGTCCGACGCCGCCGGGGACCGGCGTAATCGATCCGGCGACATTCTTCACCGCGTCGAAGTCGACGTCGCCGGCGAGCTTGCCGTCGGCGCCGCGGTTGACGCCCACGTCGATCACGCAGGCGCCGGATTTGACCATGTCGCCGGTGACGAGTTTCGCGCGGCCGACCGCCGCAATGAGGATATCGGCGCCGCGGGTCACTTTTTCAAGCTCTCTCGTCTTCGAATGGCAGATCGTCACCGTCGCGTCCTTCTGCAGCAGCAGCAGCGCGAGCGGCTTGCCGACGATGTTGGAGCGGCCGATGACCACGGCATGACGCCCCGCGATGGGAACCTGCGCGTGCGCGAGCAGGCGCATCACGCCCGCCGGCGTGCAAGGCACGAACCCGGGCGCGCCGGTGACCAGGGCGCCCAAGTTCATGGCGTGGAAGCCGTCGACGTCTTTCGCCGGCGACACCAGCGCGAGCACGCGCGCCGCATCGACCTGGCGCGGCAGCGGCAGCTGCACGAGGATGCCGTGGATCGCCGGATCGGCGTTGAGCGCTTCGACGGTTTCAACGAGTTGGTTCTGACTCACGGAGCGATCGAAAGTCAAAACCCTTGACTGCACACCCGTTTCCTCGCAGGCGAGCGTCTTGTGGCGGACGTAGACGCGCGAGGCCGGATCGTCGCCGGCGAGGATCACCGCGAGGCCGGGCCTTATGCCGCGCTGCGCAAGACGCGAAACGCTTTCCTTGACGGCCAGCCGCACTGCGGCCGCGAGTGATTTCCCGTCGAGGATCTGCGCCGCCATGGGGGGTGCGCAGTCTAGCATTGGGACGCTTTTCTGGTTAAGCTTGCCGCGCCCCCCGCAGCGAACCTTCGGATGCCAAGCTCATGTCCGCCGTTCCGCAATCGCCCGCCGCCAACGACCCCGACGCGCTAGAGACGCAGGAGTGGCTCGATGCCATGGAAGCCGTGCTCGAGCGCGAAGGACCCGAGCGCGCGCACTTCCTGCTCGAGCGCCTGGTCGACAAGGCGCGCCGCTCCGGCGCCTACATTCCCTTCTCGGCCAATACCGCCTACATCAACACCATCCCGACGCACATGGAGGAGCGCTCGCCGGGCGACGCGGCGCTCGAGGAGCGCATCCGCTCGTACTGCCGCTGGAACGCCATGGTGATGGTGGTGCGCGCGAACCGCAGCGACGACGAGCTGGGCGGCCACATCGCGAGCTTCGCTTCCGTGGGCACCATGTTCGGCATCGGCCAGAACCATTTCTGGCACGCGCCGCACGAGGGCCACGGCGGCGACCTCGTCTACTTCCAGGGCCATTCGTCGCCCGGCGTGTACGCGCGCGGGTTGCTCGAAGGGCGCCTCACCGAGGAGCAGCTCAACAACTTCCGGCGCGAGGTCGACGGAAAGGGCGTGTCCTCGTACCCGCACCCCTGGCTGATGCCCGACTACTGGCAGTTCCCCACGGTGTCGATGGGCCTGGGGCCGATCCAGGGCATCTACATGGCGCGCTACCTGAAGTACCTCGAGGCACGCGGCCTCGCGCGCACCGCGAACCGCAAGGTCTGGGTGTTCTGCGGCGACGGCGAGATGGACGAGCCCGAGTCGATGGGCGCCATCGGCATGGCGGTGCGCGAGAAGCTCGACAACCTGGTCTTCGTCGTCAACTGCAACCTGCAGCGCCTCGACGGCCCGGTGCGCGGCAACGGCAAGATCATCCAGGAGCTCGAGGCCGACTTCCGCGGCACGGGCTGGAACGTAATCAAGCTGATCTGGGGCGCCTACTGGGACCCGCTGCTCGCGCGCGACAAGGAAGGGCTGCTCCTGCGCATCATGGAGGAAGCGGTCGACGGCGAGTACCAGAACTACAAGGCGAACGACGGCGCCTTCGTGCGCAAGCACTTCTTCGGCAAGCACCCCAAGGTCCTGGAGATGGTCTCGCGCATGACCGACGAGGACATCTGGCGCCTGAACCGCGGCGGCCACGACCCGCACAAGATCTACGCCGCCTACGCCGCGGCGGTGAAGCACCAGGGCCAGCCGACGGTGATCCTCGCCAAGACCATCAAGGGCTACGGCCTGGGCAAGCAGGGCCAGGCGAAGAATCCGACGCACCAGCTGAAGAAAGTCGACACCGGCACGATCCGCGAGATGCGCGACCGCCTGCGCATCCCGATCCCGGACGAGAAGCTCGACGAGCTGCCGTTCTACATCCCGCCGCCCAACTCGCCGGAGATGAAGTACCTGCACGAGCGGCGAAAGGGCCTCGGCGGCTACCTGCCGCAGCGCCGGCGCAAGGCCGACAAGGCCCCGGCAGTGCCCGGCTTGGGCGCTTTCGACCAGATCCTCAAGGGATCGGGCGAGGGCCGGGAGATCTCCACCACGATGGCGTTCGTGCGCATCCTGACAGCGCTGCTGCGCGACAAGGAGATGGGGAAGGTGATCGTGCCCATCGTGCCCGACGAGGCGCGCACCTTCGGCATGGAGGGCATGTTCCGGCAGCTCGGCATCTACTCCTCCGTGGGCCAGAAATACGAGCCGGTCGACAAGGACCAGGTGATGTTCTACCGCGAGGACGCGGCCGGGCAGATCCTCGAGGAAGGCATCAACGAGGCGGGCGCGTTCTCCTCGTGGATCGCCGCCGCCACCGCGTACAGCCACTCCAACCTGGTGACGGTGCCGTTCTACATCTTCTACTCGATGTTCGGCTTCCAGCGCGTGGGCGACCTCGCCTGGGCGGCGGCCGACCAGCGCGCGCGCGGGTTCCTGCTCGGCGCCACCGCCGGGCGCACCACGCTGAACGGCGAGGGGCTGCAGCACGAGGACGGCCATTCGCACATCCTCTCGTCGGTGATCCCGAACTGCGTCTCCTACGACCCGACCTACGGGTACGAAGTGGCGGTGATCGTCCAGGACGGCCTGCGGCGCATGGTGACGAACCAGGAGGACGTCTTCTATTACCTGACGCTGATGAACGAGAACTACGAGCACCCGGCGATGCCCGCGGGCGCGGAGGAAGGCATCCTCAAAGGAATGTATTTATTGAGAGAAACAAAAACCAGACATAAGCTGCGCGTGCAACTTCTCGGCTCGGGCACCATCCTGCGCGAGGTGCTCGCCGCGGCGGAGATGCTCGAGTCCGAGTGGGGCGTGGCGGCCGACGTCTGGAGCGCCACCAGCTTCACCGAGCTGCGCCGCGACGGCCTCGCCGCCGAGCGGTGGAACTTGCTTCACCCCGAGGCGAAACCTCGCATGCCTTATGTAACTAAAGCTCTTAGTGGGAAACCAGGTCCGATCGTCGCGGCGAGCGACTACGTCAAGACCTTCGCGGACCAGATCCGGCCGTTCATCCCGCAGGGCCGCAGCTACCGCGTGCTCGGCACCGACGGCTTCGGCCGCTCCGACTCGCGCGCCAAGCTGCGCCACTTCTTCGAGGTCGATCGCTGCTTCGTCACGATCGCCGCGTTGCGGGCGCTGATGGATTCGGGCGAGGTGAAGGCGAAGACGGTCGCCGACGCCATCAAGAAGTACGACATCAACCCCGACAAGGCCGATCCCACCACGGTATGAGCCAGGTCCTCGTCCCCGACATCGGTGATTTCAAGGAGGTCGAGGTCATCGAGGTCCTCGTCAAGCCGGGGGACGCGGTCACCAAGGAGCAGTCGCTCATCACGCTCGAGTCCGACAAGGCGACCATGGAGATCCCCTCGCCGGCGGCCGGGGTGGTGAAGGAGCTGAAGATCAAGACCGGCGACAAGGTGTCCAAGGGCTCGCCGATTCTCGTATTGGATGAAAAGAAGCAGGACGAAAAGAAGCCGGAAGTGAATAAGCCTCAACCACCGCTCGAAGCAAAACCGCAGACGCAATCCGCAGCGTCCGGCCGAACGCAAACGGTCAGCGTTCCCGACATCGGCGACTTCAAGGAAGTCGAGGTGATCGAGGTGCTGGTGAAGCCCGGCGACGCGGTGGCGAAGGAGCAGTCGCTCATCACGCTCGAGTCCGACAAGGCGACCATGGAGATCCCCTCGCCCGGCGCCGGGGTGGTGAAGGAGCTCAAGGTCAAGGTCGGCGACAAGGTGGCGAAGGACTCGCCCATCCTGGTCCTCGAGGGCAAGGAAGAGCGGCGCAGCGAGGCCCGCGCGCCCGAGGCGGCCAGACCCGCGGAGCCCAGGCCAGCCGCGCCGAAGGCGGCTGCCGCGCCGGCACCCATCACGAACCCGTCGGCCCGCCCGGTGCCGCGCGAGCCGCGCGAGGAAACGGCGGTGAAGGCGCATGCCAGCCCCTCGGTGCGCAAGTTCGCGCGCGAGCTCGGCGTGCCGCTCGCCCAGGTGGCGGGCAGCGGCCCGAAGGGCCGGGTGCTGCATGCCGACGTCCAGGGCTTCGTCAAAGGCGCCCTGCAGGGCAGGGCGCCGGGCCGCCCCCCTGACAAGGGGGGGCAGGGGGGGTTGCCTTTCAACCTGCCGGCGTGGCCCGAGGTGGACTTCGCCAAGTTCGGGCCGGTCGAGTCGGTGCCGCTCTCGCGCATCCAGAAGCTGTCCGGCCCCTACCTGCACCGCAACTGGGTCTCGATCCCGCACGTCACGCAGTTCGACGAGGCCGACATCACCGACCTCGAGGCCTTCCGCAAGGGGCAGACCGCGGAGACCGAGAAGAAGGGCTTCAAGCTCACCATGCTCGCCTTCATGATCAAGGCGTGCGTGACGGCGCTGCGCGAGTACCCGCAGTTCAACGCCTCGCTCGACCGCTCGGGCGAGAACGTGATCATCAAGAAGTACTACCACATCGGCGTCGCCGTCGACACGCCCGAGGGCCTGGTGGTCCCGGTGGTGCGCGACGCCGACCGCAAGGGCGTGTTCGACCTCGCCAAGGAGCTCGGCGAGATCTCGAAGCTCGCGCGCGACAAGCGGCTCAAGGCGGGCGACATGCAGGGCGGCACGTTCTCCATCTCCAGCCTCGGCGGCATCGGCGGCACCGCCTTCACGCCGATCATCAACGCGCCGGAAGTGGCCATCCTGGGCGTTTCCCGGTCTTACCTGAAACCGATCTTCTCGGGGAAAGGCGACAAGGGGGAAGACCTCTTCAAGGCGCGCCTGGTGCTGCCGCTCTCGCTCTCCTACGACCACCGCGTCATCGACGGCGCCACCGCCGCGCGCTTCACCACCTACCTCGTCTCCGTGCTCTCGGACATCCGGAAGTCGCTGCTCTAGATGGCCTCGCTCGAGGTCAAGGTGCCCGACATCGGCGAGTTCAAGGATGTCGAGGTGATCGAGGTTCTGGTCAAGCCCGGCGACGCGATCGCCAAGGAGCAGTCCCTCGTCACCCTCGAGTCCGACAAGGCGACGATGGAGATTCCCTCGCCCGGCGCCGGCGTGGTGAAGGAGATCCGGATCAAGACCGGCGACAAGGTCTCGCAGGGCTCGCCGATTCTCGTCCTGGAAGCCGCGGGGGAAGAGAAAAAGACTGAAGTGAAAACCGAATCCGTTTCCCCGACGCAAGCCTCGGATCTCGAATGCGACGTCGTGGTGCTCGGTGCCGGGCCAGGCGGCTACTCGGCGGCGTTCCGCGCCGCCGACCTCGGCATGAAGACCGTGCTGGTCGAGCGCTATCCCACGCTCGGGGGCGTCTGCCTCAACGTCGGCTGCATTCCCTCCAAGGCCCTGCTGCACACCGCGGCGGTAATGGATGCGGCGCGCGCCCTCGGCGCGCATGGCATCGCCTTCGGCGAGCCCAAGGTCGACCTCGCCAAGCTGCGCGCCTTCAAGGACAAGGTGGTGGGCAAGCTCACTGGCGGCCTCGCCGCGATGGCGAAGATGCGCAAGGTGACGGTCGTGCAGGGCGTAGGGGCTTTCACGGATGCCCATCATCTGAAGGTCGATAACAAGAGCATAAAATTCGCATCGGCAATCATCGCCGCCGGGTCCCAAGCCGCCAAGCTGCCGTTCCTGCCGGAAGACCCGCGCATCGTCGACTCCACCGGCGCGCTCGAGCTCGCGCGCGTGCCCAAGCGCATGCTGGTGATCGGCGGGGGCATCATCGGCCTGGAGATGGGCACGGTGTACTCCACCCTCGGTGCCCGCCTCGACGTGGTGGAGATGATGGACGCGCTGATGCTCGGCGCGGACCGCGACCTCGTCGCGGTGTGGCAGAAGTTCAATGCCCCCCGCTTCGACAGCATCATGCTCGGGGCGAAGACGACCAAGGCGGAAGCCACGAAGGAAGGCATCCGCGTCACGTTCGACAAGGGCGAAGCGAAGACCTACGAGATGATCCTGGTTTCGGTGGGGCGAGTGCCCAACGGCAAGAAGATCGGCGCAGAGAAAGCCGGTGTCGAAGTCGATCCTAAAGGATTTATTCCCACTGATAGCCAGATGCGGACCAACGTCCCCCACATCTACGCGATCGGCGACGTGACGAAGAACCCGATGCTCGCGCACAAGGCGGTGCACGAGGGCCATGTCGCCGCCGAGGCGGCGGCGGGGAAGAAGTCGCACTTCGACGCGCGCGTGATCCCCTCGGTCGCCTACACCGACCCAGAGATCGCCTGGGTCGGGCTGACCGAGGACGAGGCGAAGAAGGCGGGCGCCGCGATCGGCGTGGCGAAGTTCCCCTGGAGCGCCTCGGGGCGCGCCATCGCCAACGCGCGCGATGAAGGCTTCACCAAGCTCATCTTCGACGCCGAAACGCACCGCGTCGTCGGCGGCGCCATCGTCGGCACCGGGGCGGGCGACCTCATCAGCGAGATCGCGCTCGCGATCGAGATGGGCGCG
>Ga0105094_10000270_pt1 | contig 24691 bp, 25 predicted proteins | sample PPLLak1March2015_2_FD_87023 | JGI IMG/M metagenome (GOLD analysis project Ga0105094, IMG submission 87023) | Freshwater sediment microbial communities from Prairie Pothole Lake near Jamestown, North Dakota, USA - PPLs Lake P8 Core (3) Depth... | ecosystem: Environmental > Aquatic > Freshwater >...
CGGGCGTCGACCCAAGCGCCGGTGATGGGACCAGTTCGGACCGCATCAGTCTTGGTTATTGACAGGCGGCCCGAAGTCGGGGTATCCTTCGATTGTATCATCTTATGAGCCTTCGTTTCATGGATTGAAACTCGCGCTGCCGCAGGTGCGCAAGGTCGGGCGCCTGAGGTCTCGTGCCTGACATGGCGCTGCGTCCGGAAACGGACGGCGAAGGCGGAACCCCACCTGGGGATTCCGAACATGTAAAGGGGAGGGGAGGCAGAGGATGTCAGAGATGTTCACGCTGGCCGATGCCGCGCTGAAGGTGATTCAGGATCGCCGCAGCATCCGCGAGTACACCGACGAGCCAGTGTCCGAACAGGACCTCGACCGGATCCTGGAGGCGGCGCGGCAGGCTCCCTCGGGGGAGAACGCCCAACCCTGGCGCTATGTCATTGTCAAAGATGCGGAGACGCGCAAGAAACTCGGCGCGATCGCTGGCGGGGGGAGTGGGAGGCGCTTCACGGCGGAGTTTGTCACCAAGAAGATGCAGGAACGATTCACCGGGTTACAGGACGAGACCAAGAAGCGCGCCGCCTTCGAGAAGCTGACCTCAGGTCAGGTGTCGACCTTCCTGGCAGGCGCACCGGTCAACATTCTGGTGTGCGGGAAGAAAGATGTCTGGGACCTTCCCTACGATACCTCGGCGGCGATCGAGAACATCCTGCTGATGGTGACCGCCCTGGGGCTCGGCGCCTGCTGGGTGATTGCCCCCTGCATCGATATTCGCGATGAGGAGCGGATCAAGACGCTGCTCGGATTGCCGGAGGAATTCAAGGCGGTGAGCATCATTGCCATCGGCCATCCGACCCGGCCCCACCGGCCGCGACCACGCCTCCCGATCCACGAACTGGTCTTCCGGGAGACGTGGGGCGAAGCCTACTACAAGGAACCGGCATGAGCGACAAGACGCTTCCCCTCAGCTACTCGAACAACCTGATCTTCGAGCTGGAGAAGGCTTTCTACGACGAGCGGGGGAAGGGTGCCCGCTTCCGGGTGACCACGGTCGGCCAACGCTACTTCCGGGAGCGCTGCCTCCCCAAGCTTGCCTCGTCTGAGATCAGCGACATCCTGGGGACCGTCGGCAGCCTGTTGAAGGCCGATGGGATCGCCGCCGAGGTCAGTTGGGTCAATGAGGAGCGCCTGCTGCGCGTGCGCGTGGAGGGCTGTGTGCATCGCCCGGTTGAGGAGGCCATGCTGGCGCACGGAGTCGAGCCGTTCACCTGCATTCCGGCGAACCTGATGGTGCTGGCGATTGAGGAGAAGCTGGATCGGCCGGTGGAACTGGCCGAGATCAAGCTTGAAGAAGGCGGCTGCGCGCTGCTGCTGGTTGTGTTCGACCAACGGCCCACATTGGGCTAGGAGGGGCGATGACAAAGCTGGTCACGCTGTCGGAGGCCGTCGCCTCGATCCCCTCCGGCTCGCACGTCTCCCTGTCGGGTTTCGCCATTACCCGATGCAACATGGCCTTCGCCCGCGAGGTGATCCGTCAGCAGATCAACCACCTGACGGTCTCCCAATGTGTGGGAGCGATGGACGCCGACCTGCTGGTCGGCGCCGGTGCGGTGGACCGGATCATCTACGGCGGTGGCTCACTCGATCGCTTTGGCCGATTGGCGTGCGTTAATCGGGGGATCGAGGACGGGAGCCTGCAGGCCGAGGAGTACAGCAGTCTGTCGATCGCCTTCCGCTATCTGGCAGGGGCATTGGGGTTGCCGTTCATCCCCATCCGCTCGCTGCGCGGATCGGATCTGTTGCGTCGCCTGGAAGAACGATCGCCGGGAGACGTGGCGATGATCGAGGATCCATTCACGCATGAAACCTGGCTGGCGCTGAAACCCCTGCTGCCGGATGTGGCCGTGGTGCAGGTGCAGGTGGCGGATGCCCAGGGCAATGCATGGATCCGTGGGCCCCGCTGGGACAACACCGAGCAGGCGCGCGCCAGCCGGCGAACCATTGTGCTGGCCGAGCAGATCGTGGAGGGGGAAGTGATCCGCCAGGATCCCGAGCGGACGGTCATCCCAGGCTTGCTGGTGTCCCACGTCGTCGAGCTTCCCTTCGGCGCCCACCCAACCTCGGTCTATGGGGTGTATGACTACGATGCCAGGGCGATCGAAGGCTACGTCAAGGCGACGCGCGAGCCGCAGGGCATCCGGGCCTACCTCGAAGAGTATGTCTTCGGCCTGAAGGACCATCCGGCCTACCTGGACAAGATCGGCGGGCAGGCCCGTCTGGCGGATCTCGCCGCTGACCCGGTGCTCGGGTACTGAGGAGGGGTGATCGCCATGGGATTGGACTATTCCCCGTCGGAACTGATGGCGGTCGCAGGCGCCCGCGAGATCAGGAATGGAGAGGTCGTGGCGGTGGGCTTAGGGCTGCCAGTCGTCGCCTCCTTCCTGGCCAAGCTGACGCATGCCCCGGACATGACCATCCTGTTTGAACTGGGCGTGATCGATCCCGAGCCGAGGGACAGCGGCGTGGGATTGGCTGATCCACGCGTCTGGTATCGGGCTCGGGTGCTGAGCAGTTTTGTCGACATCCTGGGCGCAGTGCTGCACAAGGGGCGGGTCGATGTCGGCTTCCTGGGCGGGCTGGAAACGGATATGTACGGCAACCTGAACACCAGCCTGGTGGGGGACCCGCACGGCGAGTTCCGGCACATGGTGGGCAGCGGCGGCGCCAACGACATCGCCTCGTGCGCCCAGAGGACGATCATCATCATGCGCCATGAGGCGCGCAAACTTCGCCAGACCATCTCCTTTGTGACCAGCCCGGGCTTCGTCACCGGAGGGGATAGCCGGCGGCAGGCGGGTCTGCCGGGGGGGCCAAGCCGGGTGATCACCGACAAGGCGATTTTTGGGTTCGATCCTGAGTCCCGCAAGATGACGATCGTGTCCATCCATCCGGGGAATACGGTGGACGACGTCGTGGGCACGATGGGGTTCGCGCCCCTCGTTCCGGCCAGGGTCCCGTTCACCGATCCGCCGGAAGCGAGCCAGCTGAAGATGATCCGCGAGACCATCGATCCGGAGCGCATGTACATGGGGTAGCCCGTTGGGTGTTGGTTTGAATTCGAGTCGTGCGAGGTAGCATGCCCTACATTGTGACGGATGCCTGTACCCAGTGCGGAGCCTGTGTGGCGGGCTGTGAGAGCGATGCGATCACGGAAGGCGAGACCCAGTCGCACATCGACGTCGCCATCTGTGTCGAGTGCGGGACGTGTATGCGCAACTGCCCGTTCGATGCGATAATCTACCAGACTGAATCCGAGGCGCTCGCCTCGCTGTCGCCACGAGAGACCGGGGACCCCTAGCCCCGGGGCGGCGCGGGGTCAGCCCGAGATGGGGTGAAATCGCGCGGTGTCACAAGAGAACGGTAGCACCAATGTTCGCGCTGTAGAGCGTGCCCTCCAGATTCTGGGATGTTTCGATGACAAACACCCGGAGCGCGGGGTGTCGGAGATCGCCCAGGCCGTTGGCCTGCACAAGGCGACCACGCACCGCATCGTGACCACCCTGGTCTCGTACGGATACCTGGAGCGCGCCGAAGATGGGCAACGCTATCGGCTCGGCGTGCGGCTGGCCAACCTGGGTTTCATGGTGATGCGGCGAATGGACCTGAGGCGGGAGGCCATGCCGATCATGACCGATCTCGCCTCCCGGCTCGATGAGACCTGCGACCTGAGCGTCTTCAACCGCGGCGAGGTGTACTTCGTCGAGGTGGTTCAGGGCAGCCGGGCGCTGACGATTGCCGCAGCCGTTGGCCGCAGCCTGCCCGTGCATGCCACCGCCAGCGGCAAAGTGCTGCTGGCCTTCTTGCCCGAGGCGGCGTCAGAGATCCCCCTCGAGGGCCCACTGGTTGCACATACCCATCGGACGATCACGCGCCCGGCCGAGTTGCACAGGCATCTGGAGGTCGTCCGTTCCCAGGGGTACGCCGTCGACGATGAGGAACTCGAACTGGGCGTGCGGGCCGTCTCGGCGGCGGTGCGCGACCGAGATGGGAACGTGGTCGGCGCCCTGAGCGTCACCTGCCCCACCAGCCGCCTGCCGCTCGATCGGGTTCCGGCCATCGCAACTGAAGCTCGGCAGGCGGCTGACGCGATCTCCCGCCGGCTCGGCTGGCAAGGGTAGTCCGGGGCTCCACCCAGCGACCTGCCCGCCCGTGGTCTGCACGCGCCATCCCCATCCTGTGACCAGGTCCTAGCAGCCGACTCCGCTGATTCTCCGTTCCTGCAGGGGCCCCCTGAGTCCGCGTGGTCTCCCCAGTTGTTCCACCAGACGAAACGTATTGACAACAGGTGAGACGATGCTAGACTCCGAGGCGAACACGCCGGAAGTGCTCAGCCGCACAAGCGCCTGAGCTCGACATCTGGTCTTCGAGGAGGAAGCCAATGAAGAAGTCCGTAGCCCTCTTGCTCGTCATCGGTCTGGCGCTGGCATGGGCCTGCGCACCCGCAGCCACGCAAGTGGCACCGGCGGAGCCCGCCGAGCCGGCGGCGACCACCGCCCCGGCCGAACCCGCCGAACCCGCTGCGGAGAAGGGGGTCATCGCAGTCGCGCTGCCCGCACTGGACAATCCCCTGATGCTGGCGCTGAGCGACGCATTCACCAACGCCTTTGGCGCGGAATACGACGTCCAGGTATCCAGCGCCGACGGCAATCCCAACACCCAGGCGACCCAGATCGAGAACTACACCGGCATGGCGCCCAAGATGATGTTCGTGATGGCGGTTGAGGCCAGCAGCCTGCTGCCGAAGCTCGAGGCGGCTCGTGCCGCGGGCATCCCGGTGATGGTCGTCGGCGGAGAGCCGGGGGAGTCCGGACGGGATGCGGTAATGAAGATCGACCAATTCCTCGCCGGGGAGTACGCCGCCCTGATGGCCAAGAATTGGGTCGAGGTCAACTACCCTGACGCGCCCGAGGGCTCGATCGAGACCGCCGTGTTCACCTCGTCGCTGAACACTGAGGCGGCAGAGCGCTCCGCCGGCCTGCTGATGATCAGCGAGCCGTTCCTGAAGAACAGCAAGGCCGAGTACATCGATGCCGAGGGGACGCCGATCTCGGATGACCAGGGCACCTACGTCGCCGGAAAGTCCGAGGCCGACCGCGTGCCGAATCCGGTCTATGTCCCGGCGGTCAAGATCGTTCAGACTCCGGCGGCTGAGATGTTCCAGGCCGGGCAGACGACGATGCAAAACATCCTGACCACCAACCCGAATGTGAAGCTCGTCCTGGCCTATGCATCGGATGGGGGCGCAGGCGCCTCTCAGGCGATCATGGATGAGTACGCCAAGGGCGCCAGCAGCGTGATCCAGGATCTGGCGAAGGTGGCGGTCTTTGGGGTTGGGATGTTCGGACCCGAGGCCGACGCCATTCTGGCCTCGTCCCAGGGCGAGGGCGTGTTCCGTGGGGCCGTGGCCTTCGGCGGCGGGGATCTCCCAGGCACCACCGTGGCCATCGCCAGCAAGATCATCAACGGCGAGGCCTTTGATGAGGTCACCTGGGATCCGCTGGCGCTGGCGACGGCCGTCAACGGCGAACTCAGTGTGGTCCCGATGCCCAACTCGGGAGTCATCCGCGGCACGCCGTAGTCCGGCGAGCCCCATGCAGGGGCGTCGGCCGCCGCCGTCAGGTACGCGGCCACGCCCGGTATCTGCCGAAGGGCTGGGGGCTTGAGCCCGTATAGGACTCCCCCAGCCCTTCGTGTTTGGACGAAGGGAATGCATGCTTGCGCGTGAGGGGCAGTTGAGCCACGATTCGTTTGCCTGAAGTCGGGCGGCCGATCAGACGGTCCCTTGAGGGAGCAGGATGAGCTCTAACTATGTCGTCGAGATGAAGGGGATCTCCAAGAGCTTCGGTGGGGTTCAAGCGTTGCGCAAGGTCGACCTGGAGTTGCGCCGGGGCGAGATCATGGGCCTGGTCGGCGACAACGGCGCCGGCAAGTCCACCCTGATGAAGGTGCTCTCGGGCGCTCACCTGGCAGACGAGGGGGAGCTCCGCATCGACGGCGCGCCCGTCGACATTCAGACGCCCCACGACGCCTTCCGGCTGGGGATCGGCATGATCTACCAGGACCTGGCGCTGTTCAACAACCTGGATGTTGCCCGGAATATCTTCGTTGGCCGGGACCTAGCGCGCGGCCCTTGGAACGCCTTGCTGGACAAGAAGAAGATGTATGCGCGCGCCGAGGCGCTGATACGCGAGCTTCGGGTGGACATCCAGTCGCCCAAGTTGAGCGTGGCCCGCATGTCAGGCGGCCAGCGGCAGATGGTGGCGTGCGCCCGCGCCATCGCCTTTGAATCCAAGATCCTGATCATGGACGAGCCGACGGCGGCCCTCGGGGTGACGGAGGCGAGCAAGCTGCTGGCGCTGATCAAGCACCTGAAAGGGATGGGCCTGTCGATCCTGCTGATCACGCAACGCATCCCCGACATCCTGGCGATCGCCGATCGCGTCTTCGTTCTCAAGGGCGGACGGCGACAGGATGTGCTCGAGGTCGACAAGGTGACGCTGGATGATGTTGTCACGTTGATCGTCAAGGGCAAGGATGGCGCTGTCGTCGAGCCGCCGGCTGTGGAGTATCCGTCCTTTGGCTAGCCGTCGGATCGGGTTCCGGTTGGCGTCGCTCGCGGTGCCAACGGTGCCGAGCGCGGTGCAGGAACCGACCGCAGCCAGGTGACCCGGCATGCCCCAGGATGGGAAGGGCGCCACCGGCAACAGCGAACGGAGGGCATGCATGGAGACGCATGAGGTGATGCAGTGAAGGTCGATCTCAGCGGGTTGAAGAAGTATGCCGTGATGTTCGTGTTGCTCGGGCTGATGGTGCTGTTTTCCTTCACCAGCCCGTACTTCCTGACCGTGCGCAACCTGACCAACATCATCACGCAGAATACCTACTTCGTCATTGTGGCGGTTGGCCTGGCCTTCGTCATGATCGGTGGGGGCATTGATCTCTCTGTCGGGTACCAGATGTCGCTGATCGGCGTGGTGATGGCGATGATGATGGTCGAGTTCGATCTGCCCGTCTGGCTGGCGGTGGGCACAGGGCTGTTGCTCGGCACTTCGCTCGGGCTGCTTAACGGACTGATCGTGACCAGCATCCGCATCTTTCCGTTGATCGCCACCCTGGCGACCGCCGCCATCTTTCAAGGCATCTCCTACCTCATCTCCCAGGCGCGGACATTCCGTGACTACCCCGACCAGTTTCTGGTCTTGACCAAGGGCAAGCTCCTGGGCATCCCGGTGGATGTCTGGCTGGCGCTGCTGATTGTCGTTCTGGCGACGTTGGCCTTCAACGAGCTCGTGTACGGATCGAGGGTGCTTGCACTGGGCGGCAGCGAGGAGGGTTCGCGCCTGGCCGGGATCAACATCCGCTGGATGAAGATCTCCACCTACACGCTGTGTGGCTTCCTGACCGCAATCGGCACGATGGTGATGTTGTCCAAGGCGAACACTGTGAACTCGTCCTTTGGACCGGGGACCGAGTTCATCTGCCTGACGGCCGCCATCGTTGGGGGGATCAGCTTCATGGGCGGGGAAGGCAGCATCCCGGCGTTGGTGGCAGGGGTGTTCACGCTGGCGATCGTGGGGAATGGGATGCAGCTTGCGGGCTGGGGCACCTATGCCCAGTACATCGTGAGAGGCCTGATTCTGCTGGGCGCGGTGGCATTCGACGAGTATCAACGTAGCGGGAACCTGGATCGGTGGCTACGCCGCAGGCATCCGGCCAAGGTGGCCGGAGGGCAGAGCCGGTGACGGGCCCAGGGTCGGGCCCGGGGCAAGTCAGACACGCCGGCGAAGTACGCCGCGGTCCTCCCGGGGCGATGCCACCCCCCGGCATGCTGGGACTGCGTCCCGAGCCGGCGAACGTCAGCCATATTCGTCGCAAATGGCTGGATGTGCCGTATGCACCGGTTTCTTTGGCGCAGCAGCTGGATCTCTATCTGCCAGAGACCGGGGATGGGCCCTTCCCCGTGATCGTGCACATCCACGGCGGCGGCTTCGCTATAGGTGACAAGCGCGACCCGCCTGTGCTTCCCTGGTTGTCGGCGCTGGACCGCGGCTACGCTGTCGTCAGCCTGAACTACCGCCTAAGCGGGGAGGCCATCTTCCCCGCCGGGATTCACGATGTCAAGGCTGCGATCCGCTGGCTGCGAGCCAACGCTGATGCGTTTCAACTCGATCCCCGGCGGATGGCAGCCTGCGGAGGGTCTTCCGGGGGCAATTTTGCGGCCATGCTCTGCCTCACGCCTGGCGTGGCAGAGCTCGAAGACTTGAGCCTCGGCAGCCCCGAGCATTCATGTGACGTGCAGGCGGGGGTGGACCTTTTCGGCCCGACTGACTTCCTGCGCATGGATGACCAGTTCACCGAGAGCGGGCGTGGGCAGGCGATTCACTGCCTGCCGGACTCGCCGGAGTCGCGCTACCTGGGCGCTCCGATCAGCGAGGTCCCGGTCCTGGTCCGTCGGGCAAGTCCAATTACCTACATCCATCCCGACATGCCCCCAATCCTGATTCAACACGGTCGCCAGGATCGCCTGGTTCCCGTCGAGCAGTCGATCCTGTTCGCCGAGGCGCTTGCCCGGAAGGTCTCCCCCGACCGGTTCGCCTTCGACATCCTGGAGACGGCCGACCACGGCGACCCGCAGTTTGAAACGGAAGCCAACATGCGGCGCGTGTTCGATTTCCTGGATGAGCAACTTCGCTGACAGGGCGGGGTAGCCGTCAAACCGCGATCGCCGCCGAAGGAATCGGATGATCATGGAACCGAAGACGCCTTCAGCCTTACACTACGCCATCGCCGAGGCCCCGCCGCCCGCCAACACCAACCACATCGCCCGCAAGTGGCTCGACATCCCCTACGCCACAATCTCGCTGGCACAACGGCTCGACATCTACCTGCCAGACGCCGGAGAAGGACCATTTCCGGTGATCCTCTCCATCCACGGTGGAGCCTTCATGGGATGCGACAAGGCCGACATGCAAGTGCTGGCGATGCTGGAGGGTCTCCAGCGCGGCTACGCTGTCGCCGCGCTGAACTACCGTCTGAGTGGTGAAGCGCAGTTCCCTGCGCTGGTCCACGATGTCAAAGCCGCCGTGCGCTGGGTACGGGCGCATGCGGCGGAGTTTGGATTGGATGAGGGAAGAATCGCCGCTTGGGGCGGGTCGGCCGGCGGGTATTTGAGCTCGATGCTCGGCACTTCCGCGGGCGTTGCTGCCCTCGAAGACCTCAGCCTGGGCAATCCCGATCAGCCAAGTCACATCCAGGCGGTTGTCGATTGGTTCGGGCCAACCAACTTCCTGAAGATGGATGAGCAACTGGTTGCAGCCGGCATGCCGCCCGTCAAGGGCCAGGAGCACAACGGCCCGCAGTCGCCGGAATCCCTCCTGCTCGGGGGGCCGATCCCGGAGATCCCCGAAAGGGTGCAAGCGGCGAACCCCGAAACCTACATCCACCAAGGGGCTCCGCCCTTCCTGATCCAGCATGGAACGCGGGACGCGGTCGTCCCGGCACAGCAATCGGTCGAGTTTGCCGAGAAGCTCCGCCAGACGCTGGGCGAGCGACAGGTGACCCTGGAACTTCTCGAGGGCGCCGAGCATGGGGATCCGCAGTTCGAGGCACCGGAGAAAGTCGATCGCGTCCTGGATTTCCTCGATCACTGCCTCAAGTAGCGGTGGCGCTCTCCGAATCACCGGAGGGGCACATGCGGCCGGCCGCAGCATAGTCGTACCTAACCCAAACGTGAGTCCAACCGAACCCCCGGGTGGCTGGCAGGGAAGGTCCTGTCAACGCCCAGTCTTTCTGCTTGTCTGGTAGCTGGCGATGGAATGGACGTGATGGGCTAGGGAGAGGTAGGGGCACCCCAGAGACAACCTTCCTGCGGCCAGTAGCTGTATGATCCGGGCAGGCGATTGGGGGGCGATGGCGCTGAGGCCAGGACCTCCCTCCGAAGGATGGCTGGCGGCGACGAGGCAGACACGGGAAGCTCCCGGTTCGAGATCCGACCACCAGGCCCTGTGCTCCTTTGGGGTCGGATACGGGCCCGGGTGCCGGGCGTGAATGGATCGCTGGGCGGAATGCATTCATTGTGCGGTTGAGTGCCGCAGTGCGGATGCAGCCACGTGTGCCTCCCGGCTGTGCCGCTGCGCGTCCTGAGCCCAAGGCCGGTGACCATTCTCAGAGCCCCAAGGGCGAGATCTCGACTTGCAGCTCGTCAGCCAACGTGCGCAGCGCCCGCTGCACGCCGGGGGTGATCTCCACACCCTCCGCGAGCACGCGCTGGCTGTGGGAATAGGCCTTCTCTCCGGCCGTGTAGATCCGACCTTGCCCCGGCGCCTTCCTCGAGGCGCGGAGTTCGCGCATCATGCTGCCGACGATCCGCTGGAAATCCGCCAGCGGGAGGAAGCGTTCGACATCGATTGCCAGGAAGAAATGGCCGATGCGCAGGAACTGCAGGTTACCCTCGGCGTCGTGATCGTGCAGGCCGGACAGATAGGTGCCGTTCTGGAAGGCCGCCGAGAAGATCTCGACCAGCGCCGCCAGCCCGTATCCCTTGTGGCCGCCGAGGAGTTCGCCCAAGCCGCCAATCGGGAGCAGGGCGGCCACATCCCGGTTCATCTGTTCGATCAGGCCGGCCGTCTCGGTGACGGCCGTCCCGTCCTCACCGATCGCCCAGCCCTGCGGGATCGGCTTGCCGGCGCGCGCCGCCACCTCGATCTTGCCGCGGGTGACGATCGAGGTGGAGGCATCGAACAGGAAGGGGAAAAGCTCGTCGGTCGGGGCGCCGACGGCGATCGGGTTGGTGCCCAGCATGGGCTGTGCGCCGAAGGTTGGGGCGGTCGATGGATGGGCGTTGGTGACGCTGATGCCGACCATACCCTCTCGAACGGCCATCATGGCGTAGTAGCCGGCGATGCCATAGTGGCTGGAGTTGCGCACGGCGACGGCGCCCAGTCCGTGGCTGCGCGCCTTCTCGATCGCCATGCGCATGGCGCGCTGACCGATGACCATCCCCATGCCATTGTGACCATCGAGGACGGCAGTCGTCTCCGTCTCCTTGACGATCGTCGGGATGGATGCCGGCAGCTGCAGCCCGGCCTTGATTCGTTCGTGATACATTGCAAGATGGGCAATCCCATGTGAGGCAATCCCCCACAGATCCGCGGTGATGAGCACATCGGTGATGACCCCAGCATCCGCCGATGGCACCCCCATGGCTTCCAGACTCGTCCGCATGAAGGACTTCAGTCGATCTATGTCGACTCGGGTTGATCTTTCCGTCATCATCGCCCTTCCTTTGTCGGACCCCACCCGGTCCGGGTTCACGGACTGGCCGTCGGATTCTCTCCCGGCCCCTCTCCGGATTCAGCGAAAGGTGCGCCGAGCACGGCCTTGATGATCCCATCGCTGCGCCGCTCATACAGCTCGAAGGCTTGCGTCGCCGCCTGGATCGGGAAGCGATGGGTCACCAGGGCTGCGAGTTCGTCTTGCTGCGCCAGAAATAAGTCGCGGGCCTTCTCCAGATACTCCGCCCAGGGAGGCGTGACGACAGCGCGCAGCACGCCATTCTTGCGGAAGAAGGCCTCGAACTCGACTGTGTATGCCGGCTGATCTGGAATCCCGAACGCCAGGATTTCGCCGCGTGGGTGCAACAGGCGAATGCAGTCATTAAGGGTTTGGGTTTGATGTCCAACTGCTTCGATGCACAGGTCGGGGGAGACCCAACCTTCGACCTCTGCGTGTGATCGCAGCGCCAGCTCGGAGGCTGGCATGGGGTAGGCCTGCGTGGCCCCATGCTGGCGCGCCGCAGCGCAACGGTAGGGCAGTGGGTCGATGCCGAGTATATGCTCCGCACCGCCCTGGCGCAGCAGGCGGCAGAACATCAACCCGATGGCCCCCAGCCCCACGACGGCGACGGTCCGACCTTGCACGCTGCCCAACTGGTCCACGGCAAACAGAACGGTCGAGAGGGGCTGGATCAGGGTGCTCTCGCCGCACGTTTCGAGCGACGGAGGCAGCCGCACCGCCCTGGAGGCCTGCGCCTCGAAAAACTCCGCCAGACCAGCATCGCCGTCGGGGATTGCCGCCACGATGTCGCCGGGATGGAAGCCAGCCGAGCTGCTGGCCACCACCGTTCCCACGCACTCATGCACGTGGGCCCCAGGCGCCAGCGGGTAGCGGAGACCTGGCTTCACACCCGTGAAGTACGGGGTGTCGCTGCCGCAGAATGAGACGAAGCGCGTACGAACCACAAGTCGGCCGCTGAGGGCCAGATCGAAAGCGGGAGGATCGAGCTCCACGACTTCGAACCTTCGCGCTTGGCGGAGCTGCAGTGCTTTCATGTGCCCCTCCAGGAGGCGATGCGGGAGCCTGTTGGAGAGGCGAGAACGGGTTGAAGCGCAATAGGTTGCCGAAGCCCGTTCTTCGCGTTGAGTGCAAGTGAGCCTGAGTGGACGGATGGGGCGTCGAGCGTCAGCCTGCGCCTTGCTGGCGCATCTGTCGGAGGGCGCGGCGGGCAATACTGAGAGGGCAGCCGGAAGCCTGTCCCGGGCTGAGCCGCGATTCGCTTGCGAGGCGGGCTTGCTGCCTGCGCCGATCTGGCACGGCCAAGGTGGAGCCAAGAGGGGGCCAGCGCAAGAATCCAAGTGCCCGAAGGGAGTTTCATGTGATGAGACCGCATTTCACCTTCAAGCGTAGCATGGCCGGCCGATACGGTCAAGCTTGTGAGATGCACGGGCCGTCCGGGATGCTGCACCCATAGGAGTTGCACCTGCTGAAACGGCTTGACAATTGGTGATACAGCCCCTATACTTGGTTATGAGAGGGTGTTCCGACAGGTGAAACCGCCTGGCGCTGCGCGGAGTTCCCCTGGGGGAGGAGGTAGGCGGGCCATGTCGTTGTCGGTTCGGGCAGTGGACCGTGCGCTGGCAATCCTCCTATGTTTCACGCCTTCCGATGGGGGGCTGACGCTGACCCAGATCGCGGAACGCGTTGAGATCCACAAGAGCACGGCCCACCGGCTGCTTGCCACCCTTGAAGCCAAACGCTTTGTGCATCGGGACAAGACCACGGGCTTGTATCGGCCGGGCGTCCAGCTGGTGGAACTGGCATCCCTCGTCTTGCGCGACATGGACTTGCAGCACTGGGCCGAGCCATATCTTCAATCGCTGGCCACCGAATGTGGGGAGACGGTGGACCTGGCGGCGCTCGACGGAACCGACGTCGTCTACCTACAGGTGATCGACAGCCCACAACGGATCAAGATCGCGGCGGCGGTTGGCCAGCGGCTGCCCGCGCACTGCACAGCAACCGGGAAGGCATTTCTAGCCCACCTGCCGCCGACACAGGTGACCGCCATGCTGGGGACTGAGCTCCGCCGCTTCACCAAGAACACGGTGGCCTCGATTCCCGACCTGCGCCGGGAGCTCCAGACGATCCGGCAACGCGGCTTCGCCATGTCGGAGCAGGAATTTGAGCCGGACATCAATGCCTTGGCCGCGCCGATCCTGGACGCCCACGAGTTTCCGGTGGCGGTGGTTGCCGTGGTGGGGCCCTCGTTCCGCCTGACGCGTGAGCGCATGCTTGCGCTGGGCCCTGCGCTGCGGGCCACCACCCAGGCGATTGCCCGCGAGGCCGGCCTGGAGGCGCTCTCCCGCCTTCTGCCGACACGCGGGTTTGTCTCCGACCCTCAACCCCGACCAGAGAGGATTCCCTAGATGAGCAAGCCTCCGTTCGTTCGCGCCGCGGATGTCGAAGGTGAGTTCCGCACCCCGCCTCGGGTGTCCAAACTGCTGCTGGCGCCGAAGTTCGGCGGCGTGACCCACCTGTCCATGGGCATGAACGTCACCGAGGTCGGCAGCATGATCCCCGATCATGTCCACGAAAGCTCCGAAGAAGTCTTGTTCCTCATCAGCGGACGAGCCCGCCTGGTGATCGAGGGCGAGGGGGAGTGGGAGATCGGGCCGGAGACCGCCTTCTATTCACCGATCGGCAAGAAGCACAGACTGGAGAATATCGGCGATGAACCCCTCAAGCTCGTGTGGGTGTACTCGCCGCCGCTGCCGGCGCACCTGGCCTGACCCGCCGGCGTCTCATCCCTTTCGCCATGGAGCATACCCGCTATGTTTGAAGAGACTCGGAAGTACCTGAAGCAGATCAACATGCCGACGGGCGATCTGTTCGACATGCCCACATCGTCGGCCCGCTTTCCCGACGGGGGCGCCTACCGCATCGAGGTCCCAACTGTGAATTCGGCGGAAGCCGTGGGCGCGCTGCTCGACACGGCTACCAAGAACGACATCACCATCAACCGGGTGACAGAGACCTATGGCATGTTTCGCCACACCCGGGCGGAGCTCAAGGAATACTGCCGGCTGTGCAACCAGTACGGCGCCGAGTTGCTGCTCTCGATCGGACCACGCGCCACGTATGACACCGGCGCCACCGTGCTCTCTGCGCAAGGCGTCCGGATCAGCTACCGGCTGCGCGGCATGGAGCAGGTGTTGCGTGGGGTCGAAGACATCAAGCGCGGGTACGACATTGGCTGCCGCGGCTTCCTGATCTATGACGAAGGCATGCTGTGGCTCATTGGCCAGATGCGCAAGGACGGCGCGCTGCCCAAGGACATCATCTTCAAGACCTCCGCCCATCTGGGGCAGTGCAACCCGTGCTCCTTCAAGCTGCTGGAAAGCCTCGGCGCCGACAGCATCAACCCCGTGCGCGATCTTCAGATCCCAATGATCGCCGCGCTCCGGGCAGCGGTGAAGGTCCCGCTGGATGTCCACACCGACAACCCGCCCGGCTCTGGCGGCTTCATTCGCGTCTACGAGGCCCCAGAGATCGTGCGCGTGGCGGCCCCGGTGCACTGCAAGACCGGCAACTCCGTGGTCAGCAGCCACGGCGAGCTGACCTCCGCCAACGATGGTCGCCTCATGGCAGACCAGGCGGCCATCGTTGTCGAAATGGTCCGCAAGTACTACCCCGAGGCCAAGCAGTCGCCGAAGGGGTCGGCCGACCTCTTCCTGCCCCAGGCTTGACTCTGCGTCAGCTCTCGGACCTGTTGGAAAGGAGCAAGGATGGGCAAGTGGCAGATCCCTCCCGATGGCGGTCATATGGAGCGGCCGTCCGGACTGTATGTCCAGACCATGAATATGACGGAGATCGGGGAACGTCTGAAGAAGAATGATCTGATCATCATTCCCGTGGGAAGCACGGAGTGTCACGGCGCCGGCCAGCCGCTTGGCGAGGACATCTTCCTGGTCACACGCATGGTCGAGCAGGTCGCTATGAAGGTGGGATGCACGATGGCCGAGCCCGTCTGGTACGGCTCGCACCCCTTCAATCACCTCGGCATGCCCGGGACGGTGGTCGTCCCGGAGGACATCTTCCTCGGCCAGCTGCGGGCAATCATCGCCGGCTTCTGGAACATGGGCTTCCGCAAGCAGATCTTCGTCAACGGCCACGGCCAGGAAGAGGTCATTCCGCTGGCCCTTCACCAGTTTGCCAAGAAGTACCAGGTGCCTGCCGTCCTGGTGTCCTTGCATTGGCCGACGGCGATTCATGACCTTCTCAAGGACAAGGCCCACGGCGGCCCCTTCGACACTCCGTTCCAGCACGCCTGCGAGATCGAGGCCTCCTTCGGCCTCGCCTTGTTCCCTGAGTTCATTCACATGGACCTGGTGGTCGACACCAAGCCGGAAGGCTTCCTACCGCCCGGGCATGTTGACAAAGGGGGCGAGGTCTACCACCTGCCGATCAAGGGCCATGAGCACGTGGGCCTGGGAGGGATCGAGGTCACGGTCTATCCCGAAGGTGTCATCGGGCGGCCATCCCTGGGAGATGCCGAGAAGGCCAGGCCCGGGATCGAAGCGTTCATGGACTACCTGTCCAAGCTGATCGACGACATCATGACCCGCTTCCCGGCGGGCGTTCTGCCTCCGACCGACAAGATGACGATGCGGGATCCTGAAGAGATTGAGGCTCTGTTGAAGGGACCGCTGAACGGGGGCAAGCACATCTATACCGTGGCCTATCCGCCGTAGTGGAGAGGCATGCTTCGTCGGCGCGGCGGCGACGGGACACGGCTGCCTCTGCGGGGTCTTAAGGCCTGAGGGGCTTGCCAGATGGCGGACTGTCGTCCGTCTCAGGGTCGGCATAAAGGCCCATGCGTTCGAAGGACAAAGCGATGAATCTGCTCCGGGTTGACATGCGCCAGCAACGGACGTGGTTGGAGCCAACCCCCGCAGCCTATGAGCATCAAGGAGGGCGCGGCCTGACGGCCGCCATCCTGCTGGCCGAGACCGATCCAGCTGCCGATGCGCTGGGCCCGCACAACAAGCTGATCGTGGCACCCGGACTGCTCGGCGGTACAGGCGTCTCGACAGCCGGCCGGCTCTCGATCGGCGCCAAGAGCCCGCTGACCGGTGGGGTGAAGGAGGCCAACGCCGGGGGAACCGCGGGCGACACCCTGGCCCGGCATGGCCTGAAGGCGATCGTTGCGGAGGGCCAGGCCGACTCGGATGCGATGTACATCCTGCATGTCTCCAAAGATACGGCCGAGCTGATCCCCGCCGCGTCGGCCAAGGGCCTCGGCACCTATGCAACCGCCGAGTGGGCCTGGCGGGAGTTCGGGGAAGGTTGCACGGTCCTATCGATCGGGCAAGCAGGCGAGTACCGGCTGACCGGCGCGGCCATCGCGGTCACCGGCGAAGGTGAACAACGCAGCAACATCGCCGCTCGCGGCGGGCTGGGTGCCGTGATGGGCAGCAAGGGACTGAAGGCCATCGTGATCGACAAGGCGCAAGGGCTGGCGGTGGCGTTGGCTGATGCCGATCTCTTCCGAGCGGCGATGAAGCGGTTCGCGCTAGAACTGACGAACGACCCGAAGCTTGGGCCCAAGGGCGGGACGCACATGTACGGCACCGCCGCGATCACGGCGGCAGTCAACGAGATGGGTTCCTTGCCGACGCGCAACTTCTCCGACGGCTCGTTTGAAGAGTCCGCCAGCCTGCGGGGAGAGCACTTGCGGGAAACGATCCTCGGACGCCAAGGGCGGATCGGCACGCGCTGCATGCCGGGCTGTGTCATCGCCTGCCGCAATGTCTATGTGGATGACACAGGGCAACCACTGGTCGGCACGCTGCAGTACGAGACGATCGCGCTGGTGGGTTCCAACCTGGGACTCAGCGACCTGGACCACGTCGCTCGCCTCAACTACCTGTGCAACGACTTCGGGCTGGACACGATTGAGACGGGCGCGGCCCTGGGCGTCCTGATCGAGGCCGGGCTGGCAGCCTTTGGCGATTTCGAGGGCATCACGGCGTTGCTGCTCCAGGTCGGCCAGGGCACGCCCTTGGGGCGGTTGATCGGATCGGGCGCGGCGGCCTGCGGGCGCGCCTATGGCATTCGCCGCGTGCCCGTGGTGATGGGGCAGGCAATGCCCGGTTACGATCCGCGCAGCCTCAAGGGAAATGGCGTCACCTATGCCACCTCCCCGCAGGGCGCCGACCACACGGCGGGCAATGCCTTCGGCGCCCGCAACCAGGTCAATCCTTTGAGCATCGAAGGCCAGCGTCAGCTATCGCTCAAGCTCCAGATCCTCTCCGCCATGCTCGACAGCACCGGACTCTGCCTGTTCGCCCGGCCGCCTGTGATCGCCGATCCGCAATTGATGGTGGACATGCTCAACGGCCGCTTTGGCTGGGGGTGGAGCGCCAAGGACCTGGACACAGCGAATCGGGCGATCTTGCGAACAGAGCTCGAGTTTAACCGCCGCGCCGGGATCACCCCGGCGGACCATCGCATCCCGGAGTACATGCGTCAGGAGCCGTTGGCTCCCCACGGAGCGGTGTTCGATGTTCCAGACTCGGAGCTGGATGCCGTGTTCGACGAGCTTTGATCCGACGATGGCAGTCGATGTCGAGCTGTTTGGGCAGTTCTCGGTTGGGCGGCCGGCCCGCCAGGTGCTGGAAGTGACGCAGGGGATCACTGCGAAGGAGATCGCCCTCCGGGTCGGCCTGAATCCGGATGAGGTTGGCCTGGTGTCGATCGACGGCGTGCTGTGCGAAATGGAGGAAGCGGTGCCTGGCGACTGCCGGTTGTGCTTCTTCCCGCCCATGACGGGAGGCTGAAGTCGGTTTGAGACACGCTCCGAATCGCTGAGGTTCTGTCTGGCTCGGTGGGGCCACGATCTGACCTTGTCAGATTGCTGTTGACTCTGTAGTTCGGCAATGTGAGGGCAGGGATGACGGTCCGGCTCGTCGCATGGCATGTTGTCGACACAGGCGAACCGATTGATGACCATGGGGCCTTGCGGCCTGCGTGCGATCTTTGCGCGGGCCGCATGCTGATTCGTGGCCAGTTCGCGCTGCCGGCAGCCTGCCTCGGACTGGCCGGCCGGCACGGAAGCGCAGGATAACGGAGGTCAACTGCATGACTGAATTGAAGGTGAAGGGCCTCAGCAAGTCGTTTGGTGGCCTGGCGGCCGTGCAGGACCTGGATTTTGAAGTCGAGCCTGGCGGGATCCTTGGCCTGATCGGTCCGAACGGCTCGGGCAAGACGACCACCTTGAACCTGATTTCAGGCTTCCTCAAACCCGACTCGGGAGAGGTGCATTTCCAGGGCAAGGACGTGGCCGGCTTTCCGAGGAATCGGTTGTCGCGTGAGGGAATCGCCCGCACGTTTCAGCTGATCAAGCCGTTTCTTGAGTTCACCGCTCTGCAAAATGTGATGGTGGGCCGGGCCTACGGCCATGAGGCGGCGAAGAGCTTGAAGCAGGCGGAAGAGGAATCACGCGAGATCCTCGACCGCGTCGACCTGCTCGCAAAAGCCGATCGCCTGGCCAAGGACCTGACGCTCATGGAGCGTAAGAAGCTGGAGTTGGCGCGAGCGCTGGCCACCCGTCCCCGGCTCCTGTTGCTGGACGAGCTGATGGCAGGGCTGAATCCGAAGGAGACCGACGACGCCTGCATGCTGATCAACCGCATCCGGGAATCGAACATCTCCTTGATCGTGGTCGAGCATATCGTCAAGGCGATCTGCGGAGTCTCCGACCACATCGTGGTTCTGAACATGGGCCGCAAGATCGCGGAGGGCCCGCCCGACCAGATCATCCACGACCCCACCGTGATCGAGGTCTACCTGGGGAAAGCCCATGCTTGAGATCACCAACATCAGCGCCTACTACGGCGACCTGCAAGCACTCTGGGATATATCGCTGATCGTGAATGAGGGGGAGCTGGTGGCGCTCGTCGGTCCGAATGGCGCGGGCAAGACCACCAGCCTCCGGGTCATCACGGGTCTTCTCAGGTCGCCCACCGGCTCGGTCCGCTTCGTGGGGACGGACCTGGGACGTCTAACGACCCACCGCATTGTCGAACTGGGGATCTCTCAGGTGCCGGAAGGCGGGCGGGTCTTCGCCGAGATGAGTGTGCTGGAGAACCTGGAGCTGGGGGCCTTTGTGAGTGACGCCCGGAAGCAGCGCCAGGAGACGATGGCCTGGGTGTTCAAGATCTTCCCTCGCCTTGAGGAGCGGATCACGCAGCGCGCCGGGACGCTGAGCGGGGGAGAGCGTCAGATGCTGGCGATTGCTCGGGCGTTGATGTCCAAGCCCCGCCTGCTGCTTCTCGACGAACCTTCGTTTGGCCTGGCTCCGATCCTGGTGGAGCAGATGTTCGAGATGATCACCGGGATCAATCGGCAAGGGGTCACTGTCCTGCTGATCGAACAGAACGTGCGGGCGGCGCTTGAACTCGCCCACCGGGCCTATGTGCTCGAAAACGGCAGGATCGTCGGCCAGGGGCATGGTGAGGAACTGCTGTCTTTCGAATCCGTCAAGAGCGCCTACCTGGCGTAGGTTGAGGGAAAGAGGTCTCCATGCTTGAACCGCTAGCCCAAAGCCTGGTGTTCGGAGTTCTTGTCGGTGGCATCTACGGATTGGCAGCCCTCGGCCTGTCCCTGGTCTTCGGCGTCACCAAGTTCCTCAATGTATCCCATGGTGAACTGCTGATGTTTGGGGGCTATGCCAGCTTCTGGGTCTTCGTGCTGTGGGGCGTCGATCCATTTCTAACGATACCCTTTGCCGTGATCTTCCTGGCCTTGATCGGGCTGGTGCTGTACAAGCTGCTCTTCGCCCGCATGGTCAAGCTGCCGGAAGAGGTGAAGATCCGCAACACCCTGCTGATCGGCTTCGGGCTCTCGCTCATCCTGCAGAACATCGCCCTGCGCTTGTGGACGGCCGATGATCGGAGCATCACAACGTTCTACTCAGGGGCCGCCATCACCTTCCTCGGTGTTCGCTTCCCGGTCGTGCGGCTGATCAGCCTGGGGATCGCCCTGGTCTGCTTCCTGGCTCTCCACCAATTCCTCCACCGGACCTTCACCGGGAAGGCGATCCGCGCCACGGTGGAGGACTGGGAGGCGGCCGCCATGATGGGCATCGACACCCAGCGCGTGTCGCAGTTGGCCTTCATCATCGGGGCGAGCCTGGCCGGCATCGCCGGCACGCTCGTCGCCATCGGCTACTCGATCGATCCGTCCATGGGATTGGAGTGGACACTCGTCGCGCTGATCACGATGGTATTGGGCGGCCTTGGCAGCATCATGGGAACCCTGGTCGGTGGCCTGTTGCTCGGGGTGACCCAGGCGGCAACTTCGTTCTTCCTGGGTGGCACCTACCGGGAGATTGTGGGTCTGCTGATCTTCCTCCTGGTCCTGGTCCTCCGTCCCCAGGGCCTGCTCGGGACCAAGCGGGAGTAGGCCGATGGACTATCGAGCCGTCTTGCGGATCGTGCTGATCGGGGCGCTGCTGCTCGGGCTGATCGCCCTGCCGAGCCTGGTGGAGAAGGACAGCATTATCAACCTGGTGGTCCTGATCCTGTTGTACGTCACGCTGGCCTCAAGCTGGAACATCCTGGGGGGGTACACCGGACAGACCAACCTGGGTCATGCCGCCTTCTTCGGCCTGGGCAGCCTGGTCACCCGTATGCTGTGGACATCAGGGTTTCCCCTCTTCCCGTCCATGCTGCTGGGGTGCGCCGTAGCCGTGGCCCTTGCGCTGATCATCGGCGTCCCGGCGTTCAAGCTGCGTGGAGCCTATTTCGCCATCGGCACACTGGCCCTGGGACAGGTCCTGTTTGTCACGGTCGGGAACGAGTTCCCGCTGATTTCCGCTCTGCCGGCCAAGGCGCTGGCGTCGTACGAGCTGCTGCCCCGCTACTATTTCTTCGTGGGGATGGCGGTGGTGACGGTCGCCGCTTCCTACCTGCTGGCGCATTCACGCCTGGGGCTGGGGATGATGGCGGTGCGAGAGCAGGAGGATGCCGCCGAGTCGCTGGGCGTGAGCGCCTTGCGGCACAAGCTGATCGCCCTGGTCATCAGCGCCTTCTTTGCCGGCCTGGCGGGGGGGGGCTTTGCCTTCTATCACGTCAGCTATTACCCGCAATTCCCCTTCGCCCCGGTCTGGACGTTCGACGCCGTCATGATGACCTACATCGGGGGCGTCGGTACCATCGTGGGTCCGGTGATCGGCGCCCTCTTCTACGTCGTGATCAAAGAGTATCTGGCGCTGAATCTGGTCGAACTTCATCTGATCGTCTTCGGAACGCTGTTCATCCTGGTCGTGCTGTTCCTGCCCGGAGGGTTGGTGGAAGCCTGGTCGAAGATCCGGAGACAGTATCTCCGGCGAACAACACCGAAGGAAGTCGAGCCGTCGACAACAGACTGATACGGAGAAACTCAGCACAAGCCTGGCCCGCCGGCCAGAGGAGGACCCAGCGTATGGCCTGATCCGATCCACCACACCGATGAACCACCTTCTCATCCGACACGGAAAGGGAGGAAGAGTCATGAAGGCAAGGCTTTCCATCGCGCTCGCGTTGCTGCTCATCCTGAGCCTGGTGTTGGCCAGCTGCGCGCCGGCTCCGGCGCCGACCGAGGCGCCTGTGGCGGCGCCGACCGAGGCGCCCGTGGCGGCGCCCACCGAGGCGATTCCGCCACCGCCGGCGCCCGAGTACATCGAATTCGGCGCCTCCATCCCCATGACCGGGAAGTACGGCTCGCTCGGCAACATGGTGCTCCCCGGCTACCAGTATGCGGTGGATGCGATCAACGCCGCTGGCGGGATCTACGTCGAGGAATACGATGCCACGATCCCTGTCCGCCTGACGTACTATGATGATGAGTCCGACCCGACCAAGGCGGTCAGCAAGCTTGAGTCGCTGTTCTCCGATCAGGACGTGACCGTGTACCTGGGCGGCGCAGGCAGCGATATGCATGCCGCCACGGCGGCCATCGCCGAGAAGAACCAGGTGCCGTACTGCGGCGTCGCCTTCGCCCTGTGGCAGATCCATCAACAGGGGTACCGCTATCTGTTCTCACCGTTCCCCAAGTCCCCCAACCAGGCCAAGGATGTGTTTGAGATCCTGAATGCCAATGTGCCCGAAGGCGAGCGGCCCACCAAGGTGGCGATCTTCGCCGAAACGACCGACTGGGGGAAGGAGCTCGGTGGGCTGTGGGCGGAGAACGCCCCCGAGTACGGCTATGAGGTTGTGGTCTATGAGGAGTATGCGCCCAGGACTGAGGACATGTCCGGGATGATTCTCAAGGCCAAGAATGCTGGAGCCGAGATGTTGCTGGCTCTGCCGGCTCCACCGGACGGCATCGCCATGTTCAAGCAAATGGCGGAGCTGGGCTGGGCGCCCAAGTTCAGCCTGGTCATCCGTGCCCCGGAGGGCGTCAACTGGGGCACCGATATGGGCACGGCCGGTGAGTACGTCACCATCTTCCCCGGCTGGCACCACGCAGCGAACTTCGAAGGGGTCGATGAGATCAACGCCCGGTATCAGGAGGAGTTCGGCCGACCGGCCGACCTGCTGACCGGCCCGGCTTACGCCTGCGTGCAGATCTTCGCCGATGCCATCGAGCGCGCCGGCACGCTCGATCGGGAAGCCGTGCGAGACGCGGTTGCTGCCACGGACATGAGCACAGTTGTCGGGCCTGTGACCTTCAATGAGGACGGAACAGGCAACGTGTTGAACCCGCTGATCCAGTGGCAGAACGGCCAACTGGAACTGGTGTGGCCACCTGAGCATCAGTCCGCCGAGCTCGCTTACCCGGCACCGCCGTTCGACGAGCGGTAGCCACAGGAAGGATCGCGACCAATGGCGAGGCGCGCCGAGGGGCAGTCCGATCTCCAGTCAAGTTGGATCGTCCCACTGACGCGCCTCGTGCAGGTGCCAGACAACGCACCGCGAAAGAACGTGGGGAGTGGACCATGACCGAGGGTACTCGGCAAGGTCCGCTCCCCATGCATCGCATCCGCCGGGTGGCGCAGCCCACCACGCGCCTCACGCAGTCCATCGGGCGAATCGATCTGCGGGATACTGCCTACGGACTTGCCGCTCGCGGCGAGTATGGCGTGGCGGTGCAGCGCGGCGTGCAGAACAGTCCGCCTGGAAGATACCCGCTTTCGGCTGCCCAGAAGGAAGTCCTGGATCATCTCGCTACCTTCCAACCGAAGACGACCGCCAGGCAAATCGCCCCCATTCCTCAGGATGCCGCTGCAATCACGAATCACGTAAAGGCGCTGGGTTACTTCCTCAAGGCGGACCTGGTCGCCACCTGCAAGGTGCCTGTCTCTGCCTACTACAGCCACGACAAGGCGGGTGAGCCGGTCGCTCCCCGCTTCGAAAACGCCATAGTCTTCATCATGCGCAAGGATCTGCCCTCGGTTCAAGCCTCAACCGGAACCGATTGGATGGGGGATCCCATCAGCTTCCAGGCCTACGCCCACCTCGGGCTGGTGGCGGAGACGATCGCCAGCTACGTGCGTCGACTGGGGTGGGAAGCCTCCCCTCAATACGGTCCGTCGTTTGTAGATCACTACTCCGTCCTGCTCCCACCGCTGTTGCTTGCCGCCGGGGTTGGGGAAGTCTCCCGCATCGGGATCATCCTGAACCCGTTCCTGGGCGCGGCCTATAAGGCGGCCGCCGTCCTGACCGACATGCCGCTCGTCCCGGATCAGCCAATTGACTTCGGCCTGCAGGGCTTCTGCCAGGACTGCCGGATCTGTGCGGACAACTGTCCCAGCCAGGCGATCTCGGCGGGCGACAAGGTGCTCTACAACGGCTATGAGACCTGGAAGCTCAACACCCAGCGCTGTGCCAGCTACAACTTCACCCACAAGAACGGGACGCTGTGCAACCGGTGCGTCAAGAGCTGTCCTTGGACCCATCCCACAACCTGGCAGCACAATCTGGTGCGCTACTCCGTCATGCGCTCCGGCCTGGCGAGGCGGATCGCCATCTGGTCCTCCTCGAGGCCGGGCTCCGTCAAAGGCAAGCCGGAAGAGAAGTGGTGGTTCGATATCGAGTATTCGGAAGGCCGGCTGGCCGAGCGCTAGGGCTGGGTCGGGCCGTTGACCGAGGCCACATGTGCCTCGCCCCACGGAATCTCAAGGCGAGGATTTCGCCTTCCATGTGAGTCCGCTCCTCTGCAGGCGCCGCTTGCCCTGGCTTCTTCGCTCAGGCCTGCTGGGCGACTCCCGTTCCCCGGAGCAATGCAATGGGCAGGGACGGTTCCCGCCCGGGTCCATGGGGCAGTGAGTTCCCCCCCTGCATTGGCTGGGGGCGGCGCCGGGCACACGGGGCATGGA
>Ga0105094_10000271_pt1 | contig 24665 bp, 27 predicted proteins | sample PPLLak1March2015_2_FD_87023 | JGI IMG/M metagenome (GOLD analysis project Ga0105094, IMG submission 87023) | Freshwater sediment microbial communities from Prairie Pothole Lake near Jamestown, North Dakota, USA - PPLs Lake P8 Core (3) Depth... | ecosystem: Environmental > Aquatic > Freshwater >...
CGATGCCGGTCAGGCCCCGCGTGAGCGCCCCGAGGGCGGAAGCGGACGGCGTCGTCGTCGCGGCCGTCGTCGCGGTGGCCGGAGCCAGGAAGGCAGGGCTCCGCAGGAACGGCAGGATATCGATGCGCGCAACGGTGCGCCGGAATCGAACGGTTCACCGGACCGGCCGGCACCGGCCCCGCGTCCTCCTCGCGAAGAAACCTCCTATGTGCCGCCGGCCGCGACCGCCGGCGTGGCGGAATCCTTCACGGAAACCCCGCCTGTCGCTTCGTCCTGGGACAAACCCTCGGAGCCGAACAACGACGGCTGGCACACGCCCTCGTCGCCCACGTCCGGACATGATGAAACACACCACGCTCCGGACAACGGCGAATCCGCACCCAAGCCGGAACTGGTTCAGGTCGAGACCCGGTTTGACGAAGACGACAAAGGCAACAAGTAAACAAAAAACCCGCCGCAAGGCGGGTTTTTTTATGTAGCTATTCTCCACACAGATTTTTTAATAGATGCACGCAGATGAGATTCGGATTATCCGAATAATCTGCGTTCATCGTTATTGAACATCTGCGTCCATCTGCGGAAAAAATTATTACAAACGCGTGCGCCGGATTTCTTCCAGCAGTCCCTGCGCCGCGTCTTCAATCATGTCGAGCACGCGATCGAAACCGCCGGCGCCGCCGAAATACGGATCGGGCACTTCCTCTTCCGGGCGGTCGGGGGCGAACTCCATGAACAGCCGGATACGGGATTCAAAACCCGCCGGACAAATCTCAAGCAGGTTTTCATAGTTTTCGCGATCCATGGCCAGGATGTAATCGAACTGCTCGATGTCGCTGGCCCTGGCCTTGCGCCCGCTCAAACGGGTGATGTCGATGCCACGACGGGCGCAGGCGGCCTGGGCGCGTTCATCCGGCGGCTCACCGACATGATAGGCGTGAGTCCCTGCCGAATCGATTTCAAAATGATGCTCCACCTGGTGCTCACGCACCAGTTTGCGGAACACCCCCTCCGCCGTCGGCGAGCGGCAGATATTTCCGAGACATACAAACAAGACTTTTACCATCGTGTCATCTCGAATCGTTTCAGGTTTCAAGTTTCTGGTTTCAGGTTCAAAGGGGCGTCCTGAAACATGAAACTTGAAACCTGAAACTATTTGTTAAACCATTTTCGCACTCTTTCCAGATCTTCCGGCGTGTCGACGCCGGCCTCGGGCATCTGACTCGCCTCGTGCACCACTATCCGCTCTCCGTGCCACAGGACGCGCAACTGCTCGAGCTGCTCCGCCTCTTCGGGCGGGCAAGGCGGCCAGGAGGCATAGCGGCGCACGAAGCCGGCGCGGTAGGCATACAGGCCGATATGACGATGCGCCCGAATCGCCCCGCTGCTCTTCCCGGCCATCGTGTCGCGCGGCCAGGGAATGGCGGCGCGGCTGAAATAAAGCGCATAGCCGCTGGCGTCGCACACCACTTTCACAACATTGGGATTGATCAGGGTCTCGCGGTCGTGAATGGCGTGGCAGGCGGTCGCCACCTGCGCCTCTTTGTGCGACGCCAGTTTTCCCGCCACCTCGCGCATCAGTTCCGGTGGCATCAGGGGCTCATCCCCTTGCAGGTTCACGACAATCTCCTCAACGCCAATGGCGAGCTTTTCGATCACCTCGGCCAGCCGGTCCGTCCCCGAGCGATGCGCGGCCGAGGTCATGACCACGCGCGCACCGAAACCCTCCGCGGCCTGGCGGATACGCTCGTCATCCGTGGCGATAGCGACCCGGGTGGCGCCGGACTTCATGGCGCAATCGTGAACGCGCTGGATCAACGGCTTGCCGGCGATGTCGGCGAGCGGCTTGCCGGGCAGGCGGGTCGAGGCGTAACGCGCGGGAATAATGACGATCATGATTATTTTATTTTTGAAACCGCAGATGAACGCAGATTAAAACCAAAAAAACATGCCCTGTTTCTTTATATCTGCGTTTATGCTCGCGCCATCCATGGCGCTCGCCCTCGCTCACGCTCGGGCCAGCGTCGCTGCGCTCCGCTGTCCAATTTTTGTTCCCGACAAAATTGTCTGCGTTCATCTGCGGTTACAGATTCGTATATTTATTTTGGAATCTCTTCATCCGCCACCTGGCGTGCCTCGTCTTCCAGCATCACCGGGATGTCATCGCGGATGGGATAGGCCAGGCGGTCAGCCTTGCACACCAGCTCGGATTTTTTCTTGTCGTAGATCAGCGGGCCCTTGCAGGACGGGCACACCAGGATGTCGAGCAGCTTTTTATCCACGTAACTTCTCCTTGAGTCGTTGCCACACTTCTTCGCCGACGCGCGCATCGGGCCGCGCTTCCACCGCCAGGTACCACATCTGATCGCCCGCGAAACGTTCGCATTTTACCGCATCTTTCTGGGTCATGATCACCGGCAGATTGTCCGGAAAACTGATGTCGTGCGCCGTGTACCGATGATGATCGGGAAACGGATGCTCGATAACCCGCAAGCCCAGGCGCCGCAATTGCGCGAAGAACCGCGCCGGATTGCCGATGCCGGCCACGGCATGCACGGTCTCGCCCTTGATCGATCCCACCGAGGCCCAGGACTCCGGCGCGTTCACCCGGCACAGCCCGGTTTCCACCAGCGCCATGCCGAACTCACCGGCTTGCGGAGTGCCGTTGGTGACGCACAGGGAAACATCGCGCAGGCGGCCGACGGGTTCCCGCAGCGGCCCGGCGGGCAGGCATTGGCCGTTGCCGAAGCGGCGCGCACCGTCGATCACGGCGATTTCGATGTCGCGCGCCAGGCGCAGATGTTGCAGGCCGTCGTCGCTCAGGATCACGTCACAACGATGTTCGCGCAGGAGATACTGCGCGCCACGGACGCGGTCGGGATCCGCCGCCACCGGGCATTCGCTCTGCCGCGCCAGCAGCACGGCCTCGTCGCCGACCACGTCGGGGTCGTGCTGCGGTGTGACCCCGTGCGGCCAGTCCGCGGCACTGCCGCCGTAGCCGCGCAGAACGATGCCCGGGCGCAGCCCCTGCTGCCGCAGGAAGCTCGCCAGCCACAGCACCAGCGGCGTCTTGCCGCTGCCGCCGACCGTAAGATTGCCCACCACGATCACCGGCACCGGCAACTTGACGGAAGGGAACACGCCAAGCCGATACAGGAAACGCCGAAACAGAATCAGCAGGCAATAAATCCAGCTCACGGGCAACAGCAGAAAACTGACGGGGGTGAAACGGTACCAGTGCTGTTCCAGCCAGTGCATGGTTATTTAATATTTTTGAAACCGCTGATAAACGCGGACAATTTTGCCGGGAGCGAAAATTGGACAGCGGAGCGCAGCGACGCTGGCCCGAGCGCAAGCGAGGGCGAGCACCATGGATGGCGCGAGCATGAACGCAGATATAAAAATTCGTTGAATATGGTTTTCTTGTATTAATCCGCGTTCATCTGCGTTCATCTGCGGTTCCCGGATATTATTTTTCAGTGGCTGTGGCAGCGGCGGGATTGTCCTGAAATTGATTGCGGTACAAGCCCGCGTAAACGCCGTTGCGCGCCAGCAGCTCGCGGTGCGTGCCGCTCTCCACCACGCGCCCCTGCGCGAGTACCACGATCCTGTCGGCGTGCTCGACGGTGGATAGCCGGTGCGCGATCACCAGCGTGGTCCGGTGCAACATCAGTTTTTGCAGCGCGGCCTGCACCAGTCGCTCGGATTCGGTGTCGAGCGCGGAAGTGGCCTCGTCGAAAATCAGGATTGGCGCGTTCTTGTACAGCGCCCGCGCGATCGCGATGCGCTGACGTTGTCCGCCCGACAGCAGCATGCCACGCTCGCCCACGCGCGTGTCCAGGCCTTCCGGCAGGCGCTCGACGAATTCGAGTACGTGCGCCGCCCGCGCTGCTTCCATCAGGCGGTTTTCATCGATCGCCCCCTCCTCACCGTAGGCGATGTTGTGCCGGATGGAATCGTCGAACAGGATATTTTCCTGACCCACCAGCGCGATCTGCCGGCGCAGACTGTTCAAGGTCAGGTCATTGATGTCGGTATCATCGATCAGGATGGAACCGCGGGCGACGCGATGGAAACGCGGCAGCAGGCCGACAATGGTGCTCTTGCCGCTTCCGGACTGGCCGACCAGGGCCAGCACCTGTCCGGGTTCCGCCAGGAAGGAAACATCGTCCAAGATATCCTGCCCGGCGTCGGGATAGCGAAACCCGACATGGCGATACTCGACACGACCGCGCGCGCGTTCGATGGTCACCGAGCCGGTATCTTCCTCCGGCGCCTCATCCAGCACGGCAAAGGTGCTCTGTGCCGCTGCCAGCGCGGTCTGTATGGTTTCATTGATGCGCGCCAGCCGGCGGCTGGGGCCCATGATCCACAGGGCGGCAACCAGATAGGAGGTAAATGATCCCGCGGTGATCTCGCCTGACAGCAGCGCGGTATAGATCACGAGGCCGAGCGCGATCGCGCCGGCGAACTGCAACAAGCCCATGCCGATCGCCGACACCGCCACCTTGCGCATGTTCTGGCGGCGGTTCTTTTCGCTACTGTGATCGAACGCGCGGATTTCCGCCGCCTGACCGCCGAAGGCCTTGACCACGCGCTGGCCGTCGCTGGCCTCGCGAATCACCTGCGAGATCTCGCCCATGCTCATCTGGATCTCGACGCTGGTGCGCAGGAAACGCCGGTTCATGGCGCGCATCAGCAGCGCCGTCACCGGCAGCAACACGGCGAACACCAGGGTGAGCTTCCAGTTGAGGTACAACAGCCAGCCGGCAAGCGCCAGCAGGGTAAGGCCGTCGCCGATGACGACATACGGCACCTGCGTGACGCCGGCGGCGATCTGCTCGACGTCGTAGATGATCCGGGATATCAACCCGCCCGAGGCGCCCGATTCGTAATAGCGGCTGGGCAGGTACATCATGCGCCGGAATATGCCGGTGCGCAGATCGAAGGTGACGCGCCGTCCGATCCAGGCCGTGCCGTATTGCGCCAGGAATTGGCCTATTCCGCGCGCCAGGAACAGCAACACGATCAGCGGCGGGATCAGCTTGATCGTCGCGACATCGCGCTGGACGAAGCCTTCGTCCATCAGCGGCTTCATCAGGGCGGTGAAGCCGGCGGCGCTGGCCGACAGCATGATCATGCCGACTACGGCGACGAGAAACACCCACTTGTATGGCCAGGCGTAAGCCAGCAGCCGGCGGTAGAGCCGCAGCTTGCTTCCGGTGTCCGGGATTTTACTCACGCGCCGACTGGCCGGACGGCTGCTGGGTGGCGAAGGTCAGGCGGGTGAAGCCGAGGCGACGCGCCGAATCCATCACGCGGACGACGGCCTCGTGCGGGGTCTGCGCGTCGGCGTGAATGACGAGCAGCGGGTCCTTGTTGCCGGCAGCGGCGCGCAGCAGGGCGCTGCGCAGCACCTCCGGCGTGGCGTTCAACAGCTGTTGTTCGCCGATGTAAAACTGGCCCTTGGCATCGATGGTGACACGCAGGGACGGCACGTCCTGCTTCACCTCGGCCGAGGCCTCGGGCAGGCGTATGTTCAGACGCGCCTCGTTCGAGAAACTGGTGGTCAACACCAGGAAGATCAGCGTCATCAACAGCACGTCGATCAGCGGTATCAGGTTCAGTTCCGGTTCTTCGTCAGACGGGGCGTCGCGGAAATTCATGGTCGATTCAACCGTTCTCGCTTTCGCGTTCGCCGTGCAGGATCTCCACCAGCTTGACGGCCTCCTGTTCCATCTCGAGCAACAGCTCGTTAACGCGCCCGCGGAAATAGCGGTAGAACATGAGGCTCGGAATCGCGACTGCCAAGCCGCCCGCGGTGGTGATCAGCGCGGTCGAAATGCCGGCCGCGACGATGGAGGGATCGCCCACGCCGTGCTGGCCGATGCCCGAGAACATCTGGATCATGCCGATGACGGTCCCGAACAGTCCCAGGAAGGGCGAGATTGCCGCGATCGTGCCGAGACTGCGCAGGTAGCGTTCGAGCTCCGGCACCACGTGGCGCCCGGTGTTTTCGACGGCTTCCTTGACGATCTCCCGGTCGTGGTCGCGGTTGACCAGGCCCGCCGCCAGGATCCGGCCCAGCGGTGAACTGTCGCGCAGCGCTGTCAGATGCGACGGTTCGAGCTCGTTGCGCGCCAGCAGCTGCTGCACCTGCGCCAGCAGATTGGGCGGCGCGACGTATTTTTTCTGCAGCGACCAGAAACGCTCGCCGATAATGGCCAGGGCCGCGACCGAACACAGGATGATGGGCCACATGACCCAGCCTCCGGCCTTGATAAGTTCGAACATGCTGTTATTCCGGGGAAAATTATCAAAAAAGTGCGGCTAATGTATCAGACGAGGCCAAAACCTCAAAGACAGGCGCGTGTCGCGGCGGTTCATTCCGCGTACCAGTAGCGCCGCTGCCGCACCCGGTACGCCGCGGCATTCAGGCCGCCGGCACCCAGCCGGAATTCCAGCGCGCCGGTGGTCGGCGAATCATGCAGGGAGGCGCCACGCTCGGCATAACGCCGCACCACGTCGGGATGGGCATGCCGATAACGGTTGCGATAACCGACCGGAAACAGCACATGGCGCGGCGCCACCGCTTCGATGAACGCCGGCGTGGAGGAAGTCTTGCTGCCGTGATGCGGCGCCACCAGAATTTCCGAACGTAGGCGCTCGCCCCACTGCTCCACCAGTTTTTTTTCGGTCCTGGCCTCGATGTCGGCCGGTAACAATATGTTCCCGTGGCGGCTGCGTACCTGCAACACGCAGGAGGCATCGTTGCGGCGCCGCGTCCCGGCGTCGGCATCCGGTCCGAGCATGGCGAACTCCACGCCATCCCAGTTCCATGTCTGTCCCGCCTGGCACGGCTGCGCCTGCGGCAATTTTTCCGGAACGCTGCTCAATACCTTTTGTACCGGCAGCGCGCGCAGCACCGATTCAGCGCCGCCGACATGATCGATATCGCCGTGACTGGCGATAAAGGCATCGAGGCGGCGCACGCCTGCGACGCGCAGATACGGCTCGACCACCGCCTTGCCGGTGTCGAAATCGCCGAAGCGCGGTCCGGCGTCGAACAGCAGCGCGTGTTCACGGGTGCGCACCACCGCCGACAATCCCTGGCCGACATCCAGCAGCGTGAACCACACCTCCCCCGCCGCCGGCAGCGGCGGTCGCACCAGGAACATTGGCAACAACCAGACCACGCCCACCCAGCGCGCCGGCCAGCCGCGCGGCGCGAGCAACAGCAACACGCCCACGACTCCGCCGATCAGCGCCCACCCTGCCGGCGCCGGCTGCGTCCACTGGCTGAAAGACGGCTCCGCGAGCCACGTTAATGCCTGCCACAGCCAGCGCAGCAGCCACGCCGCGAACCCGAACAGAAACCCGGCCACGTCCGGCGCCACGCCCAACGCGAGCGCGCCGAGCAGGGTCAGCGGCACCAGCATCAGGTCGAACACCGGCACCGCCAGCATGTTCGCCAGCGGCGCCACCAGCGACAGCTGCTGGAACATCGCCAGCATCAGCGGCAGCATGCCGAGCGCGATGGCCCACTGGATGTAACCCCATTTCCACGCCAGCGGCATATGCATGCGATCGCCGTGCATGAAGAACAGGATCACCGCCACGGCCGCGAACGACAGCCAGAAACCCGCGGCCATGACCGACAGCGGATCGTAGACCAGCACCGCCAGCCCGGCCACGGCGAGCAGTTGCGACGGCGGAAACCGCCGCCGCAACAATACCCCGGCCATGGCCACGCCCAGCATGATGAGCGCGCGCTGGGTGGGCACCACGAAACCGGCCAGCGCGGCATAAAAAGTGGCGGCCAGCAGCGCGCAGACGGCGCCGAACTGGGGCGCCGGCAGGCGCAGGACGGTCGTCCCCGGCAACGCCCACAGCCAGCGCGTGATGAAAAACACGACGCCGGCGATGAGGCTGATGTGCAGCCCGGAGATCGCAACCAGATGCAGCGTGCCGGTGCGGCGCAATACTTGCCACTGCTCCTCGGTCAGGCCATGGCCATCGCCGTTGGCCAGCGCCACGATGATGCCGGCATACTCGTTGTCCGGGAGCCGCGCGCGGATGCGATCGCCCAGGTCCTGGCGCCAGCGGTCGATGTCATACCAGGCCGGTTCCGGGTCCAGGCGTTGCGGCGCGATGTTATCGCGCACGTAACCCCGGGCTCGGATGCGGTCACGGAACAGGTGCGCCTCATAATCGAAGCCACCGGGATTCTGGTAGCCATGCGGGCGCTTGAGGCGCACCAACAGCCGCCAGGTTTCACCCGCGCGCGGCTGAAAGTCGCGATCGCGGCTGTTCAGCTGGATCCGGCGCGGGACGCGCACCGGCGCGCCGTCGAGCCCGGCACGCGTCACTTCCAGCTCGAAACGCTGTCCGAAACCGGTCGGTTTCGGAATGTCATCGACCCTACCCTCGACCAGCAGGTCCCGGCCCTCGAGTTCCGGCGGCAGGCTGTCTTGCAGGATCCATCCGGCGCGCAGGCTCGTCCATACCACGCCGGCCACGAAAAACACCGGGATGAGCCACAGGGGACGGCGCCGGGCCAGCCACAGGAGCGGCGGCAGCAGCAGCGCCCAGCCCGGGGAAGGCAGCGCGGCCAGCTGTTGGACCAGCAGTACCCCGCCGAGGAATGCCAAAGTGGCAGCGCGGATGGGAATCTCCTTGGCTGATATTTTTATTTCGTGCGAATATACACCTGCAATTTATGGCACGAAAATTAATACGTCGCTACCTCCCGGACCCCCACAAGATCCGCGACCACAAGCATCTGCGCCTGTTTGGCACGCTGCTGCACGATCCCAACCTGTGGCACCTGAACCGCCGTTCGGCGTCCGGCGCGTTCGCCGTCGGCCTGTTCATGGCCTTCGTGCCCATGCCGTTCCAGATGATACCGGCCGCGGCCCTGGCAATATGGCTGCGCGTCAACCTGCCTATCTCCGTGACGCTGGTGTGGATCACCAACCCCATTACGATGCCACCGATTTTTTATTTCTGCTACAGCCTGGGCGCGTGGCTGCTGGACACGCCGGTGCACGCGGTCGGATATGATTTTTCGTGGGAATGGATCACCACGGAACTCATCCGCATCTGGAAGCCGTTTTTGCTTGGCTCGTTTCTGGTGGCCACCGTTTGTGCCGCCGCAGGCTACTTGGGAATACGCGGCCTGTGGCGCTGGCACGTGGTGCGGGACTGGGAACGGCGCAAGGACCGCCGTCTCCGGGAGCGTGACGCGAAAAAAACGGATGCGAATTGAATTCTGAAGCCGGCCTGGCTCAAACCTGCTTGAGCACGCCGTCTTCGAGCTTGAGCACGCGGTCCATGCTCGCCGCCAGCGCCGGGTCATGGGTGGCGATGATGAAGCTGGTCTCGAGTTCGCGGTTAAGCTCCAGCATCAGTTCGTAAACGTTCTGCGCATTCTCGCGGTCGAGGTTGCCGGTCGGCTCGTCCGCCAGCACGCACAAGGGCCGCGTCACCATGGCGCGCGCCACCGCCGCGCGCTGGCGCTCGCCGCCGGACAGCTCGCCCGGGCGGTGTTGCAGGCGGTCCTCGAGGCCGACGCGCTTGAGCATGGCCTGCGCCTGCGCCATCGCTTCCCGCGGCGGCATGCGCCGCAGCAGCAGCGGCATGGCGACGTTCTCCAGCGCCGAGAACTCGTTCAGCAGATGATGGAACTGGTAGACAAAGCCAAGCATGCGGTTGCGCAACAGGCTGACCTCCGCCTCGTTCATTTTGGTCAGGTCCTGGCCGTCGATCTCCACCTGCCCCGTCGTGGGCCGGTCCAGTCCACCGAGCAGATGCAGCAGCGTGCTCTTGCCCGAGCCGGAAGCGCCGACGATGGCCACGCGTTCACCGGCCTCGACCCGCAGGTACACGCCCTTCAACACATGCACGTTGAACGTGCCCTCGTCGAACACCTTCTGCAGGCCGGTAGCGCGCAGGATGTACTTCTTCTCGGATTTTTCCGGAACGGCCGCGGGCTCCGGTGCCGCGTTCACGCTCACCGTATCCGCCGCGGTCATGGTCTCGGCCGGACCGCCCTTCGCGGCCTTGCCGCCCTTCGCGGTTTTTTCGGCTTTCTTGCTCATTCGTAGCGCAGGGCCTCGGCCGGTTGCACTTTGGAGGCGCGCCAGGCCGGATAAAGGGCGGACAGCAGGCCCAGCACCAGCGAACAGCCCGATTCCAGGAACACGTCGGACCAGTGCAGGTCGGACGGCAGCTCGCTGATGAAATACACGTCCGCCGCGATGAAGGAGGTGCTGAACAGCCGCTCGATGCCAAGCACGATGGGCTCGACGTTGAGCGCCAGCAGCACGCCGCAGAGCGTGCCCACGAGTGTACCGGCCACGCCGACCACCGAGCCGTGCGCCAGGAATATGCCCATGATGCTTTTCGGGCTGGCCCCGAGCGTGCGCAGGATGGCGATGTCGGCGCGCTTCTCGGTGACCACGACCACCAGCGTGGACACCACGTTGAACATGGCCACGGTCACGATCAGCAGCAGGATGACAAACATGACCGTCTTCTCGATCTTGAGCGCGCGGAAGAAATTGCCGTGTTCGCGGGTCCAGTCGCGCGCCAGGTAATTCGGCCCCAATTCCGCCGCCACTTCACCGGCCACCACGGGCGCGGCGTCGAGATCGTCAAGCTTCAGGCGCAGGCCGCTGACCTGATCGCCCGTCTGATACAGCTTGGCGGCGTCATCGAGGTGCATCAGCACCAGGCCGCTGTCGTATTCGTACATATCCATCCGGAAAATGCCGACCACGGTGAAACGCCGGAAGCGCGGCATGAGACCGGCGGGCGTCACCAGCGCCTGCGGAATTACCAGCGACACCGGCGAACCCACGCTGAGATCGAGCTTCCACGCCAGCGCGCTGCCGATCACGACGCCGAATTCGCCCGGTTTGAGCGCCTCCATGCTGCCCTCGATCAGGCGACTGCCGAATTCGGACACCTGCATTTCCTCGGACGGCAGCACCCCGCGCACCATCACGCCGCTCACGCTCTTGCCGCGCGATACCATGCCCTGCCCGGCGATATAGGGCGCGCGCCCAGTCACGCGCGGATTCCTGATGCGTTCGGCGGTCGCCCGCCAGTCGTGCAATTGCCCGCTGGATTCGGTGATGGTCACGTGCGAGATCACGCCGAGGATGCGGCCGCGCAGTTCCTTGCCAAAGCCGTTCATGACCGACAAGGTCGTAATAAGCGCGGTGATACCAAGCGTGATGCCGAGAATGGATATCAGGGAGATGATGGAGATGAAGTGGCTGCGTTTACGGGCGCGGGTGTAGCGCAGGCCGACAAAAAGCTCAAACGGACGGATCATGGCCCGGCATTAAACACAGATGCATGAATTCGCACAAGTGCCCCTGAAGGTTAATGTAACGTTCCGAGTTCAGGGTTCAAAGTACAGAGTAAAACCCAAACCCGGTACCTTGTACGTTGTACTCTGAACTATGAGATTTCATCCGTGGTTATCCGATATTAATCCGCGACCAGCACCGCGACCCCGTCGCGGTTTTCCAGCGTGGTGCCGAGCGATTGTGACAATTGCTGCAAATGTTCGACGACCTCCGCGGCATCGCGCCCGACCAACGGACGCGGCTGGAACACGACCTCGACGTTCTTCACGTTGAGCGGGACCATTTTCAGCTCGCGCCATTGCCGGTCGCGGAACGTGAGCAGCGCGACGGCGCTGCGCGTGGCGGAGTTGCTGTACGAACCGAAGGCGAAGTTGCCGAGACTGTAGAGAATCACGCCGTGTTTGTATTGCTCCACCCCCTGCAGGATGTGCGGGTGATGTCCCAGCACCGCGGACGCCCCGGCGTCGATGGCCGCATGCGCCAGCTGGGTCTGATAGTCGCGCAGCTCGGTCTTGCCTTCCTGGCCCCAGTGGAACGAAACCACCACGATATCGGCCGTAGCGCGCGCCGTCGCCACATCCGCGCGCACATGGCGCTCGTGACCGAAGGCGGTCCCGGCCTTGTCTGGTCCGGCCCAGAACTCCTCCGGAAACGTCAGGGAATAGGCCAGAACCGCGACCGTGACCCCGTCCGCCATCATATATACCGGCTGGCGTGCCTCGATATCGTTCCGCCCCGCCCCGACGTGACGGATGCCGGCCTTTTCCAGGGCCGCACGCGTGTCTTCCAGGCCCGCGGGGCCGTAATCCAGCGTGTGATTGTTGGCGAGCGAAACCACATTGAAACCGGCGCGCGCCAGCGCCGGGGCAACCATGTCCGGCGGCGAGCGGAACACATACTGTTTGGCGGCCTCGGCAGTGCCGGCATCGGTCAGCGGGCCTTCCAGATTCCCGAAAACGATCTGCGCCTGCTTCAGGATGTCTTTGGTCGGCTCGAAGGGGTAGTCATAGCCGTATTTGAGCATCTCCGGCGCCGCCGTGCCGCCGAGCATGATGTCGCCGACCGCAGCGATGCGCAGTTCCGCTGAAGACGTCACCGGCGGCTTCCTGGCCGGCGTCGCTTCCGGAGCGACTTCCGGGGCTGGTTCGGGAGGCGCCGGCGGCGTGGCGCAGGAAACGCCGGCGGCGCAAAACGCGGCCAGCAGCAGACGCCGCCCCAGCCCATGTCGGATCAGGACCATGGACTGATTATAGGATTATCTTTTCGCGGGTGCCGATTTGTCGCGCGCGCCCGCCAGCCGGATCAGCGACCGCCGCAGCGCCGGGTCGAGGATGTCGTCCGCCACGCTCTTGATGAGACTGGCGGCGCTGTCGGGAATGCGGCTGGGCAGCACGATCGCCTGGCGCTTCTTCTCGCGCGGCGCCTGTGCCCGCTCGGGCAACACGCGCACGTAGATTTCGCGCAGGTCGTGGAAATAGGGATCCTCGCGCAGCTGGTCCTTGATCTGATCCTGGCTGTGGCGCAGGCGGCTGGCCCAGGCCGAGGTGTCGGCGCGCAGGCTGAGGCGGCCATTGGCGTAACTCACGGGAAAACTGTGCGAAACCAGCGGCTCGCCCATGTTGGCCTTCCAGTGCGACAGCAGGCTGGAAAGCTTGTCCATGTGCACGCCTGCCCGTTTCAGTATTTCGCCGGGCAGATGTGCGCCGGCATTCCGTGGTCCGTTCCTTGTCATGGGTTCTTCACCTCTTGTGTTCGTTCCATCCAACGCGGCCGGTCATTATCCTCAAATTGAAATCGCGCGCAATGTTGACAAGTGAAAATTTTTTTCAAATCGCGGTAACATGCAAATTGTGAACCAAAATTCTGACGCGATCGCAAGCAATTTATTCCATGTCAAACAGTCCATCGCCGACGCGGCGCGCGCGTGCACAAGAACTTCCGACGCTATCCGCTTGATTGCGGTGTCAAAAGGTCATCCGAAAGAAGCGATAGCCGCCGCCATTGCCGCCGGGCAAAAAGATTTTGGTGAAAGTACAACACAGGATGCGTTACCAAAAATTTCACAGCTTGCAAACCCATCCATCGACTGGCATTTCATCGGTCATCTGCAAACCAACAAGGCCAGATTCATTCCGGGAAATTTTTCCTGGCTGCATTCGCTCGACAGCCTCGACCTCGCGCGTAAACTTTCCCGACGCGCCGGGGAAGAATCAGCAACCATTAATATACTGATCGAGGTCAACGTCAGCCGCGACCCGAAAAAACACGGCCTCACCCCCGAAGCCCTGACTGATTTCATTGAAAAATATTTAAAGGACGGCTTCCCCGCCCTGCCCCTGCGCGGCCTCATGACCATTGCCCCCTACGACGCCCCGGAAAAGGACATTCGCGCCTGCTTCGCGGCCCTGCGGCGGCTGCGTGAGGATTGTCAGCAACGTTTCGGACTGAAAGATTTCACCGAACTGTCCATGGGCATGAGCGGCGACTATATCGAAGCCATAAAAGAAGGCGCGACCATGGTGCGGGTGGGGACGGCGATATTCGGCGAGCGGGATTATTCGAAATAATTAACGAACTGCCGACGTCATCCTATGTCAGAAACTTGGATCAAATTCGTGGATAATCGGGATTTTCCGGAACATCAGGCAAGGAGCACACCATGCAAAATGTAACAATGCGCAGTCTGTTGGCAACGGGTTCGATGCTGGTGATGCTGGCGCCGCTGGCGCTGAGCGCAGCGGAGCCGGAGGACATCATCAAATACCGCCAGAACGTGATGAAGGCCGTCGGCGGACACACCTCCGCGGCCGGGGCGATCGTGCAGGGCAAGGTGGAATACAAGTCCGATCTCCTGGAACACTCGCGCTCCCTGCAGTCATTGACCCGCAATATTCCGGCGCTGTTTCCGAAGGATTCCGATTTCGGCGAGACCAAGGCCAAAGACGAGGTGTGGTCGAAACGCGCAGACTTCGAGAAACGGGCGAAAGACACCAAGGACAAGGTCGAGGTCTTCGCCAAGGCGGTTCAGAGCAGCGACCAGCAGACCATCGCCGCCAGCTTCAAGGACGTGGGCGAAAGCTGCAAGGCCTGCCACAAGGATTTCCGCAAGAAAGACGACTGAAGTCATCCCGGCCGGAAACGGAAACATGCTGGCTCAGCGCCATGCGGCGGTGATGCTGTGGATGGCCGTCGCGACAGCGCCGGCCATTGCCGCCGATGCTGACACGCAACAGGGTGAATATCTGCTCCGTGCCGCCGGCTGCGCCGGTTGCCATACCGACGAGGAAAACCAGGGCGCGCCGCTGGCCGGCAGGCGCGCGCTGCATAGCCCCTTCGGTACTTTTTATACTTCCAATATCACGCCCGACCCCGACACCGGTATCGGCCGCTGGAGCGAGGCCGATTTCGTGCGCGCCCTGCGCGGGGGCATCAGCCCTCAGGGCGAACATTATTATCCGGCCTTCCCCTACACCTCTTATTCGCGGCTCAGCGATGCCGACCTGCGCGCGCTATGGACTTATCTTCGCGGTATCAAACCGGTGCGACAGGTCAACAAGCCGCATGAGCTGCCGTGGTATCTGCGCTCACGTGCCACGCTGCAAATCTGGAAAATGATGTTTTTCGAACCCGGTCCATTTCAGCCGCAGCCCGACAAACCGCTGGCTTGGAACCGTGGCGCGTATCTGGTCAATGCCGTCACCCATTGCGGCGAGTGCCACACGCCGCGCAATCTGCTGGGAGGCTTCAAGCGGTTGCAATATCTGGCCGGCAATCCTGATGGCGTGGACGACGCGAAAGTACCCAATATAACGCCCGACAGGGAAACCGGCATCGGCAAGTGGACCGAGAACGATCTGGTTTACTACCTGGAAACCGGCGCCACGCCGGACGGCGATTATGCCGGCGACGCCATGGCCGACATCATCGACAACAGCACGGCGCATCTCACCGGCGACGACCGCCGCGCCATCGCGGCATATATAAAATCGCTGCCGGCGGTGGAGCAAGCGGTAAAGAAGGAAAAAAAGAAAAAGGCCAAACAGGACGAGTACCAATAAAATAGTTAAAGGGCGGCTCGCACGCCGCTTGGTTTTTTTCCGAATCCCACTACTTTTTCAGGTGTCTTTGCTTCCTGCCAATCGCCATCGAGGCTTATGATGGTGTCGCGCCGGCCGCCTTCCGGCCGATGGGCAGCAAGCTGAATCATTCAGCCCGGCTGCCGCCTCCGCGCACCACGTCGTACGTAAAGAAACAGGAATCTGTTCAGGAACAAGCGGTGGGACACCGGTTGCAAAACCGGTCCGTCCCGATATCGCGGTACAACTGTTCACAGGAGGGTACTTCCATGTTTCATCATCTACTTTCACGGAGACATCTTCGACATGTCGTAACCGCCCTGGCGCTGATAACGGTGGGCTGGATAACGCCGGTGCAGGCCGCCAAGTACGAGGTCTGGCTGGTCGATCAGTCCAATTCGCCCGGCAAGACCTACGGCGGTGCTATCCACATCTATGAAGGCAGCGATCTGCACGGCGAGGCGCTGACCTCGGCCACGCCGATCAGTGTCATCGACCTCGGCGCGGGTGCGGCCGCCCTGTGCCTCGGCAATACCGGCGTCAACCCGGTGCGTCCGCACATGGTGCTGTTCAACTCGACGCACAGCCACGCGATCCTGTCGTTCGTGGTGAGCGGCCACGTGCTGATCCTGGACGCGGCCACGCGCGCGCCGCTGGCCTGCTTCCAGACCGCGGCCGGCGCCGGCGGCGCGCGTCAGGCGCATGCGGCGTTTCCCGCGCCGGACGACAGCTACATCCTCGTCGCCAACCAGAACGGCAAGCAGCTCGAGCGCATTCTGACCGACTACACAACCAATACATTCACCTATGACGCCGCGGCCACAAGGAGTCTCACCGGCGCCTGCATAACCCCCAACGGAGTGGCGTGCGAGTTGGCGGGTGTGCGTCCGGACAACGCGCCGATCTGTCCCATCATCGACTCGACCAGCCAGCTCGGGTTCGTCACCCTGCGCGGCGGCGGTCTGTTCGTCGTGGACGCGACGACCAGCCCGATAAGCATCCTGGCCGAGTACGACATGGCCACGGTGCACGGCAACGGCTGCGGCGGTGCCGAGGCGGGCGGATCCATGTATGTTAATTCTGGCGGCGGGACGCCGGCGAATCTTTCCGAGTTCGACGTCTATCGCTTCCCTCTCACCGGCTACAGCCCCGCCAACCCGCCGAACACGCCGGCGCCGGCACTGCTGTACTCCGATGACGCGACGCCGGACCGCGACTCGCACGGCATGGTGCTCTCCAAGCATGGTCGCTATGTCTGGGTCGCGGACCGTGACCTCGACGTGATCGAGGTGTTCGATACCGCCACCGGCAGCCGCGTGAACACCATCAACCTGCAAGGCATCACCGCGGACCTGTCGCTGGACCTCGGCGACATCTCGCCCTCGGGGAATCGGGTGTTCTTCTCGACGCGTGGGCCGAACCCGCTCTCCGGCGACCCGCATGCCTCGATCGGCGATCTGCCGGGCGTGGCCGTGATCCAGGTCGAGCAAGGCGGCCGGCACGGCACGTTCAAGGGCGTGGCGCGCATCAGCAACGTGGACGCCGGCGGCATCGAACGCGCGGACGGTCACGGCTTGCGCGTGCGGCGCAAGTAATATCGGGCCTCTGAGACAGCAAACATCCCCCTCTCCCGCCGGGAGAGGGGGTTTGGTGTTGCCTGCGAAGATGTTAAAAATAATTTTTGATGTATTGCGCCACCTCTATTACGATTTCTGCCTCTAATAAGGCAGCGATGGCATGAAAGAAATTTTCCTTTGGCTTGCGGTTCTGACTGCTCTCGGGGCATCAGCCTGCACCCAGCGGGCGTGGTACGAAGGGGCCAAGCAGAGTCAGCGCAACGAATGCTACAAAATGCCGCCCTCCGCGCGCGAGGAATGCCTGAAGGCGCTGGAGAGCGAGAGTTATGACGAATATCAACGAAAAAGACAGGAAGAGCTGAAAAAGTAAATTCGCGTACCGGCTGTTCCGCAGTATTCGGGAGGATATTTATGGGCAAGATGAAAATCGAGTTCAAGGACTACCGTGTACGGGCGGGCGACAGGGTCAAGCTTAAAAAGTGGCCCACCCGGGTGAAACCCGTCTACGACTCCAAAGATCATTACCAGGAACTCCTGAAAGAACATGTCGAACGGCTGAGCTCGTTGCAGCGTTTGCTTTACGCCGACAACCGCTACGCGCTGTTGTTGATATTCCAGGGCATGGACACGGGCGGCAAGGATGGCGCCATCCGCCACGTGATGTCCGGCATCAATCCGCAGGGCTGCCAGGTATTCAGCTTCAAGCACCCGAGCGCCACGGAGCTGGATCACGATTTCCTCTGGCGCACCACCCAATGCCTGCCGGAGCGTGGCCGCATCGGCATCTTCAACCGCTCCTATTACGAGGAAGTGCTGATCGTGCGCGTGCACCCGGAGATCCTCCAGAAGCAGAACATTCCGGAGAGCCTGCTCGACGAGGATGGTGTCTGGGAAGGACGGTTTCGTTCCATCCTGGACCTGGAGAGCCACCTGTGTCGCAATGGAACCAGGGTCATCAAGTTTTTTATGCACCTGTCCAAACAGGAACAACGCAAGCGTTTTTTGGAGCGCATCGACGATCCGGACAAGAACTGGAAATTCAGCATGACCGACGTGACGGAACGGGAATACTGGAAGCAATACATGCACGCCTATGAGGAATGCCTGAGCGCCACCAGCACCGACCACGCTCCCTGGTACGCCATTCCCGCCGACGACAAGCTGAACGCCCGGCTGATCATTTCCGCGGCAATTCTCGACACGCTACAGAAACTCGACATGCGCTATCCGGAGCTGGACGCGCCACGGCGCCGGGAATTGCAGAAAATCCGCAAACTTTTATGAGACGGGGAAACCATGACCGACAACGACAATTCCGGCAACCCCCCGACGCCTGATCGCGAGCGGCGCAAAAAGATGCGGCGTCTCGGCAAGGAACGCCGCGAGCAGCCGCGCTGGGACACGGACAGTCCCATCCGCCGCAAAAGCCCCGGCCGCCGCGCCCTCGACCGCCTGAAGAGCGCGCTGGATTTCCTCATGAAATAAACCCGGCTTTATTGGCCCATAAGTAACGGGGAGATCGTCGCCAGGGGCGGCAAAATCGCGAAAACGATCTATAGTTGAGCTTGTATTTCAATTTTTTCGTTATTCCGGGAGATATCGATGGCGGATCAAGAACTCGACGCGCGTGGACTGACGTGCCCGTTGCCGGTCATGCGTGCGGCGAAAATAATGCTGGCCATGAAGCCTGGCCAGACGCTGCGCGTCCTGGCGTCCGACCCCGCCACGGTTACGGATTTCGACGCCTACGCCAGGGGTTCGGGTAATGCCCTGCTCGAATCCAAAAAGACCAACGGGGGTGAGTTCGAGTTTTTGCTGAAACGAGCGTAAAAACCTGCCGAGCAAATAAACGAAAGCCGCCCGTGGGCGGCTTTCGTGTTTGGTGACGCTCAGCGCCGTTTCCGGGCCGCGTCCACGCTCCAGGCCCCGGCGCCCGAAAAGACGAAATACAGGAATACGAAGCAGTAGAGCACCGCGAGCTCGCCTCCGTTCAACATCGGCAGCAGCGCACTCCCCTGGTTCGCATGCGCCATGAAGTACGCCACCGCCATGAACCCGCACAGGACGAACGCGACCGGGCGCGTGAACAGCCCGATGAGCAGCAGCGCCCCGCCGAAGACCTCCAGAACCCCGGCGAGCCCCACCAGCGACATCAGCTGCAACCCGTCAAACATCGCCACGTACGGCATGCCGAACAGCTTGGCCGTGCCGTGCGCCATAAACAGATACGCCGTGATGATGCGCAGGACCGCCAGCGCGCGCGACTGCCACGAATCGAGGAATACCGTATTCATATTCATATTCCCTTATGATTGAAAGACGGATGCCTGTTAGCCCCCAAGCCCTTAAGCCATGCCACCCCGCGCGGCCTTCTTGGCCCGCTTCGCCGCGCGTTTTTCCTTCATGGTCTTGGCCGGTTCCTTCCTGGTCTGCTTCTTACTGTCCATGCCCTTGCTCATCGTCGTGCTCCTTGGTAGTTGGGAACATGATATTGCGTGAAAAACACGCAGATCGCCAGTGGCGATGCTGTTCTAAATTTGGAGTCACCCGCAATTATGTTTTTGAGTCGCGCTCAAAGTGCGCGAACCATTCAAGACCTGGACCTCGGTCTTCGCCGGGGTGACGAAAAATTAATAATCCCTTGGTGATGAAGCCCTCGCCGACAGATAAGCGCCAATCACAATCAACCCTCCGCCTATCCATTCTCTTATCGTTACAACCTCGTCCGTCAACATCTGCTGCGAGATCGCCCCGGCGACCAGTTCGATCAGGGCCAGCACCGCCGAGCGATGCACCGGCATGTGCGTCACGCCGTATTGCACCAGCAGCGTCATGAGCAGGATGCCGAACACGCCGAGCGCGACGGCACCGGTGAAAATGGAGAAGGACGGCTGCGGCATCGGCAGGGAAAACGCCGCGATCATGACCAGCGCCAGGATCGTGACGCCAGCCCAAACCGACAGGACCTTGGCCTCGATGGACACGTCATGCAGTTTGCGCGTAACGGTGTTGGACAGCGCGAAGGCGAAGCCCGCGGTGAGCGCCATCCAGTCGGCCTTGCCCTGCGGCCAGGGGGCGCCGAGGACCGGATTCCACAGCATCAGCAGCGCGCCGCCCATGGCGATCACCAGGCTCGCGAAACCCATGCGCGTGATGTGCTCGCGCAGGAAGGCCCAGGCCATGAGCGTGGCCCACAGCGGTGAGAGGTAGAACAGCAGCAGCACGCGCAGGATGTTGCCTTCCAGCACCGCCTCGACGAAGGCGATGTTGGTCCAGCCGGCCGTCACCATGAGCAGCGCGAGGTACCAGGGACGGCGGGTGAATTCCGGAAGGGATTTGAGCGTGAACGGCAGGCTCACGGCGAGCGCCGCGCCGTAGAGCGTCAACGTGAGCCAGATGCCGCCGAGGCCGCCGCCTTCGAGCAGGCGCATGGGATACCAGATCACGCCCCACATGCAGGCGCCGGTCATCATGGCCAGGGTCGGATAATAACGCCGTGCGTCGATGGAGGACATCAGGGAGTTCTCAAAAATAACACCCTCTCCCCTGCCCCTCTCCCCTTCGGGGAGGCGAGGTGGGGCAGTCGCGAATGTCCGGTGGACATTCGCGCCACCGAGCGGGCGCGTTTCTCAGCGCCCTGGCGGGAACAGGAGTCGCCGCGAAGCGGCGGCGGGAGAGGGGGAAATTCATACGTTGATTCATTCTTGAGATAGCTTTAAATTCTTTTTTTCCACCAAACCCGTCTCCATGAATTCCAGGCTCGCGAGCTTACAGCCCTATCCATTCCAGCGGCTCGCTCAGCTCCTCCAAGGCATCGCCCCGCCCGCGGACAAGCAGCCGATACGGCTTTCCCTGGGCGAGCCGCAGCATGCCGCACCCGCTTTCGTTTTGGAAGCCCTCCAGTCCCGTCTCGCCGGGCTGTCGCATTACCCGGTGACCAAGGGCTCGGCCGAGCTGCGCCAGGCCATCGCCGGCTGGGCCACGCGGCGGTTTCAGCTGAACAAGATCGCGCTCGATCCGGAGCGGCATGTGCTGCCGGTCGCCGGCACGCGCGAGGCGCTGTTCTCGATCGCCCAGGCCGTCATCGACCGGCGCGTGAATTCGCAGCGCCCTTCCGTGGTCATGCCGAATCCGTTTTACCAGATCTACGAAGGCGCGACGCTGCTGGCTGGAGCGCGGCCGTATTTCCTGAACTCCAACGAGGATAACGGATTTCGCACCGACTTTGCCGACGTGCCGGATGAAATCTGGACCAAGGTGCCGCTGGTGTATATCTGCTCCCCCGGCAACCCGACCGGCGCGGTGCTGCGGCGCGATGATTTCGCGCGGCTCATCGGGCTGGCGCACAAGCACAATTTCCTGATCGCCTCGGACGAGTGCTATTCCGAAATCTATTTCGATGAAGACAAACCGCCGCTGGGACTGTTGCAGGTGGCGGATGAGCTCGGCATCGAAGATTACAAACACTGCATGGTGTTCCACAGCCTGTCCAAGCGCTCCAGCCTGCCGGGCCTGCGCTCCGGTTTCGTCGCCGGCGACGGCGAAGTGATGGAACAGTATCACCAGTACCGCACCTATCACGGCTGCGCCCTGCCGCCGCCGACGCAGGCGGCAAGCAAGGCGGCATGGAACGACGAGGCGCATGTGCGCACCAACCGCGACCAGTACCGCGCCAAGTTCGACGCGGTCCTGAAAATCCTGAAGCCGGTGCTGGACGTGGACAAACCCGAGGCCGGCTTTTATCTGTGGCCGAAACTGCCCCGGGACGACGAAACGTTCACGCGCGAGCTGTACGCGCGCGAAAACGTACTGGTGCTGCCGGGAACCTACCTGTCGCGCGAGTTCGAGGGCGTGAATCCGGGCCGGAACCGCGTGCGCATGGCGCTGGTGGCACCGCTGGCCGAGTGCGCCGAGGCCGCACAGCGCATCCGAAATTATGTAGAATCGATAAGGTAATATCTCTGAAACCGCAGATTATTGAGGCGGCACATAGCTACATGAACATGCACTATAGTCATCTGCATCATGGCTCATAACTATGCCATCTTGCCGCCTCAATAATCGAAAATTCATAATGATTTTCGTTATTGACCCGGCACGTATGTGCTATGACCAAAGTTACGTATGCTCAAGGTTGATAACTTCGCTCAAAAAGAGAGTCGTGCCGGGTCAATAACGCGGATGAACGCGGATTAAGAAGCAAAATAGACCTTCTTCGTCTTATATCTGCGTTAATCTGCGTTCATCAGCGGTTTCAAAAATCATATGGGGTAATTTTATGAGCGACATACAGTCCATCATCAACGAGGCCTTCGAGCATCGCGGCGCGATCACCCCGCGCAACGTCGATACCCTGGTCAAGGACGCCGTGCACGAGGCGATCAGCCTGCTGGACAGCGGCAAGGCGCGCGTGGCCGAGAAAAAGAACGGCCAGTGGGTCGTGAACGAATGGCTGAAAAAAGCGGTGTTGCTCTATTTCCGCATCGAGGACAACCAGTTCATCAAGGGTGGCTACACCAATTACTGGGACAAGGTCCCGTCCAAGTTCGGCGACTACAACTCCAAGGCCTTCCGCGAGGGCGGCTTTCGCGTGGTGCCGCCGGCCGCCATCCGCAAGGGCGCCTACATCGCGCCTTCGGTGGTGCTCATGCCTTCTTATGTAAACATCGGCGGCTATGTGGACGAAGGCACCATGGTCGATACCTGGGCCACGGTCGGTTCCTGCGCCCAGATCGGCAGGAACGTGCACCTTTCCGGGGGCGTCGGCATCGGCGGCGTGCTCGAGCCGGTGCAGGCCGCACCGACCATTATTGAAGACAACTGCTTCATCGGCGCCCGCTCCGAGATCGTCGAAGGGGTCATCGTCGAGGAAGGCGCGGTGATCTCCATGGGCGTGTACATCGGCATGAGTACCAAGATCTACAACCGCCTGACCGGCGAGGTGACCTACGGCCGGGTGCCCAAGGGTGCCGTGGTGGTCTCGGGCAACCTGCCTGCGGCCGATGGCAAGTACAGCCTCTACTGTGCCGTAATCGTGAAACAGGTGGACGAGAAGACCCGCTCCAAGGTCGGCATTAATGAATTGTTAAGAGATATATGATCTTTGAAACCGCAGATGAACGCGGATGAACGCAGATAAAAAACTTGAATCTACCCTTAACTTTTATCCGTATTTATAAATAGTTATAACAACTCATGGATAAAACGCTCGAACTGGCGAAGCAGCTGATCGCGCGCCCGTCGCAGACGCCGCGCGACGAGGGTTGCCAGGAAATCATGATCCGGCGTCTCGCGCCACTCGGCTTCAAGACCGAGCGCCTTCCCTTCGGCGACGTCGAGAACCTGTGGGCCGTGCGCGGCAGCGCCAAACCGCTGGTGGTGTTTGCCGGACATACCGACGTGGTGCCCTCCGGCCCGCGCGAGGCCTGGAAGAGCGACCCCTACCAGCCCGAGGTTCGCGACGGCCATCTCTACGGCCGCGGCGCGGCCGACATGAAGTCCTCGCTGGCGGCGTTTGTCACGGCGATTGAAGACTTCTTGGGCAAACATCCACAGCATAAGGGCAGCATCGGCCTGCTCATCACTTCGGACGAAGAAGGCCCGGCGGTGCATGGCACCGTGAAGGTCATGGAATGGCTCGGGAAACAGGGCATCAGGATCGACCACTGCATCGTCGGCGAGCCTTCCTGCGTCAAAACCCTCGGTGACACCATCAAGATCGGCCGGCGCGGCTCCCTGACCGGCCGCCTGTTCGTACACGGCAAACAGGGGCACGTGGCCTACCCGCATTTGGCCAACAACCCCATCCACAAGCTGGCGCCGGCGCTGGCGGAGCTGGCCGCGACCGAATGGGACCAGGGCAACGCCGATTTCCCGCCGACCAGCTTCCAGGTGTCGAACATTCACGGCGGAACCGGGGCCGAGAATGTGATTCCGGGCCGGCTTGAGGTGGTATTCAATTTCCGCTTCTCCACCGCCGTCACCGACGCCGAGCTACGCCGGCGCGTGGAGGAAATCCTGAAACGCCACGGGGTGGAACATCAGCTCCAGTGGATTCTGTCCGGTAATCCCTTCCTGACGCGCGGCACGGCCCTGATCGAGTCCGTGCGCCGGGCCGTGAAGGACGAACTGGGCATCGCGACCGAGGTCTCTACCAGCGGCGGCACCTCGGACGGCCGCTTTATCGCCCCCACCGGGACCGAGGTGGTCGAACTCGGCCCGCTCAATCGCACCATCCACCAGATCGACGAATGCATCGCGGTCGAGGACCTGGGCCGGCTGGCGCGGGTGTACCGTCGCATCCTGGAAAATCTGCTTGTCTGAATGGGTTTAACTTTTACTATAAAAATCATAGAAATACTTACTATAATTAGACTGTATTCTGGATAAAAATCGGGGCTGTGAATTGGTCTCATTGGCATCAGAGACAAGGAAGAAGAACCTATACTTTGGTACAACACGATGCCGTACGAATACGGAAACGGCTCACAGGAAAAACTGGAACCTTCGTGAATCACAGTACCGTCGGCATCCCTGCCATGACCGCCTGCCTGCCCGGGCACGGCAAATCCGCCCCCTTTCCCCCGGGCCTGACACCGGCATGCCGGAAGCCGGCGGACACATGAGCGAACTCCTGA